>Ga0070738_10002458_pt1 | contig 28526 bp, 22 predicted proteins | sample Coa_R2_2_FD_66446 | JGI IMG/M metagenome (GOLD analysis project Ga0070738, IMG submission 66446) | Surface soil microbial communities from Centralia Pennsylvania, which are recovering from an underground coalmine fire - Coalmine... | ecosystem: Environmental > Terrestrial > Soil > Unclassified ...
GACAAAGCCATTTTTCCACAGGCTGGAAACGACACGGCTCTTGAGAAAATCCCACTACCTATCCGCGAAATACTACTGACCACACTCGCACCTGCCGTTTGAATCGGCATCAGTCGAGCTCTTAAACAGTCGGGCAATCCGGCTCGATATTCCGGAGCGTGCCTGTGGACTCCGCGACGGATATTGTTGATGATGGCGGAATTCCCATGCTCAAATGAGAACGCGGCCTGCCGAGTTCTCATTTACCAAACAGAGAACGCGGCCTGCCGAGTTCTCATTTACCAAACAGCTGCGTTTCTGGGAGGAACGCCATGAGATACCGGCTTGTCGTGCTGGGCTTGTTCGTGGTCGTGGCGGGATCGGCCGCAGTGAACCCGCCTGTGCTGATTGACAAATCGAAGCCAGCGCCCGAGGAACTTCCTGACGGCTGGTCGGGCGCGGCCCCGCGCGACGAACTCCGCCCGCAATTCAAAGCGGTCGGGAAAGATGCCCTCGTCATCACCGCTGATGAACGCGAGGGGCAACATGGCTGGTTCCAGAAGTCATTCGCGGTCACGGGCGGCAAGCACTACCACTTCTCGGCTCTTCGAACCGCGGAGGGTGTGGCTGTGCCGCGTATGAGCGTCTACGCGCGGGTTGTGTGGCGTGACGACAATGACAAACCGGTTCGAAGCGACCCGCCCGAAGGTAACCCCTCCGGGTATATTCCGATCGCCGAACCGGAGTATCCCGTCGATGTCGCGACGCCAGCGCCTGGCTCAGCCAAACTGGAGGGAACCTATCGCGCCCCGATGAAGGCCACGAAAGCGCTCGTCGAACTCCACCTGCTTGACGCACCGAAGGGAAAAGTGACGTGGACCGATGTCGCTTTCAAGGGATGCCCGCCGCCGAAGCCCCGGCTGGTCCGGCTGGCGTCAGTTCATTTCATCCCCTCAGGCGGGAAGACACCCGCGGACAATTGCCGGATGTATGAACCATTCGTTGCCGACGCCGCGAAGCAAAAAGCCGATCTCGTCGTGCTCGGCGAAACGCTCACGCACGTGAATCTTGGCAAGAAGTATGAGGACGTCGCCGAGCCAGTCCCCGGCCCTTCCACGGAGTATTTTGGCGCTCTGGCGAAAAAGCACAACATCTACATCGTGGTCGGTCTGGTCGAACGCGACCGCCACTTGATCTACAACGTCGCCGCACTCATCGGTCCCGATGGCAACCTCACGGGGAAGTACCGAAAAGTCTGTCTTCCCCGCGGCGAAGTCGAAGGCGGGATCACGGCGGGCCGCGACTATCCCGTTTTCGAAACTCGCTTCGGCAAAGTCGGCATGATGGTCTGTTACGATGGTTTCTTCACAGAAGTCGCCCGCGAACTATCGAAGCGCGGTGCGGAAGTCATCGCGTGGCCAGTGGCGGGGTGCAATCCTCTTCTGGCGGCCGCGCGAGCCTGTGAAAATCACGTTTACGTCGTGAGCAGTACCTACACTGACGTGAGCGCAAAGTGGACGCGAACGGCCATCTACGGGCATGACGGCTTCCCACTCGCTGCCGCCGAAAAATGGGGCACCATCGTGGTCGCAGAAGTCGATCTTTCCCGGCGATATTACTGGCGGAACAATCTCGGCGACTTCCGAGCAGAGATCAAACGCGAACGTCCCGTGCCCACGCCGGAGCCGAAAGAGTAGCCCAATGAGATGTTTGACTGGCCTGGTTTTCTTGACCTGCGCGCCTCTGTTCGCGGGTTGCTCGAAATCGCCCCCTCCGCCTCCCGATGGCTCGGCCGGGATCTCGGGTATTTGTCTGCTCCCCGCCGAACCGGTGGGAGCGGACGGGAAAGCACCGCCTCGCCGGCCCTGGGGCAAGCTCCGGATTGAGGCCATGCTCGTGAACAGCCCCAACGCCGAACACGCGCCCAAAACTCGAACGATCTCGGATGGAACAGGGGCGTTCCGTCTGGTGCTCAATCCCGGTGACTATGTGGTTGGCGTGTCTGACGACAACCTTCTCAAGAACAAGGCGCTCTCCCCGCTGATCGTGAAGGTCGAGGCTGGCCGTTTCACCGAGATCGTCATCGACTACGACAAACTCAACGTCCGCGATTTCCCATAACGCCGACGAGTCGGCGTCTGATCTCTTTCGGAGAATCACATGGCTCGCATCACTCGAAGACAATTCGCCAAGACGGCGGGTATCGCCACCGCCTCCGCACTGAGCGTCCGCCGCGTAATGGGTGCGAACGACCGCGTTCGCATCGGTTTCATCGGGCTAGGGAACCGTGGCGATCAAGTTCTCTCCGCGTTCCTCACCCATAAGGATTGCGAAGTCGCAGCCGTTTGCGACATCTACCAGCCCTATGTCGATTTCGCTGCAAAGAAAATCGGCGGCAACCCGACGCAGTTCAAGGATTATCCCGAGCTACTTGCCAAGAAAGACCTCGACGCCGTCGCGATCATCACCCCCGATCACTGGCATGCCCTCATGTGCGTGGAGGCTTGTGCAGCAGGGAAGCATGTCTACGTCGAGAAGCCGTTGTCGCTCTGTGTGGCGGAAGGTCGAGCGATGGTGAAAGCCGCGCGCGAGCACAAACGCATTGTGCAGTGCGGCATTCAGCGCACTTCCAGTGCGATGTGCCGTGAAGCCGCCGAAGCGATCCGATCCGGAGCCATCGGCAAAGTGACCGTGGTTCGCGCTTTTCACGTGCAGAATGAATGGCCGAAGGGGATTGGCAATCCAGAGGACGGGAATCCACCTGAAGGGTTCGATTGGGACAAGTGGCTTGGCCCCGCGCCCGAACGGAAGTACAACAAGAACCGCTCGTTTTACCGCTTCCGATGGTTCTACGACTACTCCGGCGGCCAGCTCACCAACTTCGGCGTGCACTACCTGGCCCAGATTCACGCGTCTCTGGGCGTTGATGCACCCCTTTCGGTCGTCGCCATTGGCGGCAAGTTCGCCAACTACGACAATCGCGAAGTCCCCGACACGATGGAAGTGCTCTGGCACTATCCGGGCGATACGCTTGTCACGTTTTCGCAATTCAACGCCACTGGCGCACCTCCCACCGGCAAACCATGCGAGATCGAGTTCCGCGGAACGAAAGGAACGATGTATTTCCGCACCAATGGCTACGAAATTGTGCCGGAAATCGTCACTCCCAACGAATTCGCGGCCCGAACACCACTCGATCGCTCAATTGAGCGCGGTTGGCGGACGGGAGCCAAAGCGCAGATCGAAGCGAAGAAGGCAGACGGACCAATCCTCGATGCGGATCATGCCCGCAACTTCCTCGATTGCGTGAAAAACAACAAGACACCCAACTGCGACGTGGAGTTCGGCCACCGCTGCACCACGGCAGCTCTCATCGGCAACATCGCCCACCGGGCGAAGTTATTCCTCGAATGGGATGCCAAAACCGAGCGATTCACCAATAACTCCGGAGCCAACAAAGCGCTCACCTATACCTATCGCAAGCCGTACACGATGCCGACCTGAAGTCACTACTCTTCGTGTGCCGGTCGTTACCCCGGCACACGGTCTGCTTATGCTGGAGTTTCCGTGCCGAAACCGTCTGTATCTGCCGAACCGACCGTCACATTCTGGGGGGCGACGCGAACCGTTACCGGGTCGATGCACCAGCTCTCCGCCAACGGGAAGACCATCCTCCTCGACTGCGGATTATTCCAGGGCCACCGCGCGGAGAGCTACCGCCGCAATCGCGAATTCCCCTTCCGTGCCAAGGACATCAGCGCTGTTATCCTCAGTCACGCGCACGTCGATCACTGCGGTAATCTGCCAAACCTGGTGCGTCGAGGATTCGCCGGACCGATCTACTGCACGCCCGCAACCCGGGCCCTTTCGGCTGTCATGCTCGCGGACGCCGCGAAGATCCAGGATGAAGACGCCACTTACTTGAACCGCAAGCGCCAAAAAGGCGAAGCGAAGATCGAGCCGATCTACGATACGCGCGACGTGTTTCGCACTCTCACGAAACTCCAAGCGGTGAAATACGATCAGCCCTTCCATGTCGTGAAAGGAATGGAAGCGACATTCGTGGACGCTGGGCACTTGCTGGGCTCTGCGATTACGAATGTGCGGATTGAAAGTTCCACAGGAGAAAGACGGCTGACCTTCACGGGTGATCTCGGGCGACCCGGACTGCCGATTCTACGCGATCCGGCCGCTCTCCCCTCGTGCGATCTGCTCATCAGCGAATCGACCTACGGCGGTCACACTCACGAACCGGTGAACGAAACGGCCGAGCAACTCGGTGTGGTGGTTCGGCGCACTGCTGAACGCGGAGGAAGAGTCATAATCCCGGCGTTCGCGGTGGGCCGCACGCAGACCGTCATTTACTTCCTCCATCAGCTCATCTCCGCTGGGAAACTGCCCGATATTCCCATCTTCGTGGATAGCCCGATGGCGACACGCGCTACCGAAATCTTCCGTGCGCATACGGAATGTTTCGATGAGGAAACGCTCGCTCTCTTGGACGCTCACCCAGACTTGTTTGGGGAGAAACATGTGCGCTACGTCGAGAAGGTCAATGAGAGCGTGAAATTGAACGCCCGGCCGGGGCCGTGTGTCGTGATCGCGTCGAGCGGGATGTGTGAAGCGGGCCGGATTCTTCACCACTTGCGGCACGGGTTGAGCAACCCGGCCAACACGGTTCTGATTGCTGGCTATCAGGCCACCGACACTCTGGGCCACCGGCTGGTGGAAAAACGGCCGGAGGTCCGCGTCCTGGGGGGAATGCTGGAAGTCAAAGCGGAGATCGTCGTGTTGAATGGTCTTTCGGCCCATGCCGACCACGGCGATCTCGTGCGCATGCTCACTCCGCTGGCGCCAAACACGCGCGTGCGGCTCGTTCACGGTGAGTTCGAACGCGCCGGCCGGCTTGCTGAAGGTCTGAAGGAGGTCGGCTTCGTGGATGTCGCCATTCCAGACCGCGGTGAGACAGCGGTGGTGTAGGTGCACTCCCCAGATCGCTACTTCGTGATTCGGCCAGTGTGCTTGATCGTGTATCGCGGATTGCCGGTCTTGCCGTCCGCCCACCACATCTCAAAGCCAGTGCGTGTGGTCTCCACTTTCAGACTGCCACCTGGAGGGAGTTTTAGCCCGAGGTCCGCCACATTTGCGGTGTACCTGCCCTTATCCTTCAGGAACTGCCGCTCTGCGTAGTAGCCCCGGTGGAGTGCATCACGTATTGCCCAGTCTGGGTCCGGTTTGAACGCGACCGTACCCGGTTTCGCGGTCGTGAACTGAAGGTGCCCCCACCGTTCCGGTCGGTGCATGTCGATCACCCCTTGCGGCGACCACACCCAGTTGTGCTCGGAGCGCCCTTCAACCTTTCGGTATTTGCCATTGGCAACCTCCATATCCCACTCCACGCGCGAGAAGTTGATTCGCCACTGGTCGCCATCCTTGGGGGGAATTGGGAACGCAGCTGTCTCAACCAATTCCTTCAGTCCTTTCCACGGCCATTTAATCTCCAGCGTCCAGCCGCGATCGGTGTCGCGCGGGTCGTTAAGCGTGCCATCGATCTTAACCGCGGTCTTCAGGTCGCTAATTTCCCAGGCGTTGATAGGCCGGCCGGAATCCTTGTATGGTTTCGTCAGCAGCAAATCCCAGGTGGTGTTGAGCGCATTGAGTTCGAGTTCACCGTATAAATGGTTGTCGCCATCGGGGTCGATGAAGACTTCAAAATCGTTGTCCCGGTAAATCACGGAATCGTGCTCCGTGAGCGTGCCCCACACGTGTGGCTCTTCCAGTTCCGCTGCGATATAGAGTGCGTCATCGTCCCAAAGCATTTTCACACGTGTCCGGAAGCGCGGCTTTGGCTTCTTATCCCCCTCAATATCCACAAACGCATCCGTCCACGCAGCCGACGCCCATGCCGCATCCTTGAGGTCGCCATCAATCGCGATGCCCGAAGGCGCGCGATAGCAAACATAGCCTTTGGGATGCGGGCATGGTTCGAGTATCGCCTCTGGAGGAGGAACGGCGAGCGCAGACATGCTCCCCGCAAGCACGAGAGCAAGAAGAACCGCCGAAAGCTGTGGACGAGTGGACATGATGGGTGAAGCCTTTCCAACGATGTGGTTGCTGAATGACAATATGTACCACATGCTCGCCGACAAAGGATAGCCCTTGCGGAGAATCACAAAAATGCAACTGACCGACCTCATCGCGGCGTTATCTGACCCCCACGCCTATCCCTTTGCCGTGGAGCGGATCGACGTCCGGCAGACGCATATCTCGGTCGTGTTTCTCGCTGGAGAGGTCGTCTATAAGCTGAAAAAGCCGGTCAATTTCGGCTTCCTCGACTTCAGCACACTCGAAAAGCGGAAACATTTCTGCGAAGAAGAGGTGCGTCTCAATCGCCGGCTCGCACCGGAAGTTTACCTCAGCGTAGTGCCTGTCACGCGAAGTACTGAGGGGCGAGTGCACTTTGAAGGCGATGGCGAAGTAATCGAATGGGCGGTGAAAATGCGGCGACTCCCGGAGAACGCATCGCTCCTTAGTCGCCTCGAACGGGACGAAGTGACACCGGAACTCGTCGAAAAACTCGCGGATCGCATCGCGGCGTTCCATGCCACCGCAGAAGGTGGGCCTGAGGTGGCCGAGTCCGCACAGTTCGAAGTCGTCGCTTGCAATGCCCGCGATAACTTCGAACAGTCGAAATCGCAGGTCGGCCACACTGTCAGTCGAAGAGTTTTTGACCGGCTGCGTACTCTCACGGAAACCACCCTTGCCAACCTCAAGCCGCTGATCGAAGCACGAGCCGCGCGCGGCGTTCCACGCGACAACCACGGCGATCTGCACCTCGATCACGTCTACCATTTCGCGGAACGTTCGCCGCCAAACGACCTCATCGCCATCGATTGCATCGAATTTTCCGAACGGTATCGGCACGCCGATCCCATTGCGGACGCCGCTTTCCTGGTCATGGATCTCGCGTTTCACGACCGGCGCGATCTGGCAGACGTCTTCACCAGACGCTACCTCCGTAATTCCGGCGATACGGAAGGGGCACAACTCTTTCCCTTCTACACGTCGTATCGGGCGATGGTTCGAGCGAAGGTGGAGGGGATGGAAGCCGGCGAGGAGGAGGTTCCCGAAACGAAACGCACTGCCGCGCAAACTCGCGCCCGAGCACACTGGCTCATGGCGCTGGGCGAACTCGAAGCGCCGGGACGTCGGCCGTGTTTGGTGCTGGTCGCGGGGCTGCCTGGCTCGGGGAAGTCCACCCTCGCACGCGATCTGGCAGAAAGAGCCAATTTCGCTGTGGTGCGATCGGATGTGGTGCGAAAGGAACTCGCGGGCTTACCAGCTGATGCCAGCGCTCGATCCGTGCCGGATACGGGACTCTACACTCCCGAATGGACCACACACACCTACGCGGAGTGCCTCCGCCGAGCCGAATCGCTCCTCAGCGATGGTGGACGCGTCATCGTGGACGCCAACTTCGGTGCTGAGCCCCACCGGCGCGACTTTCTGGGTGCAGCGGCACGTCTCGCGCTGCCCGCTGTCTTCCTGTGGTGTCAAGTCTCGCCGGAGATTGCGAAAACGCGCCTAGCAGCGCGCAGCGGAGATCCTTCCGATGCCACGCCCGAGATTTTCGACCGCGCTGCTGCACGCTGGCAAGCCTTCGACGAAAAGACGCGGACGAAAGTCTGGGAGGTGTCCGCGAATGGTCCTCCAACGGATATGCTCAGGCGAGCGATGGAGGTGCTGAATGAATCGCGGGTGGTGTAGGCGAGAGGGTTTCGGATGAGACTTTCCAAGGCATGAACTTGGAGAGCCCTTCAAAAAACAAGACTCGCTGGCCAAGCTCGCTCAAACTGTGACACCCTCAGCCGGAATGTGTACAAGAAGGTCTCACCCGAGAAACCCACTTACGCCGAGTGTTTGAACAAATCGAGAAAGCGGTCTTCGTACTGCTTGAAAAGCCCGAGGCGATCGAGTTCGCGTTTGAGTTCGAACGCCTTGGAGCGATCCTGAGCCGCACGCGTAAACAGTTCCTCGATCCGCGTCACGTCGGCTGGCGGTACGGATTCTTCCTGTTCCTCGTAACGATAACCCTCTCCCTCACGGCCGAGGCCTTCCCCTTCTTCCTCCCCCTCACCGGCTTCTTCATCCTCCTCAATGCCGAATTCATTGCCCTCCTCCTCTTCGGCGCTCACTCCCGGTTGTTGACCGTATTGCTCCTCAACGCGATGCAGCAATTCGCCGAGCTGCTCCTCAACCGCCTTCGATTGTTCGGCCAGTTCCGAGAGATCAAGTTCGAGCCCCGCAAGCGTGATAAACGCTTCCAGAATCATCATCGATGCTTTGGGGAACGGTACTTGCGCGAACACCTGCGGCATTTCACCCAGGAAACACTCCCCCCTAAGGCCGCTGGCGGCGGCGGCGCCGAGGAGGACGCCGTTGAGCCCACCAATGTTGCCGTCTTCGAGGATGGTGAGGTCAAGGCGGCGAAGCTCTTTCACACCTTCGCTGTCGGTGGCCGCACCGAATACGCGTGAGGGGTGCTCCGGTCGCATGTGCGTAGCCATCGCGGCAAAGGTAATAACCCGCTCGATTCCCAGTTCCTTGGCGTATTCGATAAGCTGTCGGCAGAATGGATATTTACCAACAGGCGGCTGGGCTTCGCCGAGGAACAGTACAAGATCGTGTTTATTCTTTGGATCATTCCAGTAGAAGAAACGATTCCGCGGCCGGCGCGTCGGTTGAATCACGCCGTCTTTCACTTCCACCTGGCTAATATCAAAGAGGTCGCCCCCCTCAAACTCCGCAAAACCGGTCATGCCCAGCTTGGCGAGAAGATAGACGCCCGCGTTCAGTGCAACGTGTCCCATGCCCGGCCAAACGGCAATGAGCCACGGATGATTGAGTTTCAGTGTTTCCGGCATAGATGCCCTCGGGTGCGAGAACGAGACTGGAACACGGCCTATAGCATCATACGCATTCGAATCGTCCTAAAGTGACGCGAAAGCCACGTACACGCCCATGCGGGCTTGACCGTCAGGATGGTTCCCGGAAGATCGTGAGTAGAACGTTTGTGTCCGAACGAGGAACCTGCTTTGTCTCCCGACACAACCCTTGAGCCGGTCCTTCGCACTGTCGAACCTGCGCTCCGGCTCGTCCACGAGCGACACCTCCGCCAGATCCTCTACTTCCTCATCGACCGAGGCCGGGCGCTCCCCGCGAACACCGACCTGCCTTTCTGGTTCACACGCGACGATCTCATTGCCGCCGACATTCTCCCAAACGGCACACTGCAAGGTACAGAGCCGCGCCTCCTGCTCGTCACCAACCCCGACGACCGGCTCATTGCCGAAAAGCCGCAGGGGGAGCAGCTTCGGGTTTACTGGCGCATGCTGTTTCGCGCCAGTGTGTTGAAGGCCATCGATACCAAAGTCACTGCCGGGGCACTGGATGCAGAGAAATGCCGGGAACAGTTCAACCGCTTCGGTCCCGCAGCCGCGCGCGAAATCCGTTTTGTACTGGAAAGCGAGCATCTTCTTGCGCCAGAAGCAGGCGACATGGAGGCGTATCGTACTTTCGCGGCCGTATACCTCGATTTCGACCAGTTCACCGCGCACGCCGCGGCGGACTTTTTCCCCACACTACCGGATCGCGAAACAGTTCGCGCCGCTCTACGCGAAGATGTTGCGATTGAAGTGCTCTTTGCGTCGTCCCGCCCAGCCGGTGCATTGGAACCGGACCGCGACCCTCACCCGGAAGAGGTTTGGAGCGCACCGCCAGCGGGCGTCCAAGCCGAGACAACTCCTCCGCCACCAGAAGGAGTGAGTTCGCTTCTCCAGCGTGCGGATACCGCCGAGCGGAAAGGCAACCTCGTGCGGGCCGCAATCCTCCGTACTCAAGCTGCGAAAGCCACACACGGGCTCGATCGAGAACGTGCCATGCAAGCCGCACTCACCGCAGGGCGACAGCTCGTGGATCGCCTCGGCGACGAGTTGAAATGGGATTCGGATACGCGTGAGGAGTGGATGCAGGCTCTGGGTCCGATGTTGCCGCTGGCGGCTTCCGGAGAGTGGCCGCGTGCTGCCCGCTGTCTCTACGAGCTTCAACGCATCCCGGCCGATCTCGCGCGCGAGATCTTCGCGGTTGAACTCCCCGAATACATCCGCACTCTGGGTCGCCGACCGATCCGCCGACCTTTGCCGCACGCCAGGCCCGTCATGGTTCTGATGGCGCTCCGCAAAGCACACACTCAGCTCCTTCGCGCGGGGTTGGGGGAACCGGAACAACTGCGGCTCGACCGACTATTGCATCACGAGATTCATCGCCGCGAACATGCTATCCGGCACGAGTTCACCCCCATCATTGTGACAACGCTCACGAATGCGGGCCTGACGCCAACAACCCGTGTTGAAGAGGTTGCACGCGATAAACTCGTTGCCGAGTTGCTCGACCGAGTCTGTGAACGCGGCTATCTGCGGATTGGTGACCTGCGCGACGCCGTTGCACGCAATCAACTCAAGCTCGGCGATTTGCGCGGAATTGGCGAATTCGTCAGCGGTGACGCATTGTTGCGTGCCGACACCGGCCTGGCCTACGCGCTCGACGGCGTTTATCGCCGGGGTGAGTTCTACTTGCGATGGATTCAGCGTTTCGTTTCGGTGTTCTTCGGCACGCCGTGGGGCCGCGCGCTGACGCTCTATCTCGCCCTTCCCTTTGGCGGTGCTTTTTTGGCATTGATGTTCGCGGAGGAGTTACGACACATTGGGGGAAACATCTGGTCGTTCGTGTCGCGCTCCATCAATCCTCCTCCGCCACCAGTTCCTCCGCCCAGCCCACCTCCTCAAGTGTTGCAGAAGCCTGTACCGGCCCCGCCACCCGATGCCACTGCGGGACGGTGGGAATTCGATGAAGAAACACAGGAGTTCGCCTGGAAGGAGGATCCCCCTCCTCCGCCGGACCCACTGGATCAACTGCTCCAAGAGCAGCGGGAACGAGCAGCCCTCGCTTTGGAAGCATTTACCTCCTCGGCGTCGCGAGAGAAACCGGAAGCCGAGCATCACGCCTCCTTCCTCATCCAGTGGCCAACAGTTGTTGGATTCGGGGTCTTCCTGTTGCTCGTATTCCACGTTCCGCCATTCCGGCGGGCTGTCTTCTGGATACTCCGCAATCTCTGGCGTGTGATTCGCGGAGTGTTGTGGGACATCCCCACGTGGGTGTGGCGTTCGGAGGTCGTTCGGAACGTACGGCTGAGCCGTACGGCCCGGTTCCTGCACCGTCACTTCGCCACACCGCTCTTGCTCAGCTTGCTCTTCGTCAGTCTCCTCTTTCTCACCGGGCTGCCGCTCCGCGTCCTCCTCTGGTTCGGATGGTTGGCATTTGTGGTTCTACTGGTGGCTTACAACACCGAGTGGGGATGGGAGTTTCAGGATCGCGTCGCGGCGGCGCTCTCCGATTGGTGGCGTCGGGTACGCGTGAACCTTCTTCCCGGTATCATCGCAATCATCATTGATGCGTTCCGCACATTGGCGAACTGGGTAGAACGACGCCTGTACGCGGTGGATGAATGGATGCGGTTCCGCAGCGGCGACTCGCAAAGTTCACTGGCTCTCAAGGCAATTTTGGGGCTCCTCTGGTTCCCGTTCGCGTACCTCACGCGATTCGCCTTCTATCTGCTCGTGGAACCGCAAGTGAACCCAGTCAAACACTTCCCAGTGGTGACCGTGTCGCACAAGGTAATTTGGCCGATGGTGCCACAGATTGCGACCTGGACTGGCGTTTCACCGTGGACAGTGGGGATGATCGTCAATGGCATTCCTGGCATCTTTGGCTTCATTGCATGGGAATTGAAAGAGAACTGGCGACTGTACGCCGCGAATCGCTCCAAGAAGTTGACGCCCGCAATGGTTGGTTCACACGGGGAGTCGATGCGCGGATTGTTGCGGCCCGGCTTCCACTCTGGCACGGTGCCGAAGCTCTTTTCCAAGATGCGTAAAGCCATCGAACAAGATGATCGCGCCAAGGCCGCTCGGATGCACCACGACCTCGAACACACGACCGAGGGTGTTCACCGCTTTGCGGAACGCGAACTGGTTCCCTTCTTGACGGGAAGTCACGAATGGAACGGCATCGCGCTGGAAGTGACAGCGGTCCGTTTCGGCGTCCAGAGGACGGAAGTCGAGTTCGTCGCGCCGTCGCTGGGCCGCGATCCGTTTATCCTCGCACTGGAGAATATCAACGGCGGACTCGATGCGCGTATCGTCGCGACTGGCTGGGCGGACAAATTGACCGACACCCAACGAGAATCATTTGTGTTTGCGCTCCGCGGACTCCTCGACCTGGCTGCGGCAGCCACGTTCAACGGTCAAGTACGCACCGAGAATGCACCGGCAGAACCCGCGTTCGGGATGTTGGTCCGCAGCATGCCGCGAGGAGAATGGGTGAAGAGATGGGATGGGACAAAGAGCGAAGCAGTGGGGACAGAGTGATTAGAGCGTTTTCGGAATCGGGGTAGCGCGAGAGGTCGCCGGAGCGTCGTCTTCGACGCGTCACGGCGGGTGAGGGTGCTTTTCTTCTTCGCACGCAATTCCTTGAAATTACTCTTGTGGTTGCGGCTCGTGAAACCAAGCTACACTGATCCCGAAAATGCGCCAGCCGTTGCTCTGAACTGGCTGAGGAATTGTAAAAATCCAACAAATTGGTCCGGTTTTCCGGTCAGTTCAAACGCGAAGTTATAGCGGTGCGTGAATTTAAAAGACTCTCATGGGGCAGACGAATTACTCCAAGTAAGGAGTAACCATGACCAACGACGAATTGCGCAAGCGACTTCTTGAGATGTCGCCCGAGGACAAGGCGAAATTCAAAGCCAAGTTCCATTGGGAGCCGAGCGTTCCCGATGACACCATCATTCAGGAGTTCATCGGAAACGAGTCTCGCTATTCGCTAATCTGTGCGTATTTCGGTGTGCCAACACAAACTGAGCGGTATGGCGAAGCAAGCATCGAATCTGCACGTTATGCAAAACTCGCTTTCTGGGCTGCTGTCGTGAGCATCGTGGTTTCCATTATCTCGCTCGTCGTTTCGCTCAGAGCGTAGTTCCTTGGTTTTCGATCAGGTTGTGCAAGTCGAGTCCGGCCACAAACCAAGCAATCGCTTGGTTTGTGGCCGGACTCGACTTGCACAACCCCTCACTGAGAGTTGTGTTTACTTCTTGGGGTCGCTCCGCAACAACCGCACGCGTTCCTTGCCGGCGGGGACCGCACCGAAGAAGCCGAAGAGCATTTCGTTGGTCGTCTGTTCGCCCACCGTCACGAGCTTTGGCGGATTGTGCGGGTTGTTGGGATTCTTCGCGGAGTTGTCGAACACCGCCTCAATGTCGAACCGCGTCCCGGCTTTCACCTGGAGCGGCTCAGCCAGCCAGTACGTTTCCTGCCAGTTGTAATCCCAGTCCTTGATTTCCAGAAGCACCTTCGTTTCGCCACCCGGCGGCGTCATGCTGATCTTCACGCTCTTGCCCAGAAGGTGCATGTGCGGCATTACACTGTAAATGGTCGCGTCGTGGTTCAGCCAGCCGCTCCCCTTCTCCTTGTGATCGGCTTTCCCCGGCGGAATGAACGACAGTGGCGACATGCCTGTGAGGACGAGCGTGTTCCACGGCTTTTCGACGTCCTTTTTAGCGAAGTACAGACCGATCTTGGTACGGTCTTTTTCGGGCTTGCCGGTGCGATGGTAGTGCACCTGCAAAATGATGTCGGCTTCCTTCGGCAACAGCGTGCCGGAGTTGTCCGGGTAGCGGGTGCCGAGCTGTCCCGGTGCCCAGCCGCCGAGCGAACCTACCGGCGGAATGCCCGGTCGTGGGCCGGGTCCAAGTGGGAAGAAGCCGAGGCCCATCGCCACGGAGTAGCCCGGTCCGTGGTCCTGCTCGTCGGCCTTTTTCTTCCGCGTGCGTTCTTTTTCCTGAAGCTTTCGCCCATTGCCGGTCGCATCGAAATAGTTGAGGGTGTGGTGAACCACGCTGGCGTTCCCAGGCTTGACTTCATATGCGACGACATACTTGTCTTCGGTCAGCCCGGTGGGGAGCACAAAGCAGCGGAACTCATCCTTTCCTGCTGCTCCGACGTAAAAATCCTCCGGCACGGTGAGGACGAGATCCGGTTCACCCAAGCGCCAGCCATCAACGAATTTGCGCGGCGGCGGCGCGTCTTTCGGGTCGCCTTCCGGGCAGCCCGCTTGTTCCCACGCCGCAAGCGTTTCAATTTCCTCGGCGGTCATTGAACGCTCATTGAGGTACTTCACTCCCGCAACGGGCTTCCACGGCGGCATCTCGCGCGATTTCGTGTATTGCACGATGTCCGAAGCCCAGTTCACGGCTTGTTTGTAATTCATGAGCGCGAACGGTCCGACATCTCCCGGGCGGTGGCAGCTCTGGCAATGCTTTTGAATGATGGGTGCTACGTCGCGGTGATAGGTCACCTTCTCGGAGGTCGCTTTGCGTTCTTTGGGGTCGATGAAGCAGCCGATGGCGCGCGTGGCGGGAGTGGGCACGTCCTTACCAGCCAGTAAGGACTCGATGGCGATCTTCAGGTCGTGTTCGGTGACCTGTGCATTGCGTTTCAATCGGCCGTAGTAAGCGTTGTCGATGCGGCCGCGATACCGGAGAACGCGGTTGTGATCGAGAACAAATGCTTCAGGTGTAATCGCGGCGCGGAACGCTTCCGCCACAACCAGTTTAGAATCAGGGAACACTGGGAAAGCGTATTTGAACTCGGTCGCCTTCTTTGCGACCTTGGCCGCATCCTCTTCGCTGGGCGCAACCGCGAGGAAGTTGACACCTTTCTTGCTATACGCCTTGTGCAGTTCGGCGAGCGTGGAGGCGTAGCTATTGGAAACGGGGCAATCGAACGAAATGAAAACGACGACGGTCGCGTTCTTTCCTGCGAGTTCCTTGAGCGTGGATTTTTTCCCATCCGCATCGGTGAAGGTGACGTTTTCAATTTCTTTGTTCAGCCGCTCGGTGCTGGGAACCGGATCAGCGGCGGAGGCCGAGGGAAAACTCCGAGCACTCAACCCGACGACCACCCCCACGAGGACGACAAAGAGCGAAGCACAAAAGATACGAGCCATCCGGGACATGCGAAACCTCCAGTCGCGGCGGCGGAGAGGCGACACCACCGCACCCCTCATGATACCGCGGTGAGGCAAGCCCGGTTTCGCTTTCATGGAAGTCTCATGTGAATTGAATCTCGCGCAGAGTAAGTTCGGTCTTGCTCACTTGCTTGTACCAGCGGTTCACAGCCAGGATGCCGATCAGGATCGCTGGCAGTGTTGTCGTTGCGAACCCGATCGTGACCAATTCGTTCTCCAGCCGCGCTTCCGGCTCGCCAAGTGAGTTGATCTCTGGGTGGACAGGCACATACCGCACCGGCAGTTGATCGCCCACCTGCTCGGTGAGTGCGGAGTGGCGGTTCCGGTTTAAGTTAACGCTTGATCGTTCAATCCGGCGAGAAATGTGCAGATCGCCCCCGCGCTCTTCGTTTTTTGCGACCCGAGCCAGCGACAGAGTTCGGCACTCCACTTGCCGCCTACTTCCTCGGAAGTGCCCCTCCACCTTCGAGGTCATCATCGTGACTGCTAATACCCAATCCCTCTGGGCAACCATCGATCCCACCCGATTCTCATCCCCGTTGACCGAAAGCACCTCTTGCGATGTGTGCGTGGTCGGCAGCGGCATTGCCGGATTGACGACCGCCTATCTCCTGGGCCGCGATGGCAAACGGGTTGTCATCCTCGACGCCAAGCCGGCGATTGCCTCTGGCGAAACAGAGCGCACGACCGCTCACCTCGCGTGGTATATCGACGACACCTTTACACACGTGGCATCCGTACGCGGGGATGAAGTCGCAAAGCTCGCGGCCACCAGTCACCGGGCCGCCATCGAACTGATCGGTGAGATCATCCGAATCGAGGGCATTGCCTGCGATTACGAGCGGGTCGATGGGCACCTGTTCCCCGGTGCAGACGGCAGCGATGATCTGAATAAAGAAGAACAGACTCTGGTCCGGCTCGGACTCCCGTTCACGCGCACGACGTTCACCTTCCCTGGTGGACAGCGAGTAGCCTGTTTGCGATTTTCCGACCACGCCCAGTTTCACCCGATCCAATACACGAATGGCCTGGTGAACGCGATCCACCGGTACGGTGGGATCATCCACACCGACACAGTGGTCGAGAAGGTCCGGGGCGGGGAACCATGCAAAGTAACGACCACACATGGGCACACGGTTTCCGCCAAGGCAGTCGTGATCGCGACGAACAATCCGTTTGAGGGAGGCACGATTCTGCACAACAAGGTGGCCGCGTACACCACCTACGCGATCGCTGCCGAAATGCCGAAGGGGACGCTTGGTTCCGGGTTGTACTGGGACACGGAAGACCCATACCACTACGTTCGCACGCAGCCGGGCGCCGGAACCGAGACTCACGACTACCTGATCGTCGGCGGGGAAGATCACAAGACCGGGCAGGCGGACGATCAGCCGCAACGGTGGGCCCGCCTGGAGATGTGGGCACGGAAGCGGTTCCCAAACATGGGACCCGAACGTCACCACTGGTCGGGCGAGGTATTCGAGACACCGGACGGCTTGGGGCTGATCGGCTTGGCTCCGTGGAACGGGCCAAATGTATTTGTGATGACAGGAGACTCGGGCATGGGGATGACGCACAGCACTCTTGGTGGCCGATTGGTGGCAGACCTGGTCATGGGTCGGCCCAATGAGTGGGCGTCCGTGTACTCGCCGTCCCGGCTGATGCCGGGCGCACTGCGAACGCTCTTGGGGGAGAACATGAATATGGTTGCGCAGTTCGCCGACTGGTTGACGGGTGGGGACGTGAAGAGTGCCGATGACATCCCCCGTGGTCATGGAGCCGTGGTGCGAAAGGGACTGACGAAATTGGCAGTGTACCGGGACGAGCAGGGTCATGTGGCCACGTTGTCGGCGGTGTGCCCGCACATGGGATGTGTAGTGCGGTGGAACCCAGGCGAGCGGACGTGGGACTGTCCATGCCACGGGTCGCGGTTCAGTGCGACTGGAACATGTTTGCATGGCCCGTCTACAAGTGACTTGGCGAAGGCGGAATGAACTGGACCTGGACGCGACAGGGATCGCTCAGACTTGCCAATTTCCTGCGGGCAACTCTTGATCCCAGACGCGAACCGCGTCCTCGAGATTGGAAACCGCGACTCTTCGCCCGACTTGGCCCGCACAACCCGTCCAACCGGTCCAGCTCATCGCAATTCGCCTGGGCCTGCAGGTTGCCAGTCCATCTTTCTCGTTAAAGAATGACCTCAAGGACTGCCCAATCGCTACGGAAGCGTCAAACCCACCACCCTAACTGAGGCTGTCCAATGCAAGCACCCGCCATGACTCCCACCATCCGGTCCATTCTGTCCGCCAACATCAATCTGACAGCTGACGAGGTTATCCGCAAAGCCCTGGATAAAGGGGTGAAAGCCTCGGACAAGTCCATGCGCGACACCGTTTACAACATCAAGAGCGAACTCAGGAAGAAAGCCGAGAAAGCCACACCTGCTCCCGCAGCGGCTCGCGAGATCAAAGCCCCCAAGCCTGCATCAACCACATCTGCCGTCCCTGCGCCTCCAGCAGGGGACCTCGCAGCGATGCTGGCGAACGTCTCTTTGGTTAACACGGTTGTGGGTGTCTGTGGTGGCATCGACCAGGCACGGCAAGTCGCGGAGGCGGTTCGATCATGTGGGAGCGTGGAGGCGTTCTTGCAGCACCTTGAGGTGATTGCACAGGTTCGAGGTGGAGCATCGGTCTAGTCAGCATCTCTGGACTTGCCCACTTTCTGACGCGGCGACGTCGTTGCTCGGCTGACAGGGGCACTCAAAAGCCAGACTCCCCAGGGTGGCGCCGTGCGACGGCCTCAACGGCCGAGACGCTTGCGGAAGACGACCAGATCATCGCCATCTGCGTAGTAGTCCCGAAGGACGGCCTCACGATCGTAGCCGTTCTTCAGGTAGAACCGACGAGTCGGTTCGTAGCCGGGAACGCTCGAAGTCTCGACGAACATCACCCGGCCCCCGCGTCGGCGGGCCTCGTCCTCGGCAAACTGCAACAACTCCTTGCCCACGCCTCGGCCCTGCGTCAAGGGATCGACTGCGATCCACCAGATGTACCACGTATCGTCCGCCTCATCTGACGCGCCAACGTAGACGTATCCCACGACCACGCCTCCATCCTCGAACACGAAGCAAGCGTGGCCCGTCTCGCCCGTGAAATAGTTGTCCAGCACTCCCCAAAGGGTCTCGATCTCGCGTGGCCGGAAGAACGCGGTGGCCTCGGTCAACACGACGAGGCGCTCCACGTCGGCGGGAGTCACCGGTCGAATCATGGCTCCCTCTTTCGCCCACTGGCGTGGCGATAGTGAGCGTTGACGAATTCATATACCGCTTCGTCGGTTAACCCCGGCAGGTCTGCTTTTCCAATCTTCCGGCCGGCAGTGAGCAATTTGGTCAGCCCTGTGCCCTTGCGCAGATCGAACTCCAGAGCTGAGGCGATCTCGTGGGCACGGTCGTACCCCAACCGGGCGTCACGCATGAGTCGGCGCTCCAAATACTCATGGCAGACGATGAATGGCAGTTCGCGGTGGTCTGAACCGTCCTCAATCCAGATTTGTTGCTTCGGCACCCACGGGTAGACGTAGCCGTGCCCACCCTGGGTGTAGTCCGTCTTGTAATAACTTCGCGCCATGTTCCCGTCGATGAGATAGACCGTGACGTCGCCCTTCGGATCGGGCAGCGTGAGGTACTCACCCAGGTAGATCGCCTCAGGCACTCGCTTATGCGGTCGGCCATCGCGGAATTCGATTCCATTGATGGATTCCCGCAGCGATCGCTCGATTTCAATGCCGGCGTCGTAGGCCCGGTCGGTCGCACCTGCCGCCACCCGCGAGAGATACGTCAATGCGTTGGCCACGAAGAACACACCCTCTTTGGAAGCCAGTTTCTCCGAGATCCACACCTCGCGATTCCCGATGCAGTCTGGGAACTCATCGTGGGTGGCGAAGTTGCCAAACTCCTCGTCTGGCTCTGAAGCATTTCGCACTGCCAGTCCGTTAACTGTGTACACGGTGCAGTCAGCGTGTGTCAGATATTGGCGTTTGTTTAGCTTTGGGTCGTACCGCCGCTCCATGTGGCCTCCGGTTACTCGTGCTTCTCTTTGGCATTGGCGGGCGATCCCTTCCTCCTCGTCACCCTCGGAAGATCGCTTATGCCAGTCTCGGCCAATTCCGTGAGCTTCTGATCAGTTCGCACTATTCTTGGGCGAGCGCCACGAGATCGACATCCGCCGCGTTCGGGGTCTTGGCCTTCAGGACCCGCCGCATCAGAGCCAGGGCCGTATCACGGTCGCCCGCCTCATTTGACGCCACACCGTCCGCAGGGACCACGATCCGCAAGTCGCGCATGTAAGCGTCATTGGCCGTGAACAGGACGCAAATGTCTGTGGCAAACCCGCCGATTACGAGGACGCGAGTGCCAAGGTACCGCAGGAGCGTATCCAGCGTGGTCGAGAAGAACCCTGAATGCTTGGGTTTCAGAACGAAGTAATCTTCCGGCTCCGGTCGGAGTCGCTCAGCCAGCGGCCGGCCCTTGCAGTTCGGTTCGTGACATCGCTTCACCACGGCCGCGAGGTCAGAACGCCAGCGTCCGAAGTTATCGTTGGCGTATACGACCGGAACGTCGGCCACCCGTGCCTTGCGTTTCAACTCCGCGAGCCGCTCAGCGGCGGGGACTGCGAATCGGAGCAGACGGTCGGCTTCGGGGAAGTCGAGCGGGTTAATCACATCCACCAAGAGTAGGGCAACCGGATGGTTGTCCGGCGCGCTGCCATGGAGAGTCGCGTTCGTGTCTGACATCGGTCATTCCGACAAAGAGTTGGCGAAGAGTCACGAGAACGCCAGCATGGCTGACGGGTGGGGAGTTACTTTCGCCCACTCCTTGCCGGTCTCTCACCCGACCGTCCCAATTTTTCCTCAGACCCAGGACGCGGTCCCCATTCCATTACGCGTCACTCAGGGATACCAAACGTCGAGTGCAAGAACCGGGCCAGACCACGACCACCGACCGCGCTCTTTTGCGAACCACCGGCACAATCTCACTCGCAAGTCCTTCCTGATCGCTGACAAGTCGTGACGGCGAATGGAAGAAGGTGCAATGACCTGCACGGCGTTCGGATTGTGCTATCAGTCAGCCCACCTCCATTTCGGAATCAGGTGATCTTCCCGTCGCCTGTCCGGACAAGCAGTTCTACACTCTTGCCAAGTCCGCCACATATCGCCCGACCGCCTCACGGGAAGTTCCTGTGCCCCTGCTACTCACCTGGCTGCTCTGCGCGGTCTCCGCTCTGCCAGACCTCCCCGTGCCGCTCCCCGCCACCACATACACACGGGATGGCCGGCCCGGCGACCCCGTGAACTTGATGCTCGTTGGCACTCACTCCGAACTGATAACCGCGTTCCGGGCCGCAGGCTGGTTCATTGCCGATCCTATAACCGTCCGCTCTGCCATGAGGATGGGCACAAGCGTGGTCCGCAACCGACCATACCCAGCCGCCCCGGTGAGCGACCTCTACCTGTACGGTCGGGTGCAGGATCTGGCGTTTGAGCAGGCGGTTGGCCCGTCGCCGCGCACGCGGCACCACGTTCGGTTCTGGCAGGCGGGTGTGACTGCGGATGGGCGGCCGATTTGGGTCGGGGCGGCGATCTTCGATACCCGCGTCGGTCGTGCCCCAGCGACCGGACGAATCACACACCGGACCGCCCCAAACGTGGACGCCGAGCGGGATACGATTCTCGCGGCACTGGTGGCCGGAGGTGGGCTTGCCGATACGAGACTGCAATCAGCATTTGGGCCGAGAATCGGGTACAACGCTGGCGGCGATTGTTACTTCACCGACGGGGCGGTCGGCGTCGGTGTGCTGCGGCCAGCATCGCAAGCGTTGATGATCGGAGGGGGTTGCTCGAGGCTGCTGGGTCGGCGCTTTTTGCTGGAAAAGAATTGATCACAGGCACAGATCGGCTTGAATCCAGAGCGACCCACAGAATCATCGTCAACGACACGGGCTGGGTTGCTTTCCCGGCCCGTTCACGTCCCCACGTTTACTTCTCCTCCTGGGTTGTAGAAAGTGCCGTTACGAGCTCCGTCTCAAACTCGATACCAAACAACTGGAGACTGGCAGCGGATCAACGGGGTAAGACACCGTTGCTCGCGAACGAAGCGACTGCCGCGGTCGTTCACGGGGTTGGGCAGCTCACCTGCTTCGGCGTGCAACACTCTTGCCCTTCTTGGCGGGCAGTTGCTTTTTACTCGCTGGCGGTTCGATGGCCTTGGCTTTTACGGGCATTTCGCACTCACCGTACTCTGCCGCATACTCACCTTGCTCCGTCAGCGTGTAGGTGGCCTCAAACGGTTCGTCCGCCGTTCCGGTCACGCGCGAGAGCAAACCTTGCTCAACCAGATCGGTGAGAAACGTGCCGTCCTTGGTGCTTCGTGTCGGCGTGAGCCGCAACGTGCGACCGGGCAGTGGTTTCTTGCTCCGTTTGACGGCGCGGAGGAGTTGCCAGGTGAAGTGCGTCACGGGGAGTAAAGGCATGGGAATCACGTTTGTGTTGAGGATATTTCGAATGGAAACAGTTGGGAGTTCGAGAGATAATTTGACCCCGCGGCGACGTTAAGTCAAGGGGTTGTGCGGGCGAGAGAACGAAATAGATCGGCCGCAACCCCGAACTGTCGCCCAATCAGTTCGAGTATCGCGGCCGATCTATTAGCACTGTATACCTTGGCCCGTTAACGGGTCAAGGGTCCGTGGGCGACGCTTCAAACACCGCGGTGAGCCGCGCGTCGGCCTCCCGCAGTGAGTCCTCGGCTTGTTTGCCCTCGGTGATATATGATTTGTCCGTCTCCATTGAGCACCGGCACCGTGCGGGAGATTGTCCAGCCGAGAGTGCCGTCGAGCCGATTGACGCGATGCTCCGGTTCGAAATCGGATCGCATTTCGAGTGTCAGTCGCGTTAGCTTCCAACCGACCTCATTTGCCACTGGTTCTAATCCGACCCTCACCCGCTCGTCCCGTTCGTTCTGCAACCAATCCGAGTGCGGTCGGTACTCGCTGAGTCAGAGTTCCGCGGTGGCCACCTCGACGGCGATGGTGTGCGCGGACACTCGCTCATCCGTCCACGACCTCCGCAACAGCCGGTTCGCGCCGCCCTGATCGCCGATCCCGAACAAGCCCCGCCAGCGCAACGGCCAGACGGCCGAACACCGCGTCCCAGTCGCCACGCCGGGGCTGACGGAACAGACGCATTGTCGGGTACCAGATTGTGTCCTCGCGGTTCTGAAGCCAGCGCCAGTCCGAAGGGGTCGCGACTGCCACCCAAATCGGCACTCCGAGCGCCCCGGCCACATGGGCCAGTGCCGTGTCCACAGTGATCAATAGGTCCAGGCTGGTCATGAGCGCGGCAACATCACCCATATCAGCAGCAGTCCGGGCGCCGAGGTCAACCACCCCCATTTCAGCGGCCGCGGGATCCGCGAGTTGCTCGGACCCCGCACCCTTTTGGAGGCTGAACAGTTGGACCCCAGGAATGGCCGCCAGGGGCGCGAACCGCGTCAGTCGGACCGACCGAAGCCGGTCCCCGCGGTGTACTTTGCTTCCCTGCCACGCGATGCCAACCCGCAGGTCATCCGTCGGCCCGAGTTCCTTGCGCCAGAATTCCACACGAGCCGGGTCGGGCTGGAGGTAGGGGACGGGAGCGGTCGCCGCATTCGGCGGCACGCCAAGCAGACCCGGCAGACTGAGCAGCGGGGCCCAGAAGTCGTGTGGCGGTAAGGCAGTCCCGCGCGGCACCACCCGATCGACCCCCGGACAACTGCCAAGCAACCCCGCCAACGGCTCCTGGCAGTCGACGTAGACAACCCCGCCCCGGGCTTTGACCAGTTGGGCGTATCGGACAAAGTTGATGGTGTCCCCCAACCCTTGCTCGGAGGCAATCATAATCGCCTGACCATCGAGCGGGCTCCCATCCCAGCGTGGGACAGTCGCCGGCGGGGGCTTGATGTGCCGGATCTTCCATCGCCATTCGTATTCCTGCCAGCCCCGGTCGAAATCACCTTCGGCCAACCAGGACAGCGATCGATTCAGCCGGGCCTCCGGGTAGTCCGGCCGTATGCGGATGGCCTCCTCGTAGTGGGTCATCGCCTCCTTGGACCGCCCCATCTGCACCAGCACGATGCCCAGGTTGTTGTGCGCCTCCGCGTAGTCCGGCTTCAGCCGGATGGCCTCGCGGAGACTCTGCTCCGCCTCATCCACCCGATCAAGGGCGCGAAGAGTGTTGCCGAGGTTGCTGTGTGCACTGACCAACTTGGGGTTGAGCCGGAGGGCCTCCCGGTATTCCGTCTCGGCTTCCTGCGGTCGGTCGCAGGCGGCGAGAGCGACACCGAGATTATTGTGTAGGTCGGCCGAATTCGGGTCGAGCTTGACGGCCTCACGGGCACATTCCACCGCCTCGGTCGGGCGGTTCGCTGCCTCCAGCAAGTTGCCCAGAGCGGACCAGCCGGGGACATGCGTGGGCCGCAGCCGGACCGATTCCCGGAGTGCCACTTCGGCCTCCTGATTTCGGTCTGTGCGGAGCAGTAGCATCCCCAGCCTGTAGTGGGCGTCGGCCAGCCTGGGGTCTAACCGGATTGCTTCCCGAAAGGCCGCTTCGGCTGCCGGAACCCTTCCACGTGCATCCAACGAACAACCGAGCAAGCGGTGCGGGTCCGCAGCCTTCGGATCGAGCTGGATGGCCTGTCGGGTCCATTCCTCGACCTCTGGGAGCCGCCCCTGGTCGGCCAGACAGGTGGCGAGGTTGGCATACACAACCGCTCGTGTGGGGCCGAGGCGGATGGCGAGCCGAAACGCCGCCTCGGCCTCGTCAAAGCGGCCGAGGCGGGCGAACGCCACCCCGAGATCACCGTGGATCTCAGGCGCCGCCGGATCGGCGCTGATGGCCTTTTGAAAGGCGTCGACAGCGTCGACCAACCGGTTTTCGTGTACAGCCCGGCAGCCGTCGCGGTGGTGCTTGGCGGCCTCGGGCGCAATGGCGGGCACGTCCTTCAGCCGCGACGGTGCTCCAGACAATGTTCCAGATTTGTCGGCCCTCTGCCGGAACTCCGCCTGGAGGTCATCCCGGCCAGCCACATGCGCGAGAGTTGCGAATAGCTCGAATACCTCACGGTCGCCGTTCGCACCGCCTTGTATACGGGCGATCATGGCCGCAACCGACCCGGGAATCGGGGGCTTGCCATTGGAAGGAGAGTGTGCACCGTTTCCGGAAGTGATCGCAGGTGTCATATGATAATTCGTCGATGCAGGTCGAGGCAAAAGTTGGTGAATGGGCAGAGATCGCCTCATCAGCATGCACTAATGCTGGCAGTGTTTTGAATTCACCAACATCTTTAGTTGAACTAATCAAGTCACATTCTGCGAAATCTGGAAAGTCGGTCAAGAAAAGAATTGGAGAACTTCCCGTGTCCCATTCCATCCATTACGTTGAATTGACTCCGAGTTCAGACGGAGCAACTCACGCCGCTGCGCTGCTCGGCGAGAGTCATCGGCCGAGTGCAGAACGAAGAGATGCTGCGCTCCTCGCAGCTGCTCCCAACTCGTGCCACTTTTCTGCCGATGACGCAGGTCAGGTTAGAGTTCGCTTACGCAGCACGAATTCAATGGCGCATTCCCCAACTGGATTGAGTGTCTGATCTTCCCGTCGTTCGCCGGGCAGAAATGTGTGATGGAGCAGTTCCACCTTCAACACTTCCGCCTGGCGCGACACCGAGGCCAATAAATCGGTTACGTTCACCGAGACTGGTGACCAGGACGTTGCTTTGTGAATAGTAAATGTGTGTTTGTGCTCGAGGTTATACGTACTCGGCCAGACACCCTGCTCGTAGAGATCCTCATCAGGAATGAGGACGACCAAATGCCCACCCGGCCGGACCACACGCACCCAGTTGCGCAGCGCTTCAAACGGATCTCGCAGATGTTCCAGGCAATGCGAACTGTGTAGAAAGTCGAACTGGTGGTCCGGATGCTTGGCCAGAAACTGTGCATCGCCATCGGGGCGGTCGAAGAGCGTGATCGAACGAATCCGCGGGAACAATGCCGCGACACGGGAAAGCGGGTCGTTGCCGCTGCCGACATCCAGACCATCGCCAACAAAGTAGTGGGTCGCAAAGCCGGGGCTATGAAGCCGTCGGGCAACCGCCTTGCTACACTCATTCACGCAATGTCTCCGTGTTTGTCCTGAAAAGGCAGCTGAAGTCGCCATCCCCACCGAGGCAGTATACCGGAAGGATCACCCTGAAGTTTCTGGAGTCTTGAAAGGCAGAAACGACTTTCGCGATCCACATTGGATGGGCCAGGAGCCGTTTGGAGTGAAAGAGTGTCCCAGCCCAATCCCGTTCTACTGTTCGCTTCCTATCACGCCTACCTGGATCACTCCAGCGGCGCGGCTCTGGCCACTCGGGACCTCTTCGAGGATCTCGCGGCACACGGCTGGATCTGTCGCGTCGTGTGTGGACCGGCACTCGACTACCTGGATGGACGCGAACCGGCCGACGTTCTCCATGAGTACCAGATTCCTCACCACATTGAACGCTGTGCACCGCCGAACGGCGCATGCTACACACTGTTTCACTACGTTCTCAACGGCGTATCGGTTACACAATACCGACCCAAAACGTTCGATCCTCGTCGGCCACCCACCCAAGACGAAGGCGTACCCTTCCTCGATATCGTCAGTCGAGCCTGCGGGCTCTTTCAGCCCGATATTGTCCTGACGTTCGGCGGACCACCCATCGGTCAGCACCTCATCCACCGAGTCAAACTCGCCGGCAAACGCGTGCTCTTTTGCCTGCATAACCTCGAGTACCACGACCGAGACTTTTTCGAGGAAGTGGATGCCGTGTGGGTGCCCTCCGAGTTCGCCAAAAGGACTTACCGGGAACGGCTCGGGTTGGAAGCTCATGTCGTCACCCTGCCGTGGGATCGCGACAGGATATGGGCCGCACCGAACGGCCAGAGGCACGTAACGTTCATCAACCCCATCCCCGTCAAGGGTGTAGCGTGGTTCGCTCGGATCGTCCTGGAAGTCTCGCGACGGAGGTCGGATATTCCGTTTCTGGTGGTGGAGGGGCGAGGAGGGGTTCAGGGGCTGGGCCAGTTGGGCCTGGATCTGAGTGGAGTGAGGAACTTACGCGTGATGCGTTCCACTCCACGACCGTGGGAGTTCTATGCTCTAAGCCGGATAGTACTGATCCCTTCCCTGTGGAACGAGGCCTATGGACGAGTGGGGTGTGAGGCACTGACCAATGGCATTCCCATCCTGGCGACTCGACGCGGTGGCTTGCCGGAGGTACTGGGCGAGGCGGGGTTCCTCTTTGACGTGCCCGCTCCCTACACGACGCGATACCTCGATGTCCCATCCGCTGTCGAGGTATCGGAATGGGTGGAAACCATCGAGCAGCTCTGGGATGACGAGGCGTTTTACGCCGAACACCGAGAACGAGCACTCGCACGGGCCAAAGCGTGGGAGCCGGATCAGCTCCGTCAGGGAGTCGAAGCATTCCTCCATCAGATCGCTGCCAAGTAGACAAGCCCGGCTCCGGTGAGCTTGGCTTCAGACGAATTGATCAGTAATGAGAACGTCAGCAGGCCCCGTTCTCATTTGAGCTGTTCAGTAAATGAGAACCGCCCACCTCATCGAGCCTGAGTTCATCCCGGAGATTGACATCCAGCACGACAACAACGCTCGACGGTGAACCGAGTCTGTATGATGTCGAGCGAGAACCAGGGGAGTTGTTACGGGATTGCCTATGCTTTACGACAGCGCCTATTACCAGAGTATTCGGCCGGCGTCGGAGTCATCCGCCCAGGTCATCGTTCCCTTCGTTGTGGGACTGATTGCACCGCGTTCTGTTCTCGATGTGGGCTGTGGGGATGGCACCTACCTGAGCATCTACCAACGGAGCGGCGTCACGGATTACGTTGGAGTCGATGGCAGCTATGCACGGGACTCGCTGAGAATCTCTGCCGACCGATTCACCGCTCACGATCTGGCGACAACTTTCGACCTCGGCCGACGATTCGATCTGGTCCAGTCGCTGGAAGTCGCCGAACACCTGCCGCCTGCCGCCGGTGAAGGGTTCGTTCGCTCACTGTGTCGGCACGGAGACGCCATCCTCTTCTCCGCAGCAATCCCTCATCAGGGTGGAACGGGACATGTCAACGAACAATGGCCGGACTACTGGGCCGAATTGTTCCGTCGAGCCGGGTATGTTGCGTATGACTGTGTTCGGCCACGTTTGTGGGGAAATGATCGTGTGGCGTGGTGGTACGCGCAAAACACGTTCCTGTTTGTCCGGGAAGGAATATCAGCGGACTGGACGAAGCAACTTCCTCCTCCAGCTCCCATCGGTCCGCTCTTACGGTTGGTTCACCCCAAGCGATACCTACTCGCGGTTACTTCTCCCAGCTCGCCGTTGCCGCCGCCGCCGCAGCCGAGTTCCTCGGCGATCACCACACTCACTCGCCCAGCCCGACCATACGATGTCGCGGTTGTGATCCCCACCATCGGACGTGACACCCTGGACCGGGCCGTGCGGTCGGTCTATGCCCAGGCATTCCCCGGTACGATTCAAATCCTGATCGGTTTTGACGGTGCACCAGTCCCGCGTTCATTCGACGCCTTGCTCGCTGCGGCTCCCAGTAACTGCGCCGTGACGGTTTTCAATCCCGGCTACTCGACTTCGGTGCGACACGGAGGTATTCATGCATCGCGAGATGGAGGAGCGTTGCGAACCATTCTCAGCTATGCCGCGCATAGTCGGTTGGTAGCCTATCTGGACGACGACAACTGGTGGGCTGCAGATCACCTCGCTACTTTGACGGCAGCTGCGGCAGGGCGAAGTTGGGCATATTCCCTGCGGTGGTATGTCGATCTCCAGACTGCGACTCCGCTGTGTGTTGACCGATGGGAATCGATCGGCCCCAACGCCGGCTGTTATCGCGAACAGTTTGGCGGTTGGGTCGATCCAAATTGCCTGCTGATCGATAAAGTCGCGTGTGAACCGACGTTGCGGCTATGGTCGGTCCCCCTCCCCGGCGATCAAACGAAACTCACCGGTGATCGACATGTGTTTTCGGATTTGCTTTTGCGTGGCCCAGCAGGCACCACCGGTCGAGCAACGGTGTTCTATCTCATCAACCCTCAGGATGTGATGCACCCATGGCGGCTCAAATGGATAGCCACGACTCAGCCATCGCCTCCCGCCAGTCCGGCATCCAATGGTGCAGGTGGGTTCACGAAGGACTAAGCAGATGGCCGTAGTTACGTGTGAGTTTTCAACGAGCCGCGACCGCAAGGGAGCGGGGTGCGTTAACCGCTCCCTTGCGGTCGCGGCTCGTTGAAAAACCTTACAAACTACCCTG
>Ga0070738_10002462_pt1 | contig 28496 bp, 46 predicted proteins | sample Coa_R2_2_FD_66446 | JGI IMG/M metagenome (GOLD analysis project Ga0070738, IMG submission 66446) | Surface soil microbial communities from Centralia Pennsylvania, which are recovering from an underground coalmine fire - Coalmine... | ecosystem: Environmental > Terrestrial > Soil > Unclassified ...
ATGTCGAAGCACTCGAACGAGCGTTTCGACGACAGAAGCGGCAGGCCAGTGCAGGAGTCGATGGGATCACGGTGACGGATTACGAACAGAACCTGAAGAGCAATCTGCAGGGCCTGTGCAATCGAATCCACACCGGCCAATACCGGCCGCAGCCGGTACGGCGCGTATATATCCCAAAATCAGATGGTGGTCGGCGCCCGCTCGGCGTGCCAAGCCTAGAAGATAAGATCGTTCAGGGCGCGGTTGCCGAGGTGCTGAGCAGCATCTACGAAGTCGACTTCATCGGTTTCTCCTACGGCTTTCGCCCGGGACGCAACCCGCACCAGGCTCTATCGGCGTGGCGTACAGCGATCATGAGCCAGCACGTGAATTGGGTGCTCGATGCCGACATTCGTAGCTTCTATGATTCGATCGATCATGAATGGCTGATGCGGATGGTGGCGCATAGGATTGCCGACCCACGGGTCCTCCGGCTCATCCGGATGTGGCTCAAGGCGGGAATCCTGGAGAGCGGAGAATGGCGCGAAGCGGATAAGGGAACGCCGCAAGGAGCGGGTATAAGTCCGCTCCTCGCCAACATCGTGCTGCACTATGCCCTCGATCTCTGGGTCCATCAATGGCGTCGCCGACAGGCCCGCGGTCGCGTCTCGATCGTTCGGTATGCCGACGACTTTGTGATGGGCTTTGAGAAATCGGCTGACGCGCAGCAAATGATGGCGGACCTCAAGGAACGACTGGCGCAATTTAGCCTTACGCTCCACGAGGACAAAACACGGCTGATCGAGTTTGGCCGACTGCCGGCCCTCACTCGGCGGCAACGTGGCGAGCGGCGTCCGGATACATTCGCCTTTCTCGGCTTCACCCACTATTGCGGGTGGACTCGGGAGGGCAAGTTTATCGTAAAGCACAAGACACAGAGCAGGCGCGTTATGCGGAAGCTGAACGCGATACGTCAGGAAGCGCGACGGATCATGCATGCGCCCATAGCAGCACAGCACCGCTGGTACGCCAGCGTCCTGCGCGGACACTATGGCTACTATGGCCTGCCGCACAACTGGCGTGCCATTAACTCATTCCTTCACGAGGTTCGGCGCATCTGGTTCAATTGCCTTCGGCGACGGAGCCAGAAAAGCCGACGCAAAGGATGGGATTGGTTCTTGGCTCTGGAAAGGTGCTTTCCCCTTCCCCGTCCGCGGGTCGTTCTCACATGGGCGTAGGTGCGAACCAATGACGGTTACTCTCGGGAAGAGCCGGGTGCGGGAAAGCCGCACGCCCGGATCTGTGAGGGCGAAGCTGAATAGCCGAGCTACTCGACCGGCACCCTCGGCAGCTGCCGCGGGAGAGAAATCTCCATGAGAGGCGCTCTGAAGCAGAGTCCCCTCGCGGGTGGATGAAGAATAGGGTGGAGGGCGATTTCTCGCCAGCGAGGCTCCTGGGTGGCCTAGGAGGCATTCCGGATTTTGTACCGTTATTTTAATGGTACAATACTTGTACAATGACGTCACAATTGGACGTTGCAAAACGCTCTGGAGTTGTTGCGCCCCTTCCAGAAATCGTTTCAGGTCGTCATAAGAGCGTTTCACAGCGTCCCTCAAACCGTTGCATTTCTTCCAATAGATGTTTCAAAATTCTGGTCATCACATTAATAGCGCAGAAAAATCAGGTACTTAAGCTCACCTCATTTGTCGCCAACTTCCAGTATGTGTTTCAAACGCATGGCAGACCAGGGGGGAGCCGCCATATTCCAACATTCTAAGCATTTTTCGCGTGGATCAGATCTCGCCGCCTACCGTCCTTTTCGCTGCCCTTCTGGGGCGTATTTTTTCTCAACCTTAATGCCGTTATCCGATGATTGGTCGGATAGTCGCGCTCACGGACTCATCTCACCGCGTTCATCGAACCCACGGTCGAAGATTCGAACCACTCCGTTTTCGTGTCGCCAGCCACCCCTATGTTCCAAGACTACAGGCATCATGCTTGGGGATTCGGATCTAGGTGGCTGAGCACCTGGGGGACACCAGGATCCGGTGTTCAAGGATTCGTTGAAACAGCTACTGGAGACCTTGAAACATTTTTTGGAAATTTCACGCCGGCCAGCTATGGTCAATTTCGCTCTTCCAGTAGGTGTTTCATTGACAGAAGTAGGTGTTTTTTTTCTACCCATGTAACGGGGGGCCGACAAAAAACTTCGCCGCCCTACCTTCCGCCAACGTCCTTCCGGACGCCCGCGCCAAAAGGCCGGATTTCTGGAGGCGATCGGGGGGACCCAAGGAAAGCGCAAGGATTGGCTGACAGCCCCCAAGGGGCCGGCCAAATGAAGGAGAAGGAAGATGGCCGAAAACGAAGAGGCGCCCCAGCAGGCGCATGACCAGGCCCCACCCCTCCGGGAGGCCCTCGGGCTCTCCAAGCCGGCTATGCCGTCCGGCGCACCGCGCAGATCTTCGTCTCGGTGCTCGGCGCATCGAGCTTCACCTACGCGCAGGCGACCTGGACGCAGGGCCTCGCCGACTGGATCAGCGGGCGCGTCGGCGCCTTCGAGGCGATCGGCGGCGTGCCGGCACTGCTAGCGCCGGACAACACCAAGGTCGCGGTGATCAAGGCCTGCCTCTACGATCCGCAGATCAACCGCAGCTACGCCGATATGGCGGCGCATTACGGCACCGCCATTCCGCCGGCCAGGCCACGGGACAAGGCCAAGGTCGAGGCGGTCCTCATGGTCGAGCGCTGGCTGCTCGGACGGCTGCGCCGCCGGATCTTCCACAGCCTCGCCGAGGTCAACGCGGCGATCGCCGAGTTAATGACCCGGCTCAACGAGGAGCGGCCGATCCGGCGGCTCGGCGTCACCCGCCGCAAGCCATTGGAGGAGATCGACCGGCCGGCACTGTAGGTTTTGCCTGAGAACCCTTACGTGTTCGCCGAGTGGCGGATCTGCCGGGTCAGCATCGACTATCACGTCGAGGTCTAGGCGCATTACTACAGCGTCCCGCATCGCTTCGTCCGCGCCGAGGTCGAGGTGCGCTTCACCGCCCGCACCGTGGAGATTTTCCACAAGGGCGAGCGGATCGCGCCGCGCATCAACGCGCGAGCGGCAACCACAAGCACACGACCGTGCCGGAGCACATGGCCTCCAGTCATCGGCGCTACGCCGGCTGGACCATCGAGCGCATCCACAAGGATGCAGCCACGATCGGGCCGGCCACCGCGGCGCTGTGTGATCTGATCCTGGATAAACGCACACACCCCGAGCAGGGCTTCCGCGCCTGCCTCGGCATCATCCGGCTGGCCCGCTCCTACGGGCAAGAGCGGCTCGATGCCGCCGCCATGCGGGCGATCGATATCGGCGCGAGCACTTACGGTTCGGTCAAATCGATCCTCGCCAACAATCTGGATCGGCGTCCTTCACCCAAGCGCTCCGCGGACGACGCGCCGATCCTCCATCCCAACATCCGTGGGCCGCGCTACTACAATTAGGAGATCACGCCTTGCTCACCCATCCGACCTTCGATCAGCTCCATCAGATCGGCCTTCACCGCAGGCCAAGGCCTTGGCCGACATCGAAGCCGGGGGCGAGGCCGCCAGCCTCGGCCACGCCGAATGGCTCGCGCTACTGCTCGACCGTGAAGCGTCGCTGCGACGCGACAAGCGACTGTCGAAGCGGCTTCAATATGCCAAGCTGCGCCAGCAGGCCTGCGTCGAGGACATCGATTATCGCACCCCGCGCGGCCTCGACCGCAGCCTCTTGACGATGCTGGTCGAAGGCCAATGGATCGACGACCACGCCAATCTTTTGATCTGTGGCCCGTCCGGTGTCGGCAAGAGCTGGCTCGCCTCGGCGCTCGGCAACAAAGCCTGCCGCGACAACCCGCTGCGCCCTGAATCGAGAAGCTACCATCAGGCCAGCGCATCGGATTCTTGTCTACGCCGTTGATTTTGACGGTGGGAATGCCCCAGCGGGTACGCAAGAGCCAGACGTTCTCGCCTTTGAAGGCACAGCCTCGGGCCGCAACGAAGCCTTCCTGATTGAGTATTGCCGCAATCTCGCCATCCATTTTGCGTTCAGCATTCAACTCGACGATCCGTAGCCGCAACCGATCGATGTCGATGTAGTTGCGGTAGGTGTGAACGCGCCGTTGTACATGATGCTCGCTGGTTGCGCCGGTCTGCCAGACGATCTTGAGCCACACCTGACCTCGGGTCCGCTTTTGATCAAGAACGACTTCGCGGATGACAAATCGCAGAATGCGCTTGCGATCGGCTGCTGACGTGGTGGCCGCATTCCAAATCCGCGGCAGGTTCTCGCCGAGCGCTTGTAGCCCTGCGCGTTCCGCCGGGCCAATCAGAAGCGGCTCTTGCGCGCGCCAACGCGCATGCTCCTGTTCGACCGCCTCGACGACACGCAGCTTGTCTTCCCAAGCCCGCTCGAGTGAGCGCGCCACAAGACGGTTCTCGGGCTCTACAGCGTCATACTGACGCCGAGCGCGCTCGGCCTCGTAGCGGGCGCGCTCCACGCGAAGCGCCCACTGGCGCTCGAGCTGACGGCTCTCTTGCTCGAGTTGGCCCGCCGCCGCGAGTGCGATCGCAATCTGATCCGGCACCAGGGCATCGAGGACCACCCGCTCGACCAGCGCGTCAACCGCCAAGGCCCGGACTTCCTGACATAGTGCACTGCCTTGCTGGTCCCGATCTGAGCGGCAGCAATAGACCGGATAGTCGGCATTCGGGCCCGTGTAGCGGATGCTCATGCGCCGTCCGCAACGGCCGCAGATCGCAATTCCTTGTAACAGGGCTGCCCCCTTGCGCGGCACGCCAGAGTGTCCTGCCTCATAGCGGAAGACATTATCTGCCAGTCGCCCCTGGTTGGCCATGAACTCCTCCCAGCTGATACAGCCTGGGTGAGCGGCGTGGAGGCAAACCGCCCAATCCGCGATCGCCACCTTGACCGTTCCCGTCAGCGATCCCGGCCGGCATCGGCTCGGATCCTTTTGCCGGCGGCCATAAACATACGCCCCAGCATAGGCCGGATTTTGAAGGATACTGAGGACGCGTGTACTATCTGGCGCACGCCAGACGATCTCGTGTGGAGATGGTCCAAGCAGCGGTCGAACCGGCAAGGACAATCCGTTCCTGTCCAAGTACCGCATCACACGGCGAGCGCTTTGCAGTTCCCGGAATTTGGCAAACACGAGATGAAGACGGGCCTGCACCTCCTCATCGGGATTGAGAATAATTGTGCCCGCTCGATCATAGGCGAGCCCGGCTGGCAGGGGCAGCCGCAGTTCGCCCCGCGCCGCCTTCTGGCGTTCCCCTTGGTGAAGCCGCATCCGAAGCTGATGCAACTCCGCCTCGCTCATGATGCCGGACAAGCCCAACAGCAGGCGGTCGTGGTAGGCGCGCGGATCGTAAAGCCGCTCGCCATCCGCAATGAGCACGCCGAATACCGAGCACAGTTCGAGAAGCTGATGCCAGTCCCGGTTATTGCGGGCCAAGCGAGAAGCGTCGAGACTCACCACAAGGCCGGCGTTGCCAAGGCCGATCTCGGCAATGAGCTTCTGGAAACCATGACGATCCACACCGCCAGCACCGGATTTGCCCAGGTCCTCGTCAATCACCTGGACGCGTTCAGGCGGCCAGCCCAGACCGATGGCGCGATCGACAAGGCGGTACTGTAGCTCGGTGCTCTCCTGATGCTGGCGCACCTGGTTCACGGATGACTGCCGCACGTAGACATAGGCCAACTTGGCTCGGTGTGCGGTCGTGAGCCGCTCGTCAGCGATGTTCGAGCTGATCAGCACGACCCAGTCCCCTTCCGGGCGTGCCGGGGATCGCTTGCATTCGCCGCATCAGCGCGGCAATTGTTTGAGCAATCTGGGTTTGCGTCGCGGTCGACAGATTGGGCCACAGGCGCGGAACGTCGGCCGTCGGACGGCCGGGTGGATTTGCCAACGTCGGCAAGGGTCGATAGGCAACGCGACCTGGAAGCGGTCGGTGGGTCATCGCGAATCACCTTCTCGTCGAGAAGGTTCAGATTCGCGCTCAAATGTTGCATCAATGGGATCAGCGTACGTGCACTGATGCGTGGCAGATCGGCCGCGTTGGGGCGGGAAGTGATCGGCGACTTGGCAAGATCCGTCGACGCGATCCGAACCGCCCGTCGCCGTCCGTCCGGCAGCGCGACAACGACGTAGGCGGGACCGCGCCCGGCCCGTTCCTTGAGCAGCTCAAGCCGGTGCCCAAACAGAAAATGATGCGGGTCGATGATCGTGACGTGAGACACGACCCGTTCCAAAATAGGGGTACTCTGTCGTGTTCGGCGAGCCGATGACTTCATGATGCCTCCTTCTTCGAACGCTTGGTGCGTCGTACCTGATTGCGAAGTTGACTGATTTGTTCGTCTGAGAGCTCGATCTGCCATGGCTGGCCTTTGGTTAATTGACGACCTGCCAGCAATCCGCGCGCGAGATAATCGAACACCGTTTGCGGGGTTACTCCACACTCCGTGCTCTATCAGCGCGTCCCGCGACTGTTCAGCGATCTGGCCTTGGCGCGCGGGTACGGCCGCCACCCCCGCCTGCAGGCGCGTAAGCCCGGCCGAAAGGGCCGAAAGGCCTGGCCGCTGCGCTTGGACAACGCGGAGGGCGTTGCCCACATATCCACAGCAGGAGCAGCAAAAAACAAGTCTTTCGAGCCGCGATTTAAGATTTGACCACGCGGCTTCGCCGATGCCAGAAACCAGACAGCCAGAACGCCTCGCGCCCCGGGCGACATCAAGTCGGAATGGTGGGCGAGATCATCTCGGAATCCTAGGCGAGATCAAATCGGTACACCCGGGCGAAATCATCGGAATCCGCACGAGTATGCGTTCGCGCGGGACGGGAAACGCGGAATCGAACTCTACGCCCCGTTGGGCATCGGATACCTACACGAGATCGACGACATAACGTCGATTGGCCGCGTGGGATCGATCAGGTTGCCTTAGGGGCGGGCGCGGCGAAGGCGGAGTGAGGTTCGATTACGTGACCGCGATCGACCACGGGGAGTTGAGTATTATCATCGAGGGCATCTCCAGACGCGCCCGCTCGACACGTTATCAGCGGGTCACGGTCCAGGGATCGATCATTGTCAGACCGGCGGCATTGAACGCACTCGTGTCGCGCGATGCCACGGCGAACCCGTGCGCGGCGGCGATCGCGGCGATATAGCCATCGGGCGTGGGGAAGCCTTTTCCGGCCGCGCGCGTCTTGATGGCGAGATCGGCATAGCGCCGTGCCGCGGCGGTATCGAAGGGCAGGATGTGGGCCGCGAACAGATCCAGCACGCCGTCGAGCGCAGCTGACAGCCTGTCCTTGCGCTTGCCGCGCGGCAGCGCGCCGATGCCGAACAACAGTTCGGCGATGGTTACGCTGGAGAGAAACAGCGTCTCGGCGGCCTGGGCGTCGAGCCAGTCACGGACCGATGGATGCGGTTCGGGCTTTATCGCCTCGGAGATCACATTGGTATCGAGCAGGATCATTCGAAGCGCATCGGCTCAGCGGGACGCGCATTGCGGCCATGTTCAAGTGCCTCGACATCGGCATTGGTGAGGCCGATCTTCCGGCTCATCTCCGAAAGGGCGGTGCCGAGCCGCAGCCGGCCCTCGGGACGCACGGCGGCCTCAAGAATGGCGCGCATTTCCGCTTCCGCGCTGCGATTGTGCTGCGCCGCGCGGACTTTCAGCGCGCGATGCGCCTCTTCGGAGAGGTTGCGGATGGTGACAGCGGCCATGATGGCATCCTCCGGACACTGACTGCGATGCTATCGAAATAGAATATTTGATAGCATCCTTCAAGAGTGATTGCGGCGGCCCTCACGCGCCGCCAGATCGGATGCCGAGCTTCTTCACCTGAGCACAGTATAGCAGAGAGATATCTACATCGGCATCATCGATTCCGCCGACACAATCATTCACGAGATGACGCATCCATCAAAGCTTGCCAGACGTCCCGCCATCGAAGTGTCGGAAAAAGTCAACTCCCGAACTTGCGCATATAGACCGGATATTCCGCCGGTCCTGGATCCAACTCTCCACCAAGGATGCGTTCGAGAGTTACCCATGCCGTTTCGGCCTCCTTCACGTTGAAGTCTTCGGCCATCCACTGGACGAATGTCTGCGTGCTCATCAAATCGACGTTCATTCGAAGCCATTTGACAGCGTCCCTGCCGTCGCGGTCGTCCATGAGTACGAGAAACGCTTGATTGGGCTGCAGAAGCTCCCGCGTCATCTTGACCTTCGCGAGCACGCTCTCCTCGCCGAGATCGGACTCGTCCGGCTGGAGGTCGGCGGGACGTCCGGCCTTTTCCCACAGTTCCATCGCCTTTCGATACTTCCGGCCGATATCGTCGGCGCCACCTGGATCCGGTGTTTATTCCTGTTGAACCAAGCTTCGAATTCCGCACGCGCCGCGCGCATAACCGGCGTCCATTCCGTGCATAAGGCCGCTCGAGCTTTTGTAACTCTCGAGGATATCGGAAGAATCGATTTCGCCGGTTTGGAATATCCGGACTGCAAGGTCGAAATGCATCAAGGCATTGTCGACACCCGCCAGCAACCGCGCACAAGCTTGTTCCTATGCGGGTTCTTGACTAACGAGCTAAATATACGTATTTTACGTGTTATGACAATGCGTTCCTTCTCCTCGTTGGATCTACAGCAGCAATCCGGCGAAATCCAACGAGCTGCTGCTCAGGCACCGGTGGTGATCACGAGCCACGGTAAGCCACGCGTCGTGGTGATGTCGGTCGACGAATTCCGGCGGCTGAAGACTGAAGCCGGCGAAGAGGTTCCCGCTGAAGCACGTCCACGGCAGCCCACAGTGCTCGGTCCTGAATCAGAAGACTTGCTCGGCTACGACGAGCGGGACCCGGTTGACGCCGTCCTTCATATGGCGAAGGACGCCATTGGCGGCATCAACCAGGACTTGGTGCGTCAGGAGGCCGACAGGTTCGCAAAGCACTTTGTTCAAGGTGCCAAGTGACCGCCCAAAGGGTGAGCGAGAAAGATCCGATCTTTCTTATCATGGATGCATCACCGATCGTGATGTTGTCTGCCATCGGAAGACTGGACTGGCTCTTGGAGCCGTGCGGCACAATCTGGATGACCGACATGGTCATGGAGGAGGTCACGCGCGATCCGGAATCGGGCGCCGATCCGCGGAAGCGGTGGCTCAGCTACACGCGGTCATGGATCGAGGCGAACAAGTTTCGCATTCGCCGGGTGGAAACCGGCACCTACAAGACTTACAAGCTCGCGCTCGATGCATGGAGAGCGCAGGGAGCGGACCCCGCGAGCAAGCCGGATTCCCACGATCTCGGCGAAGCCAGCATTATCCAGACCCTAAAGAGTTTCCGCGGCAAGGTGCAGCCCCGGCAGACGATCATCGTACTCATGGACGATACCGACGGGCGTGACGCGCTGAGAGGAATGCGTCGGATCAACCTGGATGTATTCGGCACCCGAACGTTCATCGAGGCGTTGTGCACTCATTTCGGCATCATCGAAGCGGAGCACGCGTGGCAGGCAATCTTGAATGTCATCGCGTTGGACGAGCCCAAGGATGAGGACGATCCATTCCTTGTTCGTCGGGTACTATAGCACAGTGGCGAGAAGTATCGCCCAAAGAATGCGGCTCGCTAGGGGACAAACTTGTAGGGGACCAACTTTGCCCGTGGCTGCTGTCAGGTGGTCCCTGGGGTCGGCGGAGCGTCGTCCGGATGTTTGATGGATGGCGCAAGGGTCTGTTACGCTGCAGAACGGAGAGGATGTCGCTCTGTGCAGACAGGGTCTTGTTCTCGAGAAGCGCGATGTCGCCCTCTTCCGACAGATCCCGGCGCATCTCGCCGAAATCACGCTCGACCCGCCCCAGACGTTCGGTGTGGCGAGCCAACGTCTGCAACACCAAGTCCAATTTTTTGTCGAACGAGCGCAAATAGGCGAGCGTAGGGCTCGCAACCTTGGCAGTATCCTCCTGCGCGTCTGAATCCGCCATCGCTCTCGCCCCGTCAGCCGATAGCTGTTGGGATCGGCGATCCCGGTGCTCGCGGGGCCGAGTCCCCGCACGATGACCTCATGAGGTATGCCCGCAAGCCGAAAGCGGGAATAGCGACCTGGAACGTGGGCATGAGCGATCCTGCGGGCGGCACGCGACGCCTGCCGGGTAGTCATCCCAGGCGAAGGTCAAGCTTTGGCCGTCGGCGACGTGCGAGGTCAGTCAGCAGCAGGATGCCTTTGAGCAATTCCCGCCGCGCATTGGTCGGCCAGTCCGCCGGCGATCTCGACCTCGATCTCCGGGTGACTGTCCGCGAACTCGCGGACACGTTCGAGGACGCTTTCCGGGAAGGACTCGGAGGTCGCGATGATTTCGGCTCCATTCACACCGGGTCGGCCGCCCATGTTGGCATCGCCGCTTGGTCGACTGAATTCTTCCGTCATCGGTGTCGCACCATTTCCCTTCTTCACGGACCCTATCCCTCACGATCGCCAGCGCGCGACCGAAGCTCGGACAGTGTCATGTATCATCATCGGACCTTCTGTCTCCATGCCTCTCACGGACGACCTGATCGTAGATGGGGTCCAGTCCGAATAAGTCGGGATGATCGTTCCAATCCTGGTTCTCGAGAGCCGGCATCACGTCACGATATAACCCGCGGCGGGCGTTTTCGTCCGGAATATGTTTGAGCGCCGATTTCACGACGGCTTCCATGACGCTTGATCCTGAATGCCAACTCACTCGTCGAACCTCGCTTCCACATCAACTCGCGGCGTTTGCGTATCCTGCCGGCTTAGACGTCCATGTTCGCGATGGCCTTCCACTGCTTTGGTATCTCACCTCCGCGAGGAGACTTCTTTATTCCGGCATCGAGCATGTAGATAGCCGTATCGGTGAAGTCCAACCGCAACGTCTGAAAGGAAAACCCCGCCGTATCCGGCGGGGTTTTCTGTACCCTACGAAAGTCGAGGACGTTTAACTAGGGGCGTGCTTTGCTCGGCAACACCCGGCGCGCCGGTCGTCGCGCGGAATCGCCTAATATGATTTCAATGACTTTTGGAGCAGTTAGGGGACGTACTTTCGTCGGCGCTGCAACCTGCACGCCAGCTGCTGCTGAATCCGGCGCCGCAGCTGGGCAAGCATAAAACGCCCCTCTCAATCGAAGAACCGGTGACTCTTCGAAATTGACTTATGCCAGTCTCGATGCAGGCGCCGGTAGCGGATCTCAACTCCATGGGGTGTGAGCTTATCGGCTGCGGTCTTATTTCGAGGGTCCTTCGCGAAATCGAGGTTTGGGGGCTGAACCAGACCGCGGAGGCGCTCCAGATCGGCTTGCAGGTTGTCGTCGAAGCCTACGCCAGCCGGCGGTTAAGCTCGTCGAGACCGAGCTTTCGCCTCGTCCCGTCAGCCGGTATGATGCGATCCGCTATGGAGCCTCAACACGCATGAATATCCAGCCAGATTATGCGCCGGTAACCCCGCAGGAGTTCTTCGCCTGGGTGCCTGGCCAGGAAGGACGGTACGAGCTGGTCGATGGCGAAGTTGTCATGATGGCCGGCGCCGGCCGGAGGCACGACGCCATCGTCGTCAATCTGATCGCGTCCATTCGTCCACAGACCAGAGGTGGCCCCTGTCAGACTTTCACAGGCGACACCTACGTCGCGACGACCAAATCGAACAGGCGGATGCCCGACATGGGCATCGACTGCGGCAAGCCCGACGACAATTCGCTGTTGGCCGAGAAGCCGTCGCTCGTCGTGGAAGTTCTGTCCCCAACCACGGGCGGCTTCGACGTGACGATTAAGCTAACGGAATATCAGGCCGTTCCTTCCCTTGACTACATACTGTTCGTAGATACGGAAAATCCGACGGTTCACATCTACCGGCGTGACAGTAAAGGGCTCTGGCAGGACGAGGTTATTAAGGGTCTCGATGAGGTGGTCGAGCTTACAAAGCTGAAGGTCTCTCTGTCGCTGCGGGATATCTACGAAGGTCTCGAATTCAGACCGAAGCCAAAGCTGGTACAAACATCCGACGATGAGCCCGAGCGAGGCGGCGGGTTCAAGCCGCCGACCTGATGCTGCACTGCGCTGCACCCGTCCGATAGATCAACGTTCGTCCTCGACCCGCGCGAAATGAAAAGCCCAGCCGTCGCTGGCGGGGCTTTCTGTGTTTCAGACGATTAGGGGACCAACTTTGCCCCGATTAGGGGACCAACTTGTAGGGGACCAACTTTGCCCTCGGCTGCACGCCAGAAAGTGATTGCGGCCACGACCAAAGTACGTCCCCTATGACACCTATAAGCCCTTGGAAACCGAACGTCGAATTCGGCGCCTCACTGCTTAAGCCAATGTATGCCGAGCAAAGGGCGTCCCCTAAATGCAACCCAGAAATGCTGTCACAAGACCGACGATCGCGGCATCGGGGGCGTACGGTTCGCCTCTTCGATGATCGCGATCGTCTCTTCGCTTATTCCCGCGCGGATCAAAGCCGCGTGGGACGCGGCTTCGTGAGCAGGCCCGGCCGGGTCCGGCACCATTTCTAGCATACGGTTCTGCTCGTGTGCTCTACCTGTCCGATCGAACTGAGCGGTGACCGCCATCACTTTCTCCCAACGTATTCGTTGAAGATCCTCATCGTTTCGGGGTCTTCGAGATCAAACTCACCATACCACCGGGCGCCGGTTTCCAGAAGGACCGCCTTGCCGATGGCTATCGGCAGAGGCTCTCCGTCGGGTCGTTTCTGATCAACAACGGATTGCTGTTCGAGAGGACGTCCTGGTAGGCATGGTACACTTGCGGCTTCAGTTCGTTCCGTGAACGGGCGAGGCGGCCAAGGCCTTCTAATCGTATGTGGTAATTCCAAGAAGGCCCTGTCGGGAACGAAGCCAATGCAGGCCCACGCGAAGCGACCTACGTCGTCAGCTTCCACTGTGATGCGCCGGATGCCTAACCGTGCGGCCGCATCGATCAGATCCGCCATAAGGAGGCGTCCCTGACCTTGGCCGCGCTCGGGTTTCGGGATCCACATCCGCTGCGCCTCGAATATCGGTCCGCTAAGATCGAGATGCCGTCGGCCACTACGTCAAAAACAATCTCGCGGCCGCCGACCGCTTCCGCTGATCAGCGAGTTTCAGCCGAGCGGCATCTTAGGCGAGGCGTCCGGTAGCATGCGTGGAGTCGGCGCCATCGAACAGGTCGCGCCGGCCTGAGCTCGCAAGGTCGCGCAACTCCCCAAGCGTGCCTCTGCTTGCCTCGCAATGGCTGCATCTGACGATCCTGGACGGGGGCGCCAGCTCACCGTGATCGATGATCACGCCGACGCTATCGCATTTGGTACAAACCAGCTGAAAAGCCTTCGTCAATCCAATAGGCGATATTCAATCAACGAAACAAGCAATTAGCGTGCTTGGCGTCCGGGCAAATCCGATCCTTGCATCCGGCCCGCGTCGTGACAAACAGATGACGCGCTTAACCCTAATGACCAAACCCTAGCCGGCAGCCGGCCTGAAAGCCAGCGACCCGTCAGCGGGGCGAGGATCGTCCAGGCGGCTGCGGTACCGGGGCCTCGCCGGCATAAGCACGCGCGATCAGGTCGCGGATCGCGTCGCGCTCGAGCGGGTGGGGATTCCAGTAGGCGTTGGTCATGGCGATCTCGGCCGCCCTGTCGATGCCGGCCTCAGGCATGCCGATGTCGCGCAGCGCGAGCTTTGCATTGAGCCGGCGGGCGAGGTCATAGAGGCCCTGCGCGGCATTGTCGGCGCCAAGCGCGCGGGCGATGCGCGTCATCGCCTCCGGCGCGCCAGGGGCATTATAGGCCATCGCATGGGGCAGGATGATGGTGTGGGTTTCCGCATGCGGCAGGTCGAACGCGCCGCCGAGCGTGTGGCAAAGCTTGTGGTGCAGGGACATGCCGACCGCGCCGAGGCACACGGCGCACAGCCAGGCGCCATAGAGCGCCGCGGTGCGCGCCTCGCGATCACCAGGGTTCGCGGCGATTGCGGGCAGCGCGCCAGCCAGCGCGCGGATGCCTTCTTCCGCCATCAGCGCGATTACGGGATTGCCGTCGCGGGCATAGAGCGCCTCGGCCGCATGCGCGATGGCATTGATGCCTGAGGTCGCCGCGAGGCGAGGCGGCAGCGACAGCGTCAGGTCCACGTCGTAGATCACGGTCTCCGGCAGCACCGCCAGATTGCGCAGCGTGGTCTTGAGCCCATCCTTGGTCTCGCCGAGAATGGGCGTCATCTCCGAGCCGGCATAGGTCGTGGGAATGCAGAGCTGGTTGACGCCCGTCCGCAGCGCCAGCGCCTTGCCCAAACCGATGGTCGAGCCGCCGCCGAGCGCGACCACGCAATCGGCGCCGGATTCCTTCAATGCGGCCAGCGCCCGCTCGGTCACCTCGATCGGCGTATGCATCACCGCACCCGGGAAGATGCCGGCGAACAACGGACCAAGCGCGGCGCCGAGCCTGCGGCCTCTGTCCTCCTGGGGTGGCGTCGTCAGCACCAGCGCGCGCTTGCCGCCAAACCGCTCGATCTCGGCGGCCGCCGCGCTCAGGGTGCCGCTGCCGAACACGACGCGACAGGGCAGGGTCTCGAAGGTGAAATTTGCAATCACGGGGCGGCCTTTTTGTCGCGGAGAACGAGGTCTCCGTGTCCGCCATCTTGCCGTTCGACCGCCAGAAATAAAGGCCAAACGTCAAACGACCACTTTGAAAATCAAGGCGAGCGTCTCTGCCAGCCCCGGCATGTGCTACGAGCCCGAACTACTCGCCCTTGGCAAGAACGGGCGGCATCGGCCAATTTGCCGCAACCTGATCGACCGTGCCCAGATATCGCATGGAGTCCTGGGCGTCCTGGAGCACCGGTCCGGTATGGCCTGATGTGACGCCGCCATACGGTCCGCCGTCAGCGTATTGCTTCGCGATCTCGGACACGGTGCCGGTTGTTAGAGTTGTCTGATCGCCGGCATGCACGGTGGCGAACAGGGCCGGAGTGGTGAGCAATGTCACGAAGAGCAGGGCGGAGCGCTTCATGGTCGGGACTCCTGTCGGTATGATTTTGTGGGGCAAACGCCTGAAAATGAGGCTGGTTAAAAAGCTATCGGCGGCCAAATTGGCGCGCCTCTGTTTCCAGACGTTTTCGTCCCGCCGCCGAACGGTTTCATGCACTGGAACGTGATCGGATGGGCGTTGGCGGTGGACACGTTGTGCGGGACGTGCAATGAGCTGTTGCTTCGCGAGTGGTCGCGGACCACGCGACGGGCAAAATCACATCACATACCGCAGGAGGTGAGCAACCTCGAGTGTGCCGTCGGGCACTGCCTGAAACCTTACGAGGCACCTAGCTCACGGCGCTTCGCAGGACGGGCATGGCAGGAGCGGCGAGATGCCTGGCGTCATGGCGCCGGCGTGGCCAGTGATCGCGGCGGCAGCCACCGATTGGCGCGGCGCGCGGCGGCCGTTCAGCACCACACCGATGATGGTGAAGCGCACCAGCAGTTGATAGCTCGCCAGCATCAGGGCAAGCGCGACCACGAGAATGGTTGAGAACTTGACTGGCCACGGCCAGTCCAGTTGTGACACGGCGAGTTGCAGCGCCATCACGATTGGCATGTGGATCAGATAGAGCCAGTAGGACGCATCGGCGATGTAGCGGCGCATCGGACTGAAGCCGGACATGAACCGGAGCGCGAGGCCGATGACAGTGAACGTCGAAAGCCATATCGCCGGGGCGTACAGAACGGCGGAGACAAGCCTGAGCGTGTCGGTGCGAAGGGGCAGCGAAGGCGCGCCCGGTCTCGGCAACATCGCACCGGCAAGTCCGAAGCTGATCAGGATCAGGCCAAGGGCCAGCAGGAGATTCCACAGCCAGCGCCGCTCGATGATCCGCAAGCAGATCGAGCTGTCGGTGCAAGAGCCAGCCGAAACCGAATGCGGTGCCGAACCCCATCAGCGCCTGCAGGTTGGTGACGAGCGATTGATCCGGCGTCCTCACCCCCATTATATCGATCCACTTCTGGTCGAGGCTGAACGCGATGCCGATCGGGATCGCCAGGATCACGGGAGCCAGCGGATTTCGCATGATCCGCGCCACCAGCCGATCGAGCGATGCGCGCACCGCGCCGGACGCATCAAGCCGGACGATTGCGCTGCGCAGCAGAAGCGTGGCTGAATAAAACTGCAGCAACGCATAGGCGTTGAGCAGAAGAGCACGGGCGCAGGCGGCGTCGACGCGCTCGTGGCCATAGTGCTTGACCAGCCCGAGAATGCCGATGGCGGAGCGGAAGCGCTGTTCCGGATGCGGCCGCGACCGCAAGATGACGTCGATCAATGTCTCGGCATCGGGACCGACCTTGGCGGCTTCGAAACAATGCGCTCATGGTCCAGTCGCGAAGCGGGGATGCGAGCTCGGCATGCTCGGAAATTGTCGTCGGGCGATGCGGCAGCGTGCTGCGCAGATGCGATGCCACCCGCTTGCCGCGCAGGAAAATCTCGATGGTCTTTTGGATGATCGGCGCCTCGACCTCCTGATGCACGAGGTTGTTGGGGACGCTGTAGTAATGCTTGGCGATCTCGACGTGATAATCGAGACTAACCCGGCAGCGCTTCCACTCGGCATACTCATACGGCTCATCCGGCAAAGCGGTGAGCGCCCTCCGATCGAGCTCCTCGAACAGGTCGCGCCGACTTCGTCCCCAGCTGCGCAGAGGTCGATCGTTCAGCTCGATGAGGAGCGCATGGATCGCCTCGTTGAGGGCTGCGAGAAGAAGCGGCGGTTGCGCAGGCGCGCCAGAATCCATCGCCCGACGATTTGGACCCCGCCTTCGACTTGGCTTTGTCGCGCGGCCGATACGGCCGTGCCGGAACGATGGTGGTGCGGTCGTGGCGGGCGGGATCGGCATAGGTCCGGTTGACCATCGGCTCGTGAAAGCAGGCCCGGGTGATGCCGGCCTTGAGATTGTCGCTCACAGTCTGCCGGGCCGCGCCACCGAAATAAGCAAATGCCCGAACGTGCGAGGCGATCCAGTCCGGCAGGCTCTGGCTGAGGCTGGCCTCGGCGTAGGTGTAGTTCGAGGCGCCGAGCACGGCGACGAAGATCTGCGGGCTGCGCACCTCGCCGCTGAGCCCGTCAACCACCTCCATGGTGTGGCCGGAATAGTCGACGAACAGCTCTCACCGGCGACATGAACCTGGCGCAGGGTTGGCTTGAGACGGCCAGCCCATTCCCTGTAGCGTTCGCAGAACCACGCATAGCTGAAGCTGTCGGAGTTGGCGCCGCAATACTCCTCCCCAACGGCATCAGCGTGACGTTCGGGCGCCGCAGCTCGCGATGGACGAGCGCCCAGTCGGGATGCGGACGCTCGTTGCTGGGCCGATCGGAAAGCGGCGGAAACAGGCGGTTCTCGAGCTGGACGTCGTCATCCAGCTCTGTTGGCAATGGCCAGGTCAGGCCGGCGCGGCGGGCTCGGTTGACGTACTTGCTTATCGTGCCCTGGGCCAGACCGAGGCTGCGGGCAACGGCGCGTTGGGACATGCCGACGCTGTAGTGCAGGCGTAGAACTTCGCGAATGTGGCGCATGGACAGTCTCTCTGTCGGCATCTCGATCCTCTGCGGTTGGGCAAAAGACCGAGCTACCCCGGCTGCATACCGTCAGCGGTGGACGCCTCGTGGTTGTCCCCGCTCATGATTTAGCGATCACGATCGGCTGGAAACGGTGATCACGATGCTCTGGAATGGGTGATCACGATGGCCTGGAATCGGTAATCACGATCGGCTAGAACACGCAAGTATAGGAGTTCGCCGGACGAATTTCGAGTGCTTCCCGCCCGCCGGGCTACTAGCGGTTTGATCGCTCGGTGGTAATATCGAGGATTGGGCCACGCAACGAATTTGGCGTCGGCCCGATCTTTTTCATTATGGGCCTTTATATGAAGTCACCTGTTGTTAAGCGATCAATAGTCGTACGTGGCCATAAGACCAGCGTCAGCCTCGAACATCCATTCTGGAGCAGCGTAAAAGAGCTTGCCAAAGAGCGCGGCATCACGTTGGCCGAGCTGATCAGCGAGATCGATGCCAACCGGCAGCAGGCAAACCTCTCGTCAGCGGTTCGAGTTTTTCTGCTCGACCACTTCAAGGCCCGCGCGGTGCGCCCTTCCGCCTAAGGCAAGCAGGAATGAGGGCGTGCCAGCTCGATCAGCTTGCGCGCTGCAACGTCGGGATCGGCGAAGGGGCGGGGTTCGGTGAACTTCATAGTGGACCTTAAGCGTCGTCAGGCGAGCAGTGTTACCAGCCTTTTGCGCTCCGGGAAAACCTGCACGGCGGTCTGCCAGTCCGGCCGGATGTCGGCGCCACGCTGGCCGCAGCGGTGCAGAGCTCGGTAGCACCGGCACTCTTCAATAGAAGCTTTCAACGTCCGGTCGTTGCACGCCTCGAAGGCGTCTTAGTTTCCGCAATAGTATTGCAACGCGGGCAAACGAATACGTGCACAACAGTCTGCTCCGCTGCAATGAGGGCCGAACGGTAGCACCTCATCTCAGGTTGCATCGGGGCAGACCGGAGCGCTTAGGTGTTCGACTGCTCGCTTGAGTATTTCCATCTGAGGAGCGCCTCTGCCCAACTGGACAAAACTAGCGCCGGAGGAACATCGGGCAACAACTTAGGACGGGGAGGCAGGCTTTTGCAGTACCGCAAGACGGGGCCGCCGGGGTAGGGGGGCCTGAGGCAATTCGTTCTAAGGCGCGAGCGCGGCAAGAACCCCAAGTCCAACCAACACCAGCAAGCTGGTCACTGCCGTGACTACGAAGCATCGCTCCACGATGTCCATGACATCGCCCCTCGAATGAGTGGCAAAAATGTGAGCTTCTAATCCGGGGCCGTCGCTGTCACAGGTTAAAGTTGGTCACCTATTTCGACACTGGCTGCCCCAGCCACGGCTATGTACCTCGGCGCACAAGGATGGCGACCTTTCGATCGTTCTGCCAAAGCTCTACGTCCTGATCTTCCGCGAAAGGTCTTCTATCTGTCTCTTTGCATCGTCGTCATCGGCGCAGAATAGATCGAGCGCCGTCGAAACATGGCCCTTCTCGATTAGGTACGCGCGATAAACGAGCATGCGTTGCTCCCGGCATTGGGACGAACAGCGTTGCTTCGAGACTTACCCGCCACGGAACGCCGAAAGCACCACGATGGTTCCGCAAGTGGAACCGCCAGAGTTTACCTCGGAGGTATTTTGGTGCTCCAGATGCGAACGACTGCCCCCTCGTCGGGTTACCGCTCCATCGCGGGATGCGTCCTGTTCTTCAACTTTATCCAATGCTTGGACCGCCCAGCTTCATAGGGCCGATCCCTGCGCTTCGACACCAACCCTTCCAGCCCCATGCGACACGCAACACGGAGATCAGGGCCAACGTCGCCCTGCTCGAACTCGGTAACGAAGAAGCCATCCGGTCGACGCGCCAGCAACCGGACAAGATTGGTCTTGCGCATCGACAGCGGCAGGCAGGCCACGTAGGTCGTCGCCGTCGAGCGCCATGATGTCGAATGCGTAGAGCTGTACTTCATGGTCATGCTTGCAGCTGTGCAAGGCATTGAAGTCGGCGACGCCACCGACACCTAGCACGACGGCTTCGCCATCGATGATGAATTGCTTGTGCGTTTTCTTCAGAGCGCTCTCGACGATCCACGGATACGCTTGGTCCAGTCGTAGCCGCCGGGCGTGATGAGACGCACGCGGCTGCGGTCGCGCTCCAGTCGGATGCGATAGCCGTCGTACTTGACCTCATGAAGCCAGTCGGGGCCGGATGGGACGGTGGTGGACTTAGTGGGAAGGCAGAAATCAAAAGGCTTAAACATGCGGCGAAGATAGCCATGCGGACTGAGGTTTGCGAGCAGGAACCGGCCAGCGCGACCGGCATTGTGCCTTCAACAGGAGGACAACATGGCGAAGCAAACGAAAAAGCACACTTCGCGCGGGCGCAAGCAGGATCGCGCTCGCGCTGCGCGCGGCCAGGATTACGAGGTCCGCTACGAGGCCAAGATGACCCATCGCTCCACGGCGGGGGTGAAGAAAGTCGGCAACAGTCGGAAGAAAGTCGAGCGCCAATTGGGCCGCTAGAATGGCTTTCGATCGACAACATCAGCTGCGACGGCTATCGGACGTTGATCAACTCATCACCAATGCCGAAACGACAGTGACGAAGCAGATCAGGATCGTGGATGAACTGCGGCGGGATGGTCATGACACATCCAAAGCGGAAGCCACGCTAAAAGCATTTCAGGATACCTTGCAAAGCTTGCGTCAGCTCCGGCAGCAGATCATCAATACCATAGAGCAGATCGATAAGGGGCTCGCCTGAGAATGGGGCAGCCCAAAGCTTTCCTTTGGATCGTCCATGCCAATCGAGTTCTTACCTGGACGCCCGCTGGACAAGTGCCTAGCTGCAGCATTTTGGGGTGGGGCCCCGAAGCTCAAGGTCCAGCCGCGCGCCTTACCATCGGCGCAGAAGCAGCAGGATGAGGATGAAGGCGGGTTCGGTGCAAAAATGGTCCCCGCTGTCGGCATGGGGTAGTAGGGGAGCGTCGAGCGGGGACGAGGTTCTGCTTCAGTTTTTCACAGCCTTTCGACTGCGTCGGCATAAGGTCACAACTGACCAGAGCGCGCTATGGCCTGCGGCGCATGGCGCTCCTGCCAGAAGCGCGGAGGCATTGGAATACAGCCCTTTACCGCTGGCCCAAGGGGTCCCTTCACCCGGCATTGGTCGCAAGGAATGGGCCAAAGCACCGCACCGGCCCCACCTGTTGGTCCAACACCGGTCAAAACGGTTCAGCAGCCTTCCCACTGAACCTTCAAGGCTCTCGCAGGACAAATGGCAGTCAGGCAATGCTAAGTGTGAGGGGTAAGGCACAATGAAGCGGGTCATGCCGCCTACCGGTGTGTGAGTTCACGCCCAGAAACCGTCCTCTCCCTGCAACAGAGACTGGCACTTCTCCACCAACTCGAACGCAAGTTGAAATGGCAGAACGCGGTGCTCGACCCCTGCAGGGCGGAAGTAATCTCCACTCGCATCGGACGCTCGTCGGCTCTTGTGAACGATGCCGCGGCTAGACATCCCTGACGTTCACCTACGAAATTAAGAATACAGCTGCGACTCCGTAGGTTACTGCCAAGTTAAGGATGGGAGATCATGAGGTTCCGCTGCGCGTTTCTTTTGGCTGCGTTCGCCAGCATGTCCGTACTGGTATCAGCGCGCGCCGACGATGAGCAGCACAGTCACGGTCTTGCACCCCCCGAAGTGTACCTGAAGCGACAAGTGCCGCCCGACAAGGCAGTCCGTATCGTGAAGCTGGACATAAAGCCACATGATGCCATCCCGCGACATTGTCATTCCGGCGACGAGATCGGGATCGTGACCGAAGGCACACTGATGCTTCAAATCGGAGATGGGGCATTCGAGAGGAAGGATCAGGGCGACTGGTTTACGGTGCCTCGTGGTAAGCTGATGACGGTCAAGAACGAGACCGAAGAACCCGCCCAATTGTACAGTGTGCTCGTGGTGGACGATGATGGGAGGTGGCTTAAGCACGATGGCCACAACTGCGAACAGAAATAGGCTGCATGCGGCTACCCGGTCTTCCCTGCGCCCTCCGCGTTAAAGAGGGTGATCGAATGGCAAGCCTCGGGCGCGCCCAGCGTTGCGAGAAGGCTCATGCGTGTCCGGTTCGAATGCTCGACGGAGGTAAAAGGGGTGCCTTCTGCATGCTTGCAACGGCTGCGTCCAGCGGGTACAAGGGCGCCATCCCGGAGCCCGCCTGCCGGGCGCTCCGGCAATTGCCGTAAGATCCGCTAACGCGTTGATTTTGCTGCCATTGGGGAATGGTGTAACGGTAGCACAACAGACTCTGACTCTGTTTGTCTTGGTTCGAATCCAGGTTCCCCAGCCAGACATAACCCCCTGCAAGCGCTGGCAAATTCCCCCAAATTGACGCCTTAATTACTCCTTTACGTGTTGCGCCTGTTGCGCTTGATTACGTTGCATCCGAGGGCTGGCAAGAGCCCCGGCAAATCGGCGCGACATGAAGCGCAACATGAGCAAACAAAAAGAGACACGAGACTGAAGTCCCGCGGCTTCAAAGTGCAAACCTGCAAAATCGCCTGCGTTCTTCTCGTGGGAATTTCCACGCCGACGTGTTCGCAGGCCGACAGCGTCGATTCCGGCTACGAGGTATGCAGTGACACCTGTGTAACAGCGGCCCACAAATGCCTCGATCAAATCACAGCCGGCCAGAGTCAGCGGCGCGCGAATGATGTTAGAATACAATGCGGGGACGGGCTCGACAGCTGCATGGCAGCCTGCCAGGATCACGCTGCTGCTGCGTTCCAGAACAGCCATCCGAGCGCAAGCCGGCCATCCCCAAAGTTGGGCCACTGATTGTAACCGTATCCCAGGCTTTGTCACACATGGGCTCGACTACCACGATGACCTCGGGTGTGAGCGTGCCGTCGACCATGTTCTCAAGGTGCTTTGCACTCACGCCAAAAAAAGCTGCGGGCAGGTTGCCCCATCCGCAGCGAGAGCATGTCACCGATGCCGGCCCAGGCTAACCTATGCCTGGCGCTCCGCCAAGCACGCTCAATCGTACCCGCTGAACGTGGGCCTTCATCTGCTCAAACATCTCCTCGACGTCGAAGAGGCGGAGCTTGCCGCGGTGATGCCGCTTCAGCGCGTGCAGCTGGCGCGCTGCGAGCTCATCGCGCTTGATGGCGTTCGGCTCGGCATGGAAAGCGCGCATGTCATCGACAAAGCGGCGAGCGAACGCGGGCGGCAGTTCTAACGGCTTGAAGGGCATGCGCATGATATAGGCTCACGCGCTACCGACATTCAGCCCTCCGCGGTTACCTCCTTGGCGCGCTCGTTCTGGAGTAACCTAGCCAAGCCTGCCGGGTGTGGGTCTCCAACTCCCCCGTAGGTCGACGGCCCTGCCGTTACATGAGGTGGCGGGGTCGTTCGGGCGGGGCGGTCAATGGCGCCAGTCGAGTGGCGGCCACTCATTGAGACGGCCTCGCTCAAGGCGGGCGCTGTCGACGCCGGCTGAATCAAGCCTTATTTCCAGCGTATTCAAGTCGTCGAAATCAAACTGCTTGCCACATCTTGATAACCATTGATTTTGCTTTTGCGGGAAATGAAGCCGCCGAGCATGGTGACGGATACTGGAAACGATCTTTCGAACGTTCTAATTCGCGCTGGTCGTCGCGCCTGGAATCTATACAACGAAGCGAACGTCAATCATTCGTTAGACGAAGATGTCGCTGTGAGTTTGCTCGCTAAGCATATGGTTGCGCTTGTCACGAAGTAGACAACGAACGAAGGGCAGCTTGCAGCCGCGGGACTTCGATATTTGATTTCGCTCTCGATGCCATCATCGTCATACACCGTCGAATGGCGGGGATGATGCAAACAAGGGTACACGTCAGCCATTCGAATTTCGCCTCGACCGTGCGAACGCAAAGTTCGTCCTAGAATGGCGCGTTCGCCTGCTCAAAGCCGCTTCCGTTTCGTCCGCAGGAATTCAGCCAGCCGTGCAGGATCGGCGCTGAAAATTTCTCCACGCCGCTTGAAACTGCCGCATGCAGTCCTTCCGATCTTTGCCGCGGCCATGCGCCTCCGCTTCCCTCATAGTAATCACGTTGTCGATGGCCTCTGGGCAAAGGTGGCAGCGGCACCTTGACGGTAGACGGCAAGGTCATGGACATCTATCCCATGCCGCGCAGTCTGCCCATCAGCCTCGCGTGGGACGAGAACCTCCGCCGCGATCGGGTTATGCTGACGCGTCTCCCTGACTGACCCGTCGCCAATGGCGGGTCCCCTTTGAGAGGTGCAGAGGCGGTAGCAGCAACGTCATATCGAAGGCCCGCTGGATAAGCCCGCGGGCCTTTCGTTTGTCATTTAGAAAAAGCCTGCGCTCAGATCCAAGCCGTAGGCCTGCACCGCCAGCAGCGAAACAAGCAGGCCGATTCCACAAAAAATAAGAACCGGCTCGAGCGACTCGGTTTTGATCTCGAACCCCGTTATGCGGGAAAGCGTTTCAGCAATTTGGGTCATGTACGACTCCACGCTAATCCCGGGATGGTACCCCGCGCTGCGACGTAAGTTCTGTGGAGTGGCTCACAGTAGGGTCGATTTCTCGCCGGCTGACGTTGTGAATAACATCAGGCCCGCCGGTTCGTTGGCGGGCCTCTTATCTTGACGTCAGAGCGCTTACTGTTGCTTGCCTTGCATGCAGACCACATCCGCGCGGTGCAGATTGATGGCGCCGTCAGCTGCGACCCGAGCGAGACACTTGTCTCAGTTTTCTGTCCAAGCGCGGCGCTGCCGATGGCGCGAAGTAAAGCACCTCTCCAACGGTGGGTCTCTGTCTGAAAAAGTGAGAACCAGGCGGTTCGGTTCGTGAAACCTCGAAATTGCCGGGGGCGCCCGGGGGCTGCGGCTGACCACACACGCTAGGCGGCTGAGGCGATAAATGTAGGTGCGGCGCCATAGCGTCGCACCCATGAACCATCGCTTAGTTGGCTCGTAGAGTCGACGAGGCAAGCGAATTTTGATTCAACCCGAGTTCGTAAACCGTTGATGAGAATCAGGGAGAAGGCTTTGCGGCGCGGAGTTGCGAGATTGGCCTCGTAACAATTCGTGAATCGCTGAGCGCCTTTAAGCCCTGTGACGTAGTGGCCGGCATCACGGAGGGTGCGAAGCACGCGGCCGTTGGGAAGCTCGATCGGATCGGCGAATGACTTAGACCAGGACATAGTTCAGGCAAAATAAGAATACAGCTGCGCAATTGCGAATCAGACAAATCTAGATGATGGTTGCACGGGGTAGTTGTGCGGGCGCCGCACGATCAAAAGGAGATTGCGCGATGGGGGCAATCTGTCCACAACCCTGTATCATGTGTTGTTTAAACCGACGGCTCGTTGGTGTCGAACCGGTAGCAAAGCACTACGAAATTCAGTTTCTGGAATGCCCTGATTGCAAGGGCGTGGTTCGTCTGGTCCAAAGACGAGCTAGTCAGGTCACATTTCAGCACGGCGTATCAGCTCGGGTAGCGGCTTCGTACCGCGACAGGCTTTTTAAAGCCGCTTCCGTTTCGCCTCGATAAACTCGCGGCCGCTCGTCGAGCTTGGTTCGGAACCGCAGCCTGATCTTGGAATCGAGCGAGGCGGACCTTGCCCGGGACGTCGGTCTCGATGTCGACAAGGCTCTCCGGAAGCGCCTGGATGGAGTACAGCGGCAAGCCGCGGCTATACGGCAGCGCATACAAACCCCCGCCGGGGTTGCGACACGTCCGACGGGGGCCTGCGCGGATCGGGACGTGATTGGGGTCGGGACGCAGTGATCACGCCTCAGCACCCGCGCGCCGCATCGAAACGCCGTTTCGGATCGTCGGCAACATCAATTATTGGGCAACGGGTGTCTTGGTACCAACGGTCCGCGTCGTGCGGTCGCGCGATCAGCTGCCAGAAAACGACCCCGAACACGTCTGTGTCGGGGCCGTTCCAGCCTCCTTGGCGAAGGCTGTCTCCCGGTTTGGGGGCTGGGGTAATTTCGCCGGGAGCGCAGAGTCGACTCCTGACGAGACCACACGTTCCCCTGGAAGTTCAACTGTGAACAGACAGGAGTGGAGCAAATGAATAGCAGAGAGCGGGGCCTTGGGAAGGTAGGAAAACCAGGGCACTCGCTAAACTCACCCCGTTCGCGTTCCCACAATCGTGGCGGGGGCTTTCTTGTCATGCGGTCAGGGGCAGCGATCTCGTGGCGGAGGCGGTTATACCTGCCTCGAGAGGTAGAAACTCACTTCGGATACCATGGACAACTGGACGGTTCGTAATCGCAATCGCTTCCGCCTGGATCGGCTTTAGGATCAAAGCTGAAGCAAAAATTTCTGGTTCTCCAGATGTTTAGGTCGGCGCCTTCAGACTGGTTATCACCCTTGATCGCGTCATCTCCGCGCAGGGTCAGTAAATAATACCAGCTGCCTCAATTGTGGGGCGGGATTGATCGGCGGCCGTCGCCTGGATGCGCTTGGGATCAACCCGCGCAAATCAACGCATCATTAGCGCGATCTTATAGAGAATTTGTAAACGGTCGTTCGGGATTTGTCGCAGCGCTCCCTACTCGATAACTGGACGGAGATCTGGATGGACGTCAATTATGCTGTATGAGACGAACAATCTCAGCCTTTGCAATGTTGATTGCCCTCAGCCAAACGGCCACAGCGGGGGTGTCGCTATTCGGCCAAGTCTCTTGCACCGCTGTTCGTTTCTATGTCGCCAAGTACTCGGAAACAGCAGCTGAAAAGTGGGCGCGCGGTCACGGATATAGCGAGGCCGAGATTGAGACGGCGCGTCGTTGTCTGCATAGCGGTAACGTTCAGTCCGCCAGCGCAGTAACGAGCTCACAGGTGCCCACCCACGTAACCGAGCAAGCGCCTGCTCAACAGGCACCAACCGAACGCGAGCCACATAAGGAAACGCCACGAGCCCCGGCCGTGCAAGTTCAACGCGCGGACGCCGTGCAGGTTGGTCAAGAGAATCAACCCGGCGTCAATGGGGTTATACGCCTGAAGAACGCCGAGGATCGTGCCGCCGGCGATGTTAGACACGAGAATAAGGTTCTCTCTCCTTCCGATAGAACTAGCGCGCGTCCACGATATGCAGCCGTTATGCATCGCGCGGGACTGGGCCATGTGTCGTGGCTCAAACGACTGTGGAACCAGCTAACTAGGCGCCGCCAATTCAGTGTTGCCGCGTTGCATTTCGGTCGATGAAGGCCGCAAGCGCGGAGTCTACCATCAGCGAAGGACGGGGTAGTTGCTCTGCGTGGCCTTGAGGAGCGGATCGAGATTTCGTTCCAATTCGCGATCGCGCTGCCGAAACATCTCGGCGCCTTGAACTGGAGGCCTAGCCTCGAAATTCATGCAAAGGCAGCAACATCTGCACGCCGAGCGCCCGCCCGGACCAATCAGGGATCGAGCAAGGCGACTTCTGGCAGTTCTAGGCTCTCACTCGGTGATCTGGCTTTCGACGTGGCCGGCAACCCACCCCCAGGGCATCTTGATACAGGAGGGCCTTTCGCGTCCCGATCTTGTATAAAAACTGCACTCCGGGCATAGTGTGCGGCAACGGCAATCGGCATGTTCGCTTTCGTTAGCAAATGATGATCCCGGCAAGGATCGCCCTGGCAAGGCCGTTGGCAGGAGTTACCGAGGCTGGGAAACGTGTTCGCATAGACTTCCGGCATGGGAGGTCAGAGCCATGATTGAGCATGATGAAGCGGACCATCAAGACCAGTATCTGGGCCGGCTAAGGTACAATCTGACGGAGCAACCAGATGCGGGGCTTTTCGTGTCAGATAAAGAGCTCTTTCGAAGGCTGGGTGTTGGACCAACAACTGGCCGTGTCGCGGTGCGAACGCTTGAGTCTCAGGGATTTCCTCGCAAACAACCGCTATTTGGCAACAGACGGTACTGGCCAGCCGTCAGGCATTTTCTCGACGGCCTTTACGGGTTGGTAAAAAGAGGCACAGCGCATGATGCGCCAGAAGGAATTCCGACCCGGCTTCAAATTCGGCGCGGCGGCCGGGTGGATCAATCGGGGAGCCATTGATCAATTCATCCCCAGCCGGGAAATCAGCTTGCGGCCATGGCGGTAATCTGAAGGTTTTCTATTGCACCCCATAGCTCTTGAACTCGTCGCCTACGTTGCTCTGCATCGTCTTCGCCGCTGAGATATCCGCATTGCCACCAGCTTTGTCGCCCCGCTTGAGCTTCGCAAGCCCGCGTCCATAGAGCGCGCTCGCCAGCTTCGGATCGAACCGAAGTGCAGAACTATAATCATCGATAGCCGCGGCAACCTGGCCCGTCTTCAGATGGATCAGGCCACGCGAGTCATACGTAGCGGCGCTGTTTGAATCCAACTGAAGCGCCTTGTTGCAATCCTCCAGCGCCGCCTGTAACGCACCGAGGATGGCGCGGGTCCAGCACCGTCCGCTCCAGACGGCTGACAAATTGGGATCAAGACCGATTGCAGCGTCGTAGTCGCTGGCCGCGCGATCGAACTCGTTTTTTTTCAAGTGGGCTCTGGCGCGGTTTGCAAACGCTTCGCCGTAGTTTGGATTGAGCGTGATCGCCTCGTCGAAAGCTTCAATCGCGAGGCCGTATTCGCCTTTCCTCAAGTAAGCCACGCCGCGGTTGTTCAAGGGCTTGATGTAGGTTGGATTGAGCTTGATCGACTGATCGAAGTCCTGAATGGCGCGATCGTAGTCGCTTTTTGCGGTGTAGGCATTGCCACGATTGTTATAGGCGATAGCCAAGGTCGTCGTCGTGCCTTGACGTGAACCGATGAGCGTCGTGCAACCAGTGATGCGATCTTCAAGCGATGTGCGGCCCGCGCCGTTGCACAACTCGATATCCCTGAAATAGCT
>Ga0070738_10002464_pt1 | contig 28474 bp, 27 predicted proteins | sample Coa_R2_2_FD_66446 | JGI IMG/M metagenome (GOLD analysis project Ga0070738, IMG submission 66446) | Surface soil microbial communities from Centralia Pennsylvania, which are recovering from an underground coalmine fire - Coalmine... | ecosystem: Environmental > Terrestrial > Soil > Unclassified ...
ATTTCTGGCCAACGATGAAAAAGTTGGCTCTCTGGCCGACTCTATACTGTCAGATGCGGAAACACCGGAGAGCCAACATCATGGCCGGCACACAGCTCGAAACGTTCCTGCGACGCCTGCGTGGTGTCCTTGATCCGCATGGATTGCAGGGAGTGAGCGATGCGCACCTCCTCGAACGTTTCGTGCAGCATCGCGACGAACAGGCGTTTGAACTGCTCGTTTGGCGACATGGCCTGATTGTACCAATGTCTGCCGGCGCATGTTGGGTCACGAACAAGATGCCGAGGACGCGTTCCAGGCTACGTTTCTCGCGCTAGCGCGCAAGGCGGCTCTGCAGGATTCGAGAAGGTCGCGGACAAGGCTACCTAGCTATGCGGCGTCGAGATGGTCGAGGAGTGCTACGTCTTTCACCCCTTCCGAGAGCATCCTCGCCCGGGCTTGATTGTCAAATCGTCGCTCGGCCGCCCGGAAAGCTAGGCGCGGTGAAGATCCCCCGACCATTCTTGTGCAGGTGTCACCTTGTCACGATTCGTGCAAAAAAAGTCGATTGAGTTCAGCACCCCGGCCGTAAGGAACAGTGGCAACCTTTCCATTGTTCCCATACGGACGCGGTTCAAGCCGCGAGCAGCACTCGCTGTTTCCTACGCTTTGCCGGTCAGATTATTTATTGGATGACCTGCGATGGTAGTCTCCATTCCTGTCACCATCGCATTGAACGATTGGATCAACCCGTCAAGTTGTGGCATCCGTGCGACGAGGATTGATTCGAGCGAAATCAGTCGCGCATCGACCATTTGGAAAAACGCATCAGCCTGTGCCTCCATCAGGGCACTGCTGGCCATCTGCGTCATTCCATTCGAGGTCATCATCGAGGATGACATCATCATTGGTGAGGTCATCATCATCGCGGTGGGCGACATCATTGGGGAAGGCATCATCATGGTCATTCCTGCGTCCAGCAGGCAGCGTTCTTCAAGTCCTTCCAGTGACGGACGAAAAAAGAGTGGCCGACTCGGATGCTGCTGGCGAGACTTCTGCAAGAAGTGACGAAGCCAATTACGCATGACGAACTCCTTGTGATAAGCACGAGAAACAAACTTGAAGAAAAAACAATTACCTAACCAGTGGACACGATGCCCCCGGTCTCGACTTACGGCGTCGAAAATCGTGTTTACCGACCCGCATTCGAGTAGACTGCGGATCGTTACCTGAAAGGGGAGCGACTGCGAGCCGGACTAGCCCGCTCGCAGTCGCTAGCGTCGACTAAACCGTGCCTTGGCTCCTTAGAGCTTGCTCTCAATCATCGCTTCCAGTGCGGTCAGGTCGGCGTTGACCATCGAGAAGAGAGCGGACAGCTGCGGGTGCATTGCCAGCAAGGACGATTCCAGCATCTGCAATTCCGCGTTGAAAGCCTGGAAGAAAGCGTCGATCTCCTGGACAAGTGGATCGCTTGGCGTTGACGGTGAGGTCGAAGCCAATGTTGGCGAAGGAGACAAGGCCGTATTGTTACCGTGCGGGACGAATTCGGTGCCTGGGGATTGCTTCGTAGTCTGGAACGTCCAAATCTTAAGTGCATTCGCGTTGTCGTCCACCGCGGCGAAGCGCACCTGGTCGCCGATTTGTTGCACCGCCAAGCCGAACGCCGCGCCGGCCGCGCCGTTATCCACCTGGAACTGTCCGACGAATTTGCCTTGCTTCGTGTACTCAACCAACTCGTTGAGTTGGTTGGGGTCGGCGTTGACCGCATCGCCGTTCGAGGCGATCAGGTCGCCATTTGGTGCCAACGTCCGGGCGAGCGGGCCGTGGAGGTGCTGCGGATCGATAACGACCGGCTTACCTTTGCCCTGATCCGTGGTCGTACTGGAGGCGTTCTTGATAGCGTAGATGACATTATCACCCGTGGCGGCGACATACAGCGTATCCGTCTTGGCGTCGAACGCCAGTCCCGTAGGCCCGACGACGAGCGCGGCCGGGTCGGTGCGATGAGCGTAACCGGAGGCGATTTGTGTTTCGCTCTCCACCTGAGGCGTTCCGCCATTGGGAATCGTCAAATCGATGCGCGTTACCGTGCCGCTCAGTACGTTGCTGACAAATACCTGGGCATGCGTCGCGTCCACGTCGTGGATCGTCAAGTCCCACGGTCCCTGGAGCAGTGCGGAGTCCGAAAGTTCCATCACCTGGTTGCCGTTGCTGTCGAGAATAATCAACCCGCCGTTGGACACGGTATTGGTCCCATCAGGCAGGGTAACGGCAGGGGCGCTGCCGACGATCACGAACCCCTGCGGCAGGACGCCTAGCGCAGTTGTCAAGCCTATACCGGAAGTGCCCTGGAAGAAAGTAGATTGCTGGCCGTCCGGTGTGATCTTGACGATGGTTGAGCCGGTCGCTTGGACATTGGCGCTATCGTTGAAATTGGAGACGAGGATGTCGCCTGGAGCCAGCGATCCGCCGCCCTGGAAGTTCTCGGGCACGAACGCGACGCCATAGGGATTAAGGTCGCCGTTCGAGGCAACGGTCGAAACGGTCTGTTCGGGGAAGTTGCCCAGGTTCGGGACAATAGGCGTACTCGGCGGCACGGTCGGCACCGCTTGCAGCGAGCCGAAGAGTCCATGCTTCTCGTTGCCGATGCCTGCGGTGAAGAACAGGGTATTGGCAGGGCCGGCCGAACCGTTGTTGCCGAATTGCAGCGACCACAGATGATCTTCCACGAACGGTTGGCCCGAAGTCGTCGTCAGCGTACCGACGAAATTCCCCTTCTGGTCGAAGGCATTTATATGGCCGTCGCCGAAGTCACCGACCAAGAAATCTTTGGCGAATGCGCCAAACGTCGAGGGTGCCAGCGCGATGCCCCACGGGTCGCTGAGATGATTGCTCGGGTCATTGCTGATGAGGCGTTTTTGAAACACGCCGTCGGTGCTGAAGACATCGACGATGCCGCTGCCGGGAAGACTGATCGCCTTCCCCGTTGCGGGATCGAATTGTTCGTATTCGACGTAGAGCTTGCCATTGATGTTCTGGATGTTGAACGGCTTGAAATTCGACGGCAGTTTGGGATCGGTGAAATTGCCCTTGAGGTCTGTTACCTGCTTGAAGTCTTGATCGTATACGTCGATGACACCGTTCTTGTTATCAGCGGCATAAAGCAGTGTGTTGCCTTTGGAATCCGTGCCGATTGCCAGGCCCGTGAAAACCGCGCCATCTTGCTTCACCGCGACGACGGCATGCGTTTTGTCCACGGAGAAGCTCCAGCCGGAGATAGTTCCGTCGAGCGTATCGAACAGGAAGATGCTGGAACCGGATTTGCCTCCTTCGGAGACGACGAAACCGGGACTGGCTGCGGCGAGGGTGGTGTTGAAGACAATGCCGGTCGGCGCGCCGTGGGGGAAGGGGCTGCCGTCGGGATTGGTGGGAACCGTGACAATCAGCGGCATGAGCGGTGGGTTGGTGCCCGGAGGCTGGGGCACGCCCTGGCTGTCGTAGAGCGTGCTTGTACCGCTACCCTGGTTGGCAACCCACCACGGCCCGCCGGGAGCGCTGACGAGACCCCACGGGTTGACCAAGTTCGGGTCCGTAGTAGCCGCCATCCCGGAGATGTCGGAGACCAGATTGGTCTGCACGAAGCTCGCCGATGGAACCAGGCGATTTTCGAGGATCTCCAGGCTGGGGCGGACACGAAGCGTCTTCCGCCCCTGCAATCGACTCAAACCGCGCAAGCTGAACCGCATGATGGCACTCCTCTTTAAAGAGTTAAAAGAGACATTTTGCATTAAAAAAGATGCGAGGCGTCAGAAGAGCGGATATATGAAAAGAGCGAGTTGGGACCTCGCCTGAGGATGATTCTCCCTCTTTGACGGCTCTCGCATCAAGGCTCTCACGGCGCTTGAATATGGCCGCAATCGTCACGAAACGCCCGAGCGTCGGTGGCGATGTAAACGGCGGTACCGATACCAAACAGGGTCAACCCCATGACAAGCGCGATGAACAGCCAACGCCACCGGGAGGGCGTTAGGCTTTGCAGCGTTGCTTCCAGGAGATCGCGTACCGAACTGGACAGGGCGATGCCGGCCGCGGCCGTCTTTCCGCCGGCAAGCAAAGTGGCAGTTTGCGCGGTGATTTTGGCCAGGAAGGGCGACACTTCCGCTGGCTGCAAATGGTCGGCCAGCAGGATCGACGGCAAGAGGATGGTAAGTCCGGACAGCCGGGCCTCCAGCCGCTGGCGCAGCAGGTCTCGGCCCCGAGCCAGGCGATACGACATAGAGCCGGAGGGCCAGCCTAACAAGCGTGCCGCCTCCTCATTGGTCTTGCCCTCCAGGTAGCAGAGAACCAAAGGCGCTCGATATTTCTCCGGTAAGCAGTGTAGCTCCTCGTCAAGAACCCGGCGCAACTCCCGCGGCTCACTTCCTGGGTCGCCATCGAGAGCGATCATTTTGGTAGCCCCCCTTTCACGCTCGCTGCGGCGCGCGGCCCGTTGCCGCGCATGCAGTGCGGTACGGTAGGCCACGCCATACAACCAATTCGCCAGGAGTTCCGGTTGGCGCAGTCGATGGGCTTTCTCTGCCAGAACAAGGAAGGTCGCCTGGAAAGCATCCTCGGCATCGTGACTGTGGCGCAGCACGCGCCGGCAGACGCTCAGGACCATCCGCCCATGCCGCCGCACCAGAGCTGTGAAGGCTGCTTCCTCGTGTCGTCGCGCGAACCGATCCAGCAATTCTCCATCGGCCAAGGCGTCCAGCGTCCGAGGATCGGCACCCTGGCCGGAGAAACAGGCGGGGTCGGCCAACGATTCGTCGGGCATGCTCATGATCCTCCCTTGGTTGACAGCCGGCTCCCCTCTATACTGCCTCGACGCGGTAGAACAAATGAGAAAAATCTTTCCGATTTTCAAAATCTTTCTAATCATCATCAATGGACGCGCCCCGTGTCGGTACACGAAGATTCGATGAAGAACGAGCAGCAAAAGGTTTCCGCGAGGGGCTAGCGCAAAGCCCGCTCTCTCTTGCTGGCGCTGCGGGCTGGCAAAGTGCGGCTCGGATGACATCATTAAGAGGGTGAACACATGTCTTCGGGCCAACCGCCGCGCACCATCCGAATCCGACTACTTCCGATCCTCCTCGCTCTTATCGCCGCCGGCATCATCATCGCCAGGGGCTGGCAAGCGGGTCCGTTCGGCCGGCATCAGGTCGTCGCCCTCACTCCCGAACAAGAAGCGCAGCTTGGCGCCCAGGCGTTTCAACAAACTCTACAAGAATCCGAGGTAGTAAGGGATGGGCCGATTGTCGCGGTTGTCCGCCGCATCGGCGGCCGGCTCGCTGAGGCATCAAACAATAAAGACGTGCTGACTGCTTTGCGATTGAAGCCGCAACGTTTTCGTTGGGAATATAGCGTCGTCCGCAGCCGCGAGGTCAACGCCTTCTGCCTGCCGGGGGGCAAGGTCGTCGTCTACACGGGAATCCTGCCGGTCGCCGAAACGGAGGACGGGCTGGCGACCGTGCTCGGTCATGAGATTGGCCATGCCCTGGCACATCACGGTGCTGAACGCATGGCCCAGCAACAGCTCGTGCGTCTGGGCCAGGTGGCCGTTGCGCAATCACTCGGTGATCTCGATCCCCAGCAGCAGCGCGAGATCATGGGCCTGCTCGGCGCCGGTTCCCAGTTCGGTATATTGCTGCCGTTCAGCCGAAAACATGAATCGGAGGCCGACCACATCGGCCTATTGCTCATGGCAGCAGCGGGCTACGACCCGCGCGAGTCGATTCATTTTTGGCAACGCATGGAGAGAGTCGGCGGCCAGAAGCGAAGCGAATTTACCTCCACGCACCCCAGCCACGAGCACCGCGCCCGTGATCTTCAACGCTGGCTGACGGAGGCGGAACCGCTCTACGCCGCCAGCGACAAGCAAAGAGGAGAGCGTCCACTACCGCGTCCGTGACGCCACCCCGCTCGCTCTTGGTTGCAGTCGCGAACGACTTGGCAGCAAAACGGAAAAATCTCGCAAATCCTCTTGACATATCAGTCATTCTGTCTTAGCCTATCCTCAGTCTTTTTGTCTGAGGAAAATAAGTCATGGCACGTACACCGCAGGATGTCACGGATACGGAGCTGGCCCTGCTACAAGTCCTCTGGGACAGCGGCCCGGCGACGATCCGCCAGTTGACGGACGTTCTTTATCCTGGCGGCGGCACGCCCCAGTACGCCACGGTACAGAAACTGTTGGAACGCTTGGAAGCCAAAGGGTGCGTCCGCCGCGAACGCACGCCGCCGGCGCATGTCTTTTTCGCGGCCATCGCGCGTGAAGATCTCATTGGCAGGCGCTTACAGGACATGGCCGAGAAGCTGTGCGGCGGCTCGCTGACGCCACTGTTGACGCACTTGGTCCGCACCCAAGGGTTGACGGCGCACCAACGCCGAGAGCTGCGCGACCTGATCGACGAACTGGATTCCAAAAGCAAGGGCAAAAAGGGACCACGTTGAAAGGGGACAACTGTGGACAACTTGTTGAGCATCGCCTTGAGCAACGCCGTGGCCGCGACGATCCTGGCCCTGCCGGCAGTCGCCGTCGGGGCCGTTTATCGCCGGCCGGCCCTTGTACACGGGCTATGGCTTCTGGTCCTGCTGAAATTGGTGACTCCGCCGCTTCTGTTCTTTCCGGTCTCCTGGCCGGACGCCCAAGAACAACCGCCGCTGGAATCCGCGAGCGTCGAGGAGGACAAAATCATCGCGCCGGCGCCGGCCGCGGAGGAACAGACGGCCCTCATGGTCATTCCACCGAACGGTGAGGAGGAACCTGCCGATGTTGAGGTTCCGCCCATGCTCGATGCCCTCGGAGCGTTGACGCCAACACACACGCCGACGCCGGCCCCTGCGCCGGTATGGCCGCAATTGTTGCGGATCGTATGGGCTGTGGGCGCGTTGGCGTGGTTCGTACTGGCGCTGGAGCGACTGCATCATTTTCGCCGACTGCTCCGCTTCGCTCGGCCCGCTCCCGCAGCCCTCAAGGAGCGGACGCGCCGGCTGGCACGTTCGATGGGGTTGAAACGCTGCCCGCGCGTCCGCCTTCTGCCGGGGCGCGTCGCGCCAATGCTTTGGGCCATCGGCGGACCACCGCGATTGTTCGTGCCCGCGAAGCTCCTCGATGTGTTAAGCGATGAGCAGCTCGATACTTTGCTTCTGCATGAGTTGGCCCATCTGCGCCGCCGCGATCACTGGGTCCGTGTGCTGGAGTTCGTTGTCATGGGGCTGTACTGGTGGCACCCTATTGTCTGGTTTGCCCGTCGTGAGTTGCGCGAGGCAGAGGAGCAGTGCTGCGATGCGTGGGTGGTGTCCACGCTGCCCGGCACCGGCCGCACTTATGCTTCCGCCCTCTTGGATACGCTCGATTTCCTGTCCACGGCTCCTGCCGCAGTGCCTCCGTTGGCCAGCGGTGTGAGTCAAATAGCCGATCTCAAAAGGAGGCTGACCATGATTATGCGTGGAAACACGCCGCGTTCGCTGACCTGGCCGGGCTGCCTGGCTGTCATCGCCCTGGGGTTGACCTGCCTGCCGATGCTGCCGGCCCTGCACGGCCAAGCACCACGCAACGATGAGGTGAGCAAATCACTCGATGACGATGACGAGCAACAAACCGAGCAAAAACAACAAGCCGAGAAGGCTCTGAAAAAAGCCAAGGAAGCTATGGAGCAGCAGAAGGCCCTTCTTGAGCAAAAAAAGGACGATCTCAAGAAGGCCCAGGCTGAGCTGAAAGCTGCTATTTCTAAGATGGTGGATCAGCAGAAGGTGCAACGAGAGATTGAGCGGTCAATTCAGCGTGAGACTCAAAATCTGTGGAAACGACAAGCAACGATTGCCATGAACCGGAACGCCGAAACGAAAGGGAACTCGAAGATCCATATCGAAATCGTCGTCCCGGACGTGGGCGTCAATGTCAAAGAGTTGACCAAGAAGTTGAATGATTTCTTCCCGAAACAGAACGCCAGGATCAATGTCACAATGGAAGGTGGACCAAGTATCAGCGTTTCTCCCAAGAAACCCCTTCCGCCCGCGGCCACCACGCCTCCCAGGCCGAAAACGCCTTCCATGCCCCCAAGATCGCCATCCCGTGGCCAGGAGAGACGACTTGAGGATCTGGAGCAGAGGATGGAGAAGATGCTGCGAGAATTGCAGGATTTGCGCAAGCAAATGAGGCAATCGCGCCCCGATGCTTCGGTCGCTCCTCTGGGTTTGCCGACTCGTGACGTTTCGGTTCCGACTCCGCCAGGCTTGCCTCCACAACCGGCTCCTCCCGAGTCAGGCGCCCCGGATACGCCTCCGCCGCCGGCGTCCGGGGCAGCTCCTGGCGCAATTCCGGCACCCGCGCCGGCGGCTCCGACCCCACCGGCTGATCCTACGCGGCCCTGAAAAACTACCGGGCGATAAGCAAGCCAGCCCGCAGCGCGAGCAAGGGTATTCCTTGCTCGCGCCGCGGGCTGGCGGCTCTGTTGCACGTGAAGTTACTTCTTCTCTGCCTTCTTCTCCGCGGCTGGGCCGGCGGCAGCGGCTTCGGCGCCTTCCTCAGCCGGTTTCTCCTCTTCCTTGGCCTTCTTCGGCTTCTTGGCGATCTTCAGCACGCGCACTTTTGGCAGGTTGTACGGGCTTCGCCCCTCCTGCCAGCGTTCTTCGTCTTGTAATACTTTGATGCGTTCACCCCGCGTCAGCACGTTGCGCGAACGAGCCAGCTGGTTCTTGCGTCGCAGACTCTTATCGATCGACATGGCTAAATCGTCCTCATCACGACCCTGGAAAACATAGCAGGTATGATAGAAGCGGTCCGCATCGCGGACAAGAGCGGACAAGGAATCCGCGGCCTGCCGCGTTCAAATCTCCGAATAGGGAGCCGGGGTCAAGACTTTGTTCGTGATGCGCGAAACAATCTCCTTATCCGCATATTCCGGAATGGCCCGCAGCTTCTCCCACTCCTTGTCCTTAATGAAACGCCCCCAGGCAGCTTGACGTTCCGCATCATCGGGAAACACCAGCATGTAGGTGAGGTTCGGCATGGCGGAGCCGACAAGCGTTTCAGCGAAGAAAACAGGTGTCAGTCCCACGCGGCGAAAGATGGCCAACTCGCTCTTGTTGAACATCTCGATTTTCTTTTTGGCGGCGCGTTCGTTGTGGCTTTCGTAGATGCGCAGGTTCAGCAGGCGCGCCTTGCTTGTATCTGGCTTGGCCAGTTGGGGCATGCCCTCGATCGGGGCCAGAAGGGAGCTATTGATGCGTGTATAAACGGGATCCGTGGGTGCTGCATTCAGATACTCCTTCGCGTCCTGGCGGTATGCTTCGTCCCCGTGCAATCGGGCGGAGAGAGTAACGACTTGGTTCGCCGATGGATACACGATCAGCACGTAGATCTTGCGTTTGTTCTCATCCACTTTCTCCTCGAACACTCCGACCGGCCCGATGCCAAAGCGTTTTAGAGCGGGCAGAAGTGCTTTGCTCAGGTAGTGATCGAGGATTGTCTGCTTACTCGCGGAAAGAGAATAAACACGTAACTCATATAGCTCCGTCGCTTTCGGCTCAGCAGCACCGACGGCGGAAGCAGCGGATGTCCCCAATGCGGCGACAGAGATTTGCATAAAGGATCGACGTTTCATGGGGTGATTCTCCGTCCGATCACGAACCCTATGGAAGGAGACAAAAAAACAGCAGCCCGCCGCGCCGATCACGAATGAGTCGGCGCGGCGGGCTGCTGTCCGGATTGCACCGGCCGGGACACGTGCGGCCATCGGATCGGTCGATACTTATCGGGTTTCCTGGGGGAGCAGCTCTAGAAGTAGAGTCGGGGCCACCCAGCACCGTATGAGCCGAAATCCACGAGCCTACCAGTCCCGGCATTCTCTCGTCGGTGGTGTATCGATGGCTCGCCTCCTTGTCTCTTTGTTTCAGTCCACCCCCGGCCGCCCGGCCGAGGGAAACCACCTATCTATGTACGCGTGCCGCGCTTGCCTGTCAAGTGGCTGTCGCTGTTTTTTTCGTTTCGCGTCGGCCCTCTCTCACATTGCGGAAAACTCGTATTGCCCGATAAGATGTTCACCATGCGTGCGTCCGTCTATTGCCGATCGAGGTAGGAAAGCCATGTCCACACCGAACACGGAGAAGAGCAAGGGCCGAGAGAAGAAGGCCGAGGCCGAAAAAACGCCGAAAGAGACAACCGCCTCTCGCAATTTCATTCAAGAAATCATCGACGAGGATCAAAAAACGGGCAAATTCTCCGGCCGCGTGCAGACTCGCTTTCCGCCGGAACCAAACGGCTATCTGCATATCGGCCACGCCAAATCGATCTGCCTCAACTTCGGCCTCGCCGCCGAATACGGCGGCAAGTGCAATTTGCGCTTCGACGATACCAATCCGGTTAAGGAGGACATCGAGTACATTAACTCGATCCTGGAGGACGTGGGTTGGCTTGGCTTCCAATGGGACGGACTGTATTACGCCTCGGATTATTTCGAACAGCTCTATCAGTGGGCCGAACAACTCATCCGGGCCGGAAAAGCCTATGTTTGCGATCTGACACCGGAACTGGTCGCCCAGTATCGTGGCGATCTCAAAGGCGGCAAGGAAAGTCCCTACCGCAACCGTTCCGTCGAGGAGAATTTGGACCTCTTCCGTCGCATGAAGGCCGGCGAGTTCCCCGACGGCTCGCGCACGCTGCGGGCCAAGATCGACATGAATTCACCGAATTTCAACATGCGCGATCCAGTGATGTACCGCATCCTGCACGCGGAGCATCCCCACGTCGGCGATAAGTGGTGCCTCTATCCCATGTACGATTGGGCGCACGGCCAAAGCGATTCCATCGAAGGCATCACGCACTCCATCTGCACGCTGGAGTTCGAGAATCATCGGCCGCTCTACGATTGGTTCCTAGAGGCGCTGGGCATTTATCATCCCCAACAGATCGAATTCGCGCGCCTCAATCTGACGTATACAGTCCTGAGCAAACGCCGCCTGATTGAGCTAGTCACGGGCGGCCACGTCAAGGGATGGGACGATCCGCGAATGCCGACGATTGCCGGCATCCGCCGCCGCGGCTACACCCCGGAGGCGATCCGCAATTTCTGCAAGGAGATCGGCGTGGCCAAGTTCAACGGTGTCATCGACATCGTCCGGCTCGAAAACGCGGTACGCGAAGATCTCAATCGCCGTGCCCCACGTGTTCTCGGAGTTTTGCGGCCTTTGAAAGTGGTGATCGACAATTACCCGGAAGGCCAGGTCGAGGAGTTCGAGGCCGTCAACAACCCCGAAGATCCCAGCGCCGGAACACGGAAACTTCCCTTCTCGAAAGTGCTCTACATCGAGCAAGAGGATTTCCGCGAGGATCCGCCGAAGGATTACTTTCGTCTCGCCCCCGGCCGCGAAGTCCGGCTGCGCTACGCCTATTTCATCAAATGCGTGAGCGTGACCAAGGACGAGAAAACCGGCGAAGTAATCGAGCTGCACTGCACCTACGATCCGGCCACCAGAGGCGGAAACGCTCCGGACAACCGCAAGGTAAAGGCGACCCTCCATTGGGTCACCGCCGAGCATTCGCTGAAGGCCGAAGTCCGCCTCTACGATCATCTCTTCACGAATCCGGACCCGGACGATGTGCCGGAGGGCCACGACTACAAGGCAAACTTGAATCCGCAATCGCTCCTGACGCTGACGAACAGCTATATCGAGCCGAGTCTGGCGACGGTGAAACCCGGCGATCGCTTCCAGTTCGAGCGCCTGGGTTATTTCTGCGTCGATCTCGACAGCAAACCCGGAGGGCTGATCTTCAATCGCACGGTGACGCTGCGCGACACATGGGCAAAGATCGAGGGCGCGCAGAAGAAGAAAGGATGAATCGATCGTCCGGCCGATGCACTGTTCTGTGGATTCGAAACCCAGAATTCGAGAGGCAAGAGATGACAGCTGAACAGCTACGGGCCATGCGGGAGGCAAATCCATTTCGCCCATTTACGATCCAACTTGCCGATGGTCGAACACTCGATGTTCCACACCGGGATTTCGTATCCCTGTCACCCAGTGGACGGATTTTTATCGTCTATCAGCCTAATGATGCCTTCAACGTGGTGGATCTCTACTTGGTGACAGATCTGGAAGTCAAGGCGCCGGCGAACTCCAACGGCACCTGACGATCCCATTTTACGGGTTACCTGGCGGCGAATGTCTCCTCGAATAATCGAGGCCGCGATGATGGATTCAAGCACAGCGATTCTGCCGGCTTGGGATGGAGCACGCGGCACCGCCGTCTTTCAAGCGCGCGGCATCACCAAGATTTATCGCATGGGCGAGGTCGAGGTACATGCGCTGCGCGGCGTCGATCTTGACTTGTTTCCTGGTGAGTTCGTCGTCCTTCTTGGACCTTCGGGCAGCGGCAAATCGACCCTGTTGAACATTCTGGGCGGACTCGATGTGCCCACCTCCGGTACGGTGCGCTACAAGGCTCACGATCTGAGCGCCGAGGATGATACGCTCCTAACAGGCTATCGCCGCCGGCACGTGGGATTCGTTTTTCAGTTCTACAATCTCATCCCCAGCTTGACCGCGCGTGAAAATGTGGCCCTCATAACTGAGATTGCGGCCAATCCCATGACTCCCGAAGAAGCGCTGCGACTCGTCGGTCTGGGCGAGCGCATGAACCATTTTCCCTCGCAAATGTCCGGAGGAGAGCAGCAGCGCGTCGCCATCGCCCGCGCTATCGCCAAACGCCCCGATGTGTTGTTGTGCGATGAGCCGACGGGCGCACTGGATGTGAAAACCGGCGTCGTCGTGTTGGAAGTGATCGAGCGCGTTAACCGGGAGCTGGGCACGACGACAGTGATTATCACGCACAATGCCGTCATCGCTGGCATGGCCGATCGTGTTATCACTCTCTCCGATGGCCGCATTGCCGGCGAGACACACAATAGCTGTAAGCATTCGGCTCGCGAACTCGTGTGGTGAATAACCATGAGCGCCCTGGATCGAAAATTGCTCCGCGATTTGTGGCAGATGCGAGGCCAGGCGCTGGCGATTTGCATGGTGATGGCATGCGGAGTGGCCACGTTCGTAATGTCGCTCAGTATGCTGCACTCCCTAGAGACCACCCAGGAGCGCTATTACGAAGACTATGGATTCCCTCATGTCTTCGCCCACCTCAAACGGGCGCCGCGCACTTTGTTGGAACGGCTGGTGGAAATTCCTGGCGTCAGCCAAGCCCAAGCACGGATCGTCGAGGACGTGACCCTGGACCTATCGACGCTGTCGGAGCCTGCCATCGGACGGCTTGTCTCCCTCCCCGAATACGGCGACGCGACCATGAATCGGCTGTATCTCCGCAGCGGCCGCTGGCTGGAACCGGGACGGACCGAAGAAGTGCTGGCCAATGAAGCGTTCGTCGATGCGCACGGGCTGCATCCAGGAGATCGAGTGGTCGCCATCATCAACGGTCGAAGACAAGATTTGCGTATTGTCGGTGTCGTGTTGTCGCCGGAGTACATCTACCAGATTCGGCCCGGCGACTTTCTGCCGGACGCCAAGCGGTTCGGCGTGCTGTGGATGAACGAGACCGACCTGGCCGCCGCCTTCGACATGGAAGGGGCATTCAACGATCTTACGGTTCGTCTGATGCCAGGCGCTTTGGAGCAGGAAGTGATCCGCCGGGTCGATCGCCTCACGGCCGATTACGGGGGTCAGGGAGCTTACGGTCGGGCGGACCAAACGTCCAACATGTTCATCTCCAACGAACTGCGGCAGCTGCGCAGCATGGCTCTTATTGTTCCGATCATCTTCCTTTCTGTCGCCGCCTTCCTGATGAACATCGTTATCACGCGCCTGATTGGAACGCAACGCGAGCAGATTGCCACGTTAAAAGCATTCGGCTACGGCCGCATCGAGATCGGCTGGCACTACCTGAAAATGGTGTTGGTGCTGGTTCTAATCGGCTCCTCTTTGGGGACGGCGGCCGGGACGTGGATGGGGTCTGGGCTGACGGTCCTGTACACACGTTTTTTTCACTTCCCGATTCTGAGCTACTCGCTCGATCCGCCGGTGATCGGGTTAGGAATGTTGATCTGCGCGGGTGCCTCGATGACGGGTGCGCTGCGTTCGGTCCGGCGAGCCATTCGCCAGCCGCCAGCTGAGGCGATGCGGCCGGAACCGCCTCAGAGCTTCCGTCCTACTCTGGTCGAGCGGCTGGGTATGCAGCGCTTCTTTTCTCCTGCGCTGCGCATGATTCTCCGTCAGATGGAACGGCAGCCGATGCGCGCGCTATGTTCCGCCCTGGTCATTGCCTTGGCGGTGGCGATCCTTGTCGTGGCCGAATTCGCGGGCGATTCGGTGGAGTTCGCCCTGGATACGCATTTCCACATTTCGCAGCGGCAAGACGTGACTATTTTGTTCGTCGAGCCGGAAGAGGGACGATCGGTCTACGATTTGGCACATCTACCCGGCGTGCGTTCCTACGAGTCGTTCCGGACCGTTCCGGTCCGGCTCCGTCTCGGCCCTCGTTCGAAGCGGATGGCAATTCAGGGAGTGGAGTCTCAGGGAGAGTTGAATCGAATTATCGATATGCGTCAACAGCAGGTCGTAGTTCCCGCCGATGGTCTTGTGCTGTCGCGCAAGCTGGCCGAGCAGCTAAATGCGCACATCGGAGATACACTTACGGTTGAAGTCCTGGAAGGCGTTCGACCCGTGCGCGAAATCATCGTGGCCGACCTGGTCGAAGATATATTGGGCACAAATGCCTACATGGAACGTTCGGCACTGAACCGGCTGATGCGCGAAGGCCCTCTCGTTTCGGGAGCTTACCTGGCTGTCGATCCGGCCCGGATTGACGAACTGTATCTAAAGCTCAAACACTGCCCGCGCGTGGCGGGGGTGGTCATCAAAGAAGCCGCCTTGACGAGTTTCCGCGATACGCTCGCCGAGAACCTGCTGATTATGAAGACGTTCATGGTGGCATTCGCCTGTATCATCGCTTTTGGCGTTGTTTACAACAGCGTTCGCATCACTCTGGCCGAGCGTGCTCGTGAACTGGCAACGCTGCGCGTGATCGGCTTCACTCGGGTTGAAGTTTCGCGTATCCTGTTAGGTGAATTAGCGGTGATGACGGCGCTTGCGATTCCCGGGGGTTTGTGGCTGGGCCACGCCTTGGCAGAACTAGACACGCTCGCCAACGATACGGAAATGTTCCGTCTGCCGCTGTGGATCGAGCCATCGACCTATGGCTTCGCTGTCGTGGTCACGTTGTTGGCCGCTCTTTTCTCCGGGCTGATCGTTCGGCGTCAGATCGATCGGCTCGACCTGGTTTCCGTCCTCAAATCCAAGGAGTGACGGTGAAACGACTCCGCAGGCTTCTGCTGCAACTCATCGCCGGGCTTCTCATGGTTGGAGGGTTAGCCTACTCCTTCTGGCCTCGGCCGATCGAAGTCGATGTCGCCCAAGCATTGCGAGGGCCGCTGCGCGTCACCGTGGATGAGGACGGCAAAACGCGGATCAAGGATCGCTACATCGTGTCGGCTCCTTTGGCGGGGAGACTGCAGCGGATCGCGCTGCGCGCGGGCGATTCCGTGACGGCGGGCAAGAGCATGCTGGCGGTCATTGAGCCGGGCGATCCAGCCCTCCTCGATGAGCGCGGCCGAGCTGAGGCCGAAGCGCGCGTCAAAGCTGCCGAGGCGACGCGCAAGCAAGCCGTGCCCAAGCTGGAACGCGCTCGCATTGCGTATGACCTTTCCGTAAGGGAATTGCAGCGCATCCGCCACATGGTCATCGGAAGAGAGACGACGGTGCAAGAACATGAGTCGGCCGAGCACAAAGAGCGAATGGCCCTCGAAGAATTGAAGACGGCGCAATTCGCCCTGCAAATCGCCGATTTTGAACTGGACCTCGCTCGAGCCGCTCTGACGCGGACACGGCCGCGCTCTCCCGGCGACTCCGACACTTGGCGCTTCGAGGTCCGCGCTCCGGTCAGCGGCCGAGTGCTGCGCGTCTTCCAGGAGAGTTCCGCGATCGTCACGCCAGGGCAACAGCTTTTGGAAGTGGGCGATCCGAGCGATCTGGAAATCGAGGTGGACGTGCTGTCCAGCGATGCGGTCAAGATCCCGCCGGATGCGAAGGTGATACTCGAACACTGGGGAGGCGAACATCCATTGCTGGGCCAAGTCCGCCTGGTGGAGCCGAGCGGCTTTATGAAACGCTCGGCCCTGGGTGTCGAGGAGCAGCGGGTCAACGTCATCATCGATTTCCTCGATCCACCCGAGAAACGCCAGCGCCTCGGCGACGCCTACCGTGTGGAGGCACGTATCGTGATCTGGGCCGCGGAGAACGTGGTGAAAGTGCCGTCCGGTTCTCTCTTCCGCCGCGGGGATGATTGGGCCGTCTTCGCGATCGAAGATGGCCGCGCTCAATTGCGCCGCATCCAGGTCGGACGCAGCAATGGGCTGGAGACAGAGATTAGGGAGGGCCTAGAGGCAAGTGCAACCGTTGTCTTGCATCCCGGCGATAAGATTCAGCCGGGTAGCCGAGTTGTACCGCGTTGAACAGAAATGTGCTGCCGTTTCTTGCGGCTCCGATTGCTGCTTTTTCTCGCGCGGAACGGCAAAAATAATCTCCGACTCCTGTCCAAAATGTTGAGATCCAGGTTCGCTTAGTTTCCTGGCTCTTTTCGTGCGTCTACTTTTTCATTGGATCTTTGCTCAAATTTCACTTCATCCGCCGAACCAATGGATAGGTTATTTATGCCGCCGGGCGGTACATCCGCGCAATCCGTGGCCCAACGAGCGGATTGGAATCGATGAAGCAGCGGCAACGTCAAAAGCCTTCCCCCCTCGCTCCAGTCGAGTGTTCCACAGGGGGAATCTGGCAACGCAGCCATCACCGATAACTGGGCATTTCGTTTCTTTTTGGCGGTAGAGGTTGTGTCCTCGGCCGAGCAGAAGAACTTTCGAGGCCTTGCTCTTCCGCGGTGCGTGCCGCGGAGGCGATAGCAGGTTTGGATGTTCCACGTTGAGGAGGAAACCATGACGAGCACGATGTTGCGTCCGATGGCCCTAGCAGCGGCACTGGGTGTGCTGACCATCCTCGGGGCGGATTCGGCGCCGGGTCAGCAGAGCAAAGGATCCCCCGATGCGAAAAAAAGCCCCGCGGCGAAAGCGCCGGAGGCGAAGCCAACCAAGAAGCAGGACACAAATCAGGATACTCAGGTGAAGGCAATCAAACTTTCCAATGCCAAACCGGAGGAGGTACGCGAAACGTTGACAAGCATCTGGGCTCAGCTTATGGCATCCCGTGGCATCCCGAGTTCCGGTGCGGGGACGGCAGCCCCAGTCGCGGTAAACGAGCGCACGAAGACCCTTTTTGTTCGGGGTACGGAAAAACAATTGGAGATCGTCGAAGATCTCATCAAGGTGCTCGATACCGCTCCCGGTCAGGAACTTCCCAGCGCGAACGGGTTGAATGTAGTCCGCCTACGGCATACAAAGGTCGATGAGGTGCTTCAGGTTCTCACTGGACTCGGCCTGCAGCAACAAGTCATTCCGCTGACCAAGGTGAACGCTCTCATCCTGCCGCAGTCCGAGCGCCAGGCTAACGACGTTCGCGTGGTCATCGAAAACGTGGACGCTGAAGGCGCGACCAAGAAGACGACCCAGTCTTCCTCGTCCGTGAAAAAATGACGTTCGGCACGATCCGCTCCGTCGCGGCGAAGGGGCGCGGCGGAGCGGCGCATCCAAGATGGGGTTTTCCATCCCTTTTCTCGAGGATCAGAGCGGCATCATGAAACTGACTATGCTCCCTCTCCAGAAAGATGATGTGATCCGCATTCGAACCGAGGGCCAGATCAGCCAGCGCGAGGCCGAGGATCCGCTGTTCGCTCTGCTTGGACCGAATGGGTTCACTCACCGCGTCCTATTGAAGCTCGATCGAGCACCTGGGATCAACACGAGCGGACTTTGCTGGCTGGTTGGCAGTCAAAAGCGTTTCCATCAGGCCGGAGGCAAACTGGTGCTGACCGGAGTGCCTCCAGTGGTGCTCGATGTTTTGGATTTTTTACGGTTGACGCCCATGCTGCACATCGCGACGGACGAGCAGGAAGCGTGCAAAATGCTCGCCGAACCAACCCGTGCGCCAATTGCGGAGGAGTTTTCTTTCGGGCCAGCGAACCGCTTGACGCGATAACTCTTCGTGGTTGTCGCTCGGCCATCGTGAGTGGAGGAGAAGGAGTTGGCTATGACGTCATCCCAAGCAGACCCCCATGCGCCTCCTGTCAACGGCGAAGGCAACGTGACGGAGGCTGCTCCCGCGTTACGACGAGACTTTTCCGACAAAGAACCCGAGCAAATTGTCCCAGAACTGATTGAGCATGCGGCTCGCCTGCACATCAGCGACTTGTACTTCAATACGGATGAGAACAAAGTGGAGATTGCCGGGCGTCACCTGGGCGTTCTCCGTGCCCTGGGCAGTCTCGACCTGGACCTGGGTCGCCGTTGCATCTCCTACATTAAAACGATGGCGACGATGAACATTTCCGAGCGTCGTCGTCCGCTCGATGGCCGTTGGTTGTTTTCCCGCGTCTCGGGTCGCCGCCTCGATCTGCGCATCAACACGATTCCAACCATGTATGGAGAAGATTGCACTCTCCGCATCCTCGATCAGTTAGACCGTCTCCTGGCCATCGACCAGATTGGGATGGATCCCCTGCTCTACAATCAGATGATCCGCCTGCTGGCCAGTCCCAGCGGTTTGCTTCTGGTCACGGGGCCTACGGAGACAGGCAAGACGACAACGCTGTATTCCTGCCTTTCGTTTCTCAACAATGGTGAGCGGCGCATCCAAACCATCGAGGATCCTGTCGAATACTCGATCCCCGGTATTCGCCAGTCGCAGGTGAACGCCACGATCAGTCTCACCTTCGACGAACTTCTGCGCGGAGCGCTGCGACAGGCGCCGGATGTGGTAATGATCGGGACGATCCGCGATCCAGAGACGGCACGGACCGCAGTGCGTGCGGCTGCGAGCGGCCATCTTGTGCTTTCCACTCTCGATGCACCCGTAGCGGTCTCAGCAATCGATACCTTGCTTCGCTTGGATGTGCATCCGCACTTGCTGGCAACTTCGCTCTTGGGGGTGATCTCGCAGCGCCTGCTGCGCACGCTTTGTCCGCTCTGCCGGCAGGCTTTCGAGGTGCCCTCCCCGCACGTCTTTGAGGAAGTACGCGACCACCTGGAGCCGGGTGAGGGACAATACCTGTACGGGCCAGTCGGTTGTCCCACGTGCTTCGAGACCGGGTTTGCCGGACGAACCGCCGTTTTTGAAATGTTGCGCATCGGTCCCAGCATTCGCCGGCTGATCGCCGAAGACGTCTCGACACAGGCCATCCGAACTCAGGCCATCCGCGAGGGTCTTGTTGAATTTCGCCACTCCGCCCTCATCAAAGTGGCCCAGGGCATCACGAGCATTGAGGAGGTAATCCGCGTATTGCCCGGCGAATATCTGGAACCAGCGCCCCGGATCGGCGTCGCGTCGTGAGTAGCCGATGGGCCGAGCAAACGGTCGGTTCGCTTCCGTTTGCGGGGAACGAATCGAGTTATGCTGCTGCCCGACGTTCGGACCGAGACATGCGGTTGTTGAGGGTGTGCGGTTGGCGGCGTTTCGCAGAGTCATCTTGCTGGGCCGACGCTACCGCGAAGCGTCGCTAACCGAAACAGACTGCTCCACCGGGCATCCACAGAAATGACAAACAGCGATCCCTTTTTGGCCTAGGTCAGACTTATCGAGACTCCCGCTCGCAAAAAAGTCTTTACAAATGCTCTTGAGCTTGTTATATAATGCGAGCTACACGGCATGATGCCGGTTGAGTTGATCATGGTTTCAGGTTTGATTTAGGAGAGCGAGCTATCCGGTCCCGAGGGACAAAAATCCCCTTCCTCCTCAGCATTTTTCGATGGCGTTTCACTCCCCCATGTGAGTAGTCGTCCCTTGCGAAAGATTCCGAGAAGGTGGGCCAATCCAGCCCGAAGCCCAGGCCGGCAGCGCCGCGTCGTCTAAACCGATTGTCATTTCGTTCGCACGAATCGGGCTGGAGAAGGGATCGATCGGCCTTCGCCAAGAGCTGTATTGGTGCGGAGTCCACGTCAAAAGCCGAAAAACACAAAAGATTGACCGCGGGAGCGGCGTCGCGCCGTCTCGCCGAATGGAGATGACAATGCTGCTTGCTCCGGCCCGTGGGCTGGAGTTGGACTGTTTTCCTTTCGTTTTTGTTGAGTGCCCCGCATGGAGCAGAAGCGCTGGCCAGGTCGAGGCTGGGCGGCGCATCCGGAGGACGTGTGATCCTTCTCTCTGCCCGCGGTTGAGAGGTCGAAATGACCCGGCACGGAAAGGTTCTGCGATGGCGAAGAATATCTACGTCGGCAATCTTGTGTGGGATGCCACGGCCGACGACCTGTTGGCGCTGTTCCAATCCTTCGGGGCTGTAGCACGAGCGCAGGTCATCACAGATCGGGAGACCGGCCGCTCGCGCGGCTTCGGCTTTGTCGAAATGGACAATGACCAGGAAGCCCAGACGGCCATAGACAACCTGAACGGTACCCCATTTCGGGGCCGGTCGCTGACTGTCAACGAAGCCCGCCCGCGCGAAGATCGCGGCGGTGGCGGTGGCGGCGCTGGCGGCGGCGGTCGGGGCGGCTATGGCGGCGGACACCGCGACCGCGGCGGCTACGGCGGTGGGGGCGGCTATGGCGGCGGACACCGCGACCGCGGCGGCTACGGCGGCGACCGGGGCGGCTACGGCGGCGGACAAGGCTACTAGATTCAATCGGTTTTCAGTTTTCGGTTTTCGGTTTTCGGAATTTCTATCCTGGAGACCGAAAACCGAAAACTGAAAACTGTTTTGCTCTTGACTCGGCCGGTTTTTTCCGTCACTTTAGGAGAACGTCCCACACCCAGACCAAGGAGGGTCAGACCATGTTCTATCAGACGGAGGCCAAACCACAGGGATGGCGTGCTGTGGCCGTCTTCGACGACCGCAGCGATCTTCTCATCTATCTCGGACGTTCTTCCACCCAGGTTCGCGCCAACTTTGCTCAGGCCTTCTTCGAAGTCCTCGACGACGAGGAGCGCGATCACGTTCGCTCGATCTCCTTACAGCGCTGGCACGGCGCGCCCGACGCCGGCCGGTGGATGCACCAGACCAACCTGACCATTCCCGTCAAGGCCAAGCTGGTCCGCAGCGCATGACGACGTTGCACCGCACGAGCCTGAAAACCTCGGCCGCTGTCTATGAGATGAACAGCGAGGCCGAGGTTTTTTTCTGTCTCGAGAATCGCAACAGCGAGCCGTGTGACGTGGGATTGTCATCTCCCCGAGCGTGTCACGGATGACCTCCAGCCAACGCCGCCGATTCCGAGAATTCGTCCTACGCATCTTGCATTGGCGCGAAAAAAACCGAACAATGATAATAGAGGATTTCTTCTTCGGATGCTCGGCTTTTCCTTCCCGTGCCGGCGGGAAGCGCGGGTCCGTTTCCATCCGAGGAGGGCCTCAGCGGAGGAGGCGAAGTCGCCACGATTGGTTCGCACCTACAAACGAACCTGAGGAACTCAAATGAATCCCTACAGCTCGCTATGCGATGACTTCGGGGTCTACGTTTATCTCAATACCAAGATGGATCTCCCGTCCGGCCGGGAGACCGTTTTGCACTTCTTCGACCGTCTGCGCAAGACCTATCCGCAGATGACCGATTTTGATTGCCGCGAGAGCGGGGAATTCGTTTTAGAAGAAGATCGCGAGCAAGGCAGCTATCGCTGGGTCACGCTCGAATCGCGCCGCTTGTGCGCCGGCTACGTCAATCCGCCAGAGCTAGAAGCCGCCGATGCGCTGCACGAGCATCTTCTGGAAACGGCTCCCTATCACCTCGATTTCAATCCGCTGGACTGCGAGGCGCTGGACGTGTTGTTCGCCTTCGACTTCGTGTACAGCGGCAACCATGACGAGGTGGTCGCCGAGGCGCTGGGCTTGAACACAACGTTGGAAAGCCTGCTGCAAATGCCGGGCAGCCGCGTGCTTAATTACGAGCCCTCGCTGATGCTGTCCTTGGATGATCAATGTCGTTTGCAATGCCGGCTGAGCATCGAAACGCGGACGAATTTCTATCAAGTGCGCACCAACCAATTCCCTGAGGCGCCGATCAGCGTCTACTTCACGGTGCGCCAGTACTGGGGCCGGCAGCCGTACAAGGAGTTCACCGAGTCCTATCGCAATCAACGGCGCGTCTGTCAGGAGCTGGTGGATTCTCATATCATTCCCGCAGTGGTGCGTCCACTCGCCCAGACCATCGCCGCGAAACAATAACAGACAAGGTGAAAGGGTGACAAGGTGACAAGGTGAAATACAACAGCACCGTGTCACCTTGTCACCGTGTCACCAGGTCACCTTGTGATGAAGATCACCCTCAGCACCTTCGCACGCGGTCTCACGGCCGAGACCGCTTTTGACGTGCTTGCTGTCGCCAAACGATTGAAAGCGGCGGGTAAGGACGTTATTGAACTACAAATCGGCGATAGCCCATTTCCCAGCACGCGCCACGCCATCGCCGCCGGCATGCGTGCTATCGAAAGCGGTGCGACGCACTACTGTGCTTCGCCAGGGCTGCCGGAGTTCCGCGAAATCATCGCGGACAATTACCAGCGCGAGTTCGGCGTTCGCATTGAGCCGAAAAACGTTATCGTCGGGCCGGGGGCAAAGGTATTCGAACAGTTTTTTTGCGAGGCGTTTCTCGATCCGGGCGAGGCGGTGCTTGTCTTCACGCCGCAATTTCCAACCTATGAACCGAACATCGCTCGCCGCGGTGCGCGTGCGGTCCTCAGCCCCCTGCGCGCGGCCAATCAGTTTCGTCCCGACCTGAACGATGTGGAGCGCTTCGTTCGGAGCGAGCCGCGCGCCAAGGCGATTTTCCTCAATTTCCCGCACAATCCGACCGGCGGTGTGGCCACGGCGGATGACACGCGCGCTCTGGCCAACATAATCGCCGGCCGCGACATCGCACTATTCAGTGACGAACCGTATTGCCACATGGTCTGGCACGGGCGCCACGAAACGCCGTTGACGCAGCCCGGCATGCTCGATTGTACGGTTGCGGCGTACACATTCAGCAAGTCGTACAGCATGAGTGGCTGGCGGTTGGGCTACGCGATCAGCAGTGCCGCCATCGCGGAAGTCATCGGCAAGATGATTAACACATCGCTTTCATGTGTGCCGCCATTGGTTCAATTGGCCGGCAAAGCTGCCCTCGAACATGATGCCGCCGAGCGTGACGAAGTGATGCTGCGTTTCCGCCGCAAGGTTGAGCTATTGGTCGAGGAATTGCGGCGTGTAGAGGGCGTGAAGGTGTTTATGCCGGCCGGCACTTTCTATGTCTTCCCGGATGTCTCCGCGATCTGTCAACGCCTGGGTATCCGCTCGCACGGCCTGGCGATGTACTTGCTGGAAGGAGCCGACGATCATCTTGGGGTGGCCTGTCTGGGCGGCGAGTGTTTCGGTGCCGCCGGTCAGGGCTTCCTGCGGTTTAGCTGCGCCGAGCCGGACGATCGATTGCGCCAGGCCATCGCCTTCCTCGCCGAGGCGGTGACACGGACGGAATGCGTCCAGAAATACTTACGAGCAAATCCGCACTATCGGCTGACATGACCCGGCATCCTCCTTGAATGTTAGCTACAAGGCGGCAACGCGAGAGGCTGATTATCCAAATTGTGGGTCTGCAATATCTCTTTATCTTTTGATGGAACGCTCACGCTGACCACGCGCAGTCCCTTCGCTGGGTATTCCTGTCCGGCTCGGCTCTCGAAACCTGCCTCTACCACTACCTCTATCTCCACGCGCGGCCGGAATTGCAAGTCGTGGATTACGAGGTTGCCGCTTGCGGCCGAACGTGCGATCAGCATGTTCTCTTTATGCAGAAGAGTATCGATGGGGAATCGCTGCAACAGCGGGCTGAAATCGAACTGGGTTAACAAAGCCTTCACGCTGCTGGGCGTGCTGCGGAGAAAGACAAAGTCCGCCGAGGCCCGGCGTGCATCGGCAAGAGAAACCGTACCGGGCCGCACTGCACCGGCAATCGCATCGAGCGGCAAACCAGGTAGCAAGGGGCGAGCAAGGAGACGCTGGACAAGTTCGCCCTCCGGATTGACGCCGAGATCGCCGGCCACGGCGAGCAATCGCTGCCGTGCGATGGAAATGCTGAAGGCCTCGGCGGAGAGCAACAGCGTCCCGTCCGGTTCCGCGGCAGCCTTGCCCACGCCGAGGGGACGATCGAGAAAAACTCCCAACCCCAGCTCGCGCCACTCGTCGGTGTGTTCGAGGTCAAGAAAACTTTGGCGAAGCACCAGGGCGAGGCTGTCGCACAATCGCGGTAGCAGCGGATCGCCGGCGTACAGTTGTCGCGTACGGCGCGTTGGCTGAGTGATCTGTTCTTCCGGCACACGGGGATGGCTCGATGGCAGAACGCGCGCGTTCTCTCCCGGCGATGTCGGTAGATCCGGTACGGCATGCCCTTCATAGCGCCGCCGCAACAGCCAACCTTGCCGTAGAGCGCGGCGGCGAATGCGTTTTTGTCGCCGCAGGTTTTCGTCGTGCTCCGCATCCAGAAACAAGTCCGGGCGACGGTCGAGAATCGTTAGATACTCTTTCAGTACGCGATCCAGCATCAAAGCATCGGGATAATTCGCCCCGCGGTGATGGAAGACGACGAGATCAAACGCGGTCAAATGCCGGCCAATGTGGCGCAGGAGATAACTCAGAAAATCGACGACTTGTTCGGTGTGAAATAGGCCGAGTGATTCGAGAACACGAAGGAACACAAGAGTCTTGTCAACGAGGTCGGTGTACGGTGAGAGCGAAACCTCGTTAAACAACGTCCGCAGAACGGACTGCAGATCGGCGATTGTACGTCCGCATAGCGACCAACGGCGAACGAATTCCGCGGCGGCGGTGCTCATTTCCTCGGCGGGAGCCGCGTGCAGGAATGTCTCCAGCAAATGCGCTTCTTCGCGCGGATTCAAAAACGGAGTAAGCATGTCCGTTATCAGGCCGTGCCAGCCGCGCACCGGGCCAGCGTTCTGCGGAGCTTCTGGACGATAGCAGTAGAAGAGCTGCCCAAACGAGAATCCCGGTAGCGGCGTCTCCACAGAGGACAACGGCAGACGACTCGTGCCCACAACGGCCTGAAAGAGCGAGCAGGCCAGCTCATCGCGTAGTTCTTCGGCATCGGCAAAGCGATCGAGTTGAAGCGTCTGCACCAATTCGCGGACCCATTTCCGCCGCTCGCGGCTGAGATAGACATTGCCGCCCGCATCATAACCCTCCCAAACGAAGCTGTCCAAGCCGCGGAGCACGTGCAGCTGCCCCGCCTCAACATCAAGATAGAGGGTCAAAATCGGTTCGTTCGGGGCAACTTCTCCAGGTGATTTGACCTCATAGATCATCCAGGACGCGAACGTGCGTCGCTGACGAGTATGGGCCGGGTCGAGCAGCCGGCCCTGGAAAATCTCCCACTCGATTTCCTTCTCGGCTACGAGTTCCCATGCCAACACCAGGTCCGGCCCGACAAAGAAGTGTTCGGGACGAAACAACTCGGCAATGAGAGGCCGCACATTCTCTCGCGAATTCGCCCCGCGAAACATCGGCGGCATGGAGGCACGAAAGCGCGGCATAACCAATCGCTCCTTCCTCGCGTTTGCAAGTGTTGTCATTTTACGAGCCTGGCTACTTGCTCGTGACAAGGAATGTTCGGCGCTTTACATTGAGGGAGATACGGATGCGCCGCGAATGGCGCGGGGGGACGTACAAGAGTGGATGAACCACCCAGGAATAATTTTCGCACCAAAAAGGGAGGAGTTTTCCGTGAGTATTGTTCGCGTCGGCCTGGCGGAAACCAAGAAATTCGCCGAGGGATACGAAGCCATCTTCGGCAAGAAGAAAACGGCCGAAAGCAAGAAGCCCAAGGCCGCTGCCAAGAATCCACCCGCCAAGAAGAAAAAGAAATCCAGCAAAAAGAAATAAACTTTGTAACTTTACCTACTAGCCCGGAGCGTCAGCGACGGGCCGAAGCACCCGATGCTGGCGCTCCGGGCTAGTCGAGCATTTGGTTCGTTCCACGAGGTTGCAACTACCTATCTCAAGCGCGAAGTCAGTCCTTTCTTGATCCCCTCGCCGATGTTGTTTCTGCCAAGATAGATGTCCCAGATTGCTCGTGAAAAATCCGGGTTTTCGATGGTGAAATCGCCCTTTCCGATTACCTGACATCGCAAACCAATGCCCGGTTGATGCGTCAGATAGATGTGATCCCCCTTCGTGAAATTGATTTCACGAATCATCTCGACCAGACGGTTCACCTCCTCGTTGAAGGCGGGGGCGGGATAATTCTGGCGAACGGCCAAGCGGAAGGCCTCCGCGATGTCGCCGCCATCTACATCGCGCTCCATGACCAAATGCAGCTGCTTGGGCTGATTCAGCCCGGCCAGTTCTTCCGCGGTGTGGACGGCCGCACCTTCAAGGACGTAGCTGCCGATGGCGTAGACATTGAGAAAGAACTTCTCTCGCAGGGCCACTCCGGTCAGGACGAGATGAAACGGCTTGTCGCCGATGGTAATGTCCATTGTCGTGGTGTATTGCGTGTTGCTGCCATGCACGCCGACCAATTCCACAGCGGGGACTTGAGCGGTGCAAACAAGCAGCACCGCTGCCCCGAGTAATCCGTATCGCTTCATTGCCTTCTCCTTCGCGCCAAGATCCCTCCGCCGCCAACTCGAATCGAGTGCGGAGGGACCGCGTAGCGCGAAGGTGATGCATCAAAATGCTATTCTTGTCAAGATGGATCCCCATTGGGTGAGCTAGCGGAATTGGGCGAATGCCTCGGAGCCGCGCACGGAGCGCAGCGGAGTAAGCGGTCGTGACGTGCGGCCGCTTACTCCGCTGCGCTCCGTGCGCGGCTCGGATGGTTGCTCGCGCTAAACGGGATCAGGGCAGCTGGATGTCGAAAGTCTCGTTGAAGCGGTTCGTCCAATTTGCTTGGGCCACCGTAGCGGCCAGGACGATCAGTTGAGTTGGTGACAGGCTCTGCGAGAGAGCAGCGACTACGGCGGGTTCGGCCTTACCCTGCCGCGTCCATTGCTCTGCGAACCGGAGGACTTGTTTTTCCAAGTCGTTGAACGCGCCGCTTTGCTCATAATGATCCATCTCTTGCAATTGCTGCTCGGTCAACCCCGCCTTGCGACCAAGGCGCTCGTGATAGTGCAGTCAGTAATTGCAATGGTTGATCTTCGATGTCTTCACATACGCCAGCTCGCGCAGCTTTCCATCGAGTTCGCTGTGGATCGCATGATCGAAGGATAGTGTCGCTTCCAAGACGTTGGGAGCATGGCCCATGGTGCGAAAGATGTTCGGCACCATCTTGAACGCGCTTTGAAGCTTGTCGAATAGGGCGTGTGCTTGGGGAGTGGCTTGCTCGTTGCTCAGCGGTTGAACCTGTGGCATGGCGGACTCCTCGAAAATGAGGGCGAATAGCTTTGGGATCGCGTACGACTGTGTTATCTTAGGAGTTCTCCCACTTTCGTGTTTCACCTTGGGAGCGCGGACATGACCAAGCCTTCAAAATCCCGTCCCCCGGAGACGCTTTCCCTTGACCCGGAAGCGGCTGCGGCCCTCGACGCCGCGCTTGATGACCTCCAGTCCGGCCGACCGCTCGACCGCAAGGCGTTGCTGGCCCGCTTTCCGCAACTCAACGGCGCTCTTGCGGCCCTCAATGGCCTGTTTCCCGAACCGGCAACTCTGCCCGAATGTCCATCCACGTCGTCGCTGGCAGGTCGGCCCGAACAGCTTGGCCCTTATCGCATTGATCGCGAGCTAGGACAGGGCAGCTTTGGCATCGTGTATCTCGGCTTCGATCCGGACGTGAAACGGCGCGTCGCCTTGAAGGTGCTGCACCCCGGCCGGCTGGATCAGCCCGAAGCGGTTCGCCGATTTCAGCGCGAGGCGTGCGCGATCGCCCGGTTGGCGCATCCAGGGATCGTGCAGCTCTTCGATTACAGCCGGCAAGGTCCTCCCTATTATCTGGTCACCGAATACGTCGAAGGTATTGAGCCGCGTTTGTGGTGCCAGCAATGTGCCGCGGGCGTCGCCGAAAAAATTGATCTCGTCGCCCGCATCGCCGATGTAGTGGATCATGCGCACGAGCAAGGAGTTTGCCATCGGGACTTGAAGCCAGAGAATATCCTCATCGACGCAGAGGGCCGGCCCCACATCCTCGATTTCGGCCTTGCTCGTCTGGATTTCCTGACGGATTCGGCTAGCGCGCCGACCTCAGATTGGCGCATCCTCGGCTCGCTGCCATACATGTCTCCGGAACAGGCGGCCGGTCACAGCCATACCGCGGACGCCCGCAGCGATGTTTATTCCCTGGGCGTCATCCTCTATGAGCTACTGACGG
>Ga0070738_10002465_pt1 | contig 28472 bp, 25 predicted proteins | sample Coa_R2_2_FD_66446 | JGI IMG/M metagenome (GOLD analysis project Ga0070738, IMG submission 66446) | Surface soil microbial communities from Centralia Pennsylvania, which are recovering from an underground coalmine fire - Coalmine... | ecosystem: Environmental > Terrestrial > Soil > Unclassified ...
CCTGATCGAGGAGTATGCCGCCGCCGACGGGCTCGACGCCCGGCGCCTGCGCCATCTCGGCGACGAGATCGTCGAGCGCGCCTGGAGCAACGGACTGGCGAACGATTGTGGACTGGAGCGAGGCGAGCCCACGCAAGCGGCCATCGCCAAGCTCGACGCGCAGCTGTGCGATATCAAGGACCTCGCGGTGCGTGACACGCTGCACGTCTTCGGCTGCGGGCCGGACGAGGCCTGCGCCGCCGGCGAGCGTCGCGGGCTGCTGGCCGCTCTCGACGGTCGCCGGGTTGCACCGGGCCCGGCTGGCGCGCCATCGCGGGGCCGTCCCGACGTGCTGCCGACCGGCCGCAATCTCACCTCGATCGATCCGCGCGCGATCCCGACGCGCACCGCCAATGCGATCGGCCGGCGCGCGGCCGACGAAGTCGTGCGCCGCTACCTGCAGGATCATGGCGATCATCCGCGCGCGCTGGTGATCGACCTCTGGGCTTCGGCCTCGCTGCGCACCGGCGGTGACGATCTCGGCCAGGCGCTGGCCTATCTCGGCGTGCAGCCGGTGTGGGACAAGCAGTCCAACCGCGTTACCGGCATCGAGGTGATGCCGCTCGCCACGCTCGACCGGCCACGCATCGACGTGACCCTGCGCATCTCCGGCCTGTTCCGCGACATCTTCGAAAGCCAGATCGCGCTGTTCGACCTCGCCGTGCGCAGGGTCGCCGATCTGAACGAGGACGACTCCGACAATCCGCTGGCGATGGCGCGCCGGCGCGGGGCGGACCTCGCACGCGTGTTCGGCGGCGCGCCCGGCCGCTATGGCGCACAGGCGGCCGATGTCGCGCTCGACGGCCCGTGGCTGACCCGCGAGGATCTCGGCAAGGCCTACCTGTCGGCCGTGACCCATGCCTATGGCGGTGCCGACGTGCAGCGCCCCGCTGGCGATGGCTTCCGCGCCAGCGTCTCGAACGCCGACGTGCTGGTGCATCCGCAGGACGACCGCGAGCGCGATCTGCTTGACGGCGACGGCGTCGCCGACTTCGCCGGCGGCTTCGCGGCGGCCGCGGCAATGCTGGGCAATGCGCCGGAGCTCTATCACCTCGACACCAGCCAGCCCGGGACGCCCAGGGCACGCCGCATCGCCGAGGAGATTGCGCGGGTCGTACGCGGCCGCCTCACCAATCCGCGCTGGATCGCCGGCATGCTCGACCATGGCCATCGCGGTATCGCCGAGATCGCCCAGGCTGTCGATGCGCTCTATGCGTTCGCCGCCACAGCCGATGCTGTGCCCGGCCACCTGTTCGATGCCGCGCACGCGGCGCTGATTGCCGACGAGTCCGTGCTCGCGGCGATGCTGGAGAAGAATCCCGAGGCGACGGCGGCGATTTCCGGGCGGCTGCGAGACGCGCTCGATCGCGGCCTGTGGGTGACGCGGCGGAATTCGACGGTCTCGGAACTCGACCGCGTCCAGCTGCGGGCGCGCGCGTGAGCCTCGCCTTCGACATCAAGGGTTGGTGCCCCGGCGGCGTGCGGCCGATGCCGAGTGGCGACGGCCTGCTGGTGCGGGTGCGGCCGTGGGCAGGCGCGTTCACGGTCGACCAGGCCATCGGATTGGCCGACATCGCCGCGACCCTCGGCAACGGCCACATCGACCTGACGCGCCGCGCCAACCTGCAGATCCGCGGCCTACGCGAGGAGAACCTGTCGGCGCTGCATGCCGAGCTCGATCGCCTCGGCCTGCTCGACGACGAGACCGCGCGCAACGTCATGGTCGATCCGCTCGCCGGTCCGGAGGTTCGTACTCTGGCACTGGCTTTGGGCCGCGCGCTGCCGGCGGGCCGCCCGCCCAAGTTCGGCTGCCTGGTCGACGGCGGCGGGCCGCTATCGATCTCGGGCGAGCGCGCCGACATCGCGCTCTGTGTCACCTCCGAAGGCGTTGCCGTTCGGGTCGATGGCGAATGGCTCGGCGTAACCGATGAGCACCACGCCGTGAGCGCTGCTTTCGGAGGGCAGAGGTCATTGGCAAAGATGAGCGTCGTACCCATACCCGGCTGCCGGCGGCTGGGGCGCATCGGCGAGTTCACCGGCCTGGCCGCGCCCTTCGGCCGAATCGAGGCGGCACAGTTGCGCGCCTTGGCCGAGACGACAGGCGCGACCGAGATCCGCCTCTCACCGTGGCGGGCGCTCTACGTCGATGCGGTCGTCGCCACCACCGATCTTATCGTCGACGAGGACGATCCGTTGCTGCGCATCGAAGCCTGTCCCGGCGCGCCCGCCTGCGCCTCCGCTACTGTCGACACGCGCAGCGAGGCGCGGCGGCTGGCGGCGATGGGGATCGCCGGCACGATCCATGTCTCGGGCTGCGCCAAGGGCTGTGCTCGATCGGCCCCGGCCGATCTCACGCTGGTCGGGCGCGACGGACGGTTCGGCGTGGTGCGCAACGGCACCGCCCGCGATCCCGTGATCCTGGACGGCTGACATGGACTACATCCGCGACGGCGCCGAGATCTACGCCAAATCCTTCGCCATCATCCGCGCCGAGTCCGATCTCGCGCGCTTCTCGAAGGCCGAGGAGCGCGTGGCGGTACGCATCATCCATGCCTGCGGCATGACGGAGATCGCGCGAGATATCGTCATGTCGCCGGGCTTTGCCGACAATGCGCGCTGGGCCCTGGTCGGTGGCGCGCCGATCCTGTGCGATTCCAGGATGGTCGCGAACGGCATCACGCGCGCCCGGTTGCCGGCGGCGAATGAGGTGGTCTGCACACTCGACGATCCGAAGGTGCCCGAGATCGCCCGCCGCATCGGCAACACCCGCAGTGCCGCGGCGATGGATCTGTGGGGCGAGCGCATGGCCGGCGCGCTGGTCGCGATCGGCAATGCGCCGACCGCCTTGTTCCATTTGTTCGAGCTGCTCGATGCCGGCGCGAAGCCACCGGCTGCGGTGATCGGCCTGCCGGTCGGCTTCGTCGGCGCTGCCGAATCGAAGCAGGCGCTGGCCGACGACGGCCGCGTGCCGTTCCTGATCGTGAAGGGCCGCAAGGGCGGCAGCGCCATGGCGGCGGCGGCGGTGAACGCGCTGGCGAGCGAAGCCGAATGACCAGCCTCGACGACCTGGCAGGCGGGGCGCGCAGCGGTACGCTCTACGGCATCGGCGTCGGCCCGGGCGACGTGCGCTATCTCACCTTGCGCGCGGCGGGGCTGGTGCGGGCAGTCGATGTCGTGGCCTTCTTCGCCAAGCGCGGCCAACCCGGCAACGCGCGGCGCATCGTGGCGCCCCTGATGGCAGCCGGTCAGGCCGAACTCCGGCTGGAGTATCCGCTCACCGACGAGGTGCCGGCCGAGCATCCCGACTACCAGCAGAAGATCGCCTGCTTCTATCGCGAGTCGGCGGCGACGCTCGCCGCGCTGCTGCGCGAGGGCCGGTCGGTCGGCCTGTTGTCCGAAGGCGATCCGTTCTTCTACGGCTCCTTCATGCATATGTGGCGGCGGTTGGCGTCTGACTTTGCGGTCGAGGTCGTGCCGGGCGTCACCGGCATGTCGGGCTGCTGGACGCGCGCCAACCTGCCGATGACCTGGGGCAACGACACGCTGGCGGTGCTGCCCGGCACGCTGCCGGAAGACCGGCTGCTCGAGCGGCTCAAGCACACCGATGCCGCAGTGATCATGAAGGTCGGCACGAACCTCGCGAAGGTGCGCCGTGCCGTCGAAGACGCGGGATTGCTGTCGCGTGCGGTCTATGTCGAGCGCGGCACCATGCAGGACGAGCGCATCCTGCCGCTGGCCGAGTGCCGCGAGCGGAAGGGCGCCTACTTCGCGATGGTGCTGATCCCGGGCGAAGGACGGCGGCTGTGAGGGGCTCGCTGGTCATCGTCGGCACGGGACCAGGGAAGGCGGAGCTCATGACGCCCGCCACGCAGACGGCGATTGCCGAAGCGACCGATCTGGTCGGCTACGGTCCTTATCTCGATCGCGTGCCGCCGGTGCACGGGCAATGTCGCCATGCGTCGGACAATCGCGTCGAGCTCGACCGCGCGCGCCATGCGCTGGCGCTCGCCGCGTCGGGCCGGAAGGTGGCGGTGGTGTCGGGCGGCGATCCCGGCGTGTTCGCCATGGCGGCTGCGGTGTTCGAAGCGGTCGAAGCGGGCGACCCATCGTGGCGATCGCTCGATATCCGCGTCGAGCCTGGCGTGACGGCGATGCTCGCCGCCGCCGCCGAGGTCGGTGCGCCCCTCGGCGGCGACTTCTGCGCGATCTCGCTGTCCGACAATCTCAAGAGCTGGTCGACCATCGAGCGGCGCCTCAAGGCCGCCGCCGAGGCAGACTTCGTGATCGCGCTCTACAATCCTGCCTCGAAGGCGCGGCCACATCAGCTCGGTGAGGCGTTCGCGCTGCTTCGGAGAGTCAAGGTCGGCGAAACGCCGGTGCTGTTCGTTCGCGCAGCCGGCAGCAACGAGGCGAGGGTGATTGCCGCGACGCTGGCCGAGGCCGATCCGACCAAGGCCGACATGCGCACCCTGGTGATCGTCGGCGCCAGCACGACACGCCAGGTCGGACGCTGGATCTACACGCCGCGTGGGACCAGGCCGTGAAGCCAGGCAACGCAGGCCTCGACCTCCGCCAGGATGACGCCGGCCGGCTTGTAGGGCCGCGCGATCATGACAACCGGCAGACCGAGCGCACGCGCTGCCTCGATCTTGGCGTAAGTCGCAGCGCCGCCGGCGTTCTTGGAGACCAGGACATCGATGCGCTCCTGGCGCAGCAGGCGTTCTTCATCGGCTCGATCGAACGGACCGCGCGCCTGCAGCAGGCGCAGGTCCGGCGGCAACGCCTCTTGGTCGGGTCGTTCGATCAGTCGCGCGAGGTAGTGGTGTTGCGGCGCGCGTGCGAAGACGTGCAGGTCCTGGCGGCCGAGGCTCAGGAAGATCCGGCGAGGTTCGGCACCCAGCGCGTCTGCAGCAGCTTCGGTATCGGCGACGACCTGCCAGCGGTCGCCGGCCTCTCGCTTCCAGTCGGGCCGCACCAGCGAGGCGAGCGGGACGCCGGTCTGCTTGGAGGCGGCGACGACATGCGTCGACATCTGGTCGGCGTAGGGGTGGGTGGCGTCGACGACGGCGTCGATCGCCTCATCGCGCAGAAAATGCACGAGGCCCTCAATGCCGCCGAAGCCGCCGACGCGAACCGGAATCGGCTGCGGTTGCGGATTGGTCGTCCGGCCGGCCAGCGACAGCACTGGCGCGAGCCGCGCATCGCCGGCGATCTTGCGCGCCAATGCCGAGGCTGCCGTCGTGCCGCCGAGGATCAGGACCTTGAGGGCCATGGCCGTGAGTAGCCAACCCAAGCGGTGGCTGTCCATCGTCGGCATCGGCGAGGATGGCGTCGAGGGCCTCTCGCCGGTGGCGCGCCGGCTGGTGGCGGGCGCCGAGCTGGTGATCGGCGGCAAGCGTCACCTCGCGTTGGCCGACCCGCTGATCGAAGGGCGACGGGTCTCGTGGCCGAGCCCGATCGGCGACATCCTGCCGGAGATCGAGAAGGTTCGCGGCCGCCCGGTCACCGTGCTGGCAAGCGGCGATCCCTTCCATTACGGCGTCGGAGACCTGCTGATGCGTGCGGTTCCGGCCGAGGAGATGCTGTGCCTGCCGCAGCCGTCGTCCTTCAGCCTCGCAGCATCGCGGCTCGGTTGGTCGTTGCAGGACGTGACGCCGGTCAGCCTGCACGGCCGCGCGTTCGAAGCCATCATCCGCCATCTGCAGCCCGGCGCGCGCATCCTCGCGCTGTCTTGGGACGGCGAGACGCCGGGGAAGCTGGCGGCGCTGCTGAATGCGCGCGGCTTCGGCGAGTCGAAGATGACAGTGCTGGAGCGGATGGGCGGTCCGGGCGAACGCCTCCGCCATGCCACGGCCAAGGGCTTCAATCTCGGCAAGGTCGAGCCGTTGAACACGATCGCGCTCGAGGTCGTCGGGCCTGCGTCGGCGGCGCTCAGCCTCGCGCCGGGTCTCGACGACCGCCTGTTCGAGCACGACGGCCAACTCACCAAGCGCGACGTACGTGCGGCCACGCTGGCGGCGCTGGCGCCGCGGCAGGGCGAGCTATTGTGGGATGTCGGCCTGGGGGCGGGGTCGATCGCGATCGAATGGCTGCTGCGGCATCCGTCGCTCAAGGCGATTGGTATCGAGGAAGGTACCGAACGCGCGGCGCGTGCGGCGCGTAATGCGGCGTTGCTCGGCACACCCGATCTCAAGATCGTTCAAGGGGCCGCGCCGGCGGCGTTCGCCGGGCTACCGGCTCCCGATGCCGTGTTCATCGGCGGCGGGCTGGGCGATGCGGGCGTGTTCGAGGCGGTGTGGGCGGCGCTGAAGCCGGGCGGGCGGCTGGTGGCGAATGCGGTGTCGCTCGGCTCCGAGGCGAGGCTGATCGGGCTATTCCAGCAGCATGGCGGCGAGCTGACGCGGCTGGAGATCGCCAAGTCCGGCTTGGCCGGCCGCAGCGGCAAGGTGTTCGTGTGGCGGCCTGCGGCGCCGATCATCCAGTGGCGGGTGACCAAGCCATGATCGTCGCCGGAGTGGGCTGCCGCCGCGGCGTCTCGGCCGACGAGCTGGAGAAGGTCGTGCGCCTGGCGCTCGGCGTCTTCCAGCTGCCGGCCGAGCGGCTCGATGCGCTGGCGACCGAATCGGAGAAGGCGACCGAGCCGGCCTTCATCGAGATGGCGCAGCGCCTGTCCGTTCGGGTCACCGCCTGCACGCTCGAGGACCTCGATCGCGTCGCGGGCCAGATCCTGACGCCGTCGAAGCTTGTCCTCGAGGCCAAGGGCGTGCCGTCGATCGCCGAGGCCTCGGCGCTGGTCGTCGCCGGCCGCAACGCGCGCCTCCTCGGTACGCGGGTGGCGACGGCACAGGCGACCTGCGCCATCGCCATCGGAGACGGCCGATGACGGTGCATTTCATCGGCGCCGGCCCCGGCGCGCCCGACCTGATCACCGTGCGCGGCCGCGACCTGATCGCACGCTGCCCTGTCTGTCTCTATGCGGGATCGTTGGTGCCCAAGGCGTTGCTCGAGCACTGCCCGCCGGATGCGCGCGTTGTCGACACCGCGCCACTGTCGCTCGACGAGATCATCGCCGAGTGCAAGCGCGCGACCGATGCGGGGCAGGACGTGGCCCGGCTGCATTCGGGCGATCTCTCGGTGTGGAGCGCGATGGGCGAGCAACTGCGGCGACTCGAGGCGGAGAGCATTCCCTACACCGTGACGCCAGGCGTGCCGTCGTTTGCGGCGGCGGCCGCGGTGCTGGGGCAGGAACTCACCTTGCCCGAGGTGGCGCAGACGGTGGTGCTCACGCGCACTTCCGGTCGCGCGTCATCGATGCCGGAAGCCGAAAAGCTCGCCGCCTATGCCGCGACGGGCGCGACGCTGGCGATCCATCTGTCGATCCATGTTCTGGACAAGGTCGTGGCCGAACTCGCCCCGTTCTATGGTGCGGACTGTCCCGCGGCGGTCGTCTATCGCGCCAGCTGGCCGGACGAAAGGATCATTCGCGGCACGCTCGGCACGATCGCCGCGGAGGTTGCGAAGCAACCGATCGACCGCACGGCGCTGATCCTGGTCGGCAAGGTCCTGTCGGCGCGCGACTTCCGCAATTCGGCGCTGTATGACGCCGCCTATCAGCGCCGTTTCAGAGGCCGTCAGTGAATCTCGAGTCGTTTCCGCCGATGCCCGAGTTTCCCGCGGGCGAGGTCTGGCTGGCCGGCGCGGGTCCGGGCGATCCGCGGCTGCTGACGCTGCTCGCCTTGCACGCGGTGCGGACGGCGGACGAGATCGTGCACGACGCGCTGATCGAACCGCGCGTCCTGGCGCTGAAGCGTGACGATGCGAAGTTGATCTCGGCCGGCAAGCGCGGCGGCCAGCCGTCGGCGCGGCAGCAGGAGATCAACGGCCTGCTGGTCGAGCGCGCGCGGGCCGGCCGGCGGGTGCTGCGGCTGAAGGGCGGCGATCCGTTCGTGTTCGGCCGCGGCTGGGACGAGGTGATCGCGCTCGCCGAGGCGGGCATCCGCTATCGCCTCATCCCGGGGGTGACATCGGGGTTGGCGGCGACGGCGCTGGCCGGCATTCCGGCCACGACGCGCGAGACCAACCATGCCGTCGTGCTCGCCGCCGGCCATCGCGCGGACGACGATCGGTCCAGCGCCGACTGGGAAGCGCTGGCGCGGTTGGGCCAGCCGATCATCCTCTACATGCCGATGACGCAACTGCCGGACATCACGGCGGCACTGATGGCGGGCGGTTTGGCGCCCGACACGCCCGCGGCGCTGCTGCAGTCGGCGACCACCGAGGACGAACGCTGCGTCGAGAGCACGCTCGGCCGGCTGGTCGACGATGCGCGCATCAACGGCATCGGCTCCCCCGCAATCGTGGTAATCGGCTCGGTCGTCGGCTTGCGCCGCCGCGTATTGACCGGCCTGGCCGGCTGGCGATGAAGGGGCTGGTCGTCTCCGCGGTGCGCTCGGGCGCGGGCAAGACGACCGTCGCGCTCGGCCTGATGCGGGCCTTCACGCGGCGCGGCTTCAGCGTGCAGCCTTACAAGTGCGGACCCGATTACATCGATCCGGCGTTCCACGCCGTCGCGGCGGGACGGCCGAGCTACAATCTCGACAGCTGGGCGATGTCACACGGGATGCTCTCGGATCTCGTTGCGCGCCATCCGGCCGACCTCGTCGTCGCCGAGGGCGTGATGGGCCTGTTCGACGGCGCGGGCGGGCGTGGCGGCACGGCCGACATTGCCGCGATGCTGGGCTGGCCGGTCGTGCTGGTGCTGGACGTGAAGGGGCAGATCGAGACGGCCGCGGCCGTCGCCGCGGGCTGCGCCAGTTTTCGGGACGATGTCGGCATCGCGGGTGTGATCCTCAATCGCGTCGCCAGCCCCCGGCATCTGGCGATGATCGAGAAGGCGTTCGAGCGCGCCGGCATCAAGCTGTTTGGCGGATTGGCGAACGATCCGCGGTTCGCCCTCCCCGAGCGGCATCTCGGCCTCGTGCAGGCGGTCGAGACAGTCGATCTCGAGGCGCGCCTCGATGCCCTTGCCGATGCGTTGGAGAAGGCGCTGCCGCTCGGGGCGATCCGGCATGCCGCACGGCCGGCGAAGATCGTCGAGCCTGCGGCTCAGGGGCTCCGTCCTCCCGGCCAGCGCATCGCCGTGGCGCGGGATCGGGCGTTCTCGTTCCTCTATCCGCATCTGCTCGATCAATGGCGATCCGCCGGTGCGGAGATCCTTCCGTTCTCGCCGCTCGCCGACGAGACGCCGGACACGAGCGCCGATTCGATCTGGCTGCCCGGCGGTTATCCCGAGCTGCATGCCGGCAGGCTCGCGGCCAGCGCGCGCTTCCTCGACGGCCTGCGGCGGGCGGCGGCGCGTTCGGTGCCGATCCATGGCGAGTGCGGCGGCTACATGGTGCTTGGGCGGGGGGTGGAGGATGCCGATGGCCGGCGGCATGCCATGGCGGGACTGCTCGAGCTCGAGACGTCGTTCGCGCAGCGCCGGCTGCACATCGGCTATCGCTGTGCGCGCCTGAGATCGGACTGTGTGCTGGGTCGGGCCGGAACCGAGATCATGGGCCACGAGTTTCACTACGCCCGCACGCTGTCGATCGGCGACGAGCCATTGGTCGATTGCCGGGACGTCTCGGGGGTTGCCGTGCCCGAGGCGGGCGCGCGCCGCGGTGCGGTGAGCGGCACGTTCTTCCATGCCATCAGCACGAGGCCCGCATGACGCCGTGGCATATGCCGTTCGACGAGACCTTCCGCAAGACGTTCCGCGACCTCGTCCTATGGCGCCGCGACGTGCGCCGCTTCCGCACCGATCCGGTGCCCGAGAGCCTGCTCGACGACCTGATCGAGCTCGCGACCCACGCGCCGTCGGTCGGCCTTAGCCAGCCCTGGCGGTTCGTGAAGGTGAAGTCGCCCGAACGCCGGCGCGCGGTCTGGGAGAGCTTCGCCAAGGCCAACGAACGCGCACTCGCGGGCTACGACGGCGAGCAGAAGGCCACCTACGCCAACCTGAAGCTCGCCGGCATGAAGGAGGCGCCGATCCATCTCGCCGTCTTCTCCGACGAATCGACGGCGACCGGCAGCGGGCTCGGCCGCCAGACCATGCCGGAGACCTTGCGCTACTCGGTGGTGGCCGCGGTGCAGACGATGTGGCTCGCCGCGCGCGCCGAAGGGCTCGGCATGGGCTGGGTGTCGATCCTCGATCCCGCCGAGGTGACGCGCGTGCTCGACGTGCCGGACGGCTGGCGGCTGGTCGCCTATCTCGATCTCGGCTGGCCGGCCGAGGAGCACATCGATCCCGAGCTCGAGCGCCATCATTGGGAGCAGCGCCACTACACGGGCGACCTCGTCTTTACCCGTTGACGATTTGCACGACCGCTGGCACAAATTCGGTCAGTGGTTCCCGCAAGGGATCAAAAGGGAACGCGGTGATTCCGCGGCTGCCCCCGCAACTGTGAGCGGCGAGTGCTTCGACCGTTGAACCACTGGAAGGCCCGGGCCTTCTGGGAAGGTGGTCGAAGGCAAGGACCCGCGAGCCAGGAGACCTGCCACTAGCCGCGGTCACACGCGAACGCATCGGGCGGGGTGTCCTGGTGGGATGGTCGCTGCGCTTCCGGGAGGAAGCGGATGGCCAGGGTTTGCGGTGACGGTTGACGTGCCGCGAGTCCGACCGTGTCCCTGTCTTCTTTTCCGATTGCAGAATCCGCCCTCGATCCGCTCGAGCTCTACGCCTCGGCGATCGATACCTCCGACTACGTTTCCCGCGTGGGCCCCCAGGTTCGGCGGCTCGTGCCCGACATCGGCAAGCTAATCGATGTCGGCGCGGGCGGCGGCCAGCTCGGCGCAGCGTTACAGAACCGCTGCCTGCCGTGGACGGCGATCGAGCCGTCGCCGACCATGCGCGCGCGGCTCGCACGCCTGCGCGTGCCGCCGCACATCGTGGCCACCGGCTGGGAAGAGGCGTGGATCGCCCGCCGGAGCCACGACACGGTGCTCGCCGCGACCATGCCGTCGTTCTTCGACAAGACGGAGGAGTTCGTGGCGCGCTGTCGCGAGTGGGCGCGCCGCGCGGTGGTGTGGGTGGTGCCGGCCCATGGCGGGCCGCGCGGCCTGTGCTTCGCCGGCTGCCTGCCGAGCGAATGGCATCGCGAGGACGAGACGCCGGGCATCGACCTGGTGCTGAAGAACCTCGCGTCGCGGCCCGACGAGAGCGCCTTCGTCGACTGGACCTTCTCCGGCGTGGTGCAGAACCTGCCGCGGCTTGCATCTTATCTTGCCGACCGGCTCGGTTGGCCGCCCACCGACCAGCGACGGCCGCGATTGATCGCGCATCTCGAAGCGCAGGCGAAGCCCGATGCTGCAGGCCTGCGACTCGACATTGCCCGCAAGTCGGCCGTGCTGGTGTGGAGGGTCGCATGAGGGCCCTCGGACTGAGCGTGCTCGCGCTCGCGGTGGGCGTTGGTGGTGCTTCGGCCCAGACGCCGACTTACCGGATGCAGGAAACCGTCGTGACCGCGACCGGCCGCCCGGAGGAGACCGCCCGCATCGCCGGCACCATCCAGGTCATCCCGCAGGATCGCATCGCCCACTCCTCGGCCAAGTCGGTCACCGACCTGCTGGCCGAGAACGCGGTGGGTTTCCTCAGCGAATGGACCGCCGGCCAGACCTCGATCAACATCCGCGGCGGCGCCACCGAGGGCCAGGGCCGCGACTTCAAGAGCGAGGTGCTGGTCCTGATCAACGGCCATCGCGCCGGCACCGCCAACGTCTCCAAGCTGTCGCCCGCCGACGTCGAGCGCATCGAGATCGTGCGCGGGCCCTCCTCCGTGGTCTACGGCAGCCAGAACATGGGCGGCGTGATCAACATCGTCCTGAAGACCGGCCGGACCGCGCCGGGCACCCTGATCGAGGCGGAGACGGGCTCGTGGCTGCTGGCCCAGGGCAGGGCGCAGACCGGCGGCACGGTCGGCAAGTACGACTACTATCTCGGTGTGTCGGGCGGCTCCCGCGGCGACTACGATCGCAGCGGCAACGTCACCGAGCAGAACACCCACTGGACGCGCTATGGCGGCACCGGCGCTCTCGGCATGCAGATCGACGATGACCAGCGGGTCGACATCACGGCGCGCAGCGACGGCATCTACAACGCCGGCTTCCGCGGCTCGTCGTCCAACGTGTTCGCCTTCGACAATCGCTACAACCAGTCGATCGACGTCACCTACAGCGGCCGCACGCCCGACAAGCGCGGCAGCCTGATGTTCCAGGCCTACTTCGTGCGCGACGTCGACGATCTCAACAACCCGAGCCCGCTCAGCGCGCTCAATTCCTTCGGCTCGCGCACCTCCGTCGATGCCAATCGCCGCGAGCTCGACATCTACGGTACGCGCTTCCAGCCGGGCTACAGGCTTTGGGACACGAACGACCTGCTGCTCGGCTTCGATTGGGAGCGCAGCATCCTGCGCTCGAACCGCTATCGCGTGACCAATGCGGTCATGAACCAGCTGTCGCCGCAGGACAACAACGAGACCGATAACGTCTTCGCCTTCTACGCCGAGGACGCGCAGCGCTTCTGGGACGACCGGATTACGGTGCGCGGCGGAGTACGCCAGACCTGGGGCAACACCCAGCTCGACTGGACGCCGTTCGCGCCGACCCTGCTCTCGGGCAGCAACAACTATCAGGCAACCACCTATTCGGTCGGTGCGACTCTGGCGGCGACCAACTGGCTCAACCTGCGCGTCGGCGCATCGAGCGGCTTCCGCGCACCGACCGCGACCGAGCTCGGCGCCAACTTCACGGTGACGCCGATCGGCACCACCGTGTTCGGCAATCCGGACCTGTTGCCCGAAACCTCGCACCAGATCGAGGCGGGCGCGACGGCGAACTGGGACGGTGGCCGCTTCGATCTGGCGCTGTTCCAGAACATCATCAGCAACCGCATCACGGCCGCCACGATTTCGTCGGCCGGCGGCGTCATCGTCCAGCGACAGCAGAACAACCCGGGCGACCTCGTCGTCCAGGGCCTGGAGGTCCAGACCGAGGCCAGCGTCATCCGCACTCTCGGCCTCGAGGTTCCGCAGACGTGGGACTGGAGGGTGTTCGGCAACGGCTACTACAATTTCAAGATGATCGACTACGGCGCGCCGCCGGCCTTCGGTACCGACACCGCGACGCGCATCTACCAGTACGAGACCTCGATCGGGACGCGCTTCGGACAGAGCGGGGTCGAGATGCCGTGGAACCTCCAGCTGCTCGGCATCCTGCGCGGGCCGATGTGGTACAACACCGAGGAATCGCTCAATCCGCTTCTCTACCCGGGTCAGATTCGCAGCTCGACGGTGTACCGCAACGCACCGTTCTGGGTGTTCAACACGCGTGGCGAGATCGAGGTCAGGAAGGGCTTCAAGGTCTTCGGCATGGTGAACAACATCTTCGACGTGAACGCCTCGCCGATCTTCGTCGGCCTCGACTCATCGCCGTGCGGCGTCAACCTGGTCAACCAGAACGGTGCCTGCGGCAACTCGATGCCCGGGCGCGAGTTCGTGATCGGCGCACAGGTGCGGTTCTGATGGTCCGTCTGAGCATGACGCTCATGGCCCTCGCTTATCCCGCGATGGCCCAGCCGATCACGGTGCGCGACGCGTTCGATCGCAGCGTCACGCTGCCGGCGCCGCCGCAGCGCATCGTCCCGATCTTCTCCTCCAACGTGGAGATCGTGGCGTCGCTCGGTCTTGCGGCCCGCATTGTCGGCATCGAGTCCTACACCCGCTATCCGCCCGAGGTGCTCGACCGGCCCTTGGTCGGCGGACGGCTGGGCTTCTCGGTCGATGCCGTGGCGGCGCTGCAGCCCGATCTCGTCGTCGTCACGCCGTCGCGCCAGGCGGCGAATCAGCTGATCGATCCGATGGAGCGGATCGGTGTGCCGATCATGGTGCTGCTGCAGCGGAGCGTGCCAGAGATCCTCGACAATATCCGCCTGATGGGCCGCGTTGCCGGTGTGCCCGAGCGCGGGGAAGAGGTCGCGGCCTACTTCCAGGCGCGGCTCGACGCGGTGCAGCGTCGGATCGAGGGCCAACCCCGGCCCAGAGCGATCGTGATCACCGGCCGGCTGGGCAACGGCCTGATGCTGGTGGCGCGCGAGGGCACCTATACCGGCGACGCGATCAAGCTCGCCGGCGGGCGCTTCGCGCTGCAGGGGACCGCGAGCCTGGCGCAGGTCTCGCCCGAAGCGATCCTCAATGCCGACCCTGACGTGCTGCTATGGGCCGGCAGCGAGCGCGACCTCAAGGCGCTGATCGCCGAGCCGGGCTGGTCCGAGATGCGCGCGGTCAAGAGCGGGCGCGCCCATGCCGTGAGTCGCGTCGAGCTGCTGATCCCGGGCCCGCGCACGATCGACGGCATCGAGCACCTGGCGGCGATCTTCCATCCATGACGGCCTGGCCATGAAGGTGTGGCTCGGCCTTGCCGCGATGCTTCTGCTGGCGATGATCGTCGCGGCCTGCGCCGGAAACCAATGGGCATCGCCTGCCGATCTTCTGCGCGCCATCGAGGGCGACCAGGATGTGCGCAGTCGCCTGCTGCTCGACTGGCGCCTGCCGCGCGTGGTCGCGGCGGCGGCCGTCGGCGCGCTGTTGGGCCTGGGCGGCACGATCTACCAGGGCGTCTTCCGCAATCCCCTCGCCGAGCCCTACCTGCTGGGCTCGGCCGGCGGCGCGGCGCTCGGCGCCACGGTCGCTCTGCTGGTGCCGCTGGCGCTGCCGCAGACATGGTTGCTGCCAATGCTCGCCTTCGCCGGCGCCTGGGGCGCGACCATGCTGGTGATCGGTATCAGCCGCGTCGCCGGCGCAGTCGATGCGGCCGGCCTGCTGCTGGCCGGCGTCGCGGTGGCGGCGATCCTGGGCGCGCTGCGCTCGTTCCTGATGCTGGCGCTTTCGGACGAGACGGTGAGCCTGCAGGTCGTGCTGAGCTGGGTGCTGGGCGGCGTGCAGACACCGACCTGGCGCGGCGTTGCGCTGCTGATCCTGATCACGCTCGCTTGTCTTGCCCTGTCGCACACGCTCGCGCACAAGCTCGACGTGCTGGGGCTGGGCGAGACGATGGCGGTCGCCTTCGGCCTCGACGTGCATCGCTTCGTGATGTTGGCCGTGCTGGCCGGGTCGGTGATCGTCGCGGCCGCCGTCGCGTTCGGGGGCCTCGTGGCCTTCGTCGGGCTCGCCGCGCCGCATGTCGCGCGCTGGCTGGTCGGACCGCTGCACCGTCCATTGCTGCCGGCCGCAGCGCTGGTCGGTGCGATCGTGGTCGTGCTGGCCGACGCGATCGCGCGCGCGGCGCTGCCGCCTGCCGAGATCCCCCTCGGGCTGGTGACCGCTGTGGCCGGCGGGCCCTTCTTCATCCTCCTGCTCGCGCGGCGGCTCAGGTCATGAGTGCGCTTTCGGCGGAGAATCTGCAGGTTGCCCGCGGCAAGTCGACGCTGCTGCGCACTTTGTCACTGAAATTCGATGCAACCGAATCGGTTGCCATAATTGGGCCCAATGGCGCCGGTAAGTCGACCCTCACGAAGGCGCTCGCAGGCACGATAGCGCCCACGGAAGGTCAGGTGCGACTGGGCAGGCGCAACCTGGCCGAACTTCCGGCGGCAGCGCGAGCGCAATCGATCGGCTTTCTGCCCCAACATTTCGAGCCGCACTGGGACTTGGGTGTGGCCGAGCTTCTGGAGATCGGCGCTGCTCGGTCGCATGGCCTCGCGGCGGATACTCTGGAAAAGACGATGGCCGCCTTCGAGCTTGGGGGCCTTGAACGTCGGCGCTGGTCGACCCTCTCGGGGGGCGAGCGGGCCAGGGTTCTGCTGGCGATGGTGCTGGTGGTCGATCCGCCGGTGCTGCTGGCCGACGAACCTGCTGCGAGTCTCGATATCCGGCATCGCCTGGATCTTCTACGGGCGTTGGCGGACCGCGGACGGAAATGGCTGTCGGTGGTGGTCGTGCACGATCTCGACCTTGCCTTCAGCTTCTTCGACCGGGTCGTGCTGCTGGCCAAGGGCGAGCTGATCGCCGATGCGCCTGCGGCGCAGCTGCTGGACGATCGGCGACTGGACGATGCTTTTGGTGTGCGGTTCGAGCGTCTACGGACCGGGGAGGGGTGGCACCTGCGGGCGTGCCGCTGATCCTTGCGAGGGATGGGCAGGCCAGTCTTCGCGTAAGACGCGTATGAGGAGAAAGCCTTTGCGTCTTGCACGCTGGATCACGATGCTTCTCGCGAGCGGCCTTACCCTTCTGGTCGCCGCCATCCTCCTCTCCACCCTGCCGGCCAGCGCCGGTACCATGCCGGCCCGCGAAGCGCCGGACAGTTTGCCCTATCCCTACAGCGACGGCTGGCACTACACCCAGCACCCCTCGCCCGTGTCGACGGGCAGGGCGGTCGATCTCTACATCGACCGCGACTTCAGCCCGTACGAGCGCGACCGCATCATCGCCGCGATGCGCCAGTGGAACTACGCCATGAACGGCTTCGTGCGGTTCGAGGCGCGCCTGCTGCCGCAGGATCCGCCGCCGATGATGCTGGCGCAGATCCGCCGCTCCAACGGCTGGGTGGTCGCGCGGGTCGACAGCCGGCATCCGATCGCCCAGCACGGCGATGGCCTGCACGCCCTGGCGGTGACGACCGGCAATCGCGGCGGCTTCGTCTATGTGATCAGCGACCGAATCGGCAATCGCGACCTGAGCGGCGTGGTGATGCACGAGTTCGGCCACGTGCTGGGCGCGGGCCACGACCAGTGGGGCCTGATGGCGCCGGTCTACAACGCGGCGATGGGCCGATGCATCGACCACGACGCGGTGAGCCTGGTCGCCGACGCGCAGCGGCTGCCCCTCAACGCGCTCAACTGGTGCGTCGGGCCGGGCGGTGAGTTCCGCGGCCCGCAGCAGGCGGCGGCCCCGACGCCGGCCCCCTATCCGGACTACCGTACGCCGATGGCGGCCCGGCAGCGCTGAGCTCTCATTGGACCGCGCAACTCCAGTTGCGCTCATCAATCCGGGCGCCACTGGAGTGGCGCGGTCCGATGAAGGCGCTCAGGCGTCGTGCAGCTGGACGTGCGGGGCGCGGGTGGAGCGCACGATGATGGCGACCGCCCGCCAGCTGATGAAGCCGGCGAACAGCGCGGCGCCCGCGGCGATGTGCTGGGGCTCGACCACCGGCTCCTCGATCGTCGCCGACGTGAAGTCGAGCGCCGACATGGCGACGACGCCGAACGCGGCCAGCAGGCCGTCCTTCGCCTTCGGCAGGCGTACCAGTCCCCACATCTGATCGATCGCGACCGGCAGCGTCCAACCGCGCGTGCGGCCGATCAGGCCGCCGAGCACGAAAGCCGCCAGCCATTCGACGTCGTGTTGCCACGTCGCATCGAACACGCCGGCAAGCAACACGAAGGCCACGACCGAGGCGAATGCCGCGGGCATCGCCAGCCGCCACAGCCGCCACACGCCGCCATTCGCCTGCGGCGACATCGTCCAGAGGCAGACGAGGGCCGCGAGCACCGTCAGCACGTTCGACAGGCTGAGGGGAGCGATGAGTGCGGGTGCGCCGCTTGAGAACATGCGATCAATATTCTCCTGCGGCCGTGCACTGCCAACAGAGAAATCGCCGCCGGACCCTCTGCAAATTCGATTCGCAGTGTCTCCGCAATTCGCAGTTCGGTGTCCGGCTCGTTGTTCATCGCGAGGACCAGCCTTGCAGTGGCAATGGTTGACGCTTCGCGCGTCGTTGCGCACGGTGTGCGAAAGTTCACCGAAGCAAGGTTACCCGATGTCCATCTCCGTGCGGCCTCTGTCCTACGCCCTCGGCGCCGAAATCCAGGGCGTCGATCTCGGCAAGCCGCTCAGCAATTCCGAGTTCGACCAGATCCATCGCACCTTCCTGGAGCGCGGCATCCTGCTGTTCCGCGACCAGAAGATCACCCGGGAGCAGCACATCGCCTTCAGCCGCCGCTTCGGCGAGCTCGACCGGCACGATTCCCTGCCGCGCGACCGTCATCCGGATTACCCGGAGCTGCTGCTGGTGACGAACATCCCGGAGAAGGACGGCACGCAGTCGGCCTCGAAGTACACCGGCCAGCAGTGGCACTCCGACATGTCGTTCACGCTGGAGCCGTCGCTCGGCTCGCTGCTGCGCGGCATCATCATTCCGCCGGTCGGCGGCGACACTATGTTCACCAACATGTATATGGCCTACGACGCGCTGTCGGACGGCATGAAGAGGATGATCGAGCCGCTGCACGCGGTCCATACCGGGCGGCGCAAGGTGCTCGATCCCAACACCGAGCGCGAGAAGGAGCAGAAGAAGCTCAATCCGCCGATCGCCCAGCCGGTCGTGCGGGTGCATCCGGAGACCGGCCGGAAGGCGCTTTATATCGGCGAGAAGGTGTCGTGCTTCGTCGACATGACGGAGGAGGAGAGCCGGCCGCTGATCGACTACCTGGTGAAGCACGCGACGCGGCCGCAGTTCGTCTATCGCCACCAGTGGCGGCAGGACGACATCGTGCTGTGGGACAATCGCTGCACCATGCACATCGCGCTCGGCGATTACGCCGACGGCGAGACCCGCCATCTCGAGCGCACCACCGTCAAAGGCACGCCGTCGGGCTATTACCTGCAATGAAGCGCACCACTTTTCTGAAGGGCCTCGCTGCGACGGCCCTGACGCCAGTCTTTGTGCGCGCGCCAATTGCCCGTGCCGAGGGTGGGTACCCCGACAAGCAGATCCGCATGGTCATTCCCTTCGCGCCGGGCGGCACGACCGACCTGCTGGCGCGCGCGGTCGGCCAGCACATGCAGGAGACCTGGGGCCAGCCGGTCGTCGCCGACAATCGTCCGGGCGCCAACGGCCTGGTGGCCGGCGAGATCGTCGCCAAGGCCCCGCCCGACGGCTACACGCTCAGCACGGTGGCGATGGGCCATGCCGTCAATCCGCTGATCTATGCCAAGATGCCGTACGACGGCGTCAACGACTTCACGTCGATCAGTTTGCTCGCGACCTTCGCCCAGCTGGTGCTGGTGCATCCATCGCTGCCGGTGAGGACGCTGCAGGAGTTCGTCGACTATGCCAGGAAATCGTCCAAGCCGCTGACCTACGGCTCGGGCGGTAACGGCTCGTCGCAGCATCTGGCCGGCGCGCTGTTCGCCCACATGGCCGGGCTCACCATGACCCATGTCGCCTACAAGGGCGGCAACCCGGCGCAGCTCGATCTCATGGCCGGCAATCTCGACATGATGATCATCCAGCCCAATTCGAAGGATGTCGTGACGTCGGGCAAGCTGCGCGCGCTGGCGGTGAGCTCGCCGGAGCGCAGTCCCGACTATCCCGACGTGCCGACGGTCTCTGAAGCGGGGGTGCGGGGTTACCAGTCGTTGGCGTGGTACGGCATGATCGGGCCGAAGGGCATGGCGCCCGACCTGCTCAAGAAGGTGAGCGAGGAGACGATGCGCGCCGTGCAGACACCGAAGGCGCGGGCGGTGATCGCGCAGCAGAACGGTGTTCCGGTCGGCAGCACACCGGTCGAGTTCGCAGATTTCATCGTAGCGGAACGCAAGCGCTACGAGGCCATCGTGCGCGAGGCGGGGATGACCGTAGAATGAGATCAAGAACACGACCGGAGGAAACGACATGCAGCTTTGGAGGAGCCTGGGCGCGGTCGCCCTCATCGGCCTGAGCACGGCGCTGACCGCGAGCGCCGCATCGGCGCAGGCGAAGTACGGGCCGGGCACATCGGCGACCGAGATCAAGGTCGGGCAGACCATCGCCTATAGCGGCCCGGCCTCCGCCTACAGCCAGCTCGCCAAGGCCGAGGCTGCGTACTTCAAGGGCCTGAACGCCAAGGGCGGAATCAACGGCCGCAAGATCAACTTCATCAGCCTCGACGACGGCTACTCGCCGCCCAAGGCAGTCGAGAATGCGCGCAAGCTGGTCGAGAGCGACCAGGTTGCGCTGATCTTCAACGTGCTCGGCACGCCGCTCAACATGTCGATCCGGCCCTATCTCAACCAGAAGAAGGTGCCGACGCTCTTCATCGCCGCCGGCGCGACCGACTTCAACAATCCGGCCAAGTATCCCTGGACGATGGGCTGGCAGCCCAACCTGCAGGCCGAGGCGGGTTTCTACGCCAAGGACCTGCTGGCCAAGAAGCCCAACGCCAAGGTCGCGGTGCTCTACCAGAACGACGATTTCGGCAAGGACCTGGTGCACGGCCTCGAGATCGGGCTGGGCGACGAGGCCAAGGCGATGATCGTCGACAGCCAGAACTTCCAGGCGACCGATCCGACGATCGACAGCCAGCTGATCACGCTCAAGAACTCGGGCGCCGACACGCTGTTTCTGTTCACCTACGCCAAGCAGGCGGCGCAGGCGATCACCAAGCTCGACGACCTCAACTGGAAGCCGCGCACCTACCTGCATCTCGGGGCGGCGTCGGTCGGCGCGACCTTCAAGCCGGCCGGGCTCGACAAGTCGAAGGGCATCCTGTCGGCCGGCTTTCTCAAGGACGTCACCGATCCCAAGTGGGCCAACGACGACGACGTCAAGGAATGGATGGCCTGGATGAAGGACAACATGCCGGGCGCCGAGATGACCGACAGCCTGAACGAGGCGGGCTACATGTACGCCAAGACCCTCGAGCAGGTGCTGAAGCAGTGCGGCGATGACCTGACGCGCGAGAACATCATGAAGCAGGCGGCGAACCTGAAGGACTTCCACCTCGCGCTGCTGCTGCCGGGCAGCGCCATCAATACCAGCCCGACCGATTATCGCGTGATCAAGTACATGAAGCTGCAGCGCTTCAACGGCAAGAGCTGGGACTTCGCGGAGGATTAGAGCGGGATGACTCAAACTCCCTCCGTCGTCCCGACCGAAGCCGAGCGCAGCGAGGGTAGTGGAGGGACCTTGTTTCAACGATTTGCGGCTAATCGTGGAAACAAGGTCCCTCCACTCGCTGCGCTCGGTCGGGACGACGGGCGATTCGACTACAGCTCCTCCCGCGCTAGAGCGATTTCCGTTCAGATGGAACCGCGCCCGCACGATCATCGCTTCTCCCATCGACCGACGGCGCGGTTCCATCTGAACGGAAATGCGCGCACGGACGATGCCTGTTGCAGCAGGCATATTCCGTCCGGCCGATTCCGGCCGGACGGAATATGTTCTAGTCTCTTCTGCTGGCGGCGCGCCTCCAGCGCAAGGTTCAAGGCAGCGCGGCCGGCGAGAAGCCGGCTGGCACCTTGTCGAAGCCCTTCCTGAACTGGCGCGACCAGGCCTTGTTGGCGACCTCCTGGGCCTTGGCGACGATGGCGGGCTCGTCCATCGTCAGCACCTTGCCGTCGCGCATCAGCCAGCGCCCGTCGACCATCACCGACTGCACGTCGCGCGCCTGGCCGTTGTGCACGAAGTTGGAGACTGCGCGCAGCATCGGCACGAGGTGCGCGCGCTGGGTGTCGACCACGATCAGGTCCGCCTTGTTGCCGGCCGCCAGCCAGCCGCCGTCGGGCATGCCGAACGCGCGGTAGCCGTTGCGCGTCGCCCAGCGCAGCGCCTGCTCGGGCGTCGGATGGCGGCCGTCCCTGCGCCGCACGCGTTCCATGAACAGGCCGGTGCGCATCACCTCGACCATGTCCTCGGCCATGTTGTCCGAGCCCATGGTGATGGTGCAGCCCTGCGATTCCAGCGACTCGATGCGCGGGCTCAAGCCGCGTCGCGCGGCGATCGCCGCGTTGAAGGCAACGATGGCCTTGGCTTCGCCCAGCAGCTTCTCCTCGCGCGGGTCCATGCAGCGGCAATGGGCGCAGATCACCTTGTCGTTCAGGAAGCCGACATCCGCCAGATACTCGGTCGGCAGCCGGTTGCGATGCGCCTGGACGGCCGCGACCTCGCCCCAGATCTGGTTGAGATGGATCGTGACGTACGTGCCGAGCTTCTTCTGCAATGCGCTCAGGTCCCTGAGCAGCTCGGGCGAGCACATGTCCGGCGCCCAGGCGGAGATCGCGACGCGGATGCGGCCATCGGCCTTGCCGTTCCACTTGGCGAAGGTCCTCTCGATCGTCGCCATGTGCTTCTCGCCCATGGCCCGGTCGAGCTGGAACGGCGCCGGATCGCCGATCGCAGTGCCCGTGCGGTCGTAGGCGCGCTCGCCGAACAGGAAGCGCAGCCCGGTCTCGGCGAGCGTCCCGGCGTAATCGTCGATGTCGTTGGAATCCTCGAGCAGGAAGGTGACGCCGCTGCGCAGGCATTCCAGCGCGCCAAGCTGCGCCATCACCGTGCGCTCCTCGGGCGTCATGTCGGGCAGCGGGATCGGCGACAGGCCGCCGGAGAAGGGCGGCTTGTGCGGCGGCGACAGGTCCTCGAACACGCCGCGGGCCAGCGTCATCGTCAGGTGGGTATGGGTGTTCGCGAAGCCCGGCATCACCATCCGGCCGCGCCCGTCCATCCGTTCGGCCGACGGGTAGCGCTGCTGCAGTTCGGCGTTCGAGCCGATGGCGGCGATCTTGGTCCCGTCGATGGCGATCGAGGCGCCGTAGTGCACTGTGTCGTTGTCGTCGCCTGTGACGATCACGGTGTCGTGGATCAGCGTTGCCATGGGCCTCCCTCATGTGTCGCGGCGACACGGTAGCGCTATACTCCGGCGCGTGACAGGGGGACGGGTCATGCATCGGCGTACGGTGCTCGGCGGTGCGGCGGCGAGCGTTTTGGTTGCGGGTTGCGATACGCCGGCGCGACTCGCAGCGCTGCCGGCGAAGTTGCGCGGCACCGGCTCGTTCCAGGGCCTGCCGCCGGACACGCGCGTGGTGCTGGACGGATCGGACGATGCCGTCCTGGGCCACATTGCGACCGAAGCGCTGCAGCGCGAGTTCGCCTATGCGGCGAAGACCGGCGTGCCGGAGCTCGGTGCCGCAAACTACCTGGCGATTTCCGGCGGCGGCGAGAACGGCGCATACGGCGCGGGCCTGCTGACCGGCTGGACGGCCCTCGGGACCCGCCCGGACTTCAAGGGCGTGACCGGCGTCAGCACCGGCGCGCTGATTGCCCCCTTCGCCTTCCTTGGGCCCGCCTACGACCAGCAGCTCGAACGCTTCTATACAACCATCGACCGGCGCGACGTGATGACGTCGCGCGGCCTGATCACGGCCCTGCTGCGCGACTCGCTGTTCGATTCCGCGCCGCTGCTGCGGCTGATTCGCGGTGCGCTCACCCCGGAGATGATCGGTGCGATCGGTGGTGAGTACAGCGAGAAGGGCCGGCTCCTGCTGGTGGCCACGACCAACCTCGACGTGCCGGTCGGCGTGCTGTGGAACCTCGGCGCGATCGCCGCGAGCCGCCGACGGGATGCGCCGGAGCTGATCGCCAAGATCCTGCTCGCCTCGGCCTCGATCCCGGGTGCGTTCCCGCCGGTCATGATCGATATCGCAAGCGGCGGCCAGCATTTCCAGGAGATGCATGTCGACGGCGGCACGGTGGCGCAGGTCATGCTCTATCCACCGTCGTTCAGCAGCAGCGACTTTCGCTTCGACCACACGCCCGAGACCGAGCGCCTGCGCCGGAGGCTCGCGAGGCGGCCGACGCGGCTCTTCATCATCCGCAACGCGAGGCCCGGGCCGGACTTCGAGACCGTCGATCGAAGCACGCTCAGCATCGCCGGCCGGGCGATCTCGGCCCTGATCAGCACGCAGGGCATCGGTGATCTCTTCCAGCTCTTCGTGCTCGCCCGGCGCGACGGCATGGACTACAACGCGACCTGGATTCCCGAGAGCTTCAATGAGCGGCCGACAGAGCCCTTCGAACGAGGCTATATGAACCGGCTCTTTCAGGTCGGACGGAATGTGATCGCGAGCGGTAACGCCTGGAGCAAGTACCCGCCCGGCTTCAATCCGGCGCCTCTGTTCGACCGCCGCGTAACCGCAGGCTGACATGGTCCGGCAACGCTCCGTCCCCTTGAGCGTCAGCATCCTGACGCTGATGGTGCTGATCGTGGTGCCGCTGTCGTTCACGCTGTCGTGGCTGGGCTGGCGCGGCGTCCATCGGATGGAAGCCGAGGACGTCGACCAGCGCATGGGAGAGCTCGACGAGGCGGTGCGGAACTTCCTCGGCAACGGCATGAGACTCATCGTGTCGGTTGGCCAGGCGCTTGCCGAGGAGGAGGTGTTCGCGCCCCCTGACGGCACCGGGGCCGGTGCCGACGCCGACAAGGAGCGCATGCGTCAGCTCCTCGGCGTGCTCAATCGCCATTCCGCGATCGATGCCGCCTTCGTGGGTTATCCGGACGGCCGCCTGGTCTATGTCGGCCGCACCGATGCCTATACCCCGGCACAGCGGGAGGAGTTCCATATCCCGCCCGGCGACCCGATCGTCATGCGCGTCATCTCCGGCGAGGGGACGGCGCGGCGCGAAGTCTGGCGCTTCGTCGCCGCCGACGGGCACGTGACCGATACCTTCGAGCGGACGACCGATTTCGATCCGCGCGAGCGGCCCTGGTTCGCGGCCGCCGTCAAGACCGGCCAGCCGCAGATCACCGCGCCCTATCGCTTCGCCTGGTCGAACGAGCCGGGTGTGTCGGTCGGCGTGCCGATGAAGGCGGGCGGCGTGATCGGCTTCGATGCTTCGCTGGGCACGCTGTCGCGCTTGCTCGTCCAGTACAAGGTCTCGCCCAACGCGATCATCCTCCTGGCGACCGAGGGTTCGGACGTCTTCATCGAGACGCGGCCGTGCGACCTCGATACCGACGAAACCTGCCTGGCAGGCGATGACGTGGTGCGCGCCACCCTGAAGAAGGCGGCGGCCGATGCAGCCGGCCGGCCGTTCCAGCGCGACGTCGAGCTCGCCGGCCGGCCCTACAAGCTGATCGTGCATCCGCTCTCGGCGATCTACGGCCGCGGGTTCGCCGTCGCCGCCGCGGTGCCGATCGCGGAGCTCACGGTCACCTCGCGCGCCCTGATCGAGCGTGCAGCGTGGGTCGCCGGCATCGCGGTCGGCCTCGCGATCCTGGCGGTCCTGCTGGTGTCGTTCGCGCTGTCGCGCTCGATGTCCCGGCTGGCGGCCAAGACGCAACGCATCCGCGATCTCGACTTCTCGGACCGGGTGCCGGTGACCAGCCGCATCACCGAGGTGCTGCGCCTCTCCGAGGCGGTCGAGCGCATGCGCGAAGGGCTGGAGGTGTTCGGCCACTACGTGTCGAAGAACTTGGTGCGCCAGATCATGCGCTCGCCCGCCAGCGCCGGTGTGGGTGGCGAGCGACGCGACGTCACGGTGATGTTCACCGACATCGAAGGCTTCTCGCGCATCAGCGAGGACATCGCCCCGGAGCTGCTGACCAGCCGGCTGTCGCGCTACTTCGAGGCGTTGGGCGCCGTGATCACCGCCAATTACGGCACGATCGACAAGTATATCGGCGACAGCGTGATGGCGTTCTGGAACGCCCCCGAGCAGGACCCCGATCATGTCTTCCATGCCTGCCGCGCCGCGCTGCAGGCGGCGGAGGCAAGCCGCAGTCTCGCCGCCAAATGGCGCAAGCGCGGCCGGCCGGCCTTCCGCACCCGCTTCGGCCTGCACGCCGGGCCGGCGGTGGTCGGCAATGTCGGCGCCCGCGAACGGATCAACTACACGCTGGTCGGCGCGGTCGCCAACCAGGCCTCGCGGCTGGAGGGACTAAACAAGGTCTACGGCACCGACATCCTCGCGAGCGGCGAGGTCGCGGCGCGCACCGCGGATCGCTTCGTCTGGCGTCCGATAGACCGCATCGTCGCGGCGGGGACGACCGAGGCGATGGAGGTCTTCGAGCCGGTCTGCGAGGCCGCGATGGCAGCGGAGCACGCGCCGTTCATGGAGCGCTGGCTGGCCGGTCGCGCAGCCTATCTCGAGGGCCGGTTCGAGGACGCCATAGCGCGCTTCAAGGCGGCGGCGGAGCTGCGGCACGGAGACGGCCCGTGCCGGGTGCTGATCGCGCGCTGCACCGAGTTCGTTCGCGGCGGCCTGCCGGCCGGCTGGGATGGCGCCTGGCATTACGACCAGAAGTGAGCGGGCCTTCTTCGCTGACAGCGCGGCACTTCCCGTGCCGTTCTTTTTCTTTTTGGCCCGAGATAAAAGAATCGCGCCGCTGCTGCGCGTTTTGCTGGGATTTGCGCGTGCAGAACATGAGCGGCACTGCAATGCCGCGCTCCCGGCGAAGCCTCGATGGGCAATGGAACGCCTTCGGGCCGCGTGTTTTCAAAGTGTTGCGTGCCGTCCATTGCCCTTAATAGGGATCCGGCGCGCGTGGGCGTAGACTCCTGGCCATTCGGTTTGCATTCCAGGAGGTCACTCATGTCGTACGAATTCTTCGTCGCGTTCCGCCATGCCGGCGGCCCTCGTTGATCGAGGCTGCGTCTGGCTGCAGTTTGTGGCGGCGCTGCCTCTCTACCGTTTTCGCTCCGTTTTCGACCGTTTATCGCAAGGCGCGAGAGCTGCAAAACGCTGCTGCGCCGGGCTTTTGACGATTCGATGCGCGCGAATCCCGATTAAAAACGGCCGAAACGGGCCGGAGCGTCGCGCTCTACGCGAGAAACCAGTCGAGGATGGGCCCGTTCTCGTCGCGCGGATAGGTGTGCGACAGGTCGGCGAGCTCGCGATAGGTGACGTCGGCGCCGGCCTGGGCGAGGGTCTGCTCGGCGACCTGCGCGGTGCGGGCCGAGAACATCCAGTCGAGCGCGCCGTGCACGATGTGGACCGGCAGGCCGCGCACGCGGTCGGCGTCGGCCAGGGTCATCATGAGCATGGGATGGAACGCCGCGGCGATCGGCGCGAGGTGCGTGAACGGGCAGCCTGCTGCCAGGCCCCAGACGTAGGTATAGGTGCCGCCGTCGCTCATGCCGGTCAGCAGCATGCGCGCGCGGTCGACGTTCCAGCGGGCGCCGATCTCGTCCAGCATGCGGGTGATGTTGGCCGCGTCGACCGGCGGCTCCATCAGCGACCATGTCGGGCCGGCCGCGGTCGGCGCGAGCAGGATGAAGCCGCGGGTGCGCGCCTCGCGCAGCCAGCTCCACAGGAAGGCCCCGCCGTTGCCGCTGCCGCCGTGCAATGCCGCGACCAGGGGCATGGCGCGCGAGGGATCGTAGGTCTCCGGCACGTAGAGCGAGTAGGCGCCGCGCGTCCCGGCCGGTCCGCCGGCGTGGACCACGCCGACATCCGGCTTCAGCGGATCGATCGCCGCGAGCAGCTCGAGCCGTGCCTGGTCTTGGCGCGCGTCTGCTTCGAGAAAAAACTGGCTGACCGGGCGAAGGTGCGGCGCCATCGGATAGAGCTGCTCGCAGGCCCTGGCATAGCCGCGCATCGCCCGGTAGGCGGTGACGATGGGCTGATCCGAGTCGGGCGCCGACATGAGGGTGGCAAGGCTTTCCTTCGTCGCCTCGGCCGCCGCTTCCAGGCAAGCGCGCGCCGGCGCCAGGCGTTCGGGCCAGTCGGCCGCGCGCGAGTGGGCGAGGGCGGGTTCGAGATCGCTGTCGCGCCCGGCGAGCGCCTCGATCAGGCGCAGCAGGGTCTGCGGCGCGAGATGGCGACCGGTGAATTCCAGCGCGTAGAGCGCCTTCAGGAGGGCGGGAACCAGCCGCGCGATGGTCTCGACGGCCGGCTCGTCCATCGGTCACTCCTTCAGGATCGCCGCTTCGAGCGGCGCGCGGCCGCGGATGATGTCCGAGGCCTTCTCGGCGATCATCAGCACCGACGCATTGAGGTTGGCCGAGGGCATGGTCGGCATGATCGAGGCATCGACCACGCGCAGGTTCTCCAGCCCGCGGACGCGGAGCTGGTCGTCGACCACGGCGGTCGGGTCGGTGTCGGGCGCCATGCGGCAGGTGCCCATGAGGTGGAAGGTCGTGGTGCCGCGCTTCTTGGCGGCCTCCATCAGGTCGGCGTCGGACTGCGCCTGCGGCCCGGGGAATTCTTCGCGATCGAAGTATTTGCTGAGCGCCTTGGAGTGCAGCAGTCGGCGGGCGAGCTTCATGCCGGCCAGCAGCACGCGGCGGTCGCTCTCGGCGGCGAGGTAGTTCGGCTGGATCAGCGGCGCGGTGAAGGGATCGGCCGACTTCGCGCGGACCCAGCCGATGCTGTCCGGCCGCTGCTGCCAGGAGGCGATGGTCATGCCCGGGAAGTCGTCGAGCTTGGACTGCACGCCCTCCTTGTAGCTCGCCGGGGTGAAGGTGAGCTGAAGGTCGTAGTTGTCGACCGCGTCGTCCGACTTCCAGAACACGTACACCAGCGTCGGATTGAGCGAGAGGATGCCGCGCCGCGTGAAGGCGTACTTCAGCACCTGGCCGACCAGCTTCGGGCCGTGGCTCAGTTCATTGATGGTCTGCGCATTCTTCACGCGGGCGACGAAGCGCGGCGCGTAATGGTCGCGCAGGTTCTCCCCGACGCCCGCCAGCTCGTGCTTCACCGGAATG
>Ga0070738_10002466_pt1 | contig 28470 bp, 25 predicted proteins | sample Coa_R2_2_FD_66446 | JGI IMG/M metagenome (GOLD analysis project Ga0070738, IMG submission 66446) | Surface soil microbial communities from Centralia Pennsylvania, which are recovering from an underground coalmine fire - Coalmine... | ecosystem: Environmental > Terrestrial > Soil > Unclassified ...
CGCGGCCAGACTTTCGCCGGGCATGCGCTTGCACACGTCGGATTCACCGGCGCCACCGGCGCTGTCCTCGTCGGGCTCGCCCCGCTCTGGGGATTGGTGGCGCTCACCACGGCCGCGGGCATTGCCATGGGCTTTACCGGCGAGCGCTTAGCGCAGCGCGACGTGGCAATAGGCCTGGTGCTCGCCTTTGCGCTCGCGCTCGGCCTGCTCTTTCTGCATTTCTACACGGCCTTCGCCACCCAGGCGACGACCTTGCTTTTCGGCAATGTACTTGCCGTCGACGTGCCGACCGTTGTCGTTCTGCTTATTCTCGGCACTGCGAGCCTTGCTATGCTCGCGGTCATCTCGCGCCCCCTGATCTTTGCCAGCCTCGAGCCTGAGCTCGCGGAAGCCAAGGGCGTCTCGCTTCGCCTCTATTCGGTGCTCTTTCTGGCGATCATTGCGCTGACGACCGCCGAATGCGCGCAGATCGTCGGCGTGTTGCTCGTCTTCGCCCTGATGGTCGGGCCGGCCGCGGCGGCTCAGCGCTTCGCCCGGACTGTCGTTGCCGGGATTGCGCTTTCGGCATTCTTGGCGCTCATTGAAGCCTGGGGCGGAATTACGCTTGCCTACTATACGGATTGGCCGAGCAGTTTCTGGATCACGGCGCTGAGCGTGGCGATCTATGTTCTCGCGGTCGTGCCGCGCCCAGTGGCAGCACGCCGGTCCGCCTAGCGACCCGGGTTGAAGTTATCCGGAAGAGTAGCCGTCGCACCGTCGATCGTCGTGCTTTGGTTCGACGGATTGCTCGAATTGATGCTCGCCGTTGAATCTTCCCTCTCCCCGCGCAGCGGCGGAACGGGCCCGCCGACCGCCTCGGCGGCTCCAGTCGCTTGGGCCGGCGCGGTCGCGGCCGATTGCGGTGTCGGCTGCGTTTCGGAATAAAGCTGATTGAAGCCGGAGCCTGCGGGCTGCGGGGTTTGCTCCGCCGCCTGCGCCGGCGCCTTCTGTCCCTGCGGGGTAAAGAGGCGGGTCAGGATCGAGCCGTTGCCCTGCGTATCGGCCGGTGGTTCGGCCGCCTGAGCGGCCGCGGGCTGGGTCGCGACGGGCTGCGCGGCGGCCTGAGCCGGCGCCTGCCGCGCTTGCGGCGAGAAAAGCCGCGTGAAGATCGAGCCATCGGCCTGCTGTGGCTGCGGCTGGGTCTGTTGGGCCGCCGGCTCCGCATAGGCCACGGGCGTCTCGTCTGCCGGCTCGCCTCGCTTGGCGCGCAGCGCCGCGGCCTTCTTCTCGGCCGCTTCGGCCTTGGCAAGGTCCTTGGCTTCCGCGGCTTTGAGCTGCGCGGGTGTCAAATGTCTCTTCTCTTCGATCGCAAGGTCCTGCGATCCTTTTGCCAGCGCATCGGGATCGCTCACGTCGCCATGCCAGGTGGCGAAATGCGCATTCTGTCCGCCATCGGCGTAGACGGTGTGAATTGCAGGAACGCCCTGCGCAACGAGTTCGGCGACTTTCGCATCGTCGTGCAATTCTTTGGCAGCGACTTCGCTCTGCACGAGTTCGTCTCGCTTCAGCGGCGGGCAAGGACCTGTCGGATCGAAGGACGAACCGTTCGCCGGATCGGCATTGAAGACGTAATGGAGATTGCAGACGCCGACTTTGACCTCTTGATGAGTCACTTCGAAATTATCGGTCCCGACCTTCAGCTCCTTCCAAAAGCCGATGTTCGGATCGAGCCGGTATTTGGCGAAATTCTCCGCCGTCATGTGGAAGGGCATCGATTGCATTTGGATGGCGCGTTGCCCGCCGGCGAAGGCCTCGCGAGCCAGCGCGTAAATTTCCCCGATCTGCTGATCCGTCATCGAGAAGCAGCCGGCCGAGGAACAGATGCCGTGCACCATGATATTGCCGCCGGTGCGCCCATGCGCGCGGTCATAGGTGTTCGGATAGCCGACATTGAAGGAGAGGTAATAATTCGAGCGCGGATTCATCTGCCCCGGCGTGATCGAATAGAATCCCTCCGGCACCTGCATGTCGCCTTCGCGCGTTTTCGGCCCGAGCTGACCGGACCAGCGACACATCGGATAGGTCTTGAGCAGCACGTATTGACCGTCCGAGCGCATTTTCCAGATTTCGAACTCCGCTTCTTTCTTGTAGGAGCGGATGAGAATCGGCGCTTCCTGGGTCGTGCCCTTTTCCTGCATCAGGGCGAGCATTTCGGGCGAAAGCGGCTGGTAGGCGCGGTCGGTAAGCTCGCCGCCGCCCGGTTCCTCGCTGCATCCGGCGAGAAGAACCGCGCTGAAGGCCGCGGCGGCTAACGCGCTGATCCAGCCAACGGGTTTCGTCCTGAACAACATCGGCGCACGCTCTTTGACGCGAGGTCAGTCCCGGTGGGAGACCTCAGTCAAGCTATAAGCGTTATCCTTATCCAACTCTTACCGCAACCCAAGGCAAGTTGCGGCGAGAGTTAACAAGTTCACACTGGCCGCTCTAGTAGGGCCAGGGATTAGGCCAAAATGTGTCGGTGTAAACGCCGCGCGAGCGGCAGACCCAAATCGGGCGATACCAAGTCACGTCGTTGTAAAGATTGAATTGTGGTTGGGGGACAACTTTGCAGAAGGGCGCAATTCCTGCAAAACCCTTCGGATAGGGAGCCGTGGGCTCTTGGGCCGGCCCATAGCGGCCGATATCGGCCGCCTGCGCGGCCGTGCCGGCGAGCAAAACGAGGAAAACGAGGAAAACACCCGCATGAACGCCGGTTTTCCTGATATTTCGCGAGCTCACTGAAAGTCTCCGGCTCGGGATCTATCCGATTCGAGAATCCCGACCAAAGAGAAGCTTGCCGATGTTAAGAAAGCGGAAATTCTGGCAAGATGTGCCAATGCGGATCGCAGCGGTCTTCGCCCTCATGTGGTTATCGCTGGCCTGCGAACCGGCCCGGGCCGACGATCCGCTCGCTGCCGGTTTCATCCCCGCCATCACGTTCGGGCTTGCGATCAAGAGTTCGCCGGTTGCCGGGCCGCCGCCCCCTTCGGCGCCGCCCATTTCCTATTATCCGCCGGCCTCGGCGCCGCGCCGCGGGCCCGGCAGGCTCGCCTGCTGGTATGTGCCACGGCAAGTCTGGGATGGTTTCGGCTTTGTCGTGACGCGCGTGCGTGTCTGCGGCTGATTATTCTTTTTCCTTGAGAGTCTTGAGCTTCGAGAAGACCGAGTCGACGTCGATATCGGGCTCCTGCTCGCGCGCGGCGGCAGGCGTTGCGAATACGTCGCGCTCCTCCTCCCGGGTCGTGACTTCCGCCGGCATCAAAGTCTGGCTGCGGTCTTCCTCCACCGGCACACGTTCTTTCGCGGCCCGGTTGACCTCGAAATCGAGATCCATCTGCGAGCAGAGGCCGAGCGTCACCGGATCCATCGGCGTCAAGGCAGCCGAATTCCAATGGGTGCGATTGCGGATCGATTGGAGCGTCGTCTTGGTCGTGCCGACGAGGCGCATGATCTGCGCATCTTTCAACTCCGGATGATTGCGCAGCAACCAGAGGATCGCATTCGGCCGGTCCTGGCGCCGCGACAGCGGCGTATACCGGGGCCCGCGCGGACGCTTGGCTTCCGGCAGTCTCACCTTTGTATGAGCGAGCTGAAGCTGGTGACCGGGATCGCGTTCGCCAGCTGCGATCTCTTCGCGCGTCAGCTGACCAGAGGTAATCGGATCATGACCCCTGATGCCGGCCGCCACTTCGCCGTCGGCGATACCTTTCACCTCCAAGGGGTGGAGCTTACAGAAATTGGCGATCTGGTCGAAGCTGAGCGAGGTATTCTCGACGAGCCAGACAGCCGTTGCCTTGGGCATGAGGGGCGCGGTATTCATTTTGTCTCTCCTGTGCAGGTCGAGCTACCGGCCCGCATATTTTTTTGCTCGGGCGCGCTCGCCACGAGCCTTAATCATCATATTGATGGGAAAGCCATTATCTAAGAGAGCGCGGGGCGGAATGCAATGAGCAGGCTTGGCCACGTCCGCTTCAAATTCCACGCCGCGCGGTGACAACGAGATAGGGATCCTCTTTCCGCTTTCGGTGTGCCATGGCCAGAGACGAAGACGATGCGCCGCGCCCGCCCGCGGTCCATGAGATCGGTCAGCCGCTCGACACGCTTTCAGTCGAGGAGATCGGCGAGCGCATTGCCGCGCTCAAGGCGGAAATCGAACGGCTCGAACAGGCCCGCGCCGCCAAGGAAGCAAGCCGGTCGAGCGCGGCCGCCTTTTTCAAAACGGGCGGCTAGGGGACCGATTCGCTAAGACTTTGTTAAACTTTTCGCTTTATTAACAGGGTGTCGGCGACGAGCCGGCCGAGCCCGAGAATTTTTCCCCTCGGTCTCACACCTCCCCAACATCCACTTCCGGGAGCCGCCAAGGCGGCTCCCCTTTTTGGACATTGCCCTCCGGCGGGCTCCTTCTTCGGCCAACACCGCTTGCTCAGAACGGCAAATCCGTTAACCTTAGCTAAAGGTTAATGCCCGTTGTCTCGGCAACAGGCTTAAGATGCGTATCGGGGGCGTGCGGCAGTCCCTTCGGATCAGATTTCGAAGGATGCGTATGAGTATGTTCGGGACCGAAGGCGCGGTTTCTTTCGCCAACCGTCTGGCGACGTCGGACTCTTTCAAATCCCTATTCCGCGAAGGCATGACTCTCGTCGAGGAGACGGCCGCCTATCTCGACGGCGAGGGCCGCGAGGAGGCGCGCGCCCTGTCGCGGCTTGCGGCGCTCGCCTATGCTACGGAGAGCATGCGGCTCACCACACGGCTGATGCAGATTGCTTCCTGGCTCTTGCTGCAAAGGGCTGTGAACGAAGGGGAGCTTTCGCAGAGCGAGGCGGCGGCCGAGAAGCGCAAAGTCCGCCTCAGCGAGCAGCAGATCTCGACCGGTCCGGACGGTTTCGCGAAACTGCCGCCGCGGCTCATCGCCATTATCGAGCGTTCGCTGCGTTTGCAGAGCCGGATCCTACATCTCGACCGGCTGATCCATCCGGCCTCAAGCACGAAAGTGCCCGAGGCGCTGGCGCATCCCTTGGAGCCGCAGCTCGAACTGCTCCGCGCCGCCTTCGGGACGGGCGAATAATTATTTCTTGCCGAGACCGATGTTGCCGAAGCGCGTGTTGAAGCGGGTGAGGCGTCCGCCGCGGTCGACGAGATGCGCCGACCCGCCGGTCCAGGCGGGATGGGTCTTCGGATCGATGTCGAGATGCAGGCTCGCGCCTTGCGCGCCATAGGTCGAGCGCGTGATATATTCATTGCCGTCGGTCATGACGACTTTGATGAAATGATAATTCGGATGACCTTCGGGCTTCATCGCTAAATTCCGGTTTTCGGCTGAGACGGTTCCGGCGTCCCTATAGACCTTTCCGGCCTCGCAGAGCAAGCGCGCGGCGGCTCGGGAGCGCCCCCTTTTTGATCGGCGCCGAATGCAAGGCGGCCCGAAAAGGGCCGCCCGCTGAATTCGTCGCCGTTTCAAGAATTATTCGGCGGCGGCAACCTTCTTGCCGCCGTGGAACTGCGCGGCCTCGGTCGATTCGCGCAGCGCAACCGTCGAAGCCTTGCCGCCCGACACGATCTCGGCGACCGTATCGAAATAGCCGGTGCCGACTTCGCGCTGATGGCGGGTTGCCGAATAGCCGCGCTTCTCGGCTGCGAATTCCGCCTCCTGCAGCTCGGTATAGGCCGCCATGCCGCGATCGCGATAGCCGTGGGCAAGATCGAACATCGACAGATTGAGCGCATGGAAGCCGGCGAGCGTGACGAACTGGAACTTATAGCCCATGGCGCCGAGCTCGCGCTGGAACTTGGCGATCGTCGCCTCGTCCAGCTTCGCCCGCCAGTTGAACGAAGGCGAGCAATTATAGGCCATCAGCTTGCCCGGGTAGTGCTTGTGCACGCCCTCGGCGAATTTGCGCGCATCCTCGAGGTTCGGGTGCGAGGTTTCCCACCAGAGAATGTCCGCGATGTCCGCATAGGCGAGGCCGCGCGCGATGCAATGATCGACGCCCGTGCCTTCTTTGAGGCGGAAGAAACCTTCCGGCGTACGGCTGTCCGGCTCGATGAAACGGCGGTCGCGCTCATCGACATCCGAGGTGATGAGCTTGGCGGATTCCGCATCGGTGCGGGCGACGACGATCGTCGGCACGCCGCAGACATCGGCCGCTAACCGCGCGGCGGCGAGGCTGCGCTCATGCTGGGCGGTCGGAATAAGGACTTTGCCGCCCATATGGCCGCACTTTTTCTCCGAAGCGAGCTGATCCTCGAAATGGACCGCCGCCGCGCCGGCATCGATATAGGCCTTCATGATCTCGAAGACGTTGAGCGCGCCGCCGAAACCCGCTTCGGCGTCGGCGAAGATCGGCGCGAACCAATCGCGCGTGACGCGGCCCTCGGCATGTTCGATCTCGTCGCAGCGCTTCAGCGCATTATTGATGCGGCGGGCAAGTTCGGGTCCGGAATTGGCCGGATAAAGCGATTGATCCGGATACATCGCGCCCGCCACATTGGCGTCGGCCGCGACCTGCCAGCCCGAAAGATAGATCGCCTCGAGCCCGGCGCGGACCTGCTGAACCGCCTGATTGCCGGTAAGCGCGCCGAGCGCATGGACATAGGGGCGCTCATGCAAGAGCTTCCAGAGCTTGTTGGCGCCCCGCTCAGCCAGGGTATGGGCGATCGGGAAGGAACCGCGCAGGCGCTGCACATCGGCAGGCGTATAGGGACGGCGAATGCCGTCGAAGCGGCCCTTCGGCGCCGAGGGCACCAATTCCTCAAAAGTCGCTGGATTGCTCATCATCGTCCTCCGGACGCACGGCGTTGACAGGGATTGACAATCAAAGGGCGCGAAGCCCGTTGGATGCTTCGTATAAGGGCAAAAAGGCCTCAATTCGCAACTGAGGACTTTGCAAAATCGGGTTGCCTTGTAAATTCAAGACGGTGTAAATTGTCAATATGTGAATAATTGACTCGGAGCTGGCCACGCTCATGACCGAGCTTTCCTCAGCATCGCGCAAAATCTTCGCCGGCGCACGGCTTAAAAGGCTGAGGCGTGAGCGTCAAGTGACGCAGGCCCGCATGGCCGAGGAACTCGACGTCTCGGCAAGCTATCTCAATCTGATGGAGCGCAATCAGCGCCCGATCACGGTGCAGGTCCTGATCCGCTTGGCCGACGTCTATGGCGTCGATCCGCGCGAATTCATGGAAAGCGAGGCCAATCAGGCGATCGGCGAGATCGAGCAATTGCTCGCCGATCCGATCATGCGGGAGGCCGGCGTTCCTCGCTCCGAAGTGCAGGATGCGGCCGAACATGCCCCGACGCTTCTCTCCGCCATGCATCGGCTCTACCGCGCCTATGTGGCGGCGCGCGAAACCGGCGAAGCGAGCTTGACCCAGCGTGCCGACCCGGACCGCACCGAAGCGATCGTGCGCGAAAGCCCGGTCGATCGCGTGCGCACTATCCTGCATGCGCAGCGAAACTATTTCGCCGAGCTCGACCAGGCTGCCGAGACCCTCGCTTCCGATCTCGCGCTCGGCGGGCACGAACTTTTCTTCGCCATCTCCGATTATCTGCGCGCCAAACACGGCATTCGCGTGCGCGTTCTGCCGCTCGAAGTCATGGGCGAGAGGCTGCGCTGGTTCGATCATCATCGCCGCCAGCTCATGATCTCGGAAATTCTCGACCAATCGGGCCGTACGTTTCAAGCGGCCTATCAATTGGCTTTTGCCGATTTGGACGCGCTCCTGGGAGACGTCGCACAAAGGCTCGAGGCGGACGAGCAGGCGCGCCGCCTCTTGCGCGTGACGCTCGCCAATTATTTCGCCGGCGCCCTGATGATGCCCTATGGCAAGTTCCACGAGGCGGCGGAGCTTTCCGGCTATGATATCGAACTTCTCGGCGCGCGTTTCGGCGCGAGCTACGAACAGGTGGCGCATCGACTGACGACCTTGGCGCGGCCGACGGCGCGCGGGATTCCGTTTTTTCTCATCCGCGTCGATGCGGCGGGCAATGTCTCGAAGCGATTCTCGTCGGGCCGCTTTCCCTTCGCGCATTTCGGCGGCACCTGTCCGCTATGGAATATCCATAGCGCCTTCGGCGAGCCGGGACGCATTCTGACCCAGGTCGTCGAACTCACCGACGGCTCGCGCTGGTTCTCGATCGCCCGCACGGTGAAACGCGCGGTTACGCCCTATGGCGCGATCGAGCCGCATTTCGCCATAGGCGTCGGCTGCGAGATGAAATATGCCGGCCGGCTCGTCTATGCGAAGCGGCTCGATCTTTCGAGCATCGAAGCGACCCCGATCGGCATCAATTGCCGGCTCTGCGAACGCCCTGCCTGTCCGCAGCGTGCCGCCCCGCCGGTTCTGCGCCAGCTCCAAGTCGACGAGCAGATGCGCACAATCTCGCCATTCGCGTTCAAGGATCTCTAGTCTAGGGCCCCTCTCCCCGCAAGCGGGGAGAGGATGCTCACATGTGAATCGCGCGCTTGTCGACGGCGAGCGCCGCTTCGCGCACGGCTTCGGAAAGCGTCGGGTGCGCATGGCAGGTGCGCGCCAGATCTTCCGCCGAGCCGCCGAATTCGATCAGCACGCAAGCCTCCGCAATGAGTTCGCCCGCGCCGGCGCCGACGATATGCACGCCGAGCACGCGGTCGGTCGTCGCATCCGCAAGAATCTTGACGAATCCTTCCGTCGCGCGCATCGCCCGCGCGCGGCCGTTGGCGCTGAAGGGGAACTTGCCGACCTTGTAGGCGAGGCCCTTCGCCTTCAGCTCTTCTTCGCTCGCACCGACGGCGGCAATTTCCGGCGCGGTATAGACCACCGACGCGACCGCTTCGTAATTGACATGCCCATGCTGCCCGGCGAGCATTTCGGCGAGAGCGATGCCCTCGTCTTCCGCCTTATGCGCGAGCATCGCGCCGCGCACGACGTCGCCGATTGCATAGATCCCGGGAACATTGGTCGCAAATCTTTCGTCGATAAGAACCCGGCCGCGCTCCATTGCGACTCCGAGCGCCTCGAGACCCAAACCTTCGGTATAAGGCCGCCGGCCGATCGCGACGAGCACGACATCAGCTTCGCGAACAACCTCTTCCCCGTCGCCCGCCGCCGGCGCGATCGAAACCTTCAGGCTCTTGCCCTTCTCGACTTTGGTCACTTTGTGGCCGAGCAGAAGATCGAAGGCCTGTTTCTCGAGAATGCGCTGGAACGAGGTCGCGACCTCGCGGTCCATTCCTGCGAGTATATGGTCGAGAAATTCAACGACGGTGACCTGGGCGCCGAGCCTGCGCCAAACCGAACCCAGTTCGAGCCCCACGATCCCAGCGCCGATCACGAGGAGGCGGCCCGGCACTTTCGGCAAGGAAAGCGCGCCGGTCGAAGAGACGATCTGCTTTTCATCGATTTCGATGCCCGGCAACGAAACGGCCTCGGAGCCGGTCGCTATGACGATGTTCTTCGCCGCAAGCGTCTCGATACCTTCGCCCGTTTTGACTTCGACCGAGTTCGCCGATTTGATCGTGCCCTCTCCGATGAAGGCGTCGATCTTGTTTTTCTTGAGCAGGAAGGCAACGCCATTGACATTTGCCGCAACCGTATCGTCCTTGTGCTTCATCATTGCTTTAAGGTCGAGGGTCGGCTTCACGACGACGCCGAATCCGGCAAGCGCATGACTGGCTTCCTCGAATTTTTCGGAGGCTTGAAGCAGCGCCTTCGATGGAATGCAGCCGACGTTGAGGCAGGTGCCGCCGAAGGTCTTGCGTTTCTCGACGACCGCAACTTTCATCCCGAGTTGCGCAGCGCGGATCGCGCAGACGTAGCCCCCGGGGCCCGTGCCGACGACGACGAGATCATACATATAGCTCAAGCTCCAGCCAAACGCGCGAGCATCGATAAGAGACCGACAATTCCGACAAGCCAGCAAATGAACCGCGCGACGGGAATGCCGAGCAGATAAACCGGCAGATAGGCAATCCGGCCGGCAATCCAGACAAGCGCACCGAAGCCGCCGGTACGGCCCGTCGCGATGAGGCCGAGATCGAGCGCTACGAAGGGCACGTAATTCTCGATGTAATTGGTGAGCGCGCGCTCGGCGCGCCCGGCGAGCACGCCTTTGACCGTGCGCCGCTCGTCGCGCGCCCCCATCATATATTTCTGGCCGAACTCGGCGCGCGCCAGCAGGGCTTGGGTCATGATATGCGCAATGAAGAGAATGACGCTCAATTCCAGCGCGATGAGCTCGGCCGAGCGCATGAGTTCTTACTCACTCTTTAGAGATCCAGGATCAGCCGCGCCGGATCTTCGAGCGCGCCCTTGACGTGGACGAGGAAGGTCACGGCCTCTTTGCCGTCGACGATCCGATGATCATAGGTGAGCGCGAGGTACATCATCGGCCGGATCTCGATCTTGCCCGAGACCACGACCGGGCGCTCCTCGATCTTATGCATGCCGAGAATGCCGGATTGCGGCGCATTCAGGATCGGCGTCGACATGAGCGATCCGTAGACCCCGCCATTGGTGATGGTGAATGTGCCGCCTTGCATCTCTTCGAGAGCGAGCGAGCCTTCGCGCGCGCGCTTGCCGAGCTCGGCAATCCTTCTTTCTATTGCGAGCAGACTCAGCCGGTCGCAGTCGCGCACGACAGGGACGACGAGCCCCTTGTCGGTACCGACCGCGACACCGAGGTGATAATAATTCTTGTAGATGATATCGGAGCCATCGATCTCGGCATTGATCGAGGGGATTTCTTTCAGCGCGGCGACGCAGGCCTTGGCGAAAAGGCCCATGAAACCGAGCTTGACCGCATGCTTCTTTTCGAACGCATCCTTGAGGCGATTGCGCAAAGCCATCACCTCGCTCATGTCGACCTCGTTGAACGTGGTCAGCATCGCGGCGGTATTCTGCGCGTCTTTCAGCCGACGTGCGATGGTCTGGCGCAATTTCGTCATGCGCACGCGCTCTTCGCGGCGCGCATCCTCCGCCGCCGCCGGGGCGCGGGCCTGGATAGCTGCCGGCGGCGCGGCGGCAGGTTCTGCAATGAGAGCCAGCACGTCGCCTTTGAGCACTTGGCCATGTTTGCCGGACCCCGCGACGGCAGAGAGATCGATGCCTTGATCCGCTGCGATTTTAGCGGCGGAAGGCGCAGGCGGCGGAGCGGAGGGCGGCGCGGATCGTGCGGGTGCCGCGGCCTGAGGCGCGGGTTTTGGCGCTGAAGGTTGCGCCGCCTGCGCCGATGCGGGCGATTTTTTCGACAGGCCGGCGCCCGCGCCTTGGCTGATCGCGCCGAGCACGGCTCCCGGCGCAACGTTTTGCCCGCTTTCGACAGCAATGTCGGCAAGAACGCCGGCGGCCGGCGCATTGACTTCGAGAGTCACTTTGTCGGTTTCGAGTTCGACGACCGGCTCATCGGCCCTGACCTCTTCGCCCGCCTTCTTGAACCAGCGACCGACCGTCGCTTCGCTCACCGATTCGCCCAAGGGCGGCACGCGGATCTCAATCGCCATGTAATTACGCCGAAGCGCTCCTCTCGCTTTCTGTCGCCCATTGCGCCCGCCGAGAGCCGATTGCCTTTTTGGCAAAGCCGCAATCGGCGAGAACATCCGGTCTACTCAATGCGTCTCTCTACCATCTTTCGACACCATCATTCGACCTCCTCTCCCGCGCCTAGGCGAGCGCTTCGTCGAGCAAGGACTTGAGCTGCTGCAGATGTTTCGACATGAGACCTGTCGCGGTCGCCGCGGAAGCGGGCCGGCCGACATAGCGCGGCCGCTTCACCTTGCTCCCCGCTTGAGCGAGGACCCATTCGAGATAGGAATCGACGAAGCTCCAGGCGCCCATGTTCTTCGGCTCTTCCTGGCACCAGACGATCTCAGCGTTCTTGTAGCGCGCCAGTTTATTGACCAGCGCCTTCAACGGGAACGGATAGAGCTGCTCGACCCGCAGGAGATAAACGTCGTCGATCCCGCGCCTGGCCCGCTCCTCGAGGAGATCATAATAGACCTTGCCCGAGCACAGGATGAGGCGGCGGATCTTGTCGTCGGGCGCAAGGGTGATCTCGCCGCCCGGCCACATTTCCGCATCATCATAGAGCAGACGGTGGAAAGTCGTATCGATGCCGAATTCCTCGAGCCGCGAGATGGCGCGCTTGTGCCGTAGGAGCGATTTCGGCGTCATCAGGATGAGCGGCTTGCGGATGTCGCGCTTCAATTGCCGGCGAAGGATGTGGAAATAATTCGATGGCGTTGTGCAATTGGCGACCTGCATATTGTCTTCGGCGCACATCTGCAGATAGCGCTCGAGCCGAGCCGAGGAATGTTCCGGCCCCTGGCCTTCATAGCCGTGCGGCAGAAGACAGACGAGACCGGACATGCGCAGCCATTTACGCTCGCCCGATGAGACGAACTGGTCGAAGACCACTTGCGCGCCATTGGCGAAATCGCCGAACTGCGCCTCCCAGATCGTCAGCGCATTGGGTTCGGCGAGCGAATAGCCATATTCGAAGCCGAGCACCGCTTCTTCCGAAAGCATCGAATTGATGACCTCGTAGCGCGCCTGGCCTTCTCGGATGTGATTGAGCGGCACGTAGCGGGCTTCGGTCTCCTGGTCGATCAGCACGCTGTGGCGCTGGGAGAACGTGCCCCGCTCGCTGTCCTGCCCCGAAAGGCGCACCGGATGGCCCTCATCGAGCAGGCTCGCAATGGCGAGCGCCTCGCCCATGGCCCAGTCGATGCCGGTCCCTGAGTCCATCATCGCGGCGCGATTGTCGAGGAACCGGCGGATCGTGCGATGCAAATTGAAGCCTTCCGGCACTTTGCAGATCCCAGCCGCGAGTTCTTTGAGCCTGGCGACATCGACGCCGGTGCGTCCGCGCCGTGCCTCGTCGACGCCGTCGGCCGGGCGAAAGCCTGCCCAGCGCCCGTCGAGCCAATCGGCTTTGTTCGCCTTGTAGGCCGTACCCGCCTCATGCTCGGCTTCGAGCTTGCGCCGCCATTCGCCTTTGCGCGCGTCCACCTCGGCCTTCGTGACGATGCCTTCGCCGACGAGACGCTCGGCATAGATTTCGAGCGTCGAGGGATGCGATTTGATCTTCTTGTACATCAGCGGCTGAGTGAAAGCCGGCTCGTCGCCCTCGTTGTGGCCGAAACGGCGATAGCAGAACATGTCGATGACCACCGGCTTGTGAAACTTCTGCCGGAACTCGGTCGCGACTTTCGCTGCATAGACGACGGCTTCGGGATCGTCGCCATTGACGTGAATGATCGGCGCCTCGATCATTTTCGCCGTGTCGGAGGGATAGGGCGAGGAACGCGAATAGCGCGGATAGGTCGTAAAGCCGATCTGATTATTGACGATGAAATGGATCGAGCCGCCTGTCCGATGTCCCTTGAGGCCCGAGAGGCCGAAACATTCGGCGACCACGCCTTGGCCGGCGAAAGCGGCATCGCCGTGAATGAGCAGCGGCATGACCTTGCTGCGTTCGACGAAATCGTGATGCTGATCCTGCTTGGCGCGCACCTTGCCGAGCACGACCGGATCGACGATTTCGAGGTGCGAGGGATTTGCGGTCAGAGACAAATGCACCTGATTGCCGTCGAAGTCGCGGTCCGATGAGGCGCCGAGATGATATTTGACGTCGCCCGAGCCTTCGACCTCGTCCGGCGTGAAGGAGCCGCCTTTGAACTCATGAAAGATTGCGCGGTGCGGCTTGCCCATCACCTGCGAGAGCACGTTGAGGCGCCCGCGATGCGCCATGCCGAGCACGATTTCCCTCACGCCGAGGGCGCCGCCGCGCTTGATGATCTGTTCGAGCGCCGGAATGATCGATTCCGCGCCGTCGAGGCCGAAACGTTTCGTGCCGGTGAATTTGAGATCGAGAAACTTCTCGAATCCCTCCGCCTCGATGAGTTTGTTGAGGATCGCGCGCTTGCCCTCGCGGGTGAAATTGATCTCCTTCCCCGGCCCTTCGATGCGCGCCTGAAACCAGGATTTCTCGGCCGGATCGGAAATATGCATGAATTCGAAGCCGATCGTGCCGCAATATGTACGCCGCAGGATCGCGAGCATTTCCGGAATCGTCGCAAACCTCAGCCCCAGCACGCCGTCGATGAAGATCGGCCGGCCGTAATCCTGTTCGACAAAGCCGAAATTCGAAGGGTGGAGCGATTCCGGATCCTGTGGCGCCTGGAGCCCGAGCGGATCGAGATTGGCGTGGAGATGGCCGCGCATGCGATAGGCGCGGATCATCATGATGGCGCGCACCGACTCGCGGGTCGCCTGCTGGAGCTCGGCGTCCGAATGGCCGGTTGTCGCTTTCAGCCTTTCGCCGACCTTCGTCTCGAGCGCATCCCAATTGCCGTCGAAAGCGGCGACGAGCTCGTCGCAACCGTCCGGCGCCGCCGCAGGCCGCCGCCAACTCGGGCCTTCGAGGCTCTTTTCGACCGAGCGGCGATCTTCCTTCAGCGCAGCGAAGAAGTCCCGCCATTCGGGGCCGACCGAGGCCGGATCGCGGACGTAATTTTCGTAAAGCTGTTCGGCATAGGCGGCATTGGCGCCATAGAGAAAGGAGGTCAGCGCAAATCTATCATTCGCCGGCGAGCGGATACCCGCCGCGCCGCCCGAACCGTTCTGGCCGTTGGCTCCATCTTGGCGTGCCATGAAATGCTCCAAACATGCCGGCGCGCCTCCCTCCTGAATATAGGCGCGCCGCTTTCGCTCTTCACGTCCCTCTATATCCGCTCGGCAACCCGTCGCTCTTTGATCCCGATCAGTGACTGAGCATATCGGCAAGGGTTTTGCCGAGCCGCGCGGGCGACGGCGAGACAACGATTCCCGCCTCCCGCATGGCGGCGATTTTGGCTTCCGCACCGCCTTTGCCGCCGGAAATGATCGCGCCGGCATGGCCCATGCGCCGCCCGGGCGGCGCCGTGCGTCCCGCTATGAAGCCGACGACCGGCTTTCTCCGCCCGCGCCGCGCTTCATCGCGCAGAAATTGCGCCGCATCTTCCTCTGCGCCACCGCCGATCTCGCCGATCATAACAATCGATTTTGTCTGCGGATCGGCGATGAACAATTCGAGAATATCGATAAATTCCATGCCTTTGACCGGATCGCCGCCGATCCCGACGGCTGTGGTCTGGCCAAGCCCTTCGCGCGTCGTCTGAAACACGGCTTCGTAAGTGAGCGTCCCGGAGCGCGAGACGATGCCGACCGAACCTGGCAGAAAAATATTGCCGGGCATGATGCCGATCTTGCTCGCGCCTGCCGTGACGATTCCGGGGCAATTCGGGCCGATGAGGCGCGATGCGCTGCCCGCGAGCGCCCGTTTGACGCGCACCATGTCGAGGACCGGAATGCCTTCGGTGATGCAGACGATGAGCGGTATTTCCGCATCGATCGCTTCGCAGATCGCATCCGCCGCGCCGGCCGGCGGAACGTAGACGACGCTCGCTTGCGCCCCCGTCGCTTGGCGCGCCTCAGTCACGGTTTCGAACACCGGCAGGCCGAGATGTTTCGTCCCGCCCTTGCCGGGCGAGACGCCGCCGACGAGGCGCGTCCCATAAGCCAGCGCCTGCTCGGAATGAAAGGTGCCGGTCTTGCCCGTGAAGCCCTGGCAGATCACTTTCGTTTCTTTGTCGATCAAGATCGCCAAGACTCACCTTTTGCTGACGGCGGCGACGATTTTCTGCGCGGCATCGTCGAGATCTTCGGCCGCAATGACGTTGAAGCCCGATCTGGCGATCAGCGCCTTGCCGAGTTCCACATTGGTGCCCTCGAGCCGCACGACGAGCGGAACTTTGAGCCCCATCTCCTTGACGGCGGCAATGACGCCTTCGGCAATCACGTCGCATTTCATGATGCCGCCGAAGATGTTGACGAGAATGCCTTTGACATGCGCATCGGCCGTGATGATCTTGAAGGCCGCGGCGACTTTCTCCTTCGTCGCACCGCCGCCGACATCGAGAAAATTGGCGGGCTCGGCGCCGTAAAGCTTGATGATGTCCATGGTCGCCATGGCAAGCCCGGCGCCATTCACCATGCAGCCGATCGTGCCTTGGAGCGCAATATAGGAGAGATCGTGCTTGGCGGCTTCGACTTCCCTCGGATCCTCTTCCGCTTCGTCGCGCAACGCGGCGAGCTCCGGATGCCGGAACAGCGCATTGTCGTCGAATGCTATCTTGGCATCGAGGCAGACGAGGCGCCCGTCTTTGCTGAGGATCAGCGGATTGATCTCGAGCAGCGCCATGTCCTTGTCGACGAAGGCCGTGTAGAGACGGGTCGCGAGCTTTTCGGCTTGCCTCCCAGCATCTCCCGAGAGATGGAGCGCCGAGGCGAGCGCGCGGCCGTGATGCGGCATGGCGCCCGTCGCCGGATCGACCGAAAAGGTTGCGATCTTCTCCGGCGTGTTCTTGGCGACCTCTTCGATCGATACGCCGCCTTCGGTCGAAGCGACGAAGGCGATGCGGCCCGCCGTGCGGTCGACCAGAAGAGCGAGGTAGAATTCCTTCTCGATGGGCGAGGCGGCTTCGATGTAGAGCCGCTTGACTTTCCTGCCGGCGGCGCCCGTCTGCAGCGTGACGAGCGTATGACCGAGCATCTGGCGCGCATGCGCCTCGACCTCTTCGCGCGAATGCGCGAGCCGCACGCCCCCGCCTTCCCCGGCTTCGGGCTCCTTGAACGTGCCCTTGCCGCGTCCGCCCGCGTGGATCTGCGCTTTGACGGCGAAGAGCGATCCCTTCAGTTCGCAGACCGCTGCGATAGCCTCTCGCGGATCCGAGATCGCAATGCCCGGCGCGACGGGAATCCCGAAATCCCGCAGAATCGCTTTGCTCTGATATTCATGAATGTTCATTGGATCGCTCTCTGCCGCGCGCGGCAGATGCCCGATTAGGCGGCGAAAGCCGCATTAATGCCTTTGCAGGCTTCGACGAGGGAACGTACTGAAGCAACCGATTTTTCAAACATGCGCGCCTCGTCGGGATTGAGCGCAATCTCGACGACGCGTTCGACGCCTTCGGCGCCGATCACGACAGGCACGCCGACATAAAGATCTTTCACGCCATATTCGCCATTGAGCTTGGCAGCGCAGGGCAGAACCCGGCGCTCGTCGCGCAAATAGGATTGCGCCATGGCGATCGCCGCGGCGGCAGGGGCATAAAAGGCCGAGCCGGTCTTGAGCAGCGCGACGATCTCGCCGCCGCCCTTTCGCGTGCGCTCGACGATCGCATCGAGCCGCTCCTGCGTGGTCCAGCCCATTTTGACAAGATCGGGAAGAGGGATGCCGGCGATCGTCGAATAGCGCAGCAAGGGCACCATATCGTCGCCATGGCCGCCGAGCACGCAGGCGCCAACGTCTTCTATTGCAACCTTGAATTCCTCGGCAAGAAAATGGCGGAAGCGGGCCGAATCGAGCACGCCCGCCATTCCGACGACCTTATGCGCCGGAATGCCGGTCGATTTCTGCAGGGCCCAGACCATGGCGTCGAGCGGATTGGTGATGCAGATCACGAAAGCGTCGGGCGCGAACTGCCGGATTCCTTCGCCGACCGATTCCATTACCTTGAGATTAATGCTCAGAAGATCGTCGCGGCTCATGCCGGGCTTGCGCGGCACGCCGGCGGTGACGATCACGACGTCAGCGCCAGAGATCGCCGCATAATCATTGGCGCCGGTCAGGCGACCATGAAAGCCTTGTTGGGCCGCCGATTGCGCGAGATCGAGCGCTTTGGCTTGCGGTATTCCTTCGGCAATGTCGAAAAGGACGATATCGCCCAATTCCTTCAATGCGGCGATATGGGCAAGTGTGCCGCCGATCTGGCCGGCGCCGATCAGCGCAATCTTCTGGCGTGGCATTTTCAACCTCTCGTCGGCCGGCCGACATGCTCATGCAAAGCAAGAGGAGCGGCGGCGGTTTTGCCGAAGTTCCTATACAAAAGCAAGACCGCTTCCGACGCTTCGCTCAGATAAGAGGTAGAATTTTGGCCGTGCGCGGCATCAAGCGAAAGTGAGGCCTAAATTTCCGGCAATTAGATCGTCCGCTGCGCAGATTTCGGCGCGCTCCGCGGCCTCCGGCGACTATTGTGCCAGATCCGCTCCGAGGTTCGCGCCGTCGGCAAGCTTCGGCTGGCTCAGGCCATGTGGCTGGCCGAGATAGGCTGCCGAACGCATTTCAACGAGACGCGAGGCAGTGCGGGCGAATTCGAAAGCCGCGCTTTGGCCGAGATAAAGGGATTCAGGCTCGGCCTCGGCGGATGCAATGAGCTTCACTTTCTGGTCATAAAACGCATCGATCAATAGAATAAATCTTTTCGCTTCGTTGGTCTGCTCGGGCTGCAAGACCGGGATCCGGTCGATGATCACTGTGTGGAAATTCTCGGCAATGGCGAGAAAATCCTGAGGGCCCAGCGGCGCCATGCAGAGGTCGGCGAAATCGAATCGGGCGACATGCGCTTTCGCCTGCGGAATTAAAATTGTCCGGCCGAGCACTTCGAGCTCGGCGCTGCCGGCCGCCTCGAATCCGGTGAGCGCGGCAAAGGCGCGAGTCAAAGCCGCATGCGCGGCGTCGTCGGCAGGGACGTGATAGACGGGCGCGCCGGTCAATTTCTCCAGGCGAAAATCGGTGCGCGCAGCGAGCTCGAGCACATCCAATTTTTCGCGGATGAGATCGATGAAGGGCAGGAACAGCGTGCGGTTGAGCCCTTCTTTATAGAGATCCTGCGGCTCGACATTGGAAGTCGCCACCAGCACCACGCCGGATTGAAAGAGCGCCTTGAACAACCGGCCGAGAATCATCGCATCCGCAATATCGGCGACGAACAGCTCGTCGAGGCAGATGAGCCAGGATTCGGCGGCGATCTCTTCGGCAACCGGGCCGATCGGATCATCCCCCTTCACCTCGCCTTTCTTCAGTTTCTGCCGGAAAGCGAAGATGCGCGCGTGAACATCGGCCATGAAGGCATGAAAATGCAGCCGCTTCTTGTGCGAAACTTGGACCTCGTCGAAGAAGAGGTCCATGAGCATGGTCTTGCCGCGGCCGACCGAACCCCAGATATAGGCGCCGCGCGGCACGGATTTGTCACGCCCCCCGCCGAGCCAGCCGAGCGCCGAACTTTTGCGGAACGGCCGATAGAAGGAAAGCTCGTCGGCCAACCTTTCGAGGGCGCGCAAAACCTCCTCCTGAGCCGGATCATGTTCGATCTGGCCGCGGCGGACCTGGTCGGAATAATGCTGGAGAAGGATGTGAGGCACGAGCGTCTCGAACTAGGCGCAAGTCCCTCTTGCCGCTGCCGCCCGGCGAAGACAAGGAGCGGCCAGGGCGGCCTCTCGCCGCGGCGGAAGGAGGCACCAGAAGCTTAGGCTTATGGTCATTTGGTGATTTGCGTCCATTCGCGTTCGATGAATTTCTGCACCGCCGCCGGATAGGCCCTGACGGCGTAGAGGGTCGCGGCGGGGTCGGCGGAAGTCGGATTGCCCTTGTCGGAGGCAAGAAGGGGCGCCGTGAGACCGTTTGCAAATCCGGTCGCGGCAGTGTTGCGCGCGGCAATGTCCGGCCGCAAGAGAAAGTTGATCAAGGCATAGGCGGCGGCAGGATGGGGCGCATTGGCCGGGATGGCCATATTGTCGAGCGCGATCACGCTGCCCTCTTTCGGCACGACATAGCCGATACCGAGGCCATTATCCGCTTCGCGGGCGCGGCTGCGTGCGAGGGCCGCATCGCCCGACCAGCCGACGGCAAGGCAGATGTCGCCATTGGCGAGGGCATTGATATAGTCGGACGAATGGAATTTCTTCACATTGCGGTGGAGCAGGCTCAAGAGATCGGCGGCGCGCCTGATGTCGATCCATCGCGCCTTCTGTGGATCGACCCTCATGTAGATGAGCGCGATGGCGAAAAGGTCTTGTGCATCGTCGAGGACCTCGATGCCGCAATCGGCGAATTTCTGCAAATTCTCCGGCTTGAAAATGATGTCCCAGGAATCGAGCGGCTGATCGCCCAGGCGGTCACGCGCCTTGTCGACGTCATAGGCAATGCCGGCCGTGAACCAGGCGTAATTGACGGCATAGCGATTGCCCGGATCGTCGATTGCGAGATCGCTCATGATCTGCTGCGAAAGATTATTGGCGTTGGGCAGCTTGCCGGGATCGAGCCTCTGCAGCAGGTTGGCTTCGATCGCGCGCCGAAGGACAGGGCCGGAAGGAAAGACGACGTCGTAAGCAGGATTGCCGAGCATCAGCCGGCTTTCGATCGCGGCATCGGAGTCGAAAGTATCGTAGGCGACCTCGATGCCCGTCTCTTTCGTGAAGTCTTCGATGACGCGCGGATCGATATAATCGGGCCAGTTGAGAACGTTGACCCATTCGGCGGCGAGCAAGCGCGACGGCAGGGCCAGAGAGAGGATGAACAGCAGGGCGAAAGTGAAATGTTTCATACTGGGATTCTTTGTGCCGAATGGAACGGTCTCGCGGGCTGGCGGCGCCCGTGTCAAGCCATGCGCTTGCGGAGCCTCCCGTGATCGATTGCCCGGGTTCTCTCCTCGTGATCGGCGGCGCGCGCTCCGGGAAAAGCCGCTATGGGCAAAGATGCGCCGAAAAATCCGGCAGAAAACCGGTGTTGATCGCAACCGCCGAGGCGGGCGATGCCGAAATGGCGGCGCGCATCGCCGCGCATAAAGCCGCACGTCCGCCATACTGGCGGGTCATCGAGGAGCCGCTCGATCTGGCCCGCACCTTGCGTAGGCAAACTAGCGAGCAGAATATCCTGTTAATCGATTGTCTCACCCTGTGGCTAAGCAATGTCCTGCATGCGGGCCGCGATCCGGAGGAGGAGACGGCTAGCCTGCTCGAGGCGATGGGAGAGATGAAGGGGCCGACGATCTTCATTTCCAATGAAGTTGGATTGGGAATCGTACCGGATAACCCGCTCGGGCGCAGCTTTCGCGACGCTCAGGGACGGCTGAACCAAAAAATTGCGGAAAGCTGCGAGTCGGTGGTCTTCGTGGCGGCCGGATTGCCGTTGAAGCTGAAGCCCAGCTCACCGGCTTAGCTCTCGAGCCCCGCCTTACCCATTGCGCCTTAGACGGTTCATCTATAATAGGCGTTATAAATGTAAAATCCTTATTCACCCGGAAAATTTGTGTGAATAGCAACCTCTCAGCCCATCTGCGCCAGCTCGAAGCCGAAGCCATTTTCATCATGCGCGAGGTGGTGGCGGAATTCGAGCGTCCCGTCCTGCTCTATTCGATCGGCAAGGATTCGGGTGTGATGCTGCACATCGCGCAGAAGGCCTTTTATCCCGGCAAGCTCCCTTTTCCTCTGCTCCATGTAGATACGACATGGAAATTCAAGGACATGATCGCGTTCCGCGACGCAACCGCCAAACGGATCGGGGTGGAACTCATCGTCCATGTCAACGAAGACGGATTGAAGCGCGGCATCTCGCCCATCGCCTCGGGTTCGGCGCTCCATACGCAAGTGATGAAGACGGAGGCGCTGCGCCAAGCGCTCGACAAATATAAGTTCGATGCAGCCTTCGGCGGCGCCCGCCGCGACGAGGAAAAGAGCCGCGCCAAAGAGCGGATCTTCTCGCACCGTTCCGCCGCGCATGCGTGGGATCCGCGCAATCAGCGCCCGGAACTCTGGCGTCTTTTCAATACCCGGATCAAGCCGGGCGAATCGATGCGCGTCTTCCCACTGTCGAATTGGACCGAGCGCGACGTCTGGGAATATACGGCCGCGGAAGACATTCCCGTCGTACCGCTTTATTTCGCCAAGGAGCGGCCCGTTGTCGAGCGGGACGGAACGCTGATCATGGTCGACGACGATCGCCTGCCGCTGCGGCCCGGCGAGAAACCGCGGCTCGAACGCGTGCGCTTTCGCACGCTCGGCTGCTATCCGCTCTCCGGTGCGATCCGGTCGCAAGCCGAGACCCTCGACGATATTCTTGCCGAAATGCGCAGCACCAAGACTTCCGAACGCCAGGGCCGCCTGATCGACCACGACGAGGCGGGCTCGATGGAAAAGAAGAAGCGCGAGGGCTATTTCTGATGAACAAGGCCGTCGAGATCAGGAAATTGGAAGAAACCGCGACGCTTGCCGGCGGCCCGGCGCTGCCGACCCTGCGATTCCTGACCTGCGGCTCGGTCGACGACGGCAAGTCCACGCTCATCGGCCGCCTGCTCTACGAGCAGGATCTCATCCACGACGATCAGCTTGCGGCGCTCGAGAGAGATTCGAAACGGCACGGCACAGTGGGTGCCGAGATCGATTTCGCTCTTCTCGTCGATGGACTCGAGGCCGAGCGCGAGCAAGGCATCACAATCGACGTCGCCTATCGCGCCTTCTCGACCGCGCGGCGCTCCTTCATTGTCGCCGATACGCCCGGCCACGAACAATATACGCGCAATATGGCAACCGGCGCGTCGAATTGCGACCTCGCCGTCCTGCTCGTCGACAGCCGCAAGGGCCTGCTGGCGCAAACGCATCGGCATGCGATCATCGTTTCGCTGCTCGGCATCAAGCATGTGGTGCTCGCGATCAACAAGATCGATCTCGTCGATTACGACCAGGCGGTGTTCGAGCGGATCGTTGGCGCGTTTCAGGCCTTTGCGGCGCCGCTCGGATTTTCAAGCCTTGCCGCCATCCCGGTCTCGGCGCGTTTCGGCGACAATATCTGCCGCAAAAGCGGGAACATGGGCTGGTACGACGGCCCGCCGCTGCTTGCCTATCTCGAAGAAATCAGCGTCGAAGAAAACCGCGCCGCTCTGCCTTTCCGCATGCCGGTGCAATGGGTAAACCGCCCGCATCTCGACTTCCGCGGATTTGCCGGGACGATCGCTTCGGGGCGAATCGGGCGCGGCCAAGACGTGGTGGTTGCCGTTTCGGGCAAATCAACCCGCGTCGAGCGTATCGTGACCGCCGACGGCGATCTGGACATGGCTTCTGCCGGCGACGCGGTGACGCTCACTTTGTCGGACGAGATCGACATCGCGCGCGGCGACGTGCTCGCAACAGCCGATGCCCGCCCCGAGGTTGCCGATCAGTTCGCCGCCAATCTCATCTGGATGGGCGACGACGAGCTCCTGCCCGGCCGGTCCTATCTCATGAAGGTCGGAACCCGCACCATCCCGGTCACGGTCAGCGCGGTCAAACACCGGCTCGACGTTACGACGCTGGCAGAACATCCGGCCAAGACGCTGCGGCTCAACGAAGTCGGCCTGTGCATGCTGACGACGCCCGCTCCAATCGCCTTCGATCCCTATGCCGAAAACCGGGTGACCGGCGCTTTCATCCTCATCGACCGCTATACCAATGCGACAGCCGCCGCCGGGCTCATAGCCTATGGCGTGCATCAAGCGACCAATGTTCACGCGCAGAACCTCGCGGTTACAAAGGCGGCGCGGGCGCGGCTCAAGCATCAGCGTCCCGCCGTGCTTTGGTTCACCGGGCTTTCGGGCGCCGGCAAATCGACCATCGCCAATCTCGTCGATCAGCAGCTCAACGCGCGAGGGGTCCACACGATTTTGCTCGACGGCGACAATATCCGCACCGGACTCAACAAGGACCTCGATTTCTCGCCGGCCGATCGCGTCGAGAACATCCGCCGCATCGGCGAGGTGGCGAAGCTGATGACCGATGCGGGGCTCATCGTGCTCTGCGCCTTCATCTCGCCCTTCACCGCGGAGCGGCAGATGGTGCGCGACATTCTGGACGAAGGCGAATTCATCGAGATCTTCGTCAACACGCCGCTCGAGCAATGTATCGCGCGCGACCCCAAGGGCCTCTACAAGAAGGCGCTCGCCGGCGAAATCAAGAATTTCACCGGCATCGATCAGGCCTACGAGGCGCCCGAATCCCCCGAGCTCGTCGTCGGACATGACGGGGCAAGCCCGCACCAGTCTTCCGCGCGTGTGATCGCCTATCTCGTCGAGCAGCGCTTCATCGAGCGTTTCGACACCGGCGATTGGTCGATCTGAATGCCGGCGTCTGCGCACGAGCCGATGCGCGTGGCGCTTTTCCACCACTTTCCTCGGGAGAGCGACTTATCGCTCGCCGCCCGAGAATTGCGAGCCGCGCGGCTCTTGCGATCACGCGTTCGGGATGGCGAAGTTCACAACGTCTATGACATTAGCCTGTCGCTGTGCTGTTGCAGAATCACCTCACGATGTGATTCTGTTTGGTGGTGAGTCGCGAGGTCGCTTGTCGGCGCGATGCGTCGGCAAATTCGGCAATGCCTTTGGAGGGCGCATTGCCATGCCAGTCATTCCCGCCGGTCGGTGACCGCTTTCGGTCGGTCCAAGTCTGCGCCGTTCCCGCCGCGTCTAGTTTCCCCGCGATCTTGGTTAGACATCATCCTCTCAGGGCATCGGCATGCTTTCGGAATTAGAGCTTATCCAGACGGAAAATCCGGTAGATCAGATCGAAAGAATAGCTTCCCAGAACCAATGGTCGTTCGACCGCGACGAAGAGGACGAAATTTCGATTGCCGTAACCGGCACCTTCACCGACTACAACATCGCCTTCACCTGGCTCTCCGATATCGAAGCCTTGCATGTGGCTTGCGCCTTCGACCTGAAAGTGCCGCCGGCACGCCGGGCCGAATGCATCGCCCTGATCGCGCTCATCAATGAGCAGCTCTGGATCGGCCATTTCGACATCTGGCCGCAGGACGGCGTGATCATGTTCCGCCATTCCATGCTGCTCGCCGGCGGGGCGGCGCTGAACCCGCGCCAATGCGAGGCCGCATTGACGCATGCAGTCGCCGCCTGCGAGCGCTATTATCAGGCCTTTCAATTCGTAGTGTGGGCCGGCAAGGGCTGCCGCGAGGCGCTGGAATCGGCCATATTGGAGACGAAAGGCGAAGCCTGAATGAGGATCGGCGGGGAATCCGCCTCGCTCTTGCTCGTCGGCGCCGGCAAGATGGGCGGCGCTTTGCTGCAAGCCTGGCTCGATCGCGGCTTGGATCCTGCGCGCATCAACGTGCTCGAGCCGGAGCCGTCGGATGAGCTCCGGGCGATCGCGGCGCGCGGCGTGGCGCTTGCGCGGCCGGCGAGGCCGCCGGCGACCCTTGTCCTCGCTGTCAAGCCGCAGCTCCTCGAGGCGGTTGCGCCGATCCTGACGCCGCTCACGGATGGATCGACGCTCGTCATTTCGATCCTTGCGGGCAAGACGCTCGCAAGCCTGGCGCGGCATTTCCCCGGGCCGATCGTGCGCGCAATGCCCAACTTGCCGGCCGCCGTCGGCCAGGGCATCACCGCCGCGGTCACCAATGCGAAGGTCAGCCCGGGCGAGAGGCGAAGGGCCGATGCGCTCCTCTCCGCGATCGGCCGCGTCGAATGGCTATCCGACGAGAGCCTCGTCGATGCCGTGACCGCCGTTTCGGGCTCGGGACCGGCTTATGTCTTCTATCTCGCCGAATGTCTCGCCAAGGCCGGACAATCGGCCGGGCTTCCGCCGGATCTTGCCGCCCGCCTTGCCCGCGCGACGGTCGAAGGCGCCGGCGCCCTCCTCACCCACCGTTCCGAAATCACACCCGCCGAACTGCGCCAAGCCGTGACCTCCCCTGGAGGCACGACGGCCGCGGCGCTGGCCGTGCTCGACGGAAAGGATGGCCTCGAAAAGCTCATCGCCGACGCGGTCGCCGCGGCCAAATTGCGGGCGCAGGAGCTTTCGAGCTAAGCCGGAGCGGCGTAAACTTGACTGCTCGCCGCGGCACTCTAGCTTTGATGAATCCAAAGACTTCCAAGGGAGGCGAGTCGTGCCGAACGAGCCGGGCCTCGAAACTGCGCTGCCGCCGCGCGACCCCAAAAGTGCCATCGTCGATGCGCTGCTCGAGCTTGCGGGCGAGCGCCACTGGGAAGACATCACGCTGAGCGATGTCGCCGCGCGCGCGAATGTCTCGCTCGCGACCTTTCGCGAATTCTTCCCCTCGAAAGGCGCGGTGCTCGCGGCTTTCCTGCGCAGGATCGATAAGATCGTCTTGGAAGACAGCAAAGGCGCCGCGGACGATCTCGCACCGAAGGAAAGGCTGATCAACGTCCTCCAGCGCCGGCTCGAAGCGCTGGCGCCCTATAAGGTCGGACTCGAAGGGATCAGCGAATGGGCCTCGCGCGATCCATTCGCCGCAGCCTCGCTCAACCGCGAGATGATCAATTCCATGCGCTTTATGCTGGAGGCGGCCGGCATCGACTCCGAGGGTCCCGTCGGGGCGCTGAAGCTGCAGGGGCTCGTGCTCGTCTGGGGACGCGCCATGCGCGCCTGGTTCTCCGACGATGATCCCGATCTTGCCGCGACCCTCGCCGTGCTCGACCGCGAATTGACCCGCGGTGGCCGCTTCGTGGCGCGCGCCGAAGACCTGAACCGCCTGACTTCGCCGCTTTTCTCGATTGCGCGCGCTTTTTTCGAGCGCCGGAACGCAAGCCGCGGCGAAGGCCCCCAGCCGGACGCCTGAGGCGCGAAACCATATCGAGTTTTCCGGATCATGCGTTTTTGAGCATGATCTTGCCGGAAAACCGCCCTGCACTTTTCCGGATCATGCGTTTTTGAGCATGATCTTGCCGGAAAACCGCCCTGCACTTTTCCGGATCATGTGTCTTTGAGCATGATCTTGTCGGAAAACCGCCCTGCACTTTTCCGGATCATGCTCAGACCGGCACGCGCACGCTCGCGCGCAGCCCGCCGAGCGGGGAATCGCCGAGGCTGATGTCGCCGCCGTGCGAGCGGGCAATATCGAGCGCGATCGCAAGCCCCAGTCCCGTGCCGCCGGTATCCTGATTGCGTGCCTGATCCAGCCGGAAAAAGGGGCGGAACACGTCTTCGCGCCGGTCGGCGGGAATGCCCGGTCCGTCGTCATCCACATGGATCGTGAGGAAACGCTGGTCGCGCTGCCCCTCGATCCCGATGTGCTCGGCATGAGCGAGCGCATTGGCGACGAGATTGGCGAGGCAGCGCTTGAAAGCCGCCGGCCGCACCATGACGAAAGGATCGCCCGAATAGGCGATTTTCACGTCGGCGCCTTGGCGTTCGGCCTCGTTGCGCAACCCGTCGAGGAATTGGCGCATATCGATGCGCGCCGCCGCCTCGCCCGAATCGCCGCGTGCGAAGGCGAGATAAGCTTCGAGCATGCGCTGCATCTCCTCGACGTCCTTTTGCATCTCGGCCGTTTCCGGCTCGTCGCTGATCAGGGCCAAGGATAATTTGAAGCGGGTCAGGATCGTGCGCAGATCGTGGCTGACGCCGGTCAGCATGGCGGTGCGTTGCTCGATGGCGCGCTCGATGCGCCGTTTCATCTCGATGAAGGCATAACCGGCGCGCCGCACTTCGCGCGCGCCGCGCGGCTTGAATTCTGCTTCCCGTCCCATGCCGAAGGCCTCGGCCGCCGCCACGAGCCGCAGGATGGGCCTGATCTGATTGCGCAGGAAGGCAAGCGCAACGATGATCAAAACCGAAGACGTGCCGAGCATCCAAAGCAGGAAAATGTAGGAATTCGACGCATAGGCGGCGCTGCGATAGGCAACGACGCGCAGGATCGAATGATCGAGCAGGATCCGGATTTCGATCAGATTGGAGCGCCCGACGGTATCGAGCCAAAAGGGGCGACCTATCTGGCGGCGGATCTCGTTCGAAAGCGCAATGTCGACGATCGAGAAGAAGGGCTTCGGCAGAGGCGGCGGCAGCGGACCTTTGGGCAGAAATTCGATGTCGATGTTCATCCGCTCCTGCGCGATACGCGTCAGCGTATCGTCGTTCTTGTCCTGCGGATAGGAATTATAGACGTCGATGATCGCTGCGATGTCCTGGACGAGAGCGGTCGAGAGCTGATGAGTGACGAGCTGCCAATGGCGCTCCATGAAGACATAAGTGATGACCACCTGCAGGATGACCATCGGCAGGATGACGATCAGCAACGAGCGGGCGTAAAGCCCCTTCGGCAGCAGCGCGGCCATCCTGCGGGTGAGCCCGCGCCAAAGGGCGTGCGGCTTGGCGAGATAATCCGGGAGCTGCCGGCTCGTGAGAAGGTTTGCCATCAGCGGTCGATGATAAGCCTATAGCCCGCTCCGCGCACCGTCTGCAGATGCAGAGGATTGGCGGGATCGCGCTCGATCTTCTGGCGCAGCCGGTTGACCTGAACATCGATGGTGCGCTCGTTGCCGGCAACGCCCGGCCCCGCAAGGGCTTCGCGCGAGACGGTCTCGCCGGCGTGTTCGGCCAGCGCCCGCAACATATCGCGCTCGCGTTCGGTCAAGCGGATCAATTCATCGCCGCGGCGGAGCTCGCCGCGATGCAGATCGAAGGTGAGCCCGCCGAAATGCACTTGCGTCATCTGTGCGGAGCCTTGCGGCGGCTGCACCCGGCGCAGGATGGAGGCGATGCGCAAGGACAATTCGCGCGGCTCGAAGGGCTTGGCCAGGAAATCGTCGACGCCGCGCTCGAAGCTCGTGATCCGGTCCTCGGCCTCCGCGCGCGCCGTCAGCATGAGGATCGGCA
>Ga0070738_10002467_pt1 | contig 28450 bp, 20 predicted proteins | sample Coa_R2_2_FD_66446 | JGI IMG/M metagenome (GOLD analysis project Ga0070738, IMG submission 66446) | Surface soil microbial communities from Centralia Pennsylvania, which are recovering from an underground coalmine fire - Coalmine... | ecosystem: Environmental > Terrestrial > Soil > Unclassified ...
CCGCTTCCACCTTAAATTCTTTCGTAAAGGTACGCTGCTCCTTTTGCATGATCTTTTCCCTTTCCCTAGAGGGCCACTCGTTCCAGTTTACCCTCCACGTTTTTCTGGGTCAAGACCAAGTGGCACCTCTCACGGCCCTAACACCCGTCGTTTTTTCTACCACGTTCTTGTTTACCGGTCTTTTCGTGCTCTCAGCTTGCCGCTGGAGCAATGGTTGCATCGATGAAAGGAGAGACACTATGGCACACCAACCGAAACGCCCACAGTACGCAGAAGTAACAATTTCCGCCAGCACTGGGGGGAATTATCGGGAAGCATCTCTACGATCCTACTTCTGGGTATGCTGGTGGCTATACCTCTGGCATCTGGCCTCTGGAGAAGGCACTTGCTGATCTGGCAAGGGGAGGCTATGTCATTGACCTTCGCCCTCTTGCTGATCATCCCGATCTGGTTATCTGGGCTTTTGTGGCCCCTCTGCCCAATGGGCGCATTGACGGGGAACACATTGAGCGGTATCCCGAGGAACTCAGGAGAACCGCTGAGCAGATGCTGCCTGGCCTCGGAGGCGAATTTCAGCAGCTTGCATTCCTGATTGCTCACAAGATAGGGGAGCCGACCGATGGCAGTGCAGGCCCGATGGATAGCGTGTCCGCTGCTTATCGCGCCAGCTATTGGGGTAGTCGTGGGGCGCGCATTGGCAAACGGATGGGGAATACCATCCACTGGTCGGATGGAGAACAACAGGCCATCGTTGACTCGGAAACCCCAGAGAGGTCCGATCCATCATGAGCGTTCGTTTCTTTTATCCGTCTCAGCAGGACGAGTTGTTGTCGTAGGATTCTGCCGCCACGTCGCCAAACAAGCCGACAGAATCCCCAGTGATAGCCAAAGCCATCGTGCGCAGTATAGCACGGTGGCTTTGGCCTTTCAAGGAAGGAACCAGGAAAACCGTGAAAAAACGCGTACGATTATTGCCGCTTCCGCCCAGATCGGGGGATGGAGACTATCGGATTCTCCTCATTGACGATTCCCCCACGATCAGAGAGGTGTATACGACTTTCCTCCAAAAAGCACTCGGGGTCAATGTGACCGCCATAGGCGGAGACCTCATCGCCGAACTGCGCCAGCTCCTGAGCAGCCAGGATCGGTATGATCTCGTGTTCGTCGATATGATGCTCCCGCGCATCAATGGGGTGAAGGTGATCATGAGGCTTCGAAAGGACCCTCGTTTTCAGCACGTTCCCATCATTGCCATTTCCAGGCGTGATGGCCGCTGGGATCGCCTGATAGCGCGACTGGCAGGGGCACAGGAGTATGTGGTCAAGCCGATTGCGCTCGAACAACTGGTGGCGCTGGTCAGGAAATATCTGGCCCCCGATCAGGATGGCTGGCTGCGATGACGATCAGGGGAACCATTCGTACCGCATTATTATGTATCGGGCCGCTCATGAGGAGCGGCCTTTGTTACTCGTGGAGAGCAGATGAAGGAGGAGTCATGGCCTCAACACGTCAATTTTTCGAAGGACTCTTTGAGAAAAAAGTTCTGGGAAGGCACGCCGTCCAGCACGATCCGGCATTACGCGCGTACCTGCGTGATATCCAACATATTGCATTGCTTGAACCTGGTGAGGAAACGCGGTTGCTCATCAGGGCGCTCCAAGGGGACCAGCAGGCCCAGCACCGGCTCGTCGAAGCCAATCTGCGGCTGGTCGTCCTCATTGCGTCTTGCTTTCAAGGATGTGGGCTTGCGATGATGGATCTCGTTGGCGAAGGGAATCTGGGACTGGTGGAAGCCATCCGACGCTTTGATTTCGCCAAATCCCGCCGACTGACGACCTATGCCAAATATTGGATTCTCAAAACCATCGCGGCAGCGGCGGCAGAAAAAACCAAAGTGGTTTCCATGTCGGCCAGTACTGCTCAGAAGATCGAGCGGATCAGGCAGGTCATCTCAGATGGCTTGCATCAAGGAACGGAACTGACAGCCAAAGAGATTGCCGGTGTCGTGGGATTGTCGGCCAAGCAGGTGGCGGAGCTGTTGACCTTGATGCAAGAGCCGGTGAGCCTGGATCAACATCGCGAAGACGAAGATCCGCTCGTTGCTGCTCTCGGCTGAGATGGCCCCGTCGGCTTTGCTGGCAGATGTGATCCAGATGATGGCAACGGCCCTGACTGAAGACGAGCAACAGGTCATCGAGCGCCGCTTTGGGCTGTACGACGGCATCGTCTATAGCTATCACGATATCGCTCGCGACCTGTTCCGGCGGACTGGCCAGCGCGCAGACGGACGGATCAGGCAGTTGGAACGCTCGGCCTTCGAGAAGCTGCGGGCCGCTTTTGAGCGAGAGGAGGCTTGATCAATGCAACGATTTTGGATACACTGGAGAGCAAGGAAAGGAGCGTTCATCATGGCACGACAGATTAACGAGATTCCTGACGGCTCGCTGCTCCAGATGCTTCCTAATGGCGATGTCTTCATCACGCTGCCCGGTGCAATGATCCCGGTGTACTGTGTGCAGCGAGATCACAAGGTCCGCACTGCCTTCTTGCGGGAGCCGGTGGATGAGGCAACAGCGCAGGCGGCCCGCGATTACGTGGCTCGGCACTTGCCGAGAAGGTGAGAGCTAGCTGCGTGCTGCTGTAGACCGGGTAGGTTCTTCTTCCTATCTCAAGGGGACTTCTGAAGAGAGGGAAAAATAGAGGATTTATACCGAGCGTTTGGCATGAATCCATTGTTCTATCCATGCCTGCAAAGATTCTGCCTCATGCGTGATATGGTAGCCATCTCGTGATGGTTCAACACGATAAATACGTCCCGTTGCGCTATCCAGGCTGATTTGGATAGCGCAGCCCCACTCGCAGATCGAGAAAAGCCCTCGTGGCCACTGCTCAAAGGGGATAACCAGTTCACTTGAGTCTTGGGCTACTTCAGCTCCTAGTTGCAGATCAAGCAGAGAGCGGTCCTCACAGAGGCTCTGATAGTGTTGTACGATTGTTCCGGTGGCATCGGCGAAACCATCAATAGCCCCTCGAATTCCATAGGCAGGCCCAAAGCCGCCATTGGCAATCTTAGTATAGATCATGCGCAGGAAAGGGGGAAGCGCAAAACCGAGGAGCATCTCTGTCTTCTGCAATTGAGCAAGAGAGGCTGTAGGAAACTGGAAATGAGTTTTTCGTGGGTCGTCTGCCGCAAGAGCGTTTTCCCACTCTGGGCCTCGCAAGTCAGCACCATACCAGCCACGGACCTCACAATTTTGGCGGATAGTCTCTATGAGGCGAGTATCGCTGTCCATCTTGCGTCCTTTCTTGCTCACTAGAGCGCGGTTTACATGTATTGAGCTGCTTCCCGATGCGGGGAAACCGCTCGACGAGCGATAGTATGCTCGGTTCAATCCTTACGAGCACCACTCTAGTGGCTACCTAGTTGTACTTAAGCTATTTCTTTACTATCAGATGCTTGTTCTAGCTGCTGTTGTCGCTTACGTTGCTCTTCGCGCGATAACTCAACTCTTTCAGCAAATTCAGCAAACGCTACATCTGGTTCATTTCTGTACACCTTGTAATGCCTAATACCTAATTCAAGAGCTGTTTTCTCTTGTTCTATATAATCTGCTGTCTGTTGCATGTGAAAACTTCGCTCACGAAATTTGAAAAAGCCCATAATAGCTGTAAAAAGACTCACCACAAAGCTTAGCACTGGAGCCACCCAAGGTGCTTGCAAACCCAATTTTACATCAAGACCACTAGTAAGACCTGTCACTAATAATGAAGTCACAATTATCGTCAACTGGAACACAAGGTGGAGCATTCGGTTCACCTGAGATTGCCGCCGATATTCCTCAATAACTTGAGGTATAATAATTTGTCGATAATATTCGTGGTACTGCTGTATAGCTAGCCCTTGAATCCATACCTCTTCCAGGATTTTTTGTTGGCTCTTGATTTCCGCTATTTCTCCTTGACAACTCCAAGCATCTTTGAGCGTTTCACGGCCAATGATAAGAAACATCACGAGCAAAATGATCAAGCTAATACCAGCTAGTGAAGCGAGTGTATTTAAGTTTATATTTAGATACGAGCCTCCAATTATACCGGCTATAAGTAAAAAAATGAGCATTCCCATAGCCAACCACCACCGACGTAATATACGACGTTTTTGGTCAAGTATAAGCTGTTTTTCTCGCCATGCGCTCTCTAAACTTAAGCGTCTCTGATGATACTCAGTTTCAGTATGAATTTGCTGCATCCTGCACTCCTTATTATAGTCAAAGCGATCAACAGATCTAGCAGGAATCCACTTTTTCGCTAGAAAAGCGATAATTAAAGATATTTCTTTTGTTACATATTATAACATACTTTACACGTTAAAAATGTTTTTTTACCCAAGCAAACGAGTACTAAAGCACAGCTCACAGACGTTGAGCCAGTTCTCGGAAAAGGTAATCGCTCGACGAACGACGACATATACGGCTCAGCCCTTATGAACACCGCTCTGGGAGAGCTCTCAAGGAAGCAGTTCTCCTCCCATTGGAACAAACAAACGATCTGGTGTAACATATGAGCATCCATTAATAAAACAATATCTTCAGGGAAATAGGACATCAGATAGGAAAAAAAGTTCCGCTCTTTTTGAGGTGCGCGCTCTCCTCAAGAGATGAACTGTGCTTCAGCATGTGCCTCGCCGACTGTTTTTTAGAGGCATGTGGGAGTTTTTCATCAGGATTTTTGCTCTAGTCATTGTGGGCGGAGAACTTGCTCACCTTTCAGTATTGCGTGTACAATCATTATGAGATGCAGAGTAGCATGGCACCTCAGAGGCGATCACCGGAAACACATGGCTTTTGCGGCGATGCTCTCTGAATGTGCAGACGATGAGGAGATCAAGCTGGCATGCTCAAAGAGCACAGATGGTCCTTCCAACGTATCGCTCTGATGAGCTCTTTTTCAGAAAGAGTGCTCTTCGTCGTTTTTTTTGTGTTGGACATATATGGGTACCCCTGTAGTGAGGGCTACTATAAATGGGGCTGTTCTTTGGCGACTACTGCTGAGGAGAGTCGCTTGCTACAATCTTTTCATCTATCAGGCGAGGAAACGAGCTATGGCGGTACGCTTACGAGTAAAAGAGGTCGCCCAGGCAAAAGGGGTGAGCATGGGCAAACTTCATCGCGCTGCGGATGTCTCGTATAAGACGATCAAACGCATCTATTCTGATCCCTTTTATGCCACGACGACGATCACGCTCGGCAAGCTGGCCAGAGTGCTCGGCGTCGCGCCCGGCGAGTTGATCGAAGACGCGCCTGATCAAACAGAGACCGTAGAAAGTCGATAGGAAACGTCCTTCATGGCAATCAAGAAAAGTGAACTGTATAGTTCTCTGTGGAAAAGCTGCGATGAACTGCGTGGGGGGATGGATGCCTCACAATATAAAGATTATGTTCTGGTTCTTCTCTTTGTCAAATATGTCTCCGATAAATATGCCGGACAACGCAACGCGCTGATTGAAGTCCCTGCCGGTGGTAGCTTTGCCGATATGGTTGCCCTCAAGGGGGATAAAGAGATTGGCGATAAAATCAATAAAATCATTGCGAAGCTGGCCGAGGCCAATGACCTGAAGGGCGTCATTGATGTGGCCGACTTCAATGATGCCAACAAGCTGGGCAAGGGCAAGGAGATGCAGGATCGCCTCTCGAATCTGGTAGCGATTTTCGATAGCCCGGCCCTCGATTTCCGCAAAAATCGCGCCGAAGGTGATGATCTGCTGGGTGACGCGTACGAGTATCTGATGCGCCACTTCGCCACCGAATCGGGCAAAAGTAAGGGCCAGTTCTATACCCCCGCCGAAGTGTCGCGCGTGATGGCGAAGGTGATCGGTATCAACAAGGCCAGGAGCCAGAGCCAGACGATCTATGACCCGACCTGTGGCTCCGGCTCGCTGCTGCTCAAAGCCGCCGACGAGTCACAGACCGGCGTGACCATCTACGGGCAGGAAATGGACAATGCCACGGCGGCGCTGGCGCGGATGAACATGATCCTGCACGATAACCCCACCGCCGAAATCTGGCAGGATAATTCGCTCTCCAAGCCCTATTTTAAACACAGCAACGGCAGTCTCAAGACGTTTGATTTCGTCGTGGCCAATCCGCCCTTCTCGAACAAGGCGTGGAGCAATGGCTTTGACCCGGACAATGATGAGTTCGGACGCTTTGTGGATGGCGTGCCACCCAGAAAAAATGGCGACTATGCCTTTCTGCTCCATATTATCCGCTCGCTCAAAAGCACCGGCAAAGGGGCGGTGATTCTTCCACATGGCGTGCTCTTTCGTGGCAATGCCGAGGCGGATATCCGCAAAAATATCATCCGCAAAGGCTATATCAAGGGGATTATCGGCCTGCCGCCCAACCTGTTCTACGGCACCGGCATCCCGGCCTGCATCATCGTGCTGGATAAGGAAAATGCCGCCAACCGCACCGGCATTTTTATGATTGATGCCAGCAAGGGCTTTGTGAAGGATGGCAATAAGAACCGCCTGCGCCACCAGGATATTCACAAAATTGTGGATGTGTTCAACAGACAGCTTGAGCTTCCCAGGTATTCGCGCATGGTGAGCGTGGCCGAGATTGAGGGCCATGACTACAACCTCAATATTCCCCGCTACATTGATAGCACGGAACCCGAAGACCTGCACGACATTGCAGCGCATCTGCTCGGCGGCATTCCCAACCACGATATTGAGGCGTTAGATGCGTACTGGCAGGTGTTCCCTGCGCTCAAACAACACCTGTTTGCAGCGGGGCCGCGTCCAGGCTATAGCACGCTCCAGGTGGATAGCGCCCAGATCAAACCCACGATCCTGACACATGCCGAGTTTCTCACATACACCCGGACGGTAACGGCGCTGTTTGAGCGATGGCAGGCCAAGACGACGCCCTGCCTCAAAAACTTCGGCGTCGGCAGCCATCCCAAGCAACTGATCGAGGCCATCTCTGAGGATATCCTGAGAGTATTTGCTGAAGCCAGGCTCATTGACAAATACGACGTATATCAACATCTGATGATCTACTGGACGGATACGATGCAGGATGACGTGTACATGATTGCATTGGACAGCTGGAAGGCCAATAGTGATCTTATCCCGAAGCAGCTTATCATTCAGCGCTACTTCGCAGCCGAACAGCAACAGATCGAAGAATTGGAAGCTGCCAGAGAGGCCATCACGCGCCAGATGGAAGAACTGGACGAGGAACATGGCAGCGATGGCGGCTTACTGGAAGAGGCGAAAAACGAGAAGGGCAAAATCACCAGAGCCAGCATCAACGCCCGCCTGAAAGATATTCTCACCGACCTGGAGGCAACAGAAGAACGTATCATGCTTAACGCGTATCTCCACCTGCTGGATCAGGAGACGGAGGCCGGTAAAAAGGTGAAAGAGGCGCAAAAGATACTCGATGCGAAAGTCACAGCCAAATACCAGATATTGAGCGAGGACGAGGTGAAAACGCTGGTGGTAGACGATAAATGGCTGGCGACGCTTGCATTTGATATACAAAGTGAACTAAACCGCATCTCCCAGAATCTGGCAGGGCGTATCAAAGAACTTGCGGAGCGGTATGCGAGGCCGCTACCTAAACTTTCGGAAGATGTTGAGGTCTTGAGCAAAAAGGTGAATGCACACTTGGAGAAAATGGGAGTTGTATGGTAACGACAGCACAAGCGATGAAGGTGAAGGCAGGGTACAAGCTGACTGAGGTGGGGGTGATACCAGAGGATTGGAAAGCTACGCCATTAATAGGGCTGGCTGCAATACAACATGGCTATGGATTTCAGAGTCAGTATTTCAAGCCGTTCGGCAAATACCGCCTAACTACTCCAGGACATTTTTACGAAACCGGAGGGTTTCGTGATATGGGTGAAAAACAGAAATTCTATGAAGGCCCGTTGCCCGAGGGCTATTTGTTGTCTGAGGGCGATTTGATCGTGGCGATGACTGAGCAGGCGGACGGCCTATTGGGAAGTGCTGCGATAGTGCCCATTAGTAATACCTATCTCCACAACCAGCGACTCGGGAAGGTGAAGGTGTTATCACCCAATTTGAGCACTGGATTTTTGTATCGAGTTTTCAACTCCAATAGCTATCGAACAAAAGTGCGTGAGACTGCCGTAGGCACTAAAGTCAAACATACATCACCATCAAAGCTCCTTAATATTCCAATCCCACTCCCTCCCTCCAAAGCAGAGCAGGAAGCCATTTCCACTGTTTTATCTGACACTGATGCTCTGATTGAATGTTTGGAAAACCTCATCGCCAAGAAGCGCGCTATCAAGCAAGCCACGATGCAGCAGTTGCTGACTGGGAAGGTGCGGTTGCCGGGGTTTAGTGGGGGGTGGAAAACAACGAAGCTGGGAGATATAGGGATATGTCTGCGAGGGGTCAGCTATAACGGTGATAATGATCTTTCTCTATATGATACCAATAATACTATTAGACTGCTTCGGTCGAATAATATCCAGAATACTCATATTATCAAAAGTGATCTTCAATTTGTAACATCTGCACGGGTATCTATTCAGCAAGTATTACAAGAAAATGACATCCTCATTTGTATGGCCAACGGCAGTAAAGAACTCGTTGGTAAAGCCGGAATATTTAGAGTCGATGATCATTACAGTTACACTTTTGGTGCATTTATGGGATGTTTCAGAACGAACTGGGTAGCTCACCCAGGATTTGTCTTTTTTTTGTTTCAGACTAATCGATACCGCAATTACATTGCTAACCTTCTTGCAGGCTCAAGCATCAACAATTTGAAGCCAAGTGATATTGAATCTATTAATTTTCCTTTTCCTAAATTTGAGGAACAACAAGCCATCGCCATCGTCCTCTCCGACATGGACGCCGAAATAACCGCATTGGAACGGAAGCGCGACAAAGTGCGCGCCTTGAAGCAAGGGATGATGCAGGAACTGCTCACCGGAAAGACGAGGCTGCTATGAGTACTGTTGGTCAGAAAGAACGCTTGACTCAGAAACGTATCGTGAAGCTATTCAGGCAGCAACTGGGATATGCCTATCTGGGGAACTGGGAAGAGCGTCCTGACAACAGTCACATCGAGGAAAAGTATCTGCGTGCATTTCTCAAGCGGCAAGGATATGATGAGGCGCTCATCAGCAAAGCATTATACGAACTCGATAAGGTCGCCGGGGATCAGACCAGGAGCCTCTATGATATCAACCGGGCCGTGTATGACCTGTTGCGTTACGGCGTGAAGATCAAGCCTGACGTCAGTGAAAACACTGAGACTGTCTGGCTGATCGACTGGAAAAATCCGCTCAATAATGACTTTGCCATCGCTGAAGAGGTTACCATCAAAGGCGAACATACCAAGCGGCCCGATATCGTGCTCTATGTCAACGGCATCGCGCTCGGCGTGCTGGAGCTGAAGCGGTCGATAGTCTCGGTAGGTGAGGGCATTCGCCAGAATCTCGATAACCAGAAAAAAACGTTCATTCGGTCGTTTTTTGCCACCATCCAGTTGATCATGGCAGGCAATGACACCGAGGGCCTGCGCTATGGCGTCATCGAAACGCCTGAGAAGTATTATCTCACCTGGAAAGAAGAGAGCCAGGTCGAGAACCTGCTGGATCGCTCCTTGCTCCAACTGTGCGAGAAACAGCGCCTGCTAGAGATCATCCATGATTTTGTGGTGTTTGACGCCGGCACCAAGAAGCTCTGTCGCCACAATCAATATTTTGGCGTGCGGGCAGCTCAAGAGCGGGTGCGCCGCCGCGAGGGCGGGATCATCTGGCACACTCAGGGGAGCGGCAAAAGTCTGACCATGGTCTGGCTTGCCCGGTGGATTCGGGAGCATGTGCGCGATGCTCGCGTGCTGATCATCACTGATCGCACGGAACTGGACGAGCAGATCGAGAAAGTCTTCAAAGGCGTCAATGAAGAGATTTACCGCACGAAAAGCGGGCAGGACCTGATCGACACGCTCAATGCCACCACACCCTGGTTGATCTGCTCGCTCATCCACAAGTTTTTTGGCAAGGAAGAGAGCGACGTTGTCGGGTTTATTGAGGAAGTCAAGCGCAGCATCCCGCCGGACTTTAAAGCCAAAGGCGATCTGTATGTCTTTGTCGATGAGTGTCACCGTACACAATCGGGCGAGCTCCACGATGCCATGAAACAGATCCTGCCCAACGCCATGTTTATCGGCTTCACGGGCACGCCGCTGCTCAAGACCGACAAGCAAAAAAGCATCGAGGTCTTCGGCTCCTACATTCACACCTACAAGTTCGACGAAGCCGTGCGCGATAAGGTGGTGCTCGATCTGCGCTACGAAGCGCGCGATATTGATCAGCATATCACCTCACAGGACCGCATCGACCAGTGGTTTGATGCCAAAACCCGAGGCTTGAATGATGTTGCCCTGGCTCAGCTCAAAAAGAAGTGGGGCACCATGCAGAAAGTGCTCAGTTCACGCTCGCGGTTAGAGATGATCGTCGATGATATTCTGCTCGATATGGAGCTCAAGGACCGCTTGCAAAGTGGCCGGGGCAACGCCATGCTGGTGTCCAGCAGCATCTATCAGGCATGCAAATTCTACGAGCTGTTTCTCTCGCACGGCTTCGACAAATGCGCCATCGTCACCTCGTACAAGCCATCGCCAGCCGATCTCAAGGGCGAGGAATCCGGCGAGGGGCTGACTGAAAAGCTCAAGCAGTACGATATTTATAATAAGATGCTCAATGGCAAAGATCCAGAAACGTTTGAAAAAGAGGTCAAGAAAAAATTCGTCGATGAGCCGGGGCAGATGAAGCTGCTGATCGTCGTGGACAAGCTGCTGACCGGCTTTGATGCGCCATCGGCCACCTATCTCTACATCGACAAGCAGATGCGCGACCACGGGCTCTTTCAAGCCATCTGTCGGGTCAACCGTCTGGATGGAGAGGACAAGGAATACGGCTACATCATCGACTACAAAGATCTCTTCAAAAGCCTGGAACGCTCCATCCACGACTACACGTCAGGAGCCTTAGATGGCTATGACAAAGCAGATATCGAAGGGTTGTTGAGCGACCGGATTGCCAAAGCGCGGGAGCGGCTTGAAGGAGCGCGCGAAGCCATCAAAGCCCTCTGCGAAGCGGTCGAGCCGCCCAAAGATACCATGGCCTATCTACGCTACTTCTGTGCCAAAGATACAGCAGACAAGGATGCGCTCAAAGAGAACGAGCCAAAGCGCATTGCACTCTACAAGCTGACCGTATCACTCATCCGCGCCTTTGCTCAACTGGCCAATGATTTGCCGGATGCTGGCTATAGCGCCCAGGAAATTGAGCAAATCAAGCAAGAGGTCGATCATTACGAAAAGGTGCGCACAGAGGTCAAGATGGCCAGCGGCGACTACATCGATCTTAAAATGTACGAGCCTGCCATGCGTCACCTCATCGACACCTATATTCGTGCTGAAGCAAGCCAGAAGATTTCGGCCTTTGACGACACGACCTTGATCCAGCTCATTGTGGAGCACGGCGTGGATGCGCTCAAAGACTTGCCCGAGGGCCTTGCCGGCAATCAAGCCGCGATGGCTGAAACCATCGAGAACAACCTGCGCAGAGTCATCACGGATGAACGTCCCACCAACCCGATGTATTATGATAAAATGTCGGCATTACTCGATACCCTGATCCAGGAGCGTCACACTCAGGCGGAGGAGTACAAAGAGTATCTGGCAAAGATCGTAGCGTTCGCCAGACAAGTACAAAATCCCACCAGCGGGGCGGGCTACCCGAAATCGCTGAATACGCGAGCCAAACGGGTGCTCTATGATAATCTCAACAATGATGAGCAGCTCGCTCTGACCCTGGATGACGTGATCCGCCGGACAAAAAAGGATGGCTGGCGAGGCAACCGGATCAAGGAGCGAGAAGTCGGCTATGCCATCCGTAATATTTTGCCGGATGAAGAGCAGGCCAATCGCATATTCGACATCGTAAAGAAGCAAGATGAGTACTGAAAAATATCAAATCAGCGTCAACGGATTGATCGTCGATGTGGTGCGACGCGATATCAAAAACCTGCATCTGGGCGTCTATCCGCCAGCAGGCCGGGTACGGGTAGCTGCACCACTGCGTGTCAATGATGAAGCGGTGCGCCTCTTCACCATCTCCAGGCTGGGCTGGATCAAGCGGCAGCAAGAGAAATTCGAGAGCCAGGAACGTCAATCAGCGCGGGAGTATGTCAGCGGCGAAAGCCACTATTATCAGGGCCATCGCTACCTCCTCAACGTCATCTATCACAACGGCTCCCCAACGGTAATCATCCGCAACAACACCATCATGGATCTCTTCGTGCGCCCTGGCAACGACACCGCTCAGCGCGAGCGTGTCCTGCTCACCTGGTACCGGCAGCGACTCAAAGAGGAAATTGCCCCCTTGATCGAGAAATGGGAGGCGATCATCGGCGTCAAGGTCGGCGAGTGGGATGTCAAGCAAATGAAAACCAAATGGGGCACCTGCAACATCAAAGCCCGGCGCATCTGGCTCAATCTCGAACTGATCAAAAAGCCGAGGCATTGCCTGGAATACATCATCGTCCACGAACTCGTCCACCTGCTCGAACGCCACCACAACGACCGCTTCACCGCCCACATGACCCGCTACATGCCCATGTGGCACCACTACCGCGAGGAGCTCAACCGCGCCCCGCTGAGCCACGAAACGTGGGAGTATTAGGGAGTGGTGGGCACGAGAGTATTTTATGCATAATATGAAAACTGGCTCTTGAGGGCAATAAGGTTTATTCCTCTTTAATTAGAATCTGCCAGTAATAAAACCATAATTTGGAAGAAGGAGAAGATAGGATCATGGATGAAAATAATACGTTCATTGATTTGTTAAGGCCATCACTACCCGGTGCCTGGATAGCTGAGCATTTGCGAATTTGGCAAATGAACTTTCTCAATGCTAGTGAATTAGCAAGCTTCGGCAAGAGCCGTGGATTGGCCTCATATAGCACGAAAGATATCATCCAGTTCTGGCAGTTAGGCTTGCTAAAGGCTGATTTGCTTAGAAGCTGTAGAAAACTCTCTCAAATTGGTCTGATCTATCGTGGTACTGATAGATATGGGCGACATATCTATTCTGATGAGAGGCAACTTCCTCGACGGCTGAGGAGTTGGAAAAATGCACAAAAGAACCTGAAGCCTCTTCGAGAAGGTATAGATCTTCTTTTTCATCCTTTCCGCTACTATGTGCTGTATCATATAAACAAAGAGTTAGATTTGCACATTTCTAAAATGCAAATGCTCTATCAAGATGGGTTTACACGCGTTCTTGATTGGAGTTTATCGTCTTTCAATCGCTGGATGAGTTCCGAACAATTTACATCAAACATTAGAAAATGGAACAATATCGCATCTCTTAGCGTTATTACTGAGCCATGCACTTATCTACGTATTTTTAACTCTATCCGCTATGATCCTACTGAAATATCAGACCACAGTAATGGAGCAGAGGAGATTCATCGCCATATGGTGAGTTACTGGGAGCATAATGTTAAGGAACTTTATCAGAGGCTAGGTGTGGAGTTGTTAGAGAAAATACGACAAGATCTTTGCTATGATACGCAATCATTAGAGCCTAATAGGTGGATACATACACTACTCTGCCTGGGAGATAGCAGACTGCGAATAGAGTTAGAGGGCAATCTGGGAGGTGCGCTTCTCCTCAGAACGATGGCAGAGATGCTGAGAAGAGCGACCGAGGAGGCGATTACAACCCTCCTAAGGGAAGAGGATGAACTGGGAACTGGTTGGTTGCCTAAGGGCGTCAAGGAAACTCTTTATGGTTCAAATAGGATATTGGATGATCAACAGGCGGGTGGAGCATTTGCAAGAAAACATGGTTTAAATTATAAACCTCGTGTTCATGTATACGGAGAAGGAAAGACGGAATGTGGAGCGTTCAGTGGCTTCTTCAAAATGATGGGGATGTTCATACCCGTTACTAATTTGCATGGCTTAATAAAAGAGGGCAAATCAATGAGTAAATTTTTCAGCGATTACCTTCAGTCTGATATCAAAGCGCAGATGTATAGTCTTGTCATGATTGATGGGGATCTTGAGGACAATGTAAGAATTATGGAAAGTGCAGCAAAGAGTAATCAACGTTCCGAGGATGAAGGTATTTTTGGCCGGTTTTTTCTTTCTAAGCCTGACTTTGAGTTTGACAACTTTGAGCTAGAGGAACTAGAAGAAGTCCTCTGGAGATGGGTAGATGAAGAGAATCTTACTCAAGCGGAGCGTGATCAACTTCACGCTCATGTAAAACACGCAACAGGCTCGACGGAGTTCTTTAGAGGTGTTAAACGGGCCGCCCAAGTTCTTCCGCAGTTAGTTGGGTACGATAAAGGTGAGCAATGGGGGGAAGAATTAATGAAATTTGCGTGGGAATACCCATTGAAGCAAGGTAGACGACGATCTTTGATAGAAGCTGTTCAGTTAGTTATGTACTGGGAGAAAGTGATAGACATGGAACCCTATGAAGTTTCAAGAAAATCATACATGGTTAATCCACGAACTGGAGAACTAATTGCGCGAAGGTCCTCTAATATGTAGCATAAGGAACCGGACTGCTCATTGTTCTTTGCTAAATGTTCTGTCTCCTCTCATGACAACTCTTCATATTCTATGCTCATCTCATTCAGCAGTTTGCTGGCAAAGGCATTTTCGGCGCTCATCAGGCTGTTGAGGTAGCGGCTGGTTGTCGCGATATTATTATGCCCGAGCCGGTCCATAATATCCACGACAGTCGCCCCTGATTTGAGCATCATCAGCGCAAAGGTGTGGCGCGTGCTATGAATGGTGGTCATACCGAAATACCGCTCGAAGACGTCAGCGAGTCCCCGTTGGGACAGGGGCTGCCGGTATCGTTTATGGGAAAGGGAGAGCCAGAGAGATTGTTCGGGGTCTATCGCCCCTCTAGCGTGTCCCTCTTTTGGATCGTAGGAGAACATGGCTTTGAGATATGCCAGGAGCGCACGGGCCACCCGAGGTTCCAGGGTATCATAAAGGTCCTTTCCTCCCTTACACTGAAAATGAACGGTCACCCCACCATCATGAAATTGCAGATCCTTCCAGGTGAGCAGACGAACCTCACTTCCACGACGGCCCGTTCCCAGCAGAAGCAATATTAAGGCATAATCTCTCATCCCAGCTAACGTCTGCTTGTCGATTTTTGCGAGTGCGGCGACGATCTGCTCCTTGAAAAGTGGTCGGGCTGAGGCATAGTCCTGGATTCTCCGGCGCTCAATCTGCTCAATAGGATTATCCATTCTCAGCAATCGGCGCTCTTTGGCAAAGCGGTAGAAGCTACTCATGATGGTCAGGCGATTGTTATAGGTTGTCGCGCTGATACCTTGCTGGCGCTGTTTTTCCTTATGAGTGCAGGAGGCCCAGGCTTGCGCAATGAGCCCCAGAGCGGCAAGGGCGTGTTCCATCTCATCAAAGGTCACCTGCTCAAGCGTGATATTGGGCGAAAAACCATCGAGATCAATTCCCGCAACAAGTGTCATATGACGGAAGGTAGTGATTGCCTGTTCATATGCCTCTTTTGTCCTTACACTCCCAGAACGTTGTGCCTTCGTTTGGACCCACAGTTCAATGGTATGGTCGATAAGGGCTGTTCGATCCCCACAAAGAAGCAGTGCTGTCGTCATTGTCTTTCCTCCCCTGATTTGTCATACAACGAAGGCTCTTCGTTGTATGACAAAATTAGCATCAGCACTGCCCTGGGTCAAGAGCAGCAGGATGTTTCTGTTGTTCTGGGAGGAAATTTGAACTCTTTGTTGGTCTTTTCGATGCAGATACCCGCCGCTTTTAACCTGAAAGCCCCATCACGCTGATGAGATTATAAGCACCTCATTCGTAAAAGCGCTCTGAAATCATTGAAAGCAGCTTACGTTTAATTAGGAAGACTATGAGCAAGAGCAGGCATGGCTTGTTTATCGACCCTGTAAATGATCATCTCATGACCAATAGTGCGATACTCTGGAGTCTCTGTCACTCTACGAGAGTAATGTTTGCAAGGCTTTCGTTGCAAGGTCAGCAACTTGGTCAGGGGCTCGTAAAAGAATACCAGTCTCACTACGATATCCCTTGTCTTGGCCTCCAGCATAAGATAGCCAATTGAAACTACTACTGACCGCAAATTGTCTATCACACACAAGGATTTTTTCGTGGGTACCACGAGTTTCCCGCATTTCCAGCAAATGGATTGCTGATTTGGGAGTAAATCGTTTTATTGCATTGGTAACAGCTCGCACATTATTTCGATTACGTTCTGCCTCTTCCTTGCTCCGCTCCTGGCCTATACCATACCCGATTCGTATACGAACTCCACGAGAAAGGGCCTTTCCTAGCAGTTGGCAGAGTTCATCGTCGCATGCTCTCCGATTCATCCAGGGTGAGATAATGATCAATTCTTCGCGGACCTCTCGCAACGCTCTCTTGAGCACCGCTCGATGGTCTTCCGTCCGTAAAAAATCGATCTTACTCTGAAAAAGCTTCTCGCGCAGACCCTCGTTGTCCTCTCGTTTGATCTGGAGTTCTTCTTTGAGCTGCTGAACTCTTTGCCGTAGCTCTTGTCGTTCCATCTCACTTTGAGAGAGGAACTTGCGCTCTTCTTGCTCTGTTAATTGTGCTTCTAACTCCTCTAGCACCTGCTCATTACGTGCCAGGATTTGTGTCGCCTGGAGAATCTCCGGTGAGAGATGCAGTGGAAGATCCAGGTGATGCTCACTCAGAGAGGTCACCTCAGTGGGAAGTTGATAATCGCCGTTTTCAAACAGCCTTTGTAGTGCTGTTGAATCTTCACGCCTTTGTGAGGAACCCTCATACACGACGAGGCGTTGCTCATTCGTTTTTGGATGCTTTAAGAGGACGACGGTGACAGGAGCAATGTACTCTGACTCTACCTTTCGTAGTTCAAGGAGTTCCACGATCTTTCGATCCTGGAATGCGGTAGCACCACGTAATGCAAGGCCCACCTCTTGTTCAGTGAAGTCCCCAATTGTCGGACGTTGCCTTTCTTTTGCTGGAAGGAGGGGAAATCCCTCTTTGGACATTTGTGCCGCCGATATAGTATTTTCTTCCAGAGAAGTTGGCATCCAGGTTAATGCGTTAAAATGGAGATGACCAGTTTTCCGTAGGGGGACTGGGGGAGCGCCCTGCTCACTCAGGGCTTGTTGCCCCTTCGCGGTTAACATGATAGATCGCCCTTTTCCCCCAGCAGAGAAGACCTGTTGGATATATTCGAGTTTTAAAAGACCCGCGGCGGGGACAATGAGGTCCTGGTCGTCCACACCAAGAAAATATGCCATCTCTTCACGAGTAGTGATTCCGAGCGCGAGTGCATGCAAAAAATACGATTGAAAATGGGTGAGCCGCTGAGGCTCAAGGACTTCAATATCCAATAAGACATAATAGGCTGGTATTCCAGCATCGAAAGCACTGACTGCTTCGAAACCAGGGAACTCTCGTTGGATTGTTGGCAGAAGCTTATTCATGCGTGAGCTCCCCCTCTAGATCTTGTATGAGACAATCGTCCGGGTGTTCCCGAATATAGCGCACGAGTTCCTGATAGGGGTTGCCATCAGAGCCTGCTCGTCCGTTTTCTAGCGTCTGAATATCACCAACAATGATGAGTAACTGCCGAGCTCGCGAGAGAGCAACATTGAGCCTGCGCCTATCTCTGAGGAATCCTAGTTTTGCTTCTGGATTAGAGCGGACGGTAGAGTAGAGGACAATATCACGATCTCTCCCCTGAAAGGCATCCACTGTAGCAATCTCAATGTTCAAAGCTTGCCAAAAAGCCCCTTCTGGCCGGATCTCCTCATGTAATTCCGCAATCTGCGCATTATAGGGGGTGATAACTGCTACTTCTCGTGTTTCGTCTCGTTCACGATAACTCCACTCCATACGATGAAGAATTTTGCCAATGGCTTTTACTTCGACGCGATTATAGTAGCTCTGCTGGTGGCGGGTTTCCTCGTGTTTCAGCAATCGCGTGGTCGAAAACCAGACGACCGATGTCGCTAACCAGTCAAGTCCGTGATTACGTTCCTCTTTACTGATAGCGTGCTGCAACTGATCATCATAAAAAACCGCGCTAATCAGGCTCCCTATGGCAGGATGCATTCTATGTTGGGCTGTCAGCATATGTACCACACCTGGATGTGCTTCCCGGGCCTGAGCAATCAGGAGAGCGAACAGACTTTCGGCAAGCTGTTCCCTTGTTGTGCCAACGGTAGCAAGGGCCTGATCTGAGAGCTCCTCATCGAGCATTGGGGGAAGTTGTCGCTCATCGCCAACAATAATGGCTCGACGTGAACGAACCAGAGGGACAAGTAACTCCGGCGCAGTTGCTCGCCCCGCTTCGTCAATAATAGCCCAGTCAAAGGTCTGATTTTTTAAGTAGGGGCCTCCAGTGATCAAACAGGTTGCAGCAAGGATACTTGCTCGCTCAAGAAGAGGTTCGGCAAAATCATTATGCTTCCCAAAAGTTTTGCGCCAATCCTGTACCAAACGAAGCAATTTCGCTTCGCGACTCTCAGGCAGATCATCTTCTAGGAGTCTCGTGATAAGACGGTCAAGCCTTTCACGTTCAGCGGCAAGGGAAGGGAGCGCCACTTGTCGCACTTGCTCAGGTAGATAAGATCGAATAAGTTCCAGATCCAAGGAGATGTCCTCACTTTTCTGCTGGATCAATAGCTGTAATTCCTGTACCTCTTCTGAAACCTCTGTTACCGGATCTTCCAGGTGCCCATTTCTAGCTAATGAACGTCCCGAAAGTGCCGCTAGCCTGCTTTCATACTCTGCAAGTTCATCGAAGTCACTGTCTAACTCTGCGAGTCGTGTTCTACATTGCTCCAAGTTATTGATAGTCTGAGAGGAGAGAGAACGGCTCAGCTTTTTTTGTTGACGTTGCTGTTGTATGCGTGTTTTAAGATCTTTGACTACCCCTTCAGTTCTGCGAAGCACTTCGTTGCGCCAGGTATTAAGCCGTTGTTCCAATGTCCAGGCTTCCGCTCCATGACCGATTTTCTCTTCTCGTCCGATACGAACGATCTCTGTGCGCTGATCCCCTCGAAGCTCTGCAACACGAGAGAGCACATGATTGACAGCAACATTGGATTGAGAAGATACCAGGATGCGGGCATCCGGTTTGATCTTTAAAATCTGGAGGATGATCTCGGCCAGCGTCGTTGTTTTTCCTGTGCCTGGAGGGCCTTGTATGAGAAATATGTCGCGAGCCGCGAGTGCTTGTCGAACAGCTTGTTTCTTATCCTCCGCGAGATCCTGTTGATAAAACTCAATATAGTCATCGACCTCCTCAAATAAAGCAGTCGAAAGATCCAGCAGAACTTCAGGGAGCCGTGGATTGGCAGTCCCTCCCGAGATGAATGTGCTCAATGCTAAACGTTGTCTTTCAAGAGCAGCCATGCCCTCCTGCTGGTATATGCTGATAGTTCCAGTAGGTGGCGGTCCATCATGCAATTGAAGGTGGCTTTGGATATCTGCAGGCCCGCGAACCACTCGCACTTCTTTGCCATTGATGCTCATTAAATGTCCAAGAAAAATTGGCCTTTGTTGTCTCTTGCCGGTTGTTAAAACAATAGGCGCATCATCAGGCCAAGAAAGATTGTCAGGCACATTCGTTTTGAGCTGAAAAACGAGGGTGTTGCCGTCTTTGCGAACACGGACATAGGAGAGTTTGGGCACATTCTCTAACTGGCTTTTCTGCAGTTTGAGCACAGCATCCCACGTTTTCGTAAAGTCCTTCCGTTCGGCTTTTTGCGCTTTCACAGCTTGTTGGGCTTGTCGGTGGGTAGTAAGTTGCGCAAAAAGAGCATCCAGATGAGAACGAAGTTCGGAACGCTGGTTGGCAGGTAATGAACGTAGTTCAGTTTGTTCAAGGCAGCGCCACTGGTATAGCAGTGCTGTAGCCTGCTCTTTTTGACGTTCAAGTACGGCGGGGTATGGGACGTGAAGTGCTTTTACGACGAGTACGGGCTGCGTTATATCTTTATCTTTACTACAAATTAAGCTCAGGCTATCGGTGAAAATACGAACCGTTTCTTCCTCAAGGGACAGATAGACTTCTTTAGGATGATCGCCTCCTAATTCTTCGGTCAGAAAATCGCAGGCATCTTGCATTGACGAGTGTCTTGTCAGTCCTTGGTTAAAAAGTTCTCTTCTTGCTGGTTCTGTCATCAGCAGGGTGATAATGGGTGACGGTTCCAAAAATTTGCGGATAGCTTGTAGTTGGCGCAGAAGTTGCACGGCGCTCTCAAAACGATCATGTGGTTCAGGTGCGGTCATGATTTTGAGGAGTCGCTCGATAGGAACGGATAATCCTAAAGCATGGATATGTTCTGCCGTAATACCTTCTGACGGGGGAGCTTGACCAGAAAGCAGATGGTAAAAGACGCATCCCAGCGAATAAATATCACTTTGTTCGCTGGCACGCATCTGCGTGCGTTGTTCAGGTGAAGCATAGCCAATTGACCAGAAAGAAGAGACCGTGACGCCTGTACCTAGCTCAAATTTGAGCAAGCTAATACCGAAGTCAGTCAGTTTGGGAATCCCCTCTTCATTGATGAGGATATTGCTTGGTTTTAAATCTCGGTGGATCACTCCCTGACTATGAGCATAGACGAGTGCATTGGCCATTGCGTACATAAGAGGCCAGCACCATGCTCGGTCTGTTGTGTGCTTGTGCTTCTCGATGAGATCGAGAAGCGTATAGGGAAGGTATTCGAAAATAATATACTGACAGTGATATTCTTCTGACCAGCCTTGATCAAATACTTTGACAATATTCACATGTTCCAGCGTTGCCAATGCTTTTGTCTCTCGCCGGAAAATCTCTCTTTTGAGTTCATCGTCATGGAGAGTATTTAAGAGTTTGACAGCCACAATCAGATTATTGCGCCGCGTATCCGCACCTTCGTAGACAGTACTCATGTTGCCTGTCCCAAGACGGTGGAGAAGTCTATAACGGTGGGAGACGAGGGACGTTGGTATGCTAGAAATATCCACTCTCTACTTCCTCTCTGGTCACTGTTGCGGGGCAAAGAAGCAATGCTGATCTTATTTTGCTCATACTATATCATATATGCGGTAGAAGCAGCAAGAGAACGTCTGTATAAAAACAGGGCTTTCCTGTTCTAAAAAATGCAGCACTAGCTAGCGAAAATAGTCTCAACAGCTTGCTGGACCAGACCATCGAAAAAGCAAGCTAAACAAGGGACAGTTTGGTATATATCCTTGCTCAGCTTGTTTAGAATGGGAAAGCACCGGCCTCCGGTCGTGGGTTTGGGAACATCCAACTGTGGAAAATATCCTGTAAGAACTGACCTACCACGAAAGACTTTTTAAGGCTTAAAAAGGCAGATATTATTCCTTCTTAAAACGCTACCTGAGATGCTGCGACAGTGCTGATTCTTCCTTGCTTTTCTGCTTTTCTCCAAATAAGAGGACGTTTTCTACATAGAGATCGATGAGGTGAAATGGATAGGGGTAGATGGTATATTGCTTCAAACGAACAAATTGTACGCTGAGCAGCCGTAACAACGGCTGGATATCAAAATGTTCTGCTCCCTGGTAAACATCGAAGCGCCGGATGAGATGGGCACGCGGCTGCTGGTATTTCATCCCCTCCGTCGCCCCGACCATATAACAATGCTCATCATCATACCAAATCCCCTCGTACATATGTACATCCTTCGCCTTATCACTTTGAAACCATTTGAGTTTCTGATAATATCCGATGAGTTGGCAATTTGTATATTTTCCGTGTTTATTTGCCTCTATCTCCAGGATAGAGCGAATCACCGTAATGAACGGCATCTCATCGTCTGTCAACTGGAGAAAGGAAAGCAGGGGGTATTCTCGTTGGATTTCATCCAGATAGGCGTCGTATCTTTCGAGTCGAGAGTAGAAGTGTAAAGAATCGGCCTCTTTTTTGTTCGTAGGTTCTTTCCCCTCTTGAAGGAGGCCACGCTGCTGAAGCTCTTCCAACCCCAGGTAATTCTCATTTTTCACGGTATTATAATGTGGTAACAGCTTGAACATTTCTACGGGAAACACTGTTTTTATCTCATCCTGACGCCTGACAATCTCGTCATAATTGTAGAGCACGCGCTCTTTGCAATGTTCGATTTCAATAAAAAGATCGGGGCCAATGATCACATAATAGCTGGGGAGTGCTCGCTCATCTTCTGGTTTCTCCTCTCGTTTATATTTACAGATCATTTGCTCCGAGCGCTCGAACCAATCAACGCCCAGCCGTAGGCATCGTTCTTGAGCCTGCACTCGTTGCTCCGGGTCGCGTAGGTCTAAAAAGCAGAGATGGTCGTCTTCCACATACAGCATTGTTTCAAAGGGTTCAGAGAGTCCTGGTATATTACGTTTTTTGCAGACGTACATGAACTGTTCTGGAAAAAACGGCAAACATCCAGATAATGGCTTCTCCGAGTAGATAATAGCCTTCAATGCAAGCTGTATGAGTGATGTATCAAGTTTATGCTGAAGTTGACTTTTCTTTGGCAGAGGATAGGACAAATATGCATCAATGTCCAGATCCCTGGCCTCCAGAAAATTGACGTTGAGTGCTTGCTTTGGAAGAGCACAATATTCGCTATACAGTTCCTTATACGGATCAGTTTCCCCAGCGAATATCCCATTTTCGAGAAAATCCCTCTGCTGATAGTCCTGAAGTACCAGCACAGGCTGCTGAACCTGAGCGAGATTATCTATGCCAACAAAGTGTATATCAGGTCGCATGCTCTCAAAGAGCTGGAGATAGGTTTGTAGTGATACTGTGTTCTTTTTCCGATGGGCGAAAACGTAGGCAGGCCGAAGCGGTGTATTCTTCAGGCACAACTCACCCTCTTTGGGAGGCGTATATTCGCTGAACGTGCGTATATACGACTGGCTCTCAATGCCGTATTGTGTCAAGAACTGGCGGAAATCACGGATAAAATCAGACAAAATCTTGCCAGTACTCTCCTCGATATGGTTGAGATCGTGATAAGCGAGAGTCGTCTTTTCCCCGGACCTCGTGACTATCTTATAGAAAGAGCCATTTTCCTCTTTCAGACGTTTTAATTCATCTGGCTTCACTTGGAGAAAGTAGACGGCACCATCAGGCGCATTCCTTTTCGTAAAAAGCGCCTCGCGAGGGGCAAGATACTCATCTACATAGCAGCGTTGAAAAAGCTTTGCTTGTGCCTCTACTTTAAATCGGCGTACCTGATCTTTCTCCTGCGTAAGAATATCTTCGTGAAGATCGAGTTGCACACAGATATGGGAGATGTCATTATTGCACTTTGCATGGACGTAACAGCGCCCCTGCCCAGTAAAGCGTCCAGCCTGATTCCCATGCATACGAGCGACTTGTAACAGTTTGATGACCATGTGAAAAGCTAGATCAGTAAATGCGATGGGTTTGTATGGCAGCGCTCCATTACTCCAGAAAGGCAATATAATGGATTGAGGTGAAGTATGACGAGGGGCAAGCACATAGACTACCCACTTATGGTAAGGGCCACCATCTAACTGATCATGGGTAAAGACTCGATAGGGGGAATTGATTTGTGCCTGCAAACTATTTTGCATTCTTGCCCATATCTCTGATGGCCTCTTTGCGCTTTTGAACTTCCAATGCAAATCATCAGGCAACTCATATCGCAACAGTTGATATGCCGCTTCCAATAAGGGGAAGTCTGTGGGTTTCGTAATGAGTAACGTTGTCGTTGGTGTTCTTCGTGGCTCTGACATGCTCTTGCTCCTTTTATTTTCACTCTGTGACGACTTGCACCGTGAGATCTTTGCCGAGTGATACGGCTCGCGAGATATCCCTGAGAAAGTGTGTAAAGGCAGTATGGTAAACATTCGGCTTTGCACGCTGTAGGATGCCTTGGACGACGATAACGGAGGCATCCGTGAAGCTTACCGTTCGAAAATCAAGGTCATAATAACCGAGAGAACGAGGCTGTGTAGTGACCAAATTCAGATAGATCAGCTTGACTGGAGTATCGTGCTGCGCTTGCAAGCGAGCGACTTTCCTGCGTGCATGCTCACGGAAAGCATCGTCGTTTAGTTTGATGTGCCAATCAGGATCGTCCTCTGGCAAAGAGAAGCGTGCAAGCGTATATTCATTATAAAACTTGCAGTCGAAGTAGTAAGGGTAATGAGCTAATTTGAGATCAGCCGTTTCGGTCAGGATTTGCGGAAGCTCTTCAAGCAAAAATCCTTCATCGAGGAGAATGGCTGTAATGGCCTCCTCGCCAATAGCCCCTTTCAGAATAGCTTGAAAACAATAGGGAGTGAGAAAATGCTTGCCTGCTGATGGGAACGCTAAACGATAGCCCTGTGCTTGAAAATACTCCCGAATAACCTGGTTATCTTTGATCACCCGATAGAGGAGATTCATATCCCAGAGAAAGGTGTCTGCAAGAAGGATGTGAGGAGGAAGAATCTCGTTTTCGCGTGTTAAAAGGAGAATTCCTTGCTGATAATAGGAAGATTCGGCAACACATGTATAGTGCTGAAGCACGGGATCGGAATAGTCGTGTTTGAGCGCAGCCTGGCGCATCTGCTGCCATGTCTGGCGTGCTTCAGGATCGCTATTGCCCTGGCGCATCCTTTCCAGGCGGGTCAGCAAAGGACGAATGGCTTCTCGGCAACAATGATTATGGGCAACCAGGCGAGTGTCTTTGAGTTGGCGTGCCTCTCTCTGCTTTTGCGGGAGCGCAGCCCTTACTTGCTGGAGGATTTGACGCAGGTTGTTTGGCATAAAGGCATCACGTTCCGCTCGCAGTTGCTCAAATTCTGGAAAACAAAAACGCTGGAAATGCTGATACACTTCACGACTCACCAGTGCCTGCTGGTCGGGCATTTTCTCCCAGATGCGTTCGATACGGCCAAGAGCTTGGATGAAGGTTGTCATCGAATTCAAGTGAGCATCGTACATGGTACGAGTGTGTTTGTGATAGTTGCTGTTCCAGCTTGCGGAAGCATGGATGGTGGTCAACATCTGGCGAAATTGCGCTAAAGAAAGCAGCTTTCCTGAATAGAGTTTTCCCAAATACCAGATGTTCTCTTTCAAGCAAGTAATACGCTCTGGTTCGGTCAGATCTTCATCGAGAGGATTCCCAAAATAATAGTAAGGCGTTTCCAGCAGGCCAACGCGGGTAAAATCCAGGCGATGCGTTTTCTCCGGTGATGCCCAATATTGCAGATTAATTCCAATGCCCGCGGATTTATACTGGGTGACGATGACAACAGGTTTGCCTTCCCAGAAGAGTTGATCGAATGCTTGCTGCACATGCTCAAGCTGGCGCATTTTATTACCCTGTTTGGCATTATAGAACGCGACAAGAAAGGTTCTCTCTTTGATCTCGATCTCAAAAACGTCGAAATCACGGCTGTGCGAACGTTTGGTAATAGAAAAGATACCGGACTCCGGCTGGGGGTAGCGCTCGAACAAAAGGCGTATTTGGCGAAAGGTGTTCAAGAAGAGGAGCGTCGTATCGAGTGCAGGTGAACCGTTGACATCTTTTTCCTGAGCAACAGGCTGCTGACAGAGATGCATCAGCACTGAAAAGAAAAGTTCTACGCGATGCTTGAGATGCCCAGAGGAATCTATGCCAAATTCCTCATCTCTAGCTACCTGACGAATATAGCGAGCAATGGCGTACTGGTCTACATCAGCTGCATTCAGCTCTGACAAGATATGAAGCGTGATGTGATTATCTCTCCCCTCCGCTTTTCGCTGATTGAGTTCTCGGAGTAACTCCATGTCTTCTGGCGTTGCTTTGTGAACTTCCATTTGCTGATGCATCCAATCCAGGTGAAAATGATGTACAAAACGGGGGATGTCAGCCGTAGCAGATAAACCAAAGACCAAATTATTCAGGGCTAAGCTGCGTAAGATCACTTCAGGCGTTACATGCATGCCGTAATGATGAACTTCGACTTCCTCTGCGTCCGTAATTTGCTGAGGATCATGGATATCGTACACGCTAAACCCTTGCTCAAGGAGTGCCCCCAGGTCAGTTCCATCTTCTTGTTGGTGGGGCACAATATATTGCGTGATGCGTTCCATTTCCTCAGGATAAATAGTGTCCTGAAAGCAGTGGCGCATAATTTCTTGATACACTAATTCATCATTGCTAAAGCGTAATTCGCGAAAAAACTGGATAATCAGGTCGCTGGCATGACTTACTGCACTAAAAAGTCTGAGAGCAGAGAGCGCCTTGCGCTCCTCTTCCTCCTCCTCCAAATCCACCTCTTCAGCAGTTGGATCAGAATACAGCTCAAACGAACGGTCCGTTTGACGTAGATACTGAGAAGCGGTTCGTACAATATGTTGTGTGCGAAAAATGACCTGAGAAGAATGCTTTTTTCCTGTTTCCCGATCCTCAAAAATATTTCCAGTAAATTGATAAATCGTGGGATACCGTAATTTGGTCTCTTCCTGGAGGTCCTTAATTACTGTACGGATTGCAATCAGTTGTTCCCGAAGTTCTGGTGAACTGGGATAGGGACCATGAGGAAGCTTATGCTCTTCCATGGCATGATAAAAAAGCCGGAGAACGCTGGAAAGCCTTCACTAGATGGTGGTATTTTCAAACCCTCATGGGCTCGACCGGCTATTTAGCCGGCTACCCTTCTACTATAGCATAAGAAGCCGCTTCATACAAGAGATCGCGCGAGGCTGGGTGGGCGTCAAGTTTTTGCAAGGGGGTAGACAGAACAAAGGGAAACAGGTAGGATGGAAAAAAAAGCAAGTGGAGGCGGAACATGGACCAAGAAACCGAAGAGCATTGGCGAGCGCTGAGTGAGCAAATCTTGACGGATGTCAAAGAATGGCGCAGAGTCCACCCCAAAGCGACGTTGCGAGAAATTGAGGAGGAGATCCATGCGCGGATGAGCCGACTGGAAGCGCAACTGATCGAAGATACCGCTCAACAGAGTAGCAGTCGAGAATGGAGCGGAAGCGGCCCAGAGGAGCGACCCCATTGTCCGGTGTGCCAGCAGCCCTTGCAAGCACGAGGAAAGCACGTACGAACGTTGCAAGCAGCAGGGGGACAAGAAGTGAGTCTCAAGCGAGAATACGGAACCTGCCCCAACTGTGGCACGGGTCTTTTTCCCCCTCGATGACGAACTGGCCTTGACGGGCAGTCGCTTGACGCCAAAACAGCAAGAGCATCTGGCCCATCTGGGTAGTTGTCTGCCTTTTGCCTGTGCCGCCCGGATGCTGGAGAAGTTGTTGGGGGGTCCAGATCAGCGAGCCGACCGTGCGACGAGGAACCGAGCGGGCGGGAGCACGCTATGAAGAGGTGCAAACCGCTCAGAGCCAACAGGACCTGCCCGACGCCTCACAGAAGCAGGGGAAGGAGCCAATGATTTTCAGTACCGATGGAGCGTATGTGCCTCTGGTGGGAGGGGGATGGACAGAAGTACGAACGGTGGCGATTGGCCACGTCCAGCAGAAGCCGTGCAGCGGGGCAAACCCGGCCCAGGCGCGGGAGTTGTCCTACTTCTCACGCATGACCGATGCGCAAACCTTTGGGGACCTGGCCCAAGGGGAGATGCACCGCCGGGGGATCAGCCAGGCCAGGCAGGTCAGCGCGGTGACCGATGGAGCACCCTGGATTCAAGGCTTCATTGACTTGCATCGGCAGGACGCGGTACGCATTCTGGATTTTGCCCATGCCGCTGAGCATGTGGGATTGCTGGTGGAGGCGTTCCAGCAGGCAGGCGTCAGGTTCCCAGAGGACGTCGTCAAACGAAGCCTGCATGTGCTCAAGCATCGAGGTCCCAGCATCCTCCTGCGGTGGGGTGACTGCTTGTCCGAGGCCATTTCTGCCCAGGAGGCGGTGCAGACCCACCTCGACTACTTCCGCAAACGCCTCCCCTTGTTGGATTATCCTGGCTTTCGGCGACAAGGCTGGCCCATTGGCTCGGGGATGGTGGAAAGTGCCAACAAACTGGTGGTGCAAGCTCGCCTCAAAGGGGCCGGCATGCATTGGCAGCCCAGCCACGTCAACCCCATGCTCGCCTTGCGGGGCGCGATCTGTAGTGGCCGCTGGGATGAGGCGTGGCGACAGATCGTTCACCAGGAGCAGACCCTGCGCACCACCGCTCGGCGAGAGCAGGCACAGCATCGCTGTCAGGCGCTGGTTTCTTCGACGCTGCTCTTGCTCCTGCGCTTTCGTTCTCCCACTGCTAGCCCGCCGCCTCCCTTGCCCTCTCCACTTCCCCGCCCCGCGCACCCAACTGCCACCTTGCCTGGCTCGTCGTGTCCTTCTGCTCATCATCCCTGGAAACGCGGGCTGTTTCGCCGTCCTCCCTCCCTTGCAAAAACTTGACGGACACCC
>Ga0070738_10002468_pt1 | contig 28438 bp, 23 predicted proteins | sample Coa_R2_2_FD_66446 | JGI IMG/M metagenome (GOLD analysis project Ga0070738, IMG submission 66446) | Surface soil microbial communities from Centralia Pennsylvania, which are recovering from an underground coalmine fire - Coalmine... | ecosystem: Environmental > Terrestrial > Soil > Unclassified ...
AGCGGATTCCTTGATTGCGAACGTCGAGGAAATTGCGCGGGGCAGTATTTGAAGGCATCCGCTTCGCGGGATGGATTTTTTACGATATTCAATCCGCGAAACAAGTACCGCCAAGACATACACCACCCGCTAAACGCGCGTGCGCCGACCGTTGTTTCCGGGGACATACGCGGACGCGATCCCCGCGGCCGGGGCCCAGGCTGCTCTTGTCGCGGCTTGCGCGTTCAGTGTTCCTGGCGCGCCAGTTCTTCGCTTTCGAACATCTGCTCGACGGGCGCGCTGTCTTCCTGCGACGCCAGCGACAGCACCACGACGCGCTGGCCCTCGGCCAGGTGTTGCAGCAGAATTTCCTGGTTGTTCCGGAATCTGACGCCATCGCGGTGCCGGCCGGGCGTGGCGTTGGTCTGAATGAATGTCACTTGCTCGGACGGCCCGAGGCCGCGTTGCTGCTGCAAGCGCTTCGGAATATCGAACAACAGTAGCCGCGCGCCTGGAGGAATACAGACGGCGCAAGGGGCCTGCCGCGGATTGAACCACGAGCGCCAGCCGCGAAGCTCCGGTTTGCAGCGCTCTAACTCGGCGGGCGAAGTCAACCCAAGGGAACCGGACGGAAAACGATAAACGCTCAACTCTTCGCCCTCAACCGCAAGGCGCGTCTGCATGGCAGCCAAAGAATAGTCGCACATATTTGACTCCTCGCACTTTTGATGCGTTCGGTCTAAGACCTGTTTCAATGTTACACCTGAAGCCTCCCGCGCGGAACACGGCCCGCACGCCAATCATCTCTATCTATAGCCGCACAAAGGCGGGCGCGGGGCCTGGCTGCGTCAAGGCAACCGCCGCCAGCCTCGGTTGTGCCGCTGCGAGCTGTCACACGCGCCATGTTCGGACGCCGGATCACACTCTTCAAATTGCTGGGATTCGCCGTTCGCGCCGACGCGAGCTGGCTGATTATCGCGGCCTTGGTCCTCTGGACGCTGGCGGCGGGCGTCTTTCCCCGCTATTATCCGGGCCTTCCGGCTTCCGACTATTTTTGGATGGGAATCGCTGGAGCGATCCTTCTATTTGCCTCCATCGTGGCGCATGAGTTGTGTCATGCATTGGCTGCCCGGCGCTACGGCATCCCCATGAAAGGCATTACGCTATTCGTGTTCGGGGGCATCGCCGGCCTGATGATTTTCGCGGTGTTTGAGCTGTTTTTGGGAGGCGTCGCCAGCGCGCTGTGGTGGTTTCTGATCGGATTGTTTTTGAAGTCGGTGGCGCGCAGTTCCTATCGGCAACTGCGGGTCAGCTCCGCTCTCAGGGGCGAGCCTGTAAGCCGGTTTATGCATCCGCACCCCGATACCGTGACCGGTGGAATGTCGATCGCGGAACTGGTGAACGGCCACATCTACCGATATCGCCGGCGCATGTTTCCGGTTCTGGCGGACTCCGAGCGCCTGGAAGGCTGCGTCACGTCCGAGCAGGTGAAGCGGGTGCCGCGCGAGGAGTGGGAGGCGCGCACGGTGCGAGAGATCCTCCAGCCTTCCACGGCCGAGAACACCATCGCACCGGAAACAGACTCGATGGAGGCGCTCCGGCTGATGCAGCGAACGCATAATTCGGGGCTGATGGTGGCCGAGCAGGGCCGTCTGGTGGCGATGGTGTCGATGACAGACTTGCTGGATTTTCTCGCGGCCAAGCTCGAATTGGAGGGCGGAGAGCCAACCGAGCTTCGGGCGGCCTGAGGGCCGGTTTGTGGCGAGGTTTTCCGCATGCCGGCGGCGCGGCGGCAAACAGACCGTTTTGATTAAAAATGGAGCGCGAGGGAAACCCTGCCTATTCCAACCCGGCCATTTCGGCGGCGAATAGCATCGCCATGGCTCCGCCGCGCGCGTCCTTGTCGAGGCTGGCGCCGCGGCGCAAATAAGCTTCGAGCGTCGTCTGCTTGTTGGTCGATTCGCACACGTCCATCAACACGCCTTGCGGGCCGATCCTGGCGAGAACCGATTTCCATGCCTGGTCCACCCTAGGCTGATAGGATTTGCGGTCGAGCCATCCATTTCGAATGCCGCGCAACATCGAAAAGGCGATCATGGACGTGGCGGACGTCTCGGCATACGACGCCGCCTCGTCGATGACCTCATGCCACATACCGTCCCTGTCCTGGAATCGCCCGAGCGCGGCCATCAGTTGCCGGTAGGACAGCAGAATGCGGCCATATTCGGCGTGGTTTTTCGGGAAGTCTGTGAGCGCGAGCGCGAGCCCGAGAGCGGGAAAGGCGTTGCCTCTTCCCCACGCCGCATCCGTCGCAGGCGAATGGCGATACAAGCCGTCGGGCCGCAAATCGAGCTTTTCCATGAAGGTCAGGTGCCGCGCCGCCATGTCGAAATACTTGCGCTCCCCGGTAAGCTTGCCTGCCTTCACAAGAATGGCCGCGCCCATGAACACCGAGTCGCTCATTTCGTCGTGAAATGGCATCGCCTCCTTCATCGCCCCGTTTTGGTCGAAACCGAGATCGGCGGCTTTGCGGACCAGTTCGACATAGCGGGGATTGCCAGTGCGCTCGGCCAGTTCCGCAAACGCCAGATGCCCGGCCAGCGTCAGGGAGTTGGGACGCGCGCCGAGCGGATTTTTGGCTCCGCTTACGTAAGGAGCGGCGAGCTTTTCGACCTCCGCCACTTGCCCCATGCGCATGCGCGCGATCAGGGCCATGCCGGAGATGTAGGTTACCGCATCGAAATCGCGGCCATAGTAGCTTGCCAACTCCTCGGCCAATTGCCTCGGCAAGCGGGCGCGGCGGCGGTCGATTTCCTTATGCGCCTCGGAAATTGGAATGGCGCCTCCTAGAGAACTCAGCATTCCGGGCCGGGCATCGATTCTCCGGGCGGGAATTGTTCCCGCTTGAGCGACGGAATTATGCGCTAGCGCCTCGGCTAAGCCCACGTCGGGTCCTGCAATCAGGATCAAATCGGGGGCTTGAATGGCCATCCATCGCCACAGCGAGTGCGCCTCGGGATTGTCGCGATAGGCAATGCCGGTGGGCGGGAAGGAAAGTTTACTCCGGCCGGGATTGGCAACCGGGACGGCGAGAAGACGGAAGCGAGGCTTGTGAGCTTCGAAACTGCGAACTTCTCGCGTCACGGCGCGGGAGGATTCGTCGTTTCCTTGCAAGCCGCCAATCAGCAGCACGGTGGGAGAGGAAGAAGAAGCGGCTTCCACCAAATCCGCCTCGATTCGTTGGCCGTCGCCGGAAAGGCCGACATAGAGGCGCTCCGCCGCGGTTGCGGGGAACGTCAGCACGATCGAGAAAAGTAAGGGGCTCAGTTTCACGAGGCGCCGGGGCGATTATATCGCGCCGGCTTGGCCCCCCGTTTGCATTGCTTCCGGCTTCATGCTGGACCCAATGACGGCCAGCCTCGGCCGCTACATGGACCTTTTGAGCGCGCGGCAGAAGCTGGTGGCCTCCAATATCGCCAACGCGGATACGCCCGGCTACAAGACCCAAGACATTGATTTTCAATTTGAATTCATGTCTTTAACCGGGGACCAAGCGCCTCAGGCCATTCAACCGCAAGGTCTGGCGGAAAAACCGGACGGCAATAACGTCAGCATGGACCGAGAAGCGCGGCTGCTGGCCGAGAACGCCATCCGTTTCAATTTGGCATCCACCTTGGTGAAGGGAAATTTCAAAACGATACGCGAAGCCATCGAGGAAGGGAAAAACTCATGAGCCTGTTTTCTTCGTTGCAGGTGAGCGCGTCGGGGATGGCCGCCCAGCGCACGCGCGCCGAACTTCTGGTGGAGAATATGGCCAACGCAGAAACCACGCGGACTCCGGAAGGAGGCCCGTACCGGCGCAAAGACGCGGTTTTCCTGACCGATATTCAAGCCTCGCCGTTTTCGGCCGTGTTTCAGAACGAAGTAGGCGAGGGGGTGCGCGTAGCGGAGGTGATCCAGGACGACCGTCCTCCGGAGTTGCGCTACATGCCCGGCCATCCGGATGCGGACGCCAACGGATACGTAGCATTTCCGCGAATGAATCCGGCCGAGGAGATGGTGGATCTGCTCAACGCTTCGCGATCATATGAAGGCAACGTCGCGGCTATTTCCGCCGTAAAGGATATGATTAACCGGTCCATCGACATCATGAAGTAGGCGGATCGCTAAACACCGAAAATGGCCGCACCGATTCTTCCCGTCAACCTGAATATACCAATGCCGTCCGCGGCTCCTGTCTCACCGCCCGCCGCCGGGCCCGCTCCGGCCGGCGCCGGCTCCGCGTTTCAGTCCGTCTTCAATGAGGCGATTTCCACAGTCGAGCGTTTTGGCCAGGATGCGCAAGCCAGCGTCGGACGTTTTCTTTCGGGCGAGGGGGAGGAACTGCATCAAGTGGCGATCAAGACTCAGGAGGCGGAGCTCACGTTCGATCTGTTCTTGCAGGTCCGCAACAAAGTCATCTCGGCGTACCAGGAAGTGATGAAGATGCAGGTGTGAAGAGGGCGTTCGCCATCAGCGTTGCATGAATCAACTCACTCAACTCTGGAACCGCCTCAGTTGGGCGCAAAGGATTTGGATCGCCGCGGCGGTTGCGGCGGTTATCGGCGGGATCGTTGCGCTCAACCGCTGGAACGAGGAGCGCGATTTTAAGCCTCTGTTTTCGGGCGTTGCGCCGGAAGACGGAGGGGCGATCACCGCCAAGCTGCGCGAACTTGGGGTTGACTACAGGCTGGCGCAAGAAGGCGCCGCCATCCTGGTTCCCTCGCAAAGGGTCGCCGAGACGCGCTTAGAGTTGGCTTCCGCTGGCTTGCCCAAGACCGGCCGCATCGGATTCGAGCTGTTCGACAAAGCCAATTTCGGCGCAAGCGAGTTTACCGAGCAGGTGAATTATCATCGGGCGATCGAGGGGGAGCTGGAGCGGTCGGTAATGTCGATCCGCGAAGTAGAGCAGGCCCGGGTGCACGTAACGTGGGCTAAGGATTCGCTTTACACCGAGCAGCGCCAGCCGGCCAAGGCAAGCGTGTTGGTGAAACTGCGCCACGCCGCGGCGCTATCTCCGCAGAATGTCGCGGCCATTTGCCAATTGACCGCCAGCGCGGTGCCGGGACTGACGCCAGACCAGGTTTCGGTGGTGGATGCCAACGGCAATCTGCTGAACCGGCCGCGGCCGCTTTTCGACGGCGGAACGGACCAGGACGACGCGGCTTCCCAGGAGCTTCGCAAGGAAGTGGAGCGCGATTTACAGGCAAAAATCGCCGAGACGCTAGAGCCATTGCTGGGCTCCGGACATTTTCGCGTGGGCGTCTCTGCGGATCTGGACCGGACCAGCGGCGAACAGAGCGAAGAAACCTACGATCCCCAGAAATCGGCGGTGGCGAATTCGCAAACGACCCAGGATGGGCCGGCGCTCGCCTCGGCTTCGGGAGTGCCGGGAACGGCATCCAACGTTCCCAATGCTACCGCCTCTGCGAAGGCCGAAACCTCGGGCGTTTCCGCCTCCAACTATTCGCGGCGCACGGAAAACGTCGCCTATCAGACCAGCCGGGTGGTGAAGCATATCAAAATGCCGCAAGGCGCCATCCGCCGAATCTCGGTCTCGGTTTTGGTCGATCACTCCCTGCGCTGGGAAGGCTCCAAGCGCATCGTCGAACCGCCGCCGCCGGAGAAGATGAAGGTGATTCACGACCTGGCCAGCGCCGCGGCGGGCCTTGATCCCAATCGCGGCGATCAGCTCGTGGTGGAGGCCTTCGCGTTCGAATCGACCCTCTCGGCCGAGCCGCCCGTGTTCGAAGCTCCCGGTCAGCCGCCCGCCTCAACCTATCCTGCCTGGTTGCAGAAATTCATCGGAAATAAGAATCCCGCAGCGATGGTCGGAGTGGCCGCCGGAATCGTCCTGGCCCTGGCGGCCGCTCTCATGTTGGCGCTTCGAGGCAAGAAAAACAAGAAAGCCGCCGGCCCCGCTCCCGCTCCGGAGCAGACCCAGCCGAAGGAACTGGCCGCTCCGGCGGGAGGCGAGCTGGAAAAGCAAGCGCAGGCGCAATTGGCGGCGCAAAGCGCGGAACAGGAACGCAAGAACGCGGCCGCTCTCGCGCAACTTAAGCTGCCGGCCGGCGTGACCAATAAGGCCGAGGTGTTAACCAAGCACATCGCCGCCGAAACGAAAAAGGACCCCGTCGTGATCGCGCAGGTGGTTAGGAGCTGGCTCCATGGTGACCATTAGCGACAGCCCGGCCAGGGAGCACCTTTCCGGATCTCGCAAGGCCGCCATTCTGATGGTCATTTTGGGCGACGAAGCCTCCAGCGCGATTCTGAAAGAGCTGGACGATGACGAAGTCCAGGAGATCAGCCGCGAGATCGCCCGCCTTGGGACCCTCCCCTCCGACGAGGCCGAACGGGTTCTCGAGGAGTTCCATCAGATGCTGGTCGCGCGCGATTACGTCATGAAAGGCGGAGTCGATTACGCCCGCCGGCTGATTTATAATGCGTTCGGCGTGGAAAATGGGCGAAGCATGATGGACCGCCTGGTGAAGACTTTGGGCAACGAGACCCTTAGTTTCGACGCCCTGCGTAAGACCGATCCCCAGCAGCTCGCCAAGTTCATTCATAGCGAGCACCCGCAGACGATCGCGCTGATCCTCTCGCATTTGAATCCCTCGCAGGCCGCGGGCCTGTTGCTGTCGCTTCCCGTGGAGATGCGCGCCGACGTCGCGCTGCGCATGGCGAACCTGGATCAAATCTCGCCGGAGATCATTTCCAAGATCGCCACCGTGATCGGCACCAAACTGAAGGCGCTGGGAGAGCTGAGCCGGGAAGCCTATGGCGGCATGCACGCAGTCGCGGAAATGTTCAACCGCCTGGATTCCAACACCAGCAAGGAGATCCTCGAAACCATCGAGCAAACCAATCCAACGCTGGCCGAAACGATCCGGCACATGATGTTCGTTTTCGAGGACATGCTGCTGCTGGACGCCAACGCCATCAAAGAGGTGCTGGCCAAGGTGGATCGGAAGATTTTGACGGTCGCGCTCAAAGGAACCAGCGAGCAGATGAAAAACCATCTGTTGCAGGCGATGAGCCAGCGCGGAGCGGAGATGCTGCGCGAGGACATGGAGGCTCTGGGACCGATCAAGATCAAGGAAGTGGAAGCGGCGCAGCAGCAGATCATCGCGGTGGTGCGCCAACTGGAGGCCGAAGGAGTCATAAGCATCAAAGGCACAGCTGGAGAACAGTATGTCCTCTAGGGTGTTGCGTTCCGGCGCCGGCGGCGCCCAGGTACCGGACGGCCAAGCCGCGCCAGTGGCGTTCGAAAAGATGGTCTGGAGGCGCCCCGCCGGCGCCGGCGGCCCGATGCCCGGAGGCAGGCGATTGGCCGAGGGCGCTGCGGATGCCGGGCAGGCGGCTGAAAGGGAGAAGGAGATTGAAGCCCGCGTGGCCGCTTCTTACAAACAGGGCTTTGCGGCGGGGGAAGCGGCGGGCGCTCAGCGGGCGGGCGCGAAACTGGAGCCCGCGGTGGCGGCGTTCGGCTCGATGGTGAACGAGCTTGCGGGATTGCAGCGCCGCTTTCGGGCCGAGGCGGAAGAGGCGACCGTGGCGCTGGCCGTTGCGATCGCTCGACGCGTCCTCCACCGCGAGCTCGCCACCGATCCCGAGGCGATTTTGGGCCTGGTGAAGGCGGCGTTTCAACGGTGCGATGCGCGCGAATCGCACCGGCTGCGGATTTCCCCCTTGGACGCGGAGATGGTTCGGCAGAATCGCGAGGCCCTGGCGCTGCCGCCGGCCCTGGAGATCGTCTCCGACGCCGGTTTGATGCGCGGATCGGCTATTTTTGAAACTTCGCGAGGCGAACTGGACGCATCGGTAGGCACGCAGCTCGCCGAAATCGAGCGGGGCTTCGCCGACGCGCTCGCTAAAAGGAGGGCCCCTCAATGATTCAGGCGCGCGGGGAAAAATATGCCGCTTGAGGAATACGCGCAGGCGTTGACGGGTATCGAGACGTTCCGTTGGACGGGGCGCGTAAAAGAGATGGTCGGGCTGCTGGTGGCCTCGGAGGGCCCGGCCGCGGGAATGGGCGACTTTTGCGAGATCCAGTCGAGCGGGGGCAGGCGCGTGCGGTCTCAGGTGGTTGGGTTCCGTGACGGACGCGTCCTGTTGATGCCGCTTGAAGAGACTGGAGGATTGCAGCCGGGCGATGTTGTAGCGGCCCGTCCCAACGACGCGAAGTTCGAGGCGGGGCCAGAACTCCTGGGGCGCGTTTTGGACGGGTTCGGCCAGCCCATGGATGGCGGCCCGCCCATCCGAGGCGAGGAGCGCCGCGACCTGTACGCGACGCCGCCCGGGCCTCTCGACCGTGAGCCGATTTCGGAGCCCCTGGTTACAGGCGTGCGCGCCATAGACGGGCTGCTGCCCTTCGGCAAAGGGCAGCGCATCGGCATTTTTGGCGGCTCGGGCGTCGGCAAAAGCACGCTGCTCGGCGCGATGGCCCGTCACCATTCGGCCGATGTCGGAGTGATCGCGCTGATTGGCGAGCGCAATCGCGAAGTGCGCGAATTTTTAGAAAGGGAACTGAGCCCGGAGGGCCTGAAGCGCAGCGTAGTCGTCGTGGCGACCTCCGACGCGCCCGCGCCCCTGCGGATCCGCGCGGCGTTTGTCGCGCTGGCCGCCGCCGAATACTTTCGCGACCGCGGCCAAAGCGTCCTGCTGGTGGCGGATTCGGTGACGCGGCTCGCCATGGCGCAGCGCGAGATCGGCTTGGCCGCGGGCGAGCCGCCCAGCCAGAAAGGCTACACGCCAAGCGTCTTTCAGCTCCTGCCGAAAATCTTTGAGCGCGCCGGTAATTTCCGCTCCGGCTCAATCACCGGCTTTTTCACCGTACTGGTGGAGGGCGACGATTTCAATGAGCCGATTACGGATGCGGTGCGCGCCATTCTCGACGGTCACGTGGTTCTGTCGCGCGATCTCGCCGCGATGGGACACTATCCCGCCATCGACGTTCTCAATTCCGTCAGCCGGCTGGCCAGCCGGGTGGCGTCTGCGGAACAGCGCGCGGCGGCGCGGTCCGTCAGGGAGGCTCTGGCCGATTACCATCAGTCCGAAGACTTGATCAATTTGGGCGCTTATGTCGCCGGCACGAATGCGCGGCTCGATTCCGCCATCCGCCTGAGGCCGAAGCTCCTCGATTTTCTGCGGCAGGAGCCGGAATGCAACGAACCGCTGGCCCGGACGCTGGAGCAGCTTCGCAGCCTCGCCGCGGATAGCCGATAAGGGAGCCGAGAACTTATGAAAAAATTCTCCTTCCCGCTCCAGCGCGTCTTGGATTGGCGCGGCACGCAAGCTCGGATCGAGGAACTAAAGCTGGGCCGCCTCTATGCCGAGCTGCGCGGCGTCGAGAATCGCATCGCTTACGCGCGCGCGGAGCGAACCGGCTCTCAGCGCGCGATGGCCCAAACCGGCGCGACCGGAGCCGAATTGGCCGCGCTCGATTCGTTCAAAAAGGCCGCCGCCGCGGAATGCGCGCGCCTGGAAATTGTGGCCGGCGCGACCCGGCGCAGCATCGCGCTCCAGATCCAAGCCGTCGCCGCCCGGCGCCGGGAGGCTCGCCTGCTGGAAAACCTGAAGCGGCGCAAGCTGGCCGCCTGGAAGCTCGGATTCTCAAAAGAATTAGATCAACAGGCGGAAGAGGCGCATCACTCGCGAAGGCGGGCCCGCTAGCGCAAGCGGCGCGCGCCAACTCTAAACTGAAAGTAGGCGTTGAACGCCTAGATGTCTATGCGCCAATTCTTTTGTACGATTTCTCTCGCCTGGGCGGGGCTTGCCGCCGCGCGCGCCGCCAATCCGCCGCCCAAGTTGGATTCGCTGCTGAAGGGCATCGAGGACCATTACAACAAAGTGAAAACGGTTCAGGTGGATTTCGTTCAAACCCACACGGATCGCGTCCGGAAGACCACCGAGCAAGGCACTCTGTTTCTCCAGCGGCCCGGCCGCATGCGGTGGCAATATTCCTCGCCCGCCGGAAAACTATGGGTCTGCGACGGAAAGATCGTGTTCGAGTACGATCCTGAACGCAAGCGTGTAGAGAAATCGAAGCTGAAAGACGAAGAGGATCTCCGTGCGCCATTCGCCTTCCTTCTAGGAAAGCTGCACTTTCACGATCAATTCGGCAGTTTCGACACGAACCAGGAAGGGCCGGACACAAGAATCGTAGCCAAGCCGAAATCCGATAAGCTGCTCTATACGGAGGTTTCGTTCGTGGCCGCGCCTGATTTCACGATAAAGCGCGTAACCATCAAAGGCCAGGACGGTTCCGTCATGGACTACGTTTTCCAAAACGAGAAAAGAGATTTGTTGCTGACGGATGCGCTGTTTAAATTCGCGCCTTCCGGGGACGTGGAAGTAGTGGATACAACTAAGGTCAACTAAGCCATGGCCAGCGCCGCCGCGGGGCTTCGATCGTTCGCCAACGAGCCCTTGACCGATTTCCGCAACCCGGACAACGCCCAGGCCATGCGCGCGGCCATCGCGCAGGCGCGCGCCGATTTGGGCCGCGAATACGACCTGGTGATCGGCGGCCGCCGGATCCGCACGTCCGAAAAAATTCAGTCCTTCAACCCGGCCCATCCGAGCGAAATCGTGGGCCTTCACCAGAAGGCCGGGCGCGAGCAGGTGGAACCCGCCATGCAGGCGGCGCTGCAAGCTTTCGAAAGCTGGAAGCGCGCCTCGGCGGAACGCCGCGCCGAAACGATTTTCCGCCTGGCCGCCATTCTGCGCCGCCGTAAGCTGGAATTCAACGCCTGGATCGTCCTTGAGGCCGGCAAAAATTGGGACGAGGCCGAGGCCGACACCTGCGAGGCGATCGATTTCTGCGAACTCTATGCCCGCGCGGCGCTGCATTTGACCGAAGCGGAACCCCTAGTGCAGTTGCCTGGAGAGCGCGATTCGCTTCAATACATCCCTCTCGGCGCCGGCGTCGTCATTGCGCCCTGGAATTTCCCGCTCGCGATTCTCTGTGGCATGACCGTAGCTTCCATAGTGAGCGGCAATACGGTCATCGTCAAGCCCTCTAGCGATTCCCCAACGGTCGCCGCGAAATTCTTTGAAGCCCTGGAGGAGGTGGGACTGCCGGCCGGCGTCGCCAACTTCTGCCCCGGCTCAGGAGCCGCTTTCGGCCGCGCCATTGTGGACCATCCCAAGACCCGCTTCATCGCCTTCACTGGCTCGCGCGAGATCGGATTAGAGATCCATTTGCGCGCCGCCCACACGCAGCCGGGCCAGATCTGGATCAAGCGAACGATCCTAGAGATGGGCGGAAAGGACGCGATCATCGTCGCCGGCGATTCGAATCTGGACGCGGCGGTGGAAGGCGTCGCCGTCTCGGCGTTCGGATTCCAGGGTCAGAAGTGCTCGGCCTGCTCGCGGGCGATTGTCGACGAAACAGTCTATGGCCCGTTTGTGGAGAAGCTGAAGGAGCGGGTTTCGCGAATCCAGCTCGGCGATCCCGCCGAGAACCTGCCAATGGGACCGGTAATCAATGAACGGGCGATGCGTTCCATCTTGCAATACATCGGCGTGGGCCAACGCGAGGGCCGACTGGTTTGCGGCGGCAAGCGAGCCGCCGGCGAAGGTTACTTCATCGAACCCACGCTTTTTGCGGACGTGGCGCCCGGCGCGCGCCTGGCCCAGGAAGAGATCTTCGGGCCGGTTTTGGCGGTAATCCCCGCGCGGGATTTCGACTACGCTCTTCAAATCGCCAACAATACCGAGTACGGCCTCACGGGCGCCGTGTATACACGCTCCCTTGAAAATATCGACCGGGCCAAGCAGGATTTTCACGTCGGAAACTTATATATAAATCGCAAATGTACGGGCGCCGTGGTGGGAGCTCATCCTTTTGGCGGATTTAACATGTCGGGCACGGATTCCAAGGCTGGCGGTCCCGATTATTTGTGCTTGTTCACGCAAGCCAAATCCATCGGCGAAAGGATCCACGGCTGAGCGGTCAAATTAAAAATGCGGCGGCGCAGCCTGCGCCGCATCGCCGTATATATCGTGTTACCCGTCACCAATAGGGATGCCAAATACCGAATGGATCGTAGTAGCCGCCTCCGTACGGCCCGTAATACGGACCACTCACCGGGCCGGGTCCAAAATAAATGCCGAACGATGGCCCCCTGTAGAAGGGGTGGCGCTCGAAGTGGCCGGCGCGATGCTCGACGCGCCCGTGTTGGGCCCATGCTGTGGTGGGTAGAGCCAGAGCCGCCAACAAAGCGGCCAAAAGCCCAAGCTTCTTAAACATAATGGTCTCTTTCTCCTCCACACTCATTTGGATGATTTTCGCGCCGCAAGGTTGCGTGGCCAGGCCAACTCCTCTTACTCTAAGAACTTATGCCGTTGATTGAAGTCATAGTGTTGGGCATTCTCCAGGGACTTACCGAGTTCCTGCCGGTGAGCAGCACGGCGCATCTGGTGATTGCGCCTAAACTGTTCGGCTGGCCCGATCCCGGCTTATCCTACGACATCGCCCTGCACGTAGGCACGCTGGCGGCCGTTCTAATCTATTTCTTTCGGGACTGGATTCAGCTCATCGGCCAGGGGCTGGGCTTTAAAGCGGGCGGCGATCCGGAGCTCCAGCGCAATCGGATGCTGCTTTGGCTTCTGATTATCGGCACGATTCCCGGCGGTCTGGCTGGCCTGTTGTTTCAGAAGCGCGCGGAGACCGATCTCCGCGGGCCCTATTTGATCGCCATATTCATGATCGGGATGGGCCTGTTGATGTGGGCGGCGGATTATCTGGGCCGTAAGAAACGGGATCTGTCGCATGTGACGGCGCTGGATTCGGTCGGCGTGGGAGCGGCCCAGGCGCTTGCGGTTATCCCGGGCGTGTCGCGCAGCGGCATCACGATTTCGGCAGGCCTGCTGCGCGATCTTGACCGGCCCTCCGCGGCCCGCTTTTCTTTTCTCTTGTCAACTCCGATCATCCTGGGCGCCGCCGCCAAAGACGCTTGGGACCTGTTACGGCACGACGGCGGCGTTCCCCCCGAGTTGCGCACGGCTTTTCTGCTGGGGATTCTTATCAGCGCGATCACCGGTTGTGTGACCATCGCTTTCTTCCTCGATTTTCTGAAGCGCCGGAGTCTGGCTTTCTTCGTTGGCTATCGAATTGTGTTCGGCCTGGCCGTGATCGCCGCGGCCCGGTTTTGGCGCTAGCCTTTCCGACGCGGGAGCCACGAGCCGATGGGAGTGGGTTCCACCGGCAAAAGCCGCGGCGGCTTACACCAAAACGGTCGCCACTTCCACTTGAGAGCGCCGGCCTTCCACGACCACGATGCCGCTTTCGGTTACGGTGCAACGCTCGCGGCGCCGGTCGCGTTCAAGATCGTAGCCGATCTCCTCGCCTTCGGCCACGCGGACGTTTTTTTCGAGAATCGCCCGCCGCACCTTCGCTCGCGCGCCGATATCGCAGTTATCGAAAATCACGGAATCCTCCACCACCGCGCCGGTATGCACTCTGACGTTGCGGCCCAATACTGAGCCGCGCACAAAGCCTCCCGCCAAAATGGTGCCGCCGGCCACGATTGAGTCGATGGCCTGACCGCGGCGCCCTTGTTCGTCGAAGACGAACTTCGCGGGGGCATCCTGGTAGCCGGCGGTGCGCAAGGGCCACTGGCGGTTATAAAGATTCAAAGCGGGGGAAACCGCGCGCAGATCCATGTTGGCTTCATAGTAGGCGTCGAGCGTTCCCACGTCGCGCCAATAGGCCTCCTGCGTAACCGGGTCGCCGGGAATCCGGTTGCTCTGAAAATCGTAGGCGAACAAGGGCGCGCGTCCCACTAATGACGGAAGAATGTCGCGGCCGAAGTCGTGACTGCTGGCGGGATTTTGCGCGTCTGCAATCAATTCCCGCACCAGCAGATTGGTTGAGAAAATATAGTTGCCCATCGAGGCGAACACCCGCTTGGGGTCGCCAGGCATGGAAGGGGCATCGGGGCGTTTTTCATGAAATCCGATGATCGAGTTATCCGAAGCCGTCTCAATTACGCCGAGCTCGGCGGCATGAACGCGATCGGTGGGAATGGCGGCGACGGTGGCCTGGGCGCGCTTGTGCATGTGGTATTCCAGCATCTCCCGAATGTTCATTCGGTAGATGTGGTCCGCTCCAAAAATCGCTACGTAATGAGGGTCCGCCTGCTCAATGAGGTTAATGTTCTGATAAATCGCGTCCGCCGTGCCGCGGTACCAATTCTCATCGGCGGTGCGCATCTGCGCTGGCACGGGGATGATGAAATATTCCTTCAATAAGCTATTGACCTCCCAGCCATCCCGCAAATGCTGGAGCAAGCTCTGGCTCTTGAATTGAATCAAGACGTAAATGGAGTAGATTCCCGAATTCACCAAATTGCTCAGAACGAAGTCCACGATGCGGTAACGCCCGCCAAACGGCACAGCCGGCTTGGCGCGCTCTTTGGTAAGGGGAGAGAGCCGGGTTCCCTTCCCCCCGGCCAGGACAAAAGCCACTACCCGAACTTGCATATGCACCACATTTTTGCAGAGCGCCATGCGATTTGCCAAGCGCTTCTTGCCGTTTTCTTCGGAACGGGCGCGCCGCGCCTCCAGCCGCGCCCTCGCCTGCCGAATGGCCATAACGAAGACAATGAATTCGCTTCCTTCGGCCTTTCAGAGAGATTTTTCCTCGCGCCGCAGTGACTTGCTTGCGCATATCGAGCCGTATGCCGGTTGGCGTGCAACGCTCTCGTCGCGGAAGGGATCTGAATAGTGGGCGCAGACTCGGGAGAGCGTCGCCGGCAGACGCGCGGGGTGAGTTGCGCCAACAGATGTTCGTCTCCTGGGAAAAGTGCGCCAAAAAGGACGACCATCTCGGTCCCGAGTGAAGAGGCCAGAGCCTCCCGAGCCACTCGCGCCCCAACCGAACGCCGGGGCAAGTGCGTTCGTTCCGGCCGGTGAAGGGGGGGCCTCCGGCGGCGCTCCTGCAGCGCCTGCCCGGGCGAATAGGAGCTCGCGCTGGCGGAAGGGAGCCTGTTTTTCCGCCTTTCTTGCGCTCGTCGTTTCCGGCGCCTACGTATTTCGCGCCAAAGATCCTCGTCCGCCCGGGGCTCCGAAAACGGGAAAATACGCGGCGCGGGAAAGCGGGCCAGCCGCCGTTCCGGTGGTTGCGGTTCGGGCTCGTCGCGGCGATATCGGCGTGTATTTCACGGGACTCGGCGCGGTGACTCCGCTCAATACGGTGATGGTGCACTCGCGGGTGGACGGAGAGCTTACCGCCGTCCATTACCAAGAGGGCGACATGGTGAAACGCCACGATCTGCTGGTGGAGCTCGACCCGCGGCCATTTGCGGCGGCTTTGTTGCAAGCCCAGGGTGCGCTGGCGCGCGACCAGGCCACGCTCGCCAACGCCCGCATCGACCTCGCCCGCTACCAGGTTCTCGTTCCCCAGAAAGCCGTGCCGGAGCAAACTCTCGCCACCCAAGAGGCGCTCGTCAAGCAGCTTGAGGGCACTGTAGAACTCGACCAAGGAGCGGTCGATGCGGCGCAAACCAACCTGGACTATACCAAGATCTCCGCGCCCATCGACGGGCGCGTAGGACTGCGGCTGGTGGATCCCGGAAACATTGTGCACGCCTCCGACACAAATCCGATGCTGGTGATCACGCAAATCCAGCCGATCAGCGTCATCTTCACTCTTTCCGAGGATCAACTCCCGCAAGTGCTCGACAAGTTGCGCGGCGGGCAGACTTTGCCAGTGGAGGCTTGGGAGCGCGATATGAGCAAAAAGATCGCGCAGGGAACGCTGAGTACGATCGACAATCTGATCGATCAGACTACTGGGACCGTGCGCATCCGCGCCACCTTCGACAACGCCGGCAAAGAGCTGTTTCCCAATCAATTCGTGAATGCGCGGGTCCTGGTGGAAACCAAGCGCGGCGTGGTTCTGCTCCCGTCGGCCGCGGTCCAGCGCGGCGCCACATCCACCTTCGTCTATCTCATCAATGCGGACGGCACGGTGACCGTTCGCAACGTCTCGGCGGGAGTGACCGAAGGCGATCAGTCGGAGATTTCGTCCGGCCTCAAACCAGGCGACCTAGTGGTGATGACGGGCGCAGACAACGTGCAGGAAGGCTCGACGGTGAACCCACAGATCTCTGGCGAGGAGACAGGCAAGTCCGGCGCCGGCAAACAGAAGGGGCGAGCGAAGAAGTGAATCCGTCCCGCCTCTTCATTCTCCGCCCGGTGGCCACTTCGCTGTTGATGCTGGGCATACTGCTTGCGGGGCTGGTGGCGTTCCGGCAACTTCCGGTGTCGGCGCTTCCCGAGGTGGATTACCCCACTATTCAGGTCGTCACTTTTTTTCCTGGGGCCAGCCCCGACGTGATGGCCTCCTCGGTGACGGCTCCCTTGGAACGCCAATTTGGCCAGGTGCCGGGACTCCAGCAAATGACCTCAACCAGCTCCGCCGGCAGCTCCATCATCACCCTCCAGTTCAATCTCGATCTGAATATCGACGTGGCGGAGCAGGAAGTGCAACAATCGATCAATGCCTCCGGCACCTATTTGCCGCCGGATCTGCCCACGCCGCCCGTTTATAACAAGATCAACCCGGCCGACGCGCCCATTCTCACGATGGCGCTCAGTTCTTCCACGATCCCGCTCAGAACCGTGGAGGATTTGGCCGATACGAGGCTGTCTCCGAAAATTTCCCAACTGCCGGGAGTCGGTCTGGTAAGCATCAGCGGAGGACAAAAGCCCGCGGTTCGGATTCGCGTGAATCCCACGCAACTCTCCTACTACGGCCTAAACCTTGAAGATGTCCGCAGCGCCATCGCCGCGGCCAACACCAACCAGGCGAAGGGAAGTTTCGACGGCTTGCACAGGGCCTATCAGATCGACGCGAACAGCCAGTTGTTGTCCAGCCGGGATTATGCGGGTTTGGTCGTCGCCTACCGGGGCGGCGCTCCCGTCAAGCTGACGGATATCGCCGAGGTTTTTGACGATGTCGAGAACGTCCGCCTGGCTGCCTGGAGCGGATTTGCCGGCTCGCCGGACCAGATCCCCTCGGTGATCGTCAATATTCAGCGCCAGCCCGGAGCCAACATCATCGAGGTTGCGGATCGGATCAAACGCCTGCTTCCGCAGCTCACGGCCACGCTGCCTGCCGGAATCAAGGTGGATATTTTGACCGATCGCACCAACACCATACGCGCTTCGGTGAGAGACGTGGAGTTTGAATTGATGCTAACCGTCGCGCTGGTGGTAATAGTCATCTTTCTCTTCCTGCGGACTTTTTCGGCCACCATCATACCCACCGTCGCGGCGCCGCTCTCCATCGTCGGTACGTTCGGAGCGATGTACCTGCTCGGCTACAGCTTGAATAATCTCACGTTGATGGCGCTGACCATCGCCACAGGCTTCGTGGTCGACGACGCGATCGTGATGATCGAAAACATCAGCCGTTACGTCGAGCGGGGCGATCCCCCCGTGGAGGCGGCGCTCGAAGGCTCGCGGCAGATTGCCTTCACCATCGTCTCTCTGACCATCTCTCTGATCGCCGTATTGATCCCCCTGTTATTCATGGGCGAAGTCGTGGGCCGCCTCTTCCGCGAGTTCGCGGTCACTTTAAGCGTCACGATCCTGATTTCCGCCGTGGTGTCGCTGACGCTCAGCCCGATGATGTGCGCCAAACTGCTGAAGCATGTGCCGGAACAGCGCCGCGGGCGCTTCTATCGAGTCTTGGAGGGAGCCTTCGACCGAACCATACGCGCTTACGGCCGGACCTTGCAAGTGGTCCTTCGCCATCGAGTCGTCACGCTTGTTGTAGCGCTTGCGACTCTGGTTCTGACGGTCTATCTCTACATCGTCATTCCGAAGGGGTTTTTCCCGATTCAGGACACCGGAGTCATTCAGGGAATTTCCCAAGCGGCCCAAACCGTTTCGTTTCCCAGGATGTCGGAGTTGCAGCAGGCCCTCGGCAGGGCGATCTTGCAGGACCCGGCGGTGGAGAGCTTTTCCTCCTTTATCGGCATCGATGGAACCAATGTCACGCTGAACAGCGGCCGTATCCAGATCAATCTCAAGCCGCTCGATCAGCGCAAAATCAGCGCGTCGGAGGTCATCCGCCGTTTGCAGGCGAAATTGGCCCAGATCGCGGGAATCACCCTCTATATGCAGCCCGTGCAGGATCTCACGGTGGAAGATCGGGTCAGCCGCACCCAGTTCCAATACACGTTGGAAGATCCCAAAAGCGATGAGTTAGCGGACGCCGCCCGGCGCATGCTGGCGAAGCTCCAGACGCTGCCCGAGATACGGGATGCCGCCACGGACCAACAGGACCGGGGTTTGCAGGCGACTCTGCTCTACGATCGCGAAACCGCGGCGCGCGTGGGCATCACCGCATCCATGATCGACCAGACCTTGTATGACGCCTTTGGCCAGCGTCAGATCTCGACGATGTTCACGCAGTTGAATCAGTATCACGTGGTGTTGGAAGTGACGCCCACATTCTCCACCCATCCAAAGGACCTGAATCGACTTTTTATCCAAACGGCGGCGGAGGCCACCCCGGCGACGGCTGCGCCCTTACTTGGAAGCGTGGGGGTGGTGTCCGGCGGAATTTCCGGCACGGCTTTATCCAGGGGGCCCATCAACAGCGCCACGAACGCGGCCACAACCATCGCCACCGGTTCTGGAACTACGCCCGCCAGCGCCACTTTCAACGCTCCTATCGGCTCGCCCTCCACCTTCACGGGGGGCAAGCAGGTCCCCTTTCAGATTTTCTCGGGCGTGCAGCTATCCTCCGCTCCGCTGACCATCAGCCACCAGGGCCAGTTTCCCGCAGTGACCCTTTCGTTCAATCTGGCTCCTGGGGCGTCGCTCGGGGCGGCCATTGACGCTGTAAACAGGGCTACGCGGGACCTGCGCTTTCCGGAAAGCGTGCAGGGCGCGTTCCAGGGGACGGCGGCGGCTTTTCAGGCGTCCCTGACGAACGAGCCCGTTTTGATCCTGGCTGCGATCGTCACCGTCTACATCGTTCTTGGAGTCCTGTATGAGAGCTACATCCATCCGATCACGATTCTTTCGACGTTGCCTTCGGCCGGAGTCGGAGCGCTGTTGGCCCTTATGCTTTTCCACAGCGAATTCAGCGTAATCGCGCTGATCGGAATCGTCCTGCTGATCGGGATCGTGAAAAAAAACGCCATCATGATGATCGACTTCGCTCTCGACGCCGAGCGGCGCGAGGGCCGGCCGCCTGAAGAGGCCATTTACCAGGCTTGCTTGCTGCGCTTCCGGCCGATAATGATGACCACTCTGGCGGCGCTTGGCGCGGGCGTTCCTTTGGCGTTCGGCGGAGGCACGGGCTCGGAGCTTCGGCGTCCCTTGGGAATCGCCATCATCGGCGGCCTGATTTTCAGCCAGATTTTGACTCTCTACACCACCCCCGTGATCTATCTCCGGTTCTCGGAGCTCGCCAACCGGCTCCGCCGGCGGAGGGAGAGGCGAAGGTCGTGAAAATGTCTCTCGCTAGGCCGCCAAGCGCGCAGGGTTGGTTTCTCCAGGACCTTTGCAATTTGCCAGAAGATTCGTTTTTCCGGAGGGCGGAATGAATATCTCCGAACCCTTTATCCGCCGCCCGGTCGCAACCACGCTGCTGACCGCCGCAATCGCCCTCTCCGGCGCCGTGGCCTTCCTGCTGCTACCCGTGTCTCCCTTGCCGGCGGTGGATTTCCCGACGATTTCGGTGGCCGCCCAGTTGCCGGGCGCGAGCCCGGAGACGATGGCGTCCTCGGTCGCGACGCCGCTCGAAAAGCAGTTCGGCAGAATCGCCGGCGTGACGGAGATGACTTCCTCCAGCGGTCTGGGATCCACCACAATCACTTTGCAGTTCGATTTAAACCGTAACATCGACGCCGCGTCCCGCGATGTGCTGGCCGCCATCAACGCCGCCCGCAGCTACCTACCCACGAACCTCCCGAGCAATCCGACCTACCGGAAGGTGAATCCGGCGGACGCTCCGATCTTCATCCTTGCCCTGACTTCCGACACGGTGCCGAAACGCGAAGTGTACGACGCCGCCTCCTCCATTCTGGCCCAGAAACTGGCGCAGGTTTCCGGCGTCGGACAAGTGTTTGTAGGAGGCAGCGCGTTGCCCTCCGTCCGCATCGAGCTCAATCCGTACTCCGTTCATAAGTACGGCCTCAGCTTGGAGCAAGTCCGCACGGCCATCGCCAGCGCCAACGTCAATTCGCCCAAGGGCCAGTTCGCGGGAGGCGACCGCATGTGGCAGATGAACGCCAATTCGCAGATCTTTAAAGCCTCCGATTACCGGCCTCTGATTGTGGCCTACCGCAATGGAGCCCCCATTCGGGTGAGCGATATCGGCGACGCCGTGGACAGCGTAGAGGACCTGCGCAACGCCGGTTATTCCGGCGACAAGCCCGCCGTGCTGGTAGTCATCTTCCGCCAGCCCGGAGCCAACATCATTGATACCGTGGACCGGCTTCGCGCCACCCTGCCGCAGCTTGGAGCGTCCATTCCGGTTGGCATCCATATGCGGATCGTCATGGACCAGACGGTGACCATCCGCGCCTCCATCCACGAAGTGGAGCTCACGCTGCTGATCGCCATCTTCCTGGTGCTGTTGGTGGTTTTCGTATTTCTGCGCGAGGCCCGCACCACGTTCATTCCCGGCGTGGCGGTGCCCGTGTCGTTAATCGGATCGCTCGGCGTCATGTATCTGGCGGGATTCAGCCTCGACAATCTGTCGCTCATGGCTCTCACCATCTCCACCGGCTTCGTTGTGGACGACGCCATTGTCGTCGTCGAAAACATCACGCGCTACGTGGAGCAGGGTATGACGCCGCTGGAAGCGGCGCTCAGAGGCGCCCAGGAAATCGGATTCACCGTGCTCACCATCAGCATTTCGCTGGTGGCTGTGTTCATTCCGCTCCTGCTTATGGGGGGAATCGTCGGACGGCTGTTTCGCGAATTCGCGGTGACGTTGTCATTGGCCATCGCGATCTCCATGGCGGTATCTCTGACCACGACTCCCATGATGTGCGCTCACCTGCTGAAGCATGAGCCTCATCGCGGAAGGTTCTATCGCCTCACCGAGCGCGGATTCAATTGGATCATCCGCCGCTATGGCCGCAGCTTGAATGTCGCTCTGCGGCATTCCTTCCTCACGCTGCTGGTTCTGCTGGCGGCCGTCGCTTTGAATATGTACCTGTTCGTTCGAGTTCCGAAGGGATTTTTCCCGATTCAGGACACCGGGAGAGTGAACGGCAACATTCAGGCCGACCAGGATATTTCCTTCCAACAGATGGATCGCATATTAAGAAAATACGTCGCCATTGTGAGCGCCGATCCGGCCGTCGACAGCGTGATTGGCTTCACGGGAGGAGGGAGCGGACGTCCCAGCAATACGGCCCGCCTATTCATCTCGCTCAAGCCGCTGGAGGAGCGCAAAGCCTCCGCGATGCAGGTTATCGCGCGGCTGCGGCCGAAACTGGCGGAGGCGCCGGGAGCTAGCATTTTCCTGAGCCCCACTCAAGATTTGCGCGTCGGCGGGCGTCTCACCAACGCCGAGTATCAGTTCACCCTGCGCAGCGACAATACGCAAGATCTGAACGCCTACGGCCCCCGCATGCTGGAGGCCCTGCGAGCGATTCCCATCATCACCGACGTGAACACCGATCTCCAGGATCGCGGGCTCGAAATGTTTGTGGATTACGATCGTCCCACCGCGGCGCGGTTTGGCGTCTCGTCGCAGCTCATCGACAACACCCTGTATGACGCTTTCGGGCAACGGCCGGTCTCGACCATGTACACGCCGCTGAACCAATATCACGTAGTCATGGAGGCGGCGCCCCAATTCTGGCAGCGCCCTGAAATCCTGAGTCAGTTCTACGTCGATTCGCCCGCCGCCGGCGCCGTTTTTGGCCCCGGCTTCGCCCAGGTTCCGCTGAACGGCATAGCGCATTTCGCTCCCCAGACCACCGCGCTCGCCGTGAATCATCAAGGCTTATTCCCGGCTGTCACGATCTCATTCAATCTGCAACCGGGCACGGCGCTGGGCGATGCGGTGAATGCGATTCAAGCGGCGTCCAGCAAAGTGCAGCTTCCCAGCAGCGTCCAAACCTTGTTCGTTGGAACAGCCGAGGCTTACCGCGAATCGCTGGCCAATGAGCCGGCATTAATCGCCGCCGCGCTTGCGGCCGTGTATCTGGCGTTGGGCATTCTCTATGAAAGCTACGTCCATCCGGTGACGATCCTATCCACGCTTCCATCGGCGGGCGTCGGAGCCTTGCTGGCTTTGCTGGTTACGCGGACGGATCTCACAATCATGGCCATGATTGGCATCATCCTGCTGATTGGCATCGTAAAAAAAAACGCGATCCTGATGATCGATTTCGCTTTGGCCTCCGAGCGCAACGAGGGCAGGAATTCTCGCGACTCAATCTATGAAGCCTGCCTGCTGCGGTTCCGGCCGATCGTCATGACCACCATGGCCGCGATTTTGGGCGCCCTCCCTCTGGCCTTGGGAACCGGAACCGGATCGGAGTTGCGAAGGCCCTTGGGAATTTCCATCATTGGCGGACTTCTTGTAAGCCAATTGCTGACCTTATACACCACGCCAGTGGCGTACCTGTATTTCGACCGCTTGCAGCGGTGGGTGAGAAGACGATCATGAAAATTTTCCGCGGTCCTGGCGGCGTTGTAAGAGCGATATGTTTTTGCGCTCCGGTCTTTCTTGTCTGTTCTTGCCGCGTCGGTCCCGACTACAAACGGCCGCCCGCGCCCGTTACGCCGAAGTTCAAAGAGACCCCTCCCGCGGGATGGAAAGAATCGAAACCCAGCGATGGACTACGGAAAGGCAAATGGTGGGAGATTTACAACGACCGGCAGCTCAACGCGCTGGAAGAGCAAGTGGCCGTTTCGAATCAAAATGTCAAACAGGCTGAGGCCCTCTTTCAGGAGGCTCGAGCAACGGTAAGGGCGGCGCGCTCGGCGCTGTTTCCCACCCTTGCGGCGGACCTTTCGGCGGCGGCTGCGGGGTCGGGTTCAAGCGGCGGAACGCCGGTTTCATCGAGCACAGGCGCGGTGGTTCATGGAGCTTCCGGCACCACCACCGCCTTCACTCTGCCATTTAGCGCCTCCTGGGAGCCGGATTTGTGGGGCGCCATTCGGCGCACCGTCTCAGGCGACATCGACTCGGCCCAGTCTGCCGCCGCCAATGTGGAAAATTCCAAACTTTTATTTCAATCCGAACTGGCGCAAGATTACTTTGGCATTCGCGGCATCGATGCGCAGGCCGAGCTGCTCACTCGCACCGTGGCGTCCTACGAGGAATTTCTGCGGCTCACCGAAAACCGTTTCAACGGCGGCATCGCTTCCGGCCTGGACATTTCATTAGCGCAAACTCAGTTGTACGCCGCCCAATCGCAGTTGATCGATCTGGGCGTTCAACGCGCCGCCTTTGAGCACGGCATCGCCGTTTTAATCGGGAAGCCGCCGGCGGAGGTGACGATTCCGAAAGAGGGTTCCCTCACGCTCCCGCCGCCCGTGCCGGTCGGCGTACCCTCGGAGCTGTTGGAGCGCCGGCCCGACATCGCCAGCGCGGAGCGCCAAGTCGCCGCCGCCAATGAGCAAATTGGCGTTGCAAGAGCCGCTTACTATCCCACGTTAACGCTGACGGGCGCGGTAGGCTTTGCGAGCTCCGCGCTTACGACTTTGATCCAATGGCCCAGCCGCTTCTGGTCGGTGGGCGCTTCGCTGGCGGAGACGTTGTTCGACGCCGGCCAGCGCCGCGCTGTCGTGGACCAACGGCGCGCCGCCTATGACGCCACAGTGGCGGCCTACCGGCAAACTGTGCTTACGGCCTTTCAGCAAGTGGAGGACAATCTGGCGGCTCTGCGGGTTTTGCAGCAGGAATCCGCCAAGGTCGACCAGACCATCCAGGCCGCGCGGGACGCCCTGGCGATCTCTACGGTTCAGTACGAACAAGGGACCGCGAACTATTTGACCGTCATCACCTCTCAGATCGCGCTGCTGAATTCTCAGCTGACGGCCGTGACTACCGTGATGCGCCGGCTTACGGCGAGCGTCGGTCTGGTGGAAGCGCTGGGCGGCGGCTGGGACGTATCGAAGCTGCCGCTGCCGCGGGAGGTGAGCTCCAGGAGATAGCCCCGCGCCCCGTTTATAATGGCGATAGCTGGCGCTATCGTCTAACGGTTAGGACGGAGCCCTCTCAAGGCTCAAATACGGGTTCGATTCCCGTTAGCGCTACCATATCTCTTCTATTTTCATCGCTTTACTAGCGCATAGATCACGCCTCGCTCACACCAGAGTGGTTGTTTTTCAAGGATTTGGCGATCCTTCAAATACGGGTTTTTAACCCGTTATGCAGTTGAAGTTGCATTTGTTGTAAGCATCGTCAAGAGAAGAGCGATTCTGTCGCTAACGCCCTAAAATCCCTTCAAGCGTGCGCGCAGAGTATAATTGAGAGACAACTCGGATCACCCGCGATGGATGCTGAACGTTGGCGGCGGATTGAGGCGCTTTACCACTCGGCACTTGAACGGGAGCCGATGAAGCGATCCTCATACCTCGCCGGGCTGTGCGGAGCCGATGGAGACCTGCGCGACGAGGTAGCCTCCCTGCTGGCACAGAGCGATTCCAGCGTTCCGTTGGTTGAGTCAGCACCGTCCTCGTCGATCGAGAAGCAAGAGGGAACGCGCTCTCTACCGGCTCTGGCGCCGGGTGAGATACTAGGGCACTACTGCATCGCGGGCCTGCTAGGTGAGGGCGGGATGGGCAGGGTATACCGGGCGATGGACACTCGCTTGGGCCGCGCCGTCGCCATCAAGGTCTCCGCCGAAGAGTTCAACAACCGGTTCGAGCGCGAGGCCCGCGCGATCTCGGCGCTGAATCATCCTCATATCTGCACGTTGCACGACATCGGAATGCTTTCCTCCGGCGGCGCCTATATGGTGACGGAACTGGTGGAAGGCCAAACCCTGCGCGACTGGCTCAAGGGTTCCCCGAGCATGGCCCGTAGAATCGAGGCCGCGCGGCAGATTCTCGAGGCGCTCGACGCAGCACACGGAGCGGGCATCATCCACCGCGATCTCAAACCCGCCAACATCATGGTCCGTTTCGACGGCTATGTGAAGGTATTGGACTTTGGGCTCGCGAAGCGGATTTGCGGCTTGGGCGGACCTAGGAAGTCGGATGACACGGTTACGGCGGGAAGCACGATTCCCGGACGGATTGTCGGAACCGTTGCCTACATGTCGCCGGAACAGATTCTTGGCCAGGAATTGGATTCGCGCAGCGACCTTTTCGCATTCGGAATTGTTCTTTACGAAATGATCGCCGGCCAGCATCCATGGCCGCATGAGGTGACGGCCGAGACGCTGCATGCGATCCTGAAAGACCCGCTACCGCCGCTCGAGTCGCCTTGGGGAGGCGTTCTGGATAAGCTTCTCCGCAAGAATCGCGAGGAGCGCTACGCATCGGCTAAGGAAGTGTTGGATGTGCTCGCGAATCCGGCATCCGTGCCCGCTCCACCCAAGGCGAAACTCACACGGCTTATCGTGCTGCCGTTTCGTATCCTGCGCCCTCACGAGCCGTCTGACTTTCTGGCTCTCGCTCTGCCGGACGCAATTACGACTTCGCTCGCGGCGATCGATTCCTTGCTGGTGCGTTCCAGCATGGTGGCCGCCCAACTTGCTTCCATAGCATTTGACGTAAAGACGATTTCCGAAAGCGCTCAGGTGGACGCCATTCTTACCGGCAGTATTCTTTCGGACGGTGAGAATCTGCGGGTAAATACGCAGTTGGTTCAGGTACCCGATGGCGAGCTAATTTGGTCCAACACAGCAGAGGTTTCCTTGCGGGACATCTTCCGGCTGCAGGACAATCTGGTCGACCGGATTGTGGAAGGGCTCGCGGTTCCCCTGACGTCTCGCGAACGACGCGCCCTGAGGCACGATGTGCCGATGAGCCCGATTGCGTATGAGTTTTATCTGAGGGGCAACCAAATCGCGGCCGGCAGCAGTTTCGATCCGCGAAAGATGAGCATGGCGCGCGATCTTTATATCCGTTCGGTGGAGGAGGACCCGAAATATGCGCCGGCATGGGCGTGTTTGGGACGAGCGTATCGGCTCATAGGGAAATATGGCGGCGGAGATCCGGCCGAGAACATCCGTTTAGCAGAGGGAGCTTTCCGGCAGGCGTTTACGCTGCATCCGGATCTCGCCATAGCACACAATTACTATGCTGCTTTGGAGACGGAGACAGGCCGGACAGTCGACGCGATGGGGCGCCTGCTCAAACGCGCACAGAACCGTCGCAACGATCCGAATCTGCTCACCGGCTTGGTCCAGGCTTGCCGTTACTGCGACCTGCTGGAGGCCTCGCTTACTGCGCACCGTTTGGCCAAGCAGCTTGACCCGAATGTGCGGACCAGTGTCTCGTATACCTACCTTCGTCTAGGTGAATTTCAGGAGGCCCTGGATCACAGCTCCGGCCCAGCGGATTGCGTGGTGTTGCCGGCACTGATGGGCCTAGGCAGAAGAGAAGACGCTCTCGCGAACACCCACCAGGTGGAAAATCTGGTAACGAAGGAATACGTTCCGTGGATTCTCGCCTGCAGGGCATCCGTCGAAGGTGATATTCGAAAGGGTCGCGAGGCCATCCAACGCGCAATGGTGCTGCTTCCCATCCAGGATTCAGACCCAGAAGCGGCTTTCGATACAGCGACGTTGCTGGCAGCGCTGGAAGAACCGGAGCGAGCGTTTCAAGTTCTTTCATCTGCGCTCGATAAGGGCTATCACTGCCATCACGCGCTGTTGCATGACCCAGGGATCGAACCGCTGCGGTCCGACGCCCGGTTCAAGAATCTGCTAAACCGGGCATCGGAAATGAGCCGTCGGGCAAGAACTGTTTTCCTCGATAACGGAGGGGACCGGTTACTAGGCTTGTCTTAAGCGCGAGAGATCGCGCGGCAGCACTTAATCATGAGCGTGAAATGACAGCGTTCCCTCGAATACGTAGAACGCCATTCCCTGCGCCGGCGCGGACGTTCCGGCTAGAATCGTGAGTTCAGGATAGAAGGTCGCAAAAGTGGCGGTGAATTTTGCGCTCCCGGTCGCGCCCTTGAATCGGCCGGTCCCTCCCGTGAACACAAGCATTCCGGCAGCCGGAGTAAAGTTGTTTGAATTTGTGCCACCTTCCGTCCCTGTGTACACCGCTGTTAAGGTGTCTCCATTCGGGGCCGTCAAGGTGAGGCAACCATGCAGTGTCCCATCGAAGCCGATCCCTTTTTGTAGAGAGAACGATAATCCACCCAAGGACGTAAAACCGTCGCCGTGAGCCTCCACTGCGATCGGCAAGATTGTCCCGCTTGGGTCACAGTAGCTGGCGCCAGCTTTGTTCGCTGTACCCGTGTACGCCACGGCGAAGGCGCCCTGGACGGGCATTCCTTCCGCCATTGCCACTACCGACCCCGCAAGGGTCATCAGCGCTATTGAAGCAAGAAGTTTCATATTGGATTTCCTCCTGCCCGTATTCCGGGAACGCGTCTGAAAAAGGCTCATGCCGGTGAAAATTTTATGGTAGGATTCGGACGAACGATGGCGGCAGAAGGTCGGGTGCAAATCAGCGTGCTGCTCGAAGCCTGGGGGAACGGGGACGAAGACGCGCTCAATGGCTTGATGACTTTGACTTATCCGGAGGTACGACGGATCGCCCGGTCGCACTTGAGCCGCCGGCCTGCTGGTCACAGTCTCGAGTCGGCCGCCCTTGCGAACGAGGTTTATCTGAAGCTCCTTCGGGCGGACGGGTTGCGCTGCGACAACCGAAGCCATTTCCTGGCCCTCTGTTCGCAAATGATCCGGCGAATTCTGGTGGATCATGCTCGGAGTCGGGGCTATGCAAAGCGGGGAGGCGAATTTGTACGGGTGCCCCTGGACGATGAAGTGGCAGAGAACAAGCCAGTCCAATTCGGCGTGCTGGCACTCGACAGCGCACTGGAGTCCCTGGCCAAATTTGATCCCCGCAAAAGCCGCGTGGTGGAGCTGCGTTATTTTGGCGGGTTGAATATCGAAGAAGTCGCCGAGATCCTCAAGATCTCGCGCGAGACCGCCAAGCGTGATTGGAACGTCGCCAAAGCGTGGCTACGGCGCGAGCTGGAACATAGCTAAGCGAGCCACTTTGATCACACATTGATCACACCGTTGGCCTCCGTAGGCTGCATCAGGGGGAGCTGGCCGATCTGCATCCACGCAGAATCAGCCAGTTACGGCTAGATCGGACCACCTCGGACAACATGATTCGGGTTCGATTCCCGTTAGCGCTACCATCCATCCTTTTGATTCCTTTGAGCTTCTGAAGTTTTGTCAGGAACCCCAAGACATCCCATGACATCTGCGGTAATTGCCACGGCAGCGTTTAT
>Ga0070738_10002472_pt1 | contig 28392 bp, 18 predicted proteins | sample Coa_R2_2_FD_66446 | JGI IMG/M metagenome (GOLD analysis project Ga0070738, IMG submission 66446) | Surface soil microbial communities from Centralia Pennsylvania, which are recovering from an underground coalmine fire - Coalmine... | ecosystem: Environmental > Terrestrial > Soil > Unclassified ...
ACGGCGACGCGAAGGACCGATCTTGGCTCAGCAGCTTGCCTTCGTCATGCAGCATCGCGGCTTCATGTTCCGTCAGGAAGTGCCGCAGCAGCCGGACGGCCCGCTTTATACCTGGCACGCCGACAAGGACGGACGAATTGCCCTCGATCGCGTGCGCCAGAGCGATGGCAAAGATGCCTGGCTATTCACGCGGCAAACCGTGCGCAACATTCCCCGCATGTACGAAGCCGTGAAATCCAAAGAGGCGGACTGGCGCTACGTTCGCATGGGCATCGTTGTTCCCGCCATCGAGGGGCAGGTCCATGTCGCCACGCAGAAGCGGCCGGAGGAAGTCCCTGCTCATCTCGCCTCGCCGCGGGCGCTGTTGCAGGGGTTTTTCCGCACCATGGACAGCGCCAATACCAATGACTCCAAGCTGGTCGACGCGCTGGAATACCTCGATCTGGACAATGTGCCCCTCGCCGATCGGGCCATCCTCGGCGGCAAACTGGCATCCAAGCTGGAGGCAATCCTGCGCCGCCTGCCGATTGAACTGAGTGCCATTCCCAACGATTGGAACGCGCCGTCGCAGATCCTTGGTGAATCGGAGGGAGTTCGTATCGAGATCGTTCGGCAACGCGACGGCGCGTGGAGCTTTAGCGAAGCGACGGTAGCCCGCATCCCGGAGATGTTTGATAAGCTGGCGGGCAAGATTCGACCCGAGATGGGACATGGCGAGCATCACGATAGCGCTCGCGATACGATGATGACGTTCCAGTCCGCCGTCCGCCGCCGGGATTTCGCCCAGGGCGCTCGCTGCCTCAATATGAGCGACATTCCATCGAGCGCCCAGGATGACCTCGGTCCCGTCCTCGCTTTCAAGCTCCAGTATGTATTGGATCATATTGGTCGTATCTATATCCAGGAAGTTCCAGATAATGCCGAGGGACCGCGTTACGTCGTCTATCGCGGCGAGCTGGGGCGGATCATTCTGGACCGCAAGACGGATGAGCCGAACAAAGGCCAATGGTTGTTCACGCCGGAAACGGTGCAGAATATCGAGTCCATGTTCCGCGCGGTCCTGGGTCAGGCGCCGGGCGATGGCACGGAGGAGCGCCAGGAAAGACTGGCAGTGCCACATTATTGGGAGACGCCGGGCGTCTGGCTGCGATTGCGCTTACCCTCCTGGGCGCAGCGGTCTCTGGGGCCGCTCGAACTATATCAGTGGCTGGGGTTGGCCGTAGCCGTGGTAGCAAGCTGGTTGACGGCGCGCGTGACAATGGCCGGAGTCACTCGGCTGGTGGCTTGGCTCTTGCATCACTGCGGTTCCTCCGTTTCCAGCAGCTTCATCATCACGACGCTCCGCCCGCTCACAGTTGTGACGGCGGTTTGGCTTTTCTTCTTGCTCTTGGAATGTCTGGACCTGTCCGTCGCGGTCGGTAGCACTGTTTTCGCCGCCGAGAAGTTCGTCTTGGCGTGCTTGCTCGGTTGGGTTGGCTTTCGCTTGATGGATCTGACGATGGCTGTCTACACCAACACGGAAATCTTACGGCCACACCGCAGCCTCGCGGATATGATCGTGCCGGTGTCGATGCGCCTTGGCAAGGCGGCCGTGCTTCTGTTTGTGTCCATCTACATTATCTACCAGATTGGCGAAGTAGATCTGCTCGGCCGTTTCTTGACTGGACTTGGCGTGGCCGGCCTGGCCGCCTCGCTGTCCGCTCAGGATGCGCTCAAGAATTATTTCGGCACCCTTCTGCTGATTGGCGAACGAGCGTTCAAGATCGGCGACCGCATCAGCGTCAGCGGCAAGGAAGGCATCGTCGAGCAGGTCGGCTTCCGCTCCACCCGCTTGCGCACGCCGGAAGGATCGCTCATCACTATCCCCAACGCGGTCATCGCTGCCTCCCCGATCGACAACATGGGCCTGCAGGCTCGCAGCGACGAGAAGGAGCCGCTTCAGGCTGCTTAACATCATTTCTTTCTGCTTGACCGGGTTTCGGGCTGTTCTTCTTTTTTTCCTGTCGGGTTGCGGGCGAAATAGGGGATTACACATCCAGAGGACGACGAGCCGATCTCAGGGCCGGCCTCCTCGGAGAGTAATTCACCCTACCCCAAACCCAAGGAGCAGCCATGTTTTTCCAGAATCTCTGTGCGCGCCCGTGGCGGAAACCCGTCCATCGCGCCCCCATCCGCCGCTCCCCGTCAACTCGGCCAATGCTGGAAGCGCTGGAGGACCGGATGTTGCTGTCTGCCGTTTTCACCGTGACCAACACCAACGACAGCGGCGCCGGCTCGCTGCGTCAGGCCATCCTCAATTCCAACGCAAAGCCCTCCAATACGTCCTCCAATCCCGGCCCGAATTCCATTCTCTTCGACATCGGTTCGGGTGCGCAGACCATCGCCCCGCTTTCCGCTCTGCCCACGATTACCTCTTCGGTGGTCCTCAATGGCTCCTCGCAACCAGGCTACACCGGGAAACCTCTCATCCAGTTGAGCGGTCGGAACTTGGCGAGCAGCCCGGCAGTCGCGGGCCTCGACATCACCGCCGGAGACAGCACGGTGCAGGGACTGGTGATCAACGGTTTCTCCGCGGGCGGCATCGAATTAGTGGGGGGTGGCTCCAATACGATTCAGGGCAACTACCTGGGTACCGACCTGACAGGCACCCATGCCGTCGGCGGAGGAGGCGTGAGGCTCATCAACTCATCTGGCAACCTCATCGGCGGCACGTCGGTCGCAAATCGTAACCTCATTTCTGGCAACTCGGCGAGCAATGGGCTTTTGCTCTCTTCTCAATCCAACAACAATCGGATCGAGGGGAATTACATTGGTACGGACCTCACCGGAAAGAAGGCCCTGGGCAACGGCCACGATGGTATCGCCCTCTCGAATGCCTCCCACAATCTGATCGGCGGCACCATTCGCGGTGAGCGAAACGTTATCGCGAGCAACGGCGGCAACGGCGTGGGGATCTATGGTTCAGGCAGTAGCAGTTCCATCGAGAACAAAATGGAGGGCAATTGGATTGGCACCGATATGAGCGGAACTCTGCATCTGGGGAACCATCTGAACGGCGTGTACCTTTACAGCGATTCCTCGGCTACCGTTAACTCTTACGGCAACGAGATCGGCGGCTCGGCGCCCTGGCTGGACGGCGGCTCCTGGGGTTCCGTACAGGCCGGGGTCGCCAACATCATCGCATTCAACCACGGCGCCGGCGTTTGGCAGGCCGGATACCGCATGTTCAACAACCCCATCCGCGGCAACAGTATCCACGACAACGGCGGGCTGCCGATCTCCTTGCAATATCAGCAGCCGTTCTCGGCGACCGTTAGCTATGCCCATACCGGCAAGACGCCAACGGTAGTCGGCTCGATATCCAGCTCAGCCACCCAGGAACTATTGCTCGATTTCTATGCCAGCAATCCCTCGGAGTTCGGCGAGGAGCGCCGCTACCTCGGCTCTACGGTGGTCCAGGCCAGCGCATTCAGCAACGGCGTCGCTTCCTTCACGGCCAACGTCCGCACAATCGAGCCAGGCGAGGTCGTCACCGTCACAGCGACGGGCTATTACGGCAACACATCGCAGGTGGACACCGGCAAGCCAGCCTGGGCCGACCTTGGCGGCTTCTCGCTCAGTCCGGTCGCCACCGGCCACGAGGCGGACGGCCGAGTAGTTGTGGTCGAGCTAGGTTCAGACTATGCGATCTACATCCAAATCGAAACCACCCGAAACTCCGGAGTCTTCGGTAGTCCCGAGGACCTGTTTGGTTATGTGCCGCTGTCCTTGGGCGGTACCCATACCCAGTCGCTGCAAGTGGTGACGGATAACTCGGGACTGCTCCAGATCCTCGTCATTGGGTCGGACTCCGGCCTATGGGTCGACGGCGAGTCAGCCTCGAACGCCGGCACCTTTAGCGGTTGGCAGAGCCTTGGAGGATCAGGAATCCAGCAGATCGCAGTGGCCAAGGACCAACTGGGCCTACCCGTAGTGTTCGCCATCGGCAGCGATAGTGGGGTCTGGTACAAATGGGAAAACAGCCCTGGTTCCTGGAGCGGTTGGTATACTCTGGGCCAACCCTATGGCACGGACGTTGGGTCCATCTCCGTGGGACTCGACTACGGCGGCAAGTTGGTGGTCGCGGCGCTGGACATCGAGGGTAATGTATGGGAGAGCACTCAGTCATTCCCCAACTCGATCGCTTTCGATGGCTGGCACTATCTGGACGGCAGTGTCAAGCAATGCGTGCTGACCTCCGATGGCTCGGGCCGACTGACCGTCTTTGTTCTGAGCGATTACAACGCCGTTTATTACCAGTCGGAGGACTTTTCCGATTACTGGTCGGACAACTGGAACTCCCTGTACGGCTACGTGCAGTCGATCACCGCGAGCCGAGACGCCTCGGGCCGCATGGAAGTGGTGGCCGTCGGCTTTGACGATCAGGTCTATACCATCCGTCAAACGGCAGCGAATGGCTCGTGGAGCAACTGGTCGGCCGGCTACGGCGGAACCGTCGAGCCGGGGGGCGTCACGCTGGGCCAGGAAGCGAACGGTACGTTACTCGCTTTCGCCGAGTTCAATGACATCGACAACACGAGTTGGGATTACATTCGTCTGTAAGAATACCTCCGAGCCTGAAGCGCAAGCGAAGAGAAGCCTTCGCTCACGCTTCAGGCTCGGATATTTACATTTGATCCGCACCAGTTAGTCGGAATCTCCCATGAGGATGAAGGCAGCCCAGTAACGCGGATGGGAGTAAGGTGTCTGGGCTGCTTCCTCCTTTGGCCGGAGCACTGGTCGAGCGGCGACCTCGGTGCCCCGTAGTTCCCCTTTCACCAATTTGGCCGCCAATCGGTCCCGCTCCGCTCCTGGCAACTGTCGCAACCACGCCTTGGCTTCGCGCAACGCTTCGGCTTTCGGCAGCGGCTTTTTCAACCCCTCACGTTTGCCCAACCAGTTCTCATAGAAGCGGCTCATGAGCAGCGCCGTGGCCGTGTCATCGACCTTCCACAACGACAACAGCAGACTGCGCGCTCCCTTGTGTAACAACACCTGACTGAAACCGAGCAAGCCTTCGCCGCCGCCCTGCGGACCCAACGCCGTCTCACAGGCCGACAGCGTCACCAAATCGGCGTCCAGCTGCCATCCCGAGGCGATGGCCGCCACCGTGAGCCGGCCATCGTACACTTTGCGTCCTCGGCGTCCCTGCTCCACCGGGTCAGGCAGTCGGTCGCGTGCCATCAGTAGGGCCGAGCGTGAGGCGGTGGTGGGATTGATCTGGCCATGCGTGGCGAAGTGCAGCACGCGGAAATCCCGAAGCCGTCCTGCCGCGGCCAATTCATCGAGCCGCTGTTCGCTGGCGTCGGAGCCGAGCAGCACCTCGGCAGAAGAGAACAGCGTCTGGAGGGCTTTGACTTCATAACGACTTCCCGGCAGCGGCTTGGCCTCGTCGCGGCTGCGGCTGGCGAGCAGGGTATCGAAATCACGTTGTTGGCGGAGCGCTTGCGGTGCAGGCTCGCGGTGCAGGGCCGCACCGAGCTTGCCCGGCTTTAATTGCACATCCAAAGTCTGGCCGTCACGCCAGATCCGTACTGAGATGGACTCGCCGCCGGCAGCGGGTTTGAAATCAGCCAGCTTGGTAAGTTTCTGTTCGCCGTAACGGAGGAGGACGTCGCCGGAGCGTAGGCCGGCTTTGCCGGCGTTGCCGTCGGGCAACACCAGTGTCAGCAATAGGCCGTGTTCGGGCAGCGGCGGAGAGGTGTGAGCCGGGGCCGTGAAGGCGGGATCGCCCAGGGCCAACAGCGAGGGTTGATGGAAGGAGCGGTGCTGTTCGTGGAGGCGGGCGAAGAGAGTGCCGGAAGGAGCGTAGCTGATAGTATAGCGATCTGTGAGCGCTTCCAGCGGCACGCCGGCCATGCGGCCGGCAGGTATGGCGATCAGCCGGTGTACCGCCGGCAGTTGATCCTTGGCCGCGAGGGCGGGTTGGAGGGGTTCCAGCCGTTGGCGAGCGAGTCGGCGCGCTAGCGGTCGCCAGTCGGCCTCGCCCGAAGCCAAAGAGTCGCGCAAGCGGGAGGACAAGTCGTCTCCCGCGGTCCAGGCTCCCTTGTCGCCGCTGCCCGTCAGTCGGACCCAGGCAGGTCGGCCGCTATGTCGAACGACGCAAGCCCAGTGGTCGCCCTCCACATCGATCCAGAAGACGAGGGCGGTGTCGGCGGTGAGCTGTTTCTGGATACGGTCGAGAGTGAACACTTCTCGGCGCGAGCGTTCCGCGACCTCGCGTGCTAGATCCGTCTGCAACTTCTCGCGCTCCTTGGTCAGTTCGCCCAAGCGCGTCTTGTCGGCTTCTGTCAATTTGTGGGCGATCAGGAGGGGAAGGATGAGGCGATCTAGTTCGTTCAGACGGGCGGCACGGACGCGAGCGCGTTGTTGCTCGTCCGTCTCGGCCTGAACCGGGGCGCTGGCGCTCAGGTCGTCGAGCAGGCCGCGTGCCAGCCCCGCCTCCGCGAAGCGAAAGGCTTCCTCGACCTTGCCGGAGCGGGCCAGGCAAGCAGCGAGGTCGGCGAAGGGAGAACGACGGGCCGTGTAGGGTGCCCGTTCCAAACCGCTCGTGCCGACGCGAAGGCGTGTGGTCTCAAAGCCGGCGACGGCTTGCCGATAAAAGGTTTCTGCTTCAGCGTCTTTGCCCTGCCGGACCAAGTTCATTGCCAGAGAGTTGAGGCCATCGCCTGTCTCGGGGTGCATCTCCCCCAGGCTCGCACGATAAATATCCACTGCTTCTCGCAACAGTGGTTCCGCCTCACCATACCGATCTTGCTTCTGCAAGTTCAGGGCCAGATGAGCCAAGCTTTGGGCCGTGTGGGGGTGCCGATTGCCCAGAACCTTACGGTGGATCGTCAAAGCCTGGCGGTGCAGTGCTTCCGCCTCAGCATGCTTGCCCTGATGATCCAAGTTCACGGCTAAATTATTGAGGATGAGTGCATACTCGGCGTGTTGCTCCCCCTGGAGTTTGCCGCGGCCTTCCAGCGCTTGACGGTACAATTTCTCGGCATCGGCATACTTGCCCTGAGCGTCGAGGTTCCAGGCCAGATTGCTGCGGATCGAGAGAATGTTGGCATAATCTTCTCCACGCCCCAGGCGATTGATATGCAGCGCCTCGCGCAGCAGTGCCTCGGCCTCGGCGAACTGGTTGAGAAACTCCAGGTTCTTGGCGAGGTTGTGAAGAGCGATGCCAACTTCTAAATGTTGCACGCCCTGCACGTTGCGATGGATGAGAATGCTCTGGCGGCAGAGCGGCACGGCCTCGGCAAATCGGCCGAGCTGCATCAGGCCCACCGCCTCATTATTGAGCGCGCGGGCGGTCAGGACATGCTCCTCGCCATGTACCTGACGGCAGAGTTTCAAGTATTGGCGGTACAGGGGTTCGGCCGCGGCGTGTTGGCCCAATTTAGCCAAATCGCGGGCTAGAAAGTTGAGTGTTTCGAGAGTGTCCGGGTGTCGTTCGCCCAGCACCTGCTTACGGATGGCCAGCGCTTGCCGGTGCAGTTCCGCAGCCTCGGCATATCGACCGAGCAGCAGAAGGTTCCCGGCCACATAATGGAGGCTTTGGGCCGTGTCGGGGTGTTGTTCGCCCAGCACTTCGCGTCGAATCTCGAAGGCTTGACGGTGAAACGCAGCGGATTCGGCGTATTTGCCCTGCTGGAACATGGCCCCGCCCAGGTAGCCGAGCGTTTCGGCAACGAGGGCGTGTCGTTCGCCGAGCACTTTACGTCGTATCTCCAATGCTTGACGGTGGAACTCCGCAGCCTCAGCGTACTTTTGCTGCCGGGACATGTCTCCGCCCAGGTAGAAGAGCGTTTCGGCGATTGAGAGATCCTGTCCGGGCGTCCTACGGCGGATGGCCAGCGCCTCAAGGCGAACCTTCGCGGCATCGGCGTACTTGCCCTGGTGGTAGAGGGCGCCTGCCACGTAATCCAGGCTCCAGGCGGTGTCGAGATGGTTTTCGCCGAGCACCTTACGGCGGATAGCCAGTGCCTGACGCTGATACTCCTCGGCCTGCGCGTATTTGCTCTGATAGCCCAAGTCCCAGCCGATTAGACGGTTTGATATCGCGGTGGACCATGCCGCATTCGTGAATGTGCTGTAAACCCAATGCCGTTTGTTGCACTGCGGCGCAGGCTTCGGCCATCGGCCAGGGGCCAATGCGTTCCGTCAGTCGCGCCAGGTCGGTGCCGTCGAGCAGTTCCATGACCAGAAAGGGGATGCCATCGATCACCGCGGCATCGCTTGCCCGCACCAGGTGGATGTGCTCTAGCCGGCCCACCGCCTGCATCTCGCGCCGAAAGCGGGCCATCGACTCTGGATCGCGGGCCAAGCGGGGCGACAGCACTTTCAGAGCAAATTCCTTCTTGAGCAGAACATGTCGGGCGCGGAACACCACTCCCATGCCGCCGCCGCCCAGTTTCTCGATAAGCTCGTAAGACCCCAGATGCGATCCCGGCCTGGGGAGAGAGACTCCCGCGGCATCCGTGCCCCCATCAGGAGTCAGCCGCATTTGCCACGAGATCGTTTCGGCCGACTCAGCCGACGCGCCGCCTGCCAGTTCCGGATATTCGCGCAGGTAATCTTCCAGGCCGGCGTCTCGTCCGGCGCGTCGCTGATAGACTCGGTCAATCGCAACCAACTCGCCTAGAAGATCAACCCGAAATGCTCCCGTTGCCTCGCCAAGGAACGCCTGGATGGACGGTGCTTCCCCCCTCTTCCAAGCCGCCTCGAAGCGGTCGGCGATCAGGTCGATTTTCTCCAGCGGTGAGGACGCGGATGCTTCCTCGTATTGGTCAGCAGAGGATGACATGGCAGACCTCACAAGCTGTAAGCCCGCATTCGCGATCCGTATTGAAAATGCCCCTTCTTGAATATCCCCGCCGGCGGCCTGCCGGCCGACAGAAATACCCCAAATTCCACGTTGCGACCGGCCGCCTGCGCTCAGCGACACGGAAGATGAAGCGGTTGACAGATAGGTAGACAAGAATGATGATAAATACTCTACGAACTCATTCCCAGACGAACAGGTGGGATTCATGGCGGTCGAAGATTCGATCACCCACTGGATCGAGCAAATCCGCGCGAACGATCCGGCGGTTCGCAACGAAGCCGCCGACCAGATCTGGCGGCGTTATTCGTTCCGTCTGCTCCAACTCGCACGCAACCATCTGGATCGGCGCATTCAACGGCGCGAAGATGAGGACGATGTAGTGCAGAACATGTACGCCAGTTTCTGCTGCCGCATGCAGCGCGGCGAGTATCGGCTCGAGAATCGTCAAGACCTTTGGAGCCTCCTGGTAGCAATGACGCTTCACAAAGCGCAAAAGGCTGCCGTCCGGCATATGCGTCCGATGCGGTCTGTCGGCCGCGAAGAGGCAGGCCCTGTTGGCGACGAATCCAGCTCTCAGGCGGCCCCTGCCGCGCGGCTGCCGTCTCTTGAGCCGACTCCCGAGGAAGCCGCCGAATGGACCGAAGGAGTGGAACGCCTTCTCCGGGCTTTGCCAAATCCAACGCTGCGGCAGGTGGCGCTTTGGAAGCTGGAGGGTTACACCAGCGAGGAGATCGCAGCCCCCGATAAGCTGGATTGCGCCGAGAGAACTGTGGAGCGGAAATTGCGGCTGATCCGCGAGATTTGGGAGCGAATCGAACTGTGATCCGTAGTGGTCCGGTCCGCAAGCCAGGAAGTGGCTCTCACGTCAAGACCTTCGGTCCGATACAATGTCCCGGATGCGGTATGGAGGGACGGCCAGCAAAGGAAGTCCGACTGCATTCTCATGACCGGCCAGGACGGCGGTCGGGATGGTGAAAAAATACGGCCTCCGTGGAAGAGAAGAGAGCGCGATGGGAAGTAAAAAGCCGGGAGTGACCCGGGCCAGGTTGCTACTTGCGTTCGCAGCGATTTACGTGCTGTGGGGCTCGACCTACCTCGCCATTCGGCTGGCGATCGACACGCTGCCCCCATTCCTCATGGCAGGTTCTCGCTTCCTCGTCGCGGGAGCCGCCCTCTATGCCTACAGTTCCCGCTCCGGCAGGCCGGCTCTCTCGGCTCGCCACTGGTGGAACGCAGCTGTCGCGTCGGTGCTTCTGTTCGTCCTGGGCAACGGCGGAGTGACGTGGGCCGAGCAGACCATCCCATCCGGGGCCGCGGCGCTCATCAATGCCACGGTCCCGGCGTGGCTGCTGCTCCTGGACTGGAGGTACGGAGGCCGGTCGAGACCGCGTGCGATGGAACTGGTCGGCATTGGACTGGGCATGGCGGGAGTGGCCGTGCTGTCCGCGCCGGGTGGGGTCGATCCCGTCGGGGCGGGCGTGCTCATGCTGGCCTCGGTCGCTTGGGCCACCGGTTCGCTTTTCAGCCGCTACGCCCGCTTTCCCTCCTCTCCTCTGCTTACGGCAGGCATGCAAATGCTTGTCGGCGGGGCGTTCCTTATCGGCTTAGGGCTGGCCGCTGGCGAGGGTCGGCGTCTCGATCCAGCCGCCGCATCGTGGCAATCCTTCACGGCATGGACGTATCTGGTGGTGGTCGCGCTCGTCGCTCTCCCGGCTTACACCTGGCTGCTCACGGCCGCCTCGCCGACAATGGTCGGGACCCATGCGTTCGTCAACCCGTTGGTGGCCGTGGTGTTTGGGTGGGCCTTCATCGGCGAAGAGTTGGCCGGTCGAACGGGGGCGGCGGCTGCGCTCGTGGTCCTGGGCGTGATCCTTCTTGTCCTATCGCGGCGCAGACCCGCCCTGCCGACAACCGTCGTAATAACGGAGACGGAAGAGGCACGATCGATACGCCCGACGGCCAGGGTTCGGTGAGCGCATTTTGGGAGCGATCGGGATGATAAAGAAACTACCGTGGTTTCAGCGCCAGTTCCCTTCCGGGCTACCCTCCCACCTTCTGCCGGTCCTCGTCGAGCGGCTCCGCGGTACAGCGGCGCGGCTCGCCGACCGACTAACTGGGGTGCCGCAGGACATCCTTACACGCCGCAGCGAAGACACGTGGTCGATTCAGGAGAATGTCGGCCATTTGCTCGACCTGGAGCCACTCTGGCGACAACGGATCGACAACCTGGCATCGCGCCGCGCGGAACTCGCCGAGGCCGACCTGAGCAATCGCCGGACTCATGAAGCGAATCACAACGAGGCGCGGTTCGAGGAGCTGTTGACCGAATTTCGGCGCGTTCGAATCGAGTCGGTGCGTCAGCTCGAGGACTTCCCAGAGGAAGCAATGGCCTTCACGGCCTTGCACCCACGTCTGAAGACGCCGATGAACGTAGTTGATTTAGCCTTTTTCGTAGCGGAGCATGATGATTACCATCTGGCTCGCATAAGCGAATTATTGTGAAAATCGCCGTGGATCGGACGGAGTCTGCACATGACGTCAACGATTCGGCCAAGGGATCGCGCCACTGCATTCTGTGACCGATACGGGCTTCGCCTGCCGATTCTGCTGGCGCCGATGGCCGGGGCGTGTCCGGCCAGCCTTTCCCTCGCCGTGGCCCAAGCCGGGGGCATGGGAGCGATGGGCGCCCTCATGACGGAGCCTGCCGGAATCCGCGCCTGGGTAGAGGAGTTCCGCTCCGGCGGAGGAGGTCCGTTTCAGCTCAATGTCTGGATCCCCGACCCGGCACCGATCCGGGACGCTGAGGCCGAAGCGCGGATGCGGGCATTTTTGGGCAGGTGGGGACCGGAAGTACCGGTGGCCGCCGGCGATTCCAAGCTGCCCGATTTCCGTGCGCAGTGCGAAGCTTTCCTCGAACTCCGGCCTACGGCGGTTTCCTCCATCATGGGGCTATTCCCTTCGGACTTCGTTACCCGGCTCAAGGCGAGTGGCATCGCATGGTTCGCGACGGCCACAACACTGGCCGAAGCACAACAGGTTCAGGCGGCCGGCGCGGACGCGATCATCGCCCAGGGCTGGGAAGCGGGCGGCCACCGCGGCTCCTTCGATCCGGCCGACGCCGAACGGCAGGCGGTCGGACTGTTCGCACTGCTGCCACGGCTGGCCGACCACATAGATCTGCCGATCATCGCCGCAGGCGGCATTGGCGATGGGCGAGGGGTTGCCGCCGCCCTGACCCTGGGAGCGAGTGCCGCGATCGTCGGCACGGCCTTTTTGCGCTGCCCAGAAGCAAAGACGCACCCAGCATGGGCGGCCGCGCTCGCGGACCTCGAACCGGAGGGAACACAGATGACCCGTGCGCTGACCGGGCGTCTGGGACGGGCAATCGTTACCGACTTCGTCCGAGCAGCGGCCAAGCCGGACGCGCCGCCACCGGCTCCCTATCCGGTGCAACGCGGGTTGTCGGCCGCGATGAAAGCTGCCGGGGCGGCGGTGGGAGATTACCACCGGATGCAGGTCTGGGCCGGACAGGCGGCGGCACTGGCCCGACCGATCCCGGCCCGCGATTTGGTTCAGCAGATGTGGCAGATCGCGCAGACATTTTTGTCATAGGATGCCAACTTACAACGCTTCTGCGAAGCGTCGCTAACCGCTCCTGGCCAACACCGGAGCTAGGGAGCCTCTGCCACGCGCTCTGTGCCATTGCGAGTTAAACTATGCAATGCTTTGTCGAAAACCTAATGGAGCGCAGGCGTTTCGCCCGCCGATTCGTCCCGCGCATGTCCTTCCTCGAACACGCGCGCAATGACTTGATCCAACGGCGGATCCTGCACGCTCATGTCCACGACGGTATAGCGATCGAGAATGGCGGCCAGCACTTCCGCCACGCAGGCGCGTTCGACTTTCAGCTCGGCCACCGGCCCGGAGCTGGTGTATTCGCCGAAGCGCCCCAGATCACTCGGCGTCTCCTCGCCGGCGAATTGCAGACGCACCAGCTTGGAACGGCCAAAACGCTCGGTGATGCCGGCCAAGAGGCCGTCATAGAGAACGCGGCCATGCGTGATGACCAGCACGCGCGGACACAGCGCTTCGACATCACGCATGTAATGGCTCGTCAACAGCATGGTGACGCCGCGCGTGGCGTTGTATTCCTTCAAGCAGCGCTGGATGGCCACCTGCGCCACCACATCGAGACCAATCGTCGGCTCGTCGAGCAGCAACAACTGCGGCTCGTGCAAAAGGGCGGCGATCAGCTCCATCTTCATGCGTTCGCCCAGGGATAGCTCGCGCACCGGCTGCCGGGTCAGCTCCTTGACGGCGAACAGTTCCGTCAATTCGCCGAGCGTGCGGTTGAAGGCGTCGGCCGGCAGCGAATAAATCTCGCGATGGAGTTGGAAGCTATCGCCGGCCGGCAGGTCCCACCACAATTGATTTTTCTGGCCCATAATCAACGAGAAGCGGCGGCGGAAGGCGTCAGGCCGTTCCCAGGGCGTGAAGCCCAGCACTGTGGCTGAGCCGGAGCTGGGATAAATCAAGCCGGAGAGCATCTTGAGTGTGGTGGTTTTGCCGGCGCCGTTGGGACCGAGGAACCCGACCATCTCGCCCGGTTCAATCTGAAAGCTGACGTTGGCGACGGCGTGGACTTCCTTGTACTGACGACGGAAGAGACCGCGCAGAGAACCAACGAGACCGGGATTCTTTTGAAAAACGCGATAAGTCTTGCTCAGCCCCTTCGCATCGATGATCGGCATCACGTCTATTCGCTCCGATTGCTTTTTCTGCATTTTATCATGAAGTGAATTTCAGACGAGTCGAGCCGGCTTCTCCGGGGTACGTCGCCCGAAGTAGGCGAACGGCCGGCGTCAGCCGGCTGGTGGGGTCTCACCAGCCGGCTGACGCCGGCCGTTCGCCTCTTAGAGAGGTTCACCCGGCTTCTCCGCGGCCAGAAGATAACCATATGCGCGCAGCCAGCCGAACCAGACGGGACACGGCAAACGGCCGTCCACGCGAAGACTAATGGGCCGCACTTCGAGCAGCCGAAAGCCCTCCCCGGTCAAGAGCCGGCACGCCTCAGGGCGCGTGAACAAGTGCAGCGTCAGACCGGCGATACCTTGATGCACCGGCATGACGCGATCGCCGCTTTCGCCGCCGGCCCACGAGCGCAGCCAATCACGCAGCAGCCAGGCGCGGCCGGCCCGGTCCCAAAAGTTGAACCAGCGATTGTGAACGTGCAGGATGAAGCGCCCGCCAGGTCGCAGGACGCGAAAAGCATGGGCAACCACGCGCTGCCGTTGGGCCTTCCCCAGCACCATGCCGAGCGTGCTGAACAAACAGGCAACGCAATCGAAAGCATTGTCTTCCAGGCAATCCAGCTCCGCGATATTGGCGAGGAGCAGATCGACAGCGAGATTCGCTGACAACGCCTTGTCAGCGGCAACGCGGAGCATCTCCGGCGACAGATCGACACCCAGGGTCCGCCAGCCGTGCTGGGCCATGCTCAAGAGCAAGCGGCCGGTGCCGCAGCCCAGATCGAGCAATCGGCCCGGTCGCGGACAGTGTTGTTCGATAAATGTTCGATCGAGAGCGAACAGCGGGGTACCAGCGAGACTGGCATCGTAGCCGCGCGCGATGCCGGGATCGTGCAAATAGTCCCACAGACCACGATTGACGCCGGGTGGCAGCTGCCAGTCGGCCGGAGGCGGTTTCCGCATTAGTCCCTTCCCAGGAGAAGATCGACAACCCAGCAGCCGCGCACGTGATCCTTCGTCGCCCGGCAGTGAAACAGAAGCGTCTCGTCGTTGCATCCCGCTTCCTCAAGAGCATCGGCGAGGATGGGCAAGTTGCGGAAACAGCGCTTGCGATAGATGACACGAGCCATGCGCGGAATGATGCCCTCTTTCCAATCGAGCCATCGGAGATCGATTGTCGAGGGACGGAAAGGATTGCCGAAAATCTCACGGACAAGCTCCACGGCATCGAATGAAGCCAATCGGCGAATCGGCTCGACAGCCACCTGGGCATCTCCTTCGCGCTGTGCCTGGGCAGCGCGAGCGCAAGCGCGGGCCGTGCGCGTGGCGCTCACCACATCGGGCGGTTCACGGATGTCGCGCGGCGTGATGAGGATCGGCCCTACTTCCGGCAATATCGCCTCGACCGCCTGCGCCGCCGCCCGCTCCGCCCGTGCCATCCACGTCGCATGTTGTAATTCCGTCATCTCGCGCTTCTTGCGCATCCGGCTTGCGAACCGCCGAGCTTTCTTCAGGACTTTTGCCGAAATCCGCCCATCGGCGAAGCGTTCCGCCACTTTGACGGCTTTGCGCAATTGCTCGTCCCCCAACAAATGCCAAATGCGGCGCACGCAAGCGCAGGCAAACAGGCGTCTCTTGCGCGGACTCGCCCGTTCGCCCAGGTAAGCCAGCATCTGCTCCGGAGAAATGCTGTCGAACCAGTCCGACTCCGTCATGCGCCGCAATCCCCATCCACGGTCACTCTTCCCAATTACCAGCTAGGTTCATTTTACCACGCCACCCAACGGCGAGCGCCATTGTCGAAATTGGGGAAGTCGCTATAGGAGGATACCGCCCGCGGATATATTGGGCCGGTGGTGAGGATGGGTTGGCTCCAACGGAACGGAGGGAGGAACGTATGGGCATTCGCGGCATGTATTTTTTGGGACTCGCGGCCTTGCTGCTGTCCGTCAGTCTCAGCCAGGCCAAAGAGCCGAAATACAACAAGAACACCGAAGTTACCGTCGAGGTGAAGTTCGCTTCCCTTGACGAAAGAGTGATTGAGCAATTGAAGCAAGAGGGTTTGCTTGAGGCGGAAAGCAAGGATAAAGTCGTCCTCTCGCTCGACAACGCTCAGATGAAGCGCTTCATGGAAATTGCCCAAGGTGAGATTCACACCAACGTCATGCAAATCCCTCGAATGACAATGCTCAACGGCCAAACCATGGTGTTTAACCTTCGCGACGAGCGGAATTTCGTGACGGGCCTCGAGATCGTCCCCCACGATGATCAGATCGAGTATCAGTCCAAGTGCGAAACCGTCCCTCTCGGTTGGCGGATCGCGCTTCGCTCGGTCGTCTCGAAGGACCGTCATCTCATTCGCGTCCATCTCGATGCGAACGAGAACCATCTGGATTCAGCAGAGGTGGACGAATTTCAGATCAGGCATCGTGATCAGAATGGGAAGTCGGAAACGCTCACACATTTCATCTATCGGCCGAAAACCAGTAAGCTCACTATGAATCGGAAAATGGTGATCCCGGATGGAAAGACCGCCGTGTTGGCGACGGGATGCAAGCAACAAATCGAAGCTCGAAATGAATATGGAGTCCCGATCTTGTGCCATCTTCCCCTGATCGGCCCCCGGCTCTTCCGCACGGTGGGTTACGGTCGCCAGACACTTCACCTTGTAGTCCTCGTGACGCCGCGGATTCTTGTTTCCGAAGAGAAGGCGGAGACGCAATCGGACGAAGCGGCTGGCATCCAGAAAGCGGTTTGTCACGAACACCAGTACGATAACCGAACGCCGATCTTCGGCGAATATCGTGAAAACGATCCCCATTGTCCAAAAGGACCGGATGAGACGAGGGTTTTACGGGCATTGCCTCCCGTGAAGCGTCTGCCCGGAATCTATGAGGAATCGCGCGACAATATTCAAATCGTGACGGAGCGGATTGTGGACAAAGTCGATCCGCCACGTTTGTTTCCACTTGTCGGGACGGCGCAGCTGCATCGCTGCCATTGGAAATGCACCGTTTATTACACCGAAACCATCACGGGTAGTTACCCTACTCCTTTCCGCTGCTCGCATCCGCGAGTCCAGGTAGTCTACATCGATGCCGATCACCTGCACCGCGTCGCGATGGAGACGCCGCCAGCGAAGTAATTTACCTCCTCGTTCCCACGCTCTGCGTGGGAACGGACGTTTGCGACGCTCTGCGTCGCGTCATGTCCCTACGCGGGACGGGACGCAGAGCGTCCAGAGGTACGTTCCCACGCAGAGCGTGGGAACGAGGAGGGATACCGAACGCTCACTTCGCCGAAAACTTGTAGATCGTCGTCTGCTTGTATGTCTCTCCCGGCTTGAGGACGATTGACGCGAAATTATCGTGATGCAAGGCATCGGGGAAGTGCTGCGCTTCCAGGCAAAAGCCGGCATGTTTCTTGTACAGAACCCCGCCGTGGCCTTTTATCTTGCCGTCGAGGAAATTGCCGGTGTAAAACTGCACGCCCGGCTCCGTCGTGTACATCTCCATGATGCGGCCGGTCTTCGGCTCGCTCGCGCGCGCCGCCAGCGCTGGCTCCGCCTTGCCGCCGCTGTTGAGTACAAAATTGTGATCGTAGCCGCCGCCTGGATAATCCTTGAGCTGATCGATACGTTCGCCGATGCGCCGCGGTTTGGTGAAATCCAACGGCGTGTCCTTGACCGGCTTGATTTCGCCGGTGGGGATCAGCGTGTCATCGGCCGGTGTGTACTTGTCAGCCGCGATCATCAGCTCGTGATCGAGAATGTCCTCTGATTTCGTCCCTGCCAGATTGAAGTAGGTGTGATTGGTCAAATTGACCGGCGTCGCCTTGTCCGTTGTCGCTGTGTAGTCGATGCGCAGGGCGTTGTCGTTGGTCAGCGAGTAAATCACCGTGACAGTTAGGTTCCCAGGATAGCCCTCCTCACCGTCCTTGCTGACGTAGCTGAGCTTCAGGGCCGCTCCATCCCGCGATGCCTCCGGCTCGGCCTTCCATATCACCTTATCGAATCCCTTTAGTCCGCCGTGCAGCGCGTTGGGACCGTTATTGACGGCCACCTTGTATTCCTTGCCGTCCAGAGTGAACTTGCCCTTGGCGATGCGATTGGCAACCCGCCCGACCGTGGCCCCGAAGAACGGATTGTTGGCGACATAATCCTTCAGGTTGTCAAAGCCCAGGACTACATCAGCGGGCTTGCCGTCGCGATCCGGCAGATCCAGCTCGGTGAGGATCGCGCCGTAGGTGATGATCTTGGCCGTCATGCCGGTGCTGTTGGTCAGGATGTACTGATCCACGGCCGCGCCGTCGTTTGTCTTGCCGTATGCTTCCTTTTTCACACTCGCTATCTCCTTTGTTTCGCGCGTCCCCTTCGCCGTGCCGGCGAGAGCGACGCACAGTCCGCCAAGCAGAAGACCAGCCAAACCAATGGACACAATGGATCTCCGCATAATTTCTCTCCTTACTGACGATGTTCCCGCGTTAAGGGTCATCGTAGTCGCGGTAAATCCTTCCGGCATCGGATTCACGGACACGGCACGGCAAAAGCGCGAACACGAGCTCGACCATAAGACGGCGCGATTATTCGGGAAGTGCGGAAATTACTACTCCGGCGGCCGACAAGAATAACGAAAATCTCATGCGATTTCTTGCCAGCTGTGCGAACGGGGGGAAAGGTTCGACAGGATAAATCTTTATGCCCAAGGAGGGTATCTTGATGCGAATCCGCCTATTGTTTCCGGTCGTGACTTCCGCCGCCCTGCTCGGCTTGGGCGCGAGCAGCGCGCTGGCTGGTAGTTTCTTCGGTCCCTGCTGTTACGGGTCCGATTACGCTTATCAATATCCGAATCGTGCCAAGAACGTGATCGGCTGCGGCCCCGGTCAGCCCTGCCAGGCCCGTCATCCGCTATTCCATCGTTTGTTCCATCGCAATAAAGGCGTGCCCAACGATGGCATGCCCGCGGAGGCCATGTCGGGCTACGGCATGCCGGCCAACGGGATGCCGATGAATGGAATGCCGATCAACGGCATGCCGGCGAATGGCGCGAATGGCATGGCAGTCAATGGGATGCCGGCCGAATACATGCAAGCTCCGGTCGCGCAATCGCAAATGTTGCCGGCTCCCGTCCATACCACCTCGATAACGCCGGCGCCTGTTCCCGCGATGCCGGCCGTGCAATCGCGGCTCTCGCCAATGCCGGCGCCGATGCCGTCCGGCCCGAGCAACGCCGAACCGCCGGCGGTGGATTCGTCGGGCAAGCCGCCGTTTTGACTTTATCTCCGAGCCTGAGGCGTAAGCGACGACGTTTCTTCGCTTACGCCTCAGGGTCGGAAACCTTCTATCGGACTGCAATAGCCTCCTAGCCGCAAACGATGTTGTCCGGCGAATTGCCGGTGATATCGTTGTTGCCCACGAGCGTCAGAGTGCCACCGTTGATGTAGATGCCACCGCCGGAAGCCGTGCCGCTGGTGCCACTCTTAGTCCCTGGGGCGCCGCCGGAATTGATGTCCAAGGTAGTGAAGATGCTGCCCGGCGGGGCGGGGGCGCCGCCGCTGCCGGCCTGGGCCGAATTGCCCTTGATGCTGTCGTTTTTGAGGGTGACATCGCCACCCAGGATCGCCACGCCGCCCCCGTACCCATTGCCGCCGTTACCGCCATTGCCGCCTTGGCCGGGCGTGCCGCCGGTGTTGGCGGTGACCCAACCGCCTAGGCCGCCCTCTCCGCCTGCGCCGCCCGCGGCGACATTTGCGGTGAGGGAATCGTTGGTCAGCGTGACGCTTCCGGCGGAAACGAAGAGGCCGCCGCCGTAGCCATTGCCGCCGTTGCCGCCGTTTCCGCCGCGGCCGCCTGTGCCGCCACTAAGCCTCGAGTAGCCGCCGGGAGTGAAGACAATGTGGCCGCCGAAGCCGCCGCTGCCGCCGACACCGCCGCCGACACCCACCGCACTGTTGCCGCTGAGGGTATTGTTGGTGGCGGCGAACGTGCCGCTCGCCACGGCCACGCCGCCCCCATAGCCATCGCCGCCGTTACCGCCGTTACCGCCGGGGCCGCCCGTGCCGCCGTTGAGAGGGCCGTAGCGGCCGAACGGACCCTGGCCGCCCTGGCCACCCTGGGCCGTATTGCCGCTGAGGGTGTTGTTGGTCAGGGAGACAGTGCCGTTCGACATATACAGGCCGCCCCCGTAACCAGCGCCGCCGTTGCCGGCGAAGACGCCGCCGCTGCCAAAGGCCCCGGCGCCGCCGAAGGCGCCATTCGAGGTGAAGGTGTTGTGGACCAGCGTGACGGTGCCGCTCGTCACGGCCACGCCGCCCCCGTAGCCAGCGCCGCTGGGGCCGGGCATTCCGGCGATCCCGTGGGAAAAGATGCTGCCGGCGAAACCGCCGACACCGCCAACGGCGTCATTTTTACTAAGAATGTCGCCGGTCAGAGCGACGGTGCCGCTCGCCACGCCAACCCCGCCCCCGGAAGCACTGCCGCCGCTGGCGCCGGTGCCGCCTTTGCCGACAAATACCCCGCCTGCACCCCCCCAACGCGGAATTGTTGCTCAGGCTGGCCTTGGTGATAGTGACGACGCTGTCCGCCACGTACAGGCCTCCCCCGGAAGCACTGCCTCCGTTTCCGCCGGCCATGCCGGAGAAAGCGTTGCCACCGTAGCCTCCCTGGGCGACATTGGTGTTGAGGGTACCCTGGGTCAGTGTGAGCTTGCTATCTGTCACATAGAGGCCGCCGCCGAAAGCACTGCCGCCGCTGCCACCTGGGCCAGCGTCAGCGCGGCCGCCGGTGTATCCCGCAACCCCATCGTTGCTGAGGGCGACGTTTGTCAAGGTGACGTTGCCGTTCGCCACGTACAGGCCCCCGCCGAAACCACTACCGCCGCTGCCGCCGCGGACGCCAGCGACGGTAGCAGAGCCGCCGCCGCCACCAAGAGCGAAACCGCTGAGGAAGCCGTGGCTCATGGTGACGTTGCCGTTCGTCACGGCCACTGCGCCTCCGGAAGCATTGCCACCGCTGCCGCCGGCGGCGCCAGCGCGGCCGCCGAAGCCCCCCTCGATGATATCGGTGCTGAAAGTGTCGTTGGTCAGCGTGACGCTGCCGTGCGCCACGTACAGCCCACCTCCAGAAGCGGTGCCGCCGCTGCCGCCGCGGACGCCAGCGACGGTAGCAGAGCCGCCGCCGCCACCAAGAGCGACACCTAGGTAGAAGCTGTCGTGGGTCATCGTGACGTTGCCGTTCGACACGGCCACTGCGCCTCCGGAGGCACTGCCGCCGGTACCGCCGATGCCGCCGGTGCTATAAGCGAAGCCGCCGTGGCCCCCATTGATGCTATCGTCGTTGAAGGTGTCGTTGTTCAGCGTGATGTTGCCGTGCGCCACGTACAGGCCCCCGCCGGAAGCACTGCCGCCGGTGGCGCCGGCGCCGTAAGCGAAGCCGCCGTAGCCGCCACTGTCGTGATTGGTGCTGAAGGTGTCGTTGGTCAGCGTGGCGGTGCCGTTCGACACGGCCACGCCGCCTCCGAAAGCACCGCCGCCAGTGACGCCGGTGCCAACATCAGCGTTGCCGCCGTTGCCCCCATCGACGCTATTGTTGCTGATGGTGTCGTTGGTCAGGGTGAGGGTGCCGCCCACCACAGCAACGCCGCCCCCGAAACCACTGCCGGCCGTGGCGAAGGAATTAGCGAAGCCGGCGCGGGCCACATTGCTCTGAAAAGTGTCGTTGGTGAGCGTGACCTTGCCGCCCAACGCGTACAAGGCGCCACCGGAAGCACTACCGCCGCTGCCGCCCTTGCCGCCTGCGCCGGAGCCGGCGGAGGCGCCGGAGCCGGCCTCGGCGGCATTGGGGGAAAAATCGTCCCCGGTTAATAGCAGCGTATCGTTGACGGCGTACATACCGCCGCCGGCGGCCGCGCCGCCGCTGCCGCCGTCGCCTGCCGTGCCGCCTTTGAAGCCGTTGCCGCCCTGGCCGCCCTGGCCGCCGTACGCAAAGTTGGACAGCGAGGAGGCACTCATGGTCACCGTGGCGCCCGTGACGTACAGACCGCCGCCGTAGGCCGAGCCGCCAGCGCCGCCGTTACCGCCGGTGGGATGAGCCGACGTGCCGTTCGCTCCGGCGCCCCCCGTGCCGCCCTCGGCTCCATTGAAGAAGAAGTTACTGCCGTTGATCGTCAGCGAACCGCCGCTGGAATAAATCCCACCGCCGTAGGCGCTCTGGCCCACTCCGCCTTGCGCTCGGTTGAACTCCACTACTACATTGCTCAGCGTGAGCTTGCCGCCGTTGTTGAGGATGCCGCCGCCCAGCGCGTTGGTCGGACTCGACGCCCCGCTGCCGTCGTTCTGAGCGTCGCCGTCTTCGATGACCAGGTTTTCGAACTCGACCTTGGCCCCGGTAGCGGCGATTTGGAAGACGCGATCGAGCGATTGCTGTTGGATGATGGTGGCATTAGGCCCGGTCGTTCCCGTGCCTTCGATAATGAGCGCGTGTTTCGTGTTGGTGAGACTCAACTCGCCGAGGTTGAGCGTGTAGGTTCCCGCCGAAAGTTGGATGGTGTCGGTAGCTTTCCCAGTGTCGTTGTTGGAGGCGATGACGGCGTCGCGCAGCGTGTTGATTTGTCCGCCGCCGCTGATGCCGTCGCTGAATGTCGTCGGTGTGAAGATGCTTGGTAGAGTGCGGTCTTCCAGCACTTCCAGCCGCGGCCAGATACGCGGCGTTGGCCTGCTGGCGAGCCGGCGATTTCTCCGCCGCTGCCAGCGGGGTGTTCGGAAGAGAGCAAGTCGTTGCCACAGCATAGTCCACAGTCTCATGGATCGTCTCCTGGGAGAGAATGGTCCCTGCTTGCAAAGAAGGAACACATCGGCCCGGAAGCAAGGACCAAACACCAGGTCGATACAACGCGAATAACAGCATCGCTGCAAAAGCGCTCGGTAGAGCCGATCGTCACACAAGGTTTCTCTCGAATCGAAAAAGAGATATTAAAAGGTATTTATATTATAAAAATCTATTTTTAGGACGGCCCTCTCCAGTACCTCGGCCCCAATGCCAAGGATTAGGCGGCTCGGCGGCGCGGTGGCGACGTGGCGCGTTGTCGTAGCGACTCGACTTCTTTCCAGAACCACTGCCATTCCGTTCGTTCGGATTCGGGCAGCTTGTCCAGCGCCTTGCTTCCGCGGACGCCGGCGAAGTCGGAATCACCCTGCCAGTGCTGGAGCCGTCGGGCGATGTCGGAACGGGGCTTCTCGGAATCCTTTGTTAGCAGACTCCGGAACGCTTCCAGGTCCGCCCGCAGCCAATCAAGGGCCTGATGGCGAAGCCGGGCGCGCTGATCCTCAGTGAGGTCCGGCGCGTCCCGGCCTTGACCGCAGCCGGCCAAGGCGGCGGCGCGGGCCGCGTTGTATCGGTTACGGGGTACTGAGGCCGGCTGTACGGCGAAGGCTTCGCGGTACCATCGCGTCGCGGCGGCATAGAGTTTCTTGTGCGGCTCCTGGCAGATGCGGGCGAGGGTCAAACACTCACCCGCATCTTTCGCCTGCTCCTTGCCCTCCAGGAGCGCGGGCAACCGAGCATCGAGATCAGCCAGTACTTCCGCGTTTTGCACCCACCGCGCCGATGGCTGACTCCAGCGCGGACTCCGCGAGCCGAGTTCGTGCCCGCGGCGGAGTTCGTCCACCGCCTGCCGATACAGGCCCTTCTGCATCAGTGACTGGCCAAGATTGCAGTGAGCCAAAGCCTCATTCGGTTGGAGTCGGATGGCCTGGCGGTACTCGGCGATGGCCTCATCCAGCCGGCCCTTTTCCTTAAGGGCGTTGCCTAGGTTGTTATGGCCGAGGGCAAACTTAGGCTCGAGTTGGAGGGCCTTCTGGTACTCGGCGATGGCCGCATCTAGCTGGCCTTTCTCGTACAAAGTGTTGCCGAGGTTGTAGTACGCCTTGGCATACGTGGGGTCCAGCTCGATGGACTTCTTAAGCTCGGCGATGGCTTCGTCGAGCCGGCCCATGCCCTTTAGGGCGTTCCCGAGGTTATTGTGGGCCAGGGCGTACTTGGGGTCGGTCTCGATGGCCTTCCTGAGCTGGGCAATGGCTTCGTCCAGCCGGCCCTTGTCCATCAGGGCGTTGCCGAGGTTGTTGTGGGCCTCGACCAACTTGGGGTCGAGTTCGATGGCCTTCTGGTACTGGGCGATGGCCTCATCCACCTGGCCCTTGTCCATCAGGACGTTGCCGAGGTTGCTGTGGGCTGGGGCATACTTGGAGTCGGCTTCGATGGCCCTCTGATATTGAGCGATGGCCTCATCCACCCGGCCCTTGTTCAGTAGTTCGTTGCCGAGGTTGAAGTAGGCAAGCGCATACTTGGGGTCGAGTTCGATGGCCTTCCGGTGCTCGACGATAGCTTCGTCCAGCCGGCCTTTGTCTTTTAGGGCGTTGCCGAGGATGTTGTGGGCAAGGGCAAGGTTGGGGTTGAGTTCGATGGCCTTCTGGCACTCGGTGATTGCTTCATCCACTCGGCCTTTGTCCTGCAAGGTCATGGCGAGGTTGTAATGAGGACCATCAATCTCGGGGTTGAGTTCGATGGCTTTCCGATACTTGGCGATCGCTTCGTCTAGCTGTCCTTTCCTTCGCAGGGCGTTGCCGAGGTTATTGTGGCCCCAGGCCAACTCGGGGGCGAGTTCGATGGCCTTCTGGAACTCGGCGAAGGCCTCCTCATACTGCGCTTTGTCAAGTAGGACCGCGCCGAGGCTGTTATGAGGTGCGGGGTTATCCGGCCGGAGTGCGACGGCGATCATGGCGAAACGCAAAGCATCATCCAGCTGCCGCGTCTGCCGCCTGCAAAGAGATGCGAGATCGCAGTTGATCCACAAGTCGTTCGGACGGAATCTCTGCGCCCGCAGCAGAAATGCCAGGGCTTCCTTTCCGGAGCCGGTCACTTTTAGGAGATCGCCCAACAGGGTCAAGGAAGGCGACGACTGGGTGCGAATCGCCTCTTCGGTTGCCAATTCCTTGAATACTTTCGTGTCCGATCGCAACACGGCATCGCGAAAACGGTTCCGCCAGGCGTCCGTATCGACCATGCCGGCGAGCACGAGCAGGCGCTCGCCATCGTTTTTCCTTCTCGCCATATACCGGCGGACGATGGCCCAGGTATCCAACCCTAACACCAGCTCGGTGCGAATACTCCTTTCCCGGATGCGGTCGGCAGCGATTGCCGGTTCCGGAACGTCCACATCGATCCCAAACTCACGGAATGCCTTTTGATAGCGCAGATCCGACGCGCGATGATTCTCCGTATTCTCCAGCCGCAGGTTTTCCAGCTTCAGGACCATCTCCAAATCCTTACGCCGCTCCTGCACGCGATGGCGAAGCTCCGGATCCCCTTCGGCGTCCAGCAGCCCCTCGGCCCGCAAGATCGCCGAGAGCGCGTCGGCATACTTGCCTTGCTCCTGCAACCCTATTGCCTGCTCAAAGGCCGACTCGGCCTTCGCTTCCACGGCCCTTCGCCGGGCCGCTCGATCCGCCACGCTCCAGCCGATGCTGCCCGCCAACACTGTCAGGCTCACTAGCAAGCAAACTGCGATCGACATCGTCGCCGTCCGGTGCCGCCGTGCCAATTTGCGCAGCCGTTGCGGCAACGAGGGCCGGCGAGCCTGGATGGGGCGATCTTCCAGAAAACAGCGCAGGTCGTCGGCCAAACCCTTGGCCGTGGCATAGCGGTTGGTCGGGTCTTTCTCCATCGCCTTGAGCACGATGGTTTCCAGCTCCGGGGCGATCGCCCGGTTCAGACGCCGCGGCGGGACCGGCTCCTCAATCGCGATCTGCCGCAGCAGCTCCTGACGGTCCTCCGTTGTGAATGCAGGCCGCAAGGTCAACAGCTCGTACAGCGTCACGCCCAACGAATAAACATCGGTGCGATGGTCGATGGGTACGCGCTTGGCCGACGCCTGCTCCGGAGACATGTACCGCGGTGTACCCACCGCCTGGCCCGTCATCGTCAGACTGCTCTCGCCGTGCTGCATATGCGCCAGACCGAAGTCCGTCACCCACAGCTTGCCGCGAACATCCAGCATCAAATTGCCGGGCTTGATGTCCCGATGCCCGATCCCCAGCTGATGGGCCTGATCCAACGCCTCGGCTGCCTGAATGCCCAGCTCCGCGACCTTGTGAAAGAAATCGCGGCGACGCTTCCCGTTGTCTGTCAACGGCGTCAGCTCCGCCGCCGGCGCTGGCGTCGATGCCGCTGCTACTTCTGCCGGTCCAGAGGCGATGGCGGATTCTCCGTCCTCCGTCGCCGCTTTCTTTTCCATGTGTTGCAACTGGCGAATCACTTCACTCAACGGCTGGCCGTCGATGAACTGCATGGCGTAGAAATGCACGCTTCGCTCGCAACCGACGAAATAAACGGGCACGATATTGGTGTGATGCAGACTGGCCGCCGCTTGCGCCTCGTTGTGGAAGCGTTGTAAATGCCGCGGGTCCATCGTGGCGGCGAACGGCAACACCTTGAGCGCTACCCGGCGACGCAGCGAGATTTGCTCCGCCTCATAGACGATCCCCATGCCGCCCCGGCCCACCTCGCGCACGATGCGGAAATCGCCCAGCGTCCCGCTCATCGCTTCGCCGTCAACGGCCTTCCCCGATGGCCGGCCCGAGCCTCCCGACGAGCTGAACTGGGCGAGCACGTCCAGCGCCGCTAGCAGCGGCCGAAGTCGATCGGCCAGCTCCGGGTAGCGATTCAGGTAGGCTTCAACGTCCACCGGACCGCCGGAGTGCAGGCGGTCGGTGATCTCGGCGACGATCTCCGCCACCCGCCGATCGACTTCCCCAGACACCTTGCTGGCACTGAGAGATTCGCTCATGGCATGTCCTCCTCAGCCAGGAGCGCGTGCAGCCGCTCGAGCGCCCTCATATGCCGTACCTTGACCGCTGCCGTGCTGATTCCGAGAACCTCCGCCGTGTCCGCGACCGAGAGCTGCTCGAGGTTGCGCAGAACCAATACCTCGCGATCCCGCTCCCGAAGCCGCCCCAGGGCCTGTCGCACACGCTCGCGCAGCTCTTGACGTAGCGCCCGTTCCGTGGGGCTCGTGGACGAGGTCACCAGCCGGGAGGCCAACTCGGCGGCCGACTCGTCGGGCAGATTGAGGAGGCCGGCTTCCTCGCGCAGCACACTGCGTCCTCGGGCGCGGACGTGACGGCGGCGCAGGGTTGCGAGGTGCTCGAAGGTCAGCGAGCGCAGCCAGGGGAAGAAGGGCAACGGCCGCTCGCGCAGATAGCGGTCCATCTTGCGGTTAGCCTCTAGGAGAACTTCCTACACAACGTCGGACGGATCGACGCGGGCGGCGAGGCGACGATCAAGGCGCCAGGCGACCATCTTGCGGAGGCGATCGCGGTGCCGGGCCAGAAGACCCTCCCGCGCGCCCGCGTCGCCGTTTTCGGCCTGGCGCAACAGTTCCTCGGTGTCGGGTTGCTGAGTGGTCATATCAGAACCTCTATTAGTCTTCCTGTTCGCGCGCGCAAAAGGTTACAGCTGCCGGCAGATTTTTTCGTGCCGGCGCTGATCCGATGAGAGCCAGGGGGATGTGGCCCGGCTATTTGAGATGATAGAGCGGCCCATACTTGCCGCGCAGATACGCCATAAACGGTTGATGGCTCAGCGGCCGGCCGGTGACGCGCTGGCACAAGTCCCCGGCGCGATAACGTTGGCCGGGACGGTGAATTTTCTCATTGAGCCAGCCCTTTAAGCCCTGAAAGCGTCCGGCGCGGAACTCGCTGTCGAGATCGGGTATATCGCGCCGCGCCTGCTCCATGAACTGGGCGGCGTAGAGATTCCCGAGCGTGTAGGTTGGAAAATAACCGAGACCGCCCATGCTCCAGTGGATGTCTTGCAAACAACCCTGGGCGTCCGTCGGCGGCGTTAGATCGAAGAATTGATGAAACTTTTCGTTCCAGGCGCCCTGCACATCCGCGGGTTTCAGATCGCCGCTGATGAGCGCTTGTTCCAGTTCGAAACGCAGAACGATGTGCATGTTGTACGTCGCCTCGTCCGCCTCAACGCGGATGAACGACGGCTGCACATCGTTGATCGCGAAGAGGAAATCATCGAGAGTGACATCGCCGAGGGCGGCGGGGAATGCGCGCCGAGCAGGCGGGAAGAAATGCTCCCAAAACGGCCGGCCGCGGCCCACCTGGTTCTCCCAGAGGCGCGATTGCGATTCGTGAATGCCCAAGGATGCCGCCGTGCCCAGCGGCGTGCCGAAATGCTCAGCCGATAAGCCTTGCTCGTAAATGCCGTGGCCGGCCTCGTGAAGGATACCGAAGAATGATTCGTTGAAGTGCCGGACATTATAGCGCGTCGTGATCCGGCAATCGCCGGGACCGATGCCGCTGCAAAACGGATGCGTCGTCACGTCGAGCCGGCCGGCGTCGAAATCGAAACCGATGGCGACGGCGGCTTCCTGGCCGAGACGCTGCTGCTGCTCAACGGGATATTCGCGCTCGAGCAAATCGCGCCGCGGCCGACGGCCCGAAGCCATGATGGCGGAAACGAGCCGCACCAGCTCAGCGCGCAAGGCGGCGAAAAGCGCCGTGATCTCGGTCGTGGTCGCTCCGGGTTCGTACTCGTCGAGCAAGGCATCGTAAGGGACGCTCTTGTAGCCGATGGCCTGCGCTTTCTGCCGCAACAGCGAGACGACTTTTTCCAGCCACGGCCGGAAGGCGGCGAAATCGTTGGCCTTTCGCGCTTCTTGCCAAACCTGCTGAGCGCGCGTCGTCACGCGGGCCAGCTCCTCGACCAGCTCCTTGGGCAGCTTG
>Ga0070738_10002474_pt1 | contig 28355 bp, 18 predicted proteins | sample Coa_R2_2_FD_66446 | JGI IMG/M metagenome (GOLD analysis project Ga0070738, IMG submission 66446) | Surface soil microbial communities from Centralia Pennsylvania, which are recovering from an underground coalmine fire - Coalmine... | ecosystem: Environmental > Terrestrial > Soil > Unclassified ...
AGGGGCCCCGCCAGGGCCGCGCCGCTAGGGCCGCCCCGCCCCGATCGCCTCTCGGACGGCCGCGACCGCGTTCCGCTTGGCGAGCGCGGCGGTCCAGACGTCTCCGACTCTCGCGATCCGGCCGGGGGCGGTCCGCAGCGTGAACGCCCCGGGGTCCAGCTCGGGCGTGAGCTCCGACCAGTCGATCGGCATCGACACCCGTGCGCCCTCGACCGCGCGGACACAGTACGCCGCCGCCACCGTCTTTCCCCGCGCGTTCTGGAGGTAGTCGACATACACGCTTCCGCGTGGCCGCTTGCGCAACTCGCGCGCGACCGTGGCCGCGCGTGGGTGTGCGCTCGCGACCATTCTCGCGACACGCTCGGCGAGCGCACCCGCCATCGCATCGCTCGCCCCGCGGGGCAGCGGGACGAAGACATGCACGCCGCGCGACCCCGAGGTCTTGGCGACCCCGTGGAGGCCGAGTGACGTCAGGACCTCCCGAACCCAGAGCGCGACCTCGACCACACGGGCGAACGCGAGGCGGTCCCCGGGATCGAGATCGATGATGGCGTAGTCGGGCGTCCCGAGCGACGGCACCCGCGCGTGCCAGGGATCGACGCTGATGCAGCCGAGCTGGATCGTGTACAGCAGCGTGGCGAGCGTGCCACCGACGAGCCGCGGATGCGGTGCCCCATCGAGCGCCACCCGCACCCGCTCCACCCGCACGCCGCGAGGCACTCGCCCGGGCGCATTCTGCTGAAAGAAGAACGGGCCATCCGCGCCGTCCGGGTAGCGCTTGAGCGCGAGCGGCCGATCGCGCATTCCCGGAAGTACCTGAGGCGCGACGCGCGCATAGTAGCGCAGCAGATCACCCTTGGTGAGGCCATCCCGCGGAAAGAAGATCTTGTCGAGGTGCGTGAGCGGGAACGAGAGTGCCGGCAGCCCCTCCGACGCCGCGCCACCCCCGCCGGTATCGGCCGCGTGGGTGGCGCGGGCCGCACGTGCCGTACGGGGTGCACGGGCGGGTGCACGGGCAGGTGCACGGGCCGGCGTGCGGTCCCGTGTATGGGCCGGCGTGCGGGCTGGCGTGCGGGCTGGCGTGCGGGCTGGCGTGCGGGAGCCCTGCGCGATCTCCTCCATCGTCCGCCCGGTGGCGACCGACGTCATCGTCTCGGCGACGATGTCCGAGCCCGGGATGGCGTAGTCGTCCCGGTGCTTGATCAGGAGCCACTGTGGCTTGTCGCTGGAACCGCGCGCGCCACCGCGCGTGCGCACGAGCACCCATGAGCCGCGGAGGCGCTCGCCGAACAGCTCGAACTTGAAATCACCGCGCTCGAATCCGGCCCGGAGCGCCGACGCCCCCGGCGGCGGCCCGCCGCGATCCGGCGCCGGTCCATAGGTGCCGCGATCCCACAGCATGACCGTGCCGCCGCCGTACTCGCCCGCGGGGATCGTCCCCTCGAAGGAGTTGTACTCGATCGGGTGATCTTCGACCTGCATCGCCAGGCGCTTGACCGCGGGATCGAGGCTCGGCCCTTTGGGCACCGCCCAACTCTTCATGACGCCGTCGAGCTCGAGGCGAAGGTCGAAATGGAGCCGGCTCGCGGCGTGCTTCTGGATCACATAGCGGAGCGCGCCCGTGCGCGCGGGGCGCGGATCGCCCGCCGGTTCCGTCGTCTTCGAGAAGTCGCGTTTCCGTCGGTACTCGTCGAGGGCGGGCCCCTTCGCGCGCGCGCCCGGTCGCCGTGTGGTCGCCATGAGTGTCCCCCGGTACCTGGCGGCGGTGAAGAATCCGTGCCACCGCGCGCTCGCGAAAGGGCCGGCAGTCGGTCAGATTCGACCCGTCATCCAGGACGGGGGCGGGGGGATCATGGCGGTCGGGCGCGTAGCGGCACACTTCGCGGCGCATCAGCAGACAGTCGGCGCGAGCCTCGAGGAGCTCGGGGGCATCGCCGAGGTCGTCGGCGACATCATGGTGGACGCGCTCGTGCGCGGTGGGACGCTGCTCGCCTTCGGCAACGGAGGCAGTGCGACCCAGGCGAGCCATCTCGTCGGCGAAGTCATCGGCCGGTTCGCGAGGACCCGCCGGCCGCTCGCGGCGATCGCGCTGCCCGCGGACGCGGGCGCGGTGACCTGCATCGCCAATGATTTCGGCTATGGCGCGCTGTTCGAGCGGCAGCTCGAGGCGCTCGCCGGGCCGGGCGACATTGCCGTCGGGCTGACGACGAGCGGGAAGTCGGAGAACGTGCTCCGCGGCCTGAGCGCCGCGAAGCGGCGGGGGGCCGCGACCGTCGCCCTCACCGGGGCGGCCGGCCTCGCGGGCGGCGCGGCCGACCACGTGCTTCGCGTCCCGAGCCGGGTCACGGCGACCGTCCAGGAAGTGCACCTGATGCTGATCCACGCCTGGTGCGCGATGATCGACGCGGCGGTCGACTGATCGGCTCCGGTCAGAACAGCACCTGCGCGCCGAACTCGACCACCCGGTCGGGCGGGAGCTTGAAGAAATCCGGTGCCGAGCGCGAGTTGCGGAGAAGAACGCGGAACAGGTTCTTGCGCCAGCGGACGAGCGGATTCCCCGTCGGTCCGGGAATGAGCCGCTCGCTGCTCGTGTAGAACACGACATCGCCGCCGTCGAGCGCCACGCCTTGTGTCCGGCATTGCCGGATGATGGCGGGCAGCTCCGGCTGCTCGAGGAACCCGAACCGGGCGACCACTCGATAGAACCCGTGCGTCAGCGGCGTGATCGACAGACGCTCGCGCGCCCGCACGGTCGGCCGCTCCTCGAACTCGACGTTCAGGAGCACCACCTGCTCGGCGAGCACGTGCATGTAGTCCAGCTCGCGCACCAGCGCCCGGGGGACGACGTCCGGGTGTGACGTCAGGAACACGGCGGTCCCGGCCGGGCGCGGAGGCTGTTCCCGGTCCAGGCGCGCGAAGTACTCGGCGAGGGGAGCGGCCTCGCGACGCCGCAGGTCGAGCAGACGCTCGCGGCCCCACGCCCACGTCGTCATGAGGATCCAGATCGCGCCCGCGATCGCCAGCGGGACCCATCCGTCGTGCGCGATCTTGAGCGTGTTGGCACCGAGGAAGGCCCCGTCGACGAGCAGGAACACACCGCACACCGAGCCGGCGCGGAGCGCCGACCAGCGCCACTCCGACCGCGCGATGTCGTAGAAGAGGATCGTCGTGATGACCATCGTCCCCGTGACCGCGATCCCGTATGCCGCTCCGAGCGCATCCGACGATCGGAACGTGACCACCAGCAGCAGGCAGGCGATCATGAGCATGGTGTTGACCGACGGCAGGTAGATCTGCTCCGAGCTGGGCGCGGTGTGCACGAGCTTGAGGCGCGGAGAGTAGCCGAGGAGCATCGCCTGGTTGGTGAGGGCGAAGACGCCCGAGATGAGCGCCTGCGACGCGATGATCGTCGCGACCGTCGCCAGCGCCACGTAGGCGAACAGCATGCTCCGGGGCGCGAGCAGAAAGAACGGGTGCGAGGCAGCCGCCGGATCGCGCAGCACGACCGCGCCCTGGCCCGCGTAGTTGAGGAGCAGCGCGGGAAAGACGAGCCCGAACCAACTGAGGCGGATGCTGCGCCGTCCGAAGTAGCCCATGTCGGCGAAGAGCGCTTCCGCCCCGGTGACCGCGAGGACGACCGCGCCGAGGACGAGGGCCCCGTGCAGGCCGTGTCGCGCGAAGAAGGTGATCGCGTACCACGGACTGATCGCCCGCAGGATGTCGGGGTGGCGGGCGATGCCGCCGACACCCGAGACCGCGAGCGCGACGAACCAGAGAAGCATGATCGGCCCGAAGATGCGGCCGACACGCGTGATCCCGTACCGCTGCGCGAAGAAGAGACCGAACAGGACGGCCATGCTCACCGGCACGGCCAGCGCCGCCAGGCGGGGTGACGCGACGCCGAGCCCCTCGACCGCGCTCAGGACCGAGATCGCGGGCGTGATCACGCCGTCCCCGTAGAGGAGCGCCGCCCCGAACAGTCCGAGCCCGATGGTCGCCTTGAGTGTCCGGGGCATCGCGCGCGGCGTGCGTCCGCCGCGGATGATCGCGAGCAGGGCGAGGATCCCGCCCTCGCCGTTGTTGTCGGCGCGCATGATGACCGCGACGTACTTGATGCTGACGGTGACGGTGAGGGCCCAGATGATGAGCGAGACGACCCCGTACACGTTGGCCGCCGACGGCGCCAGCCCGTACTCGGGGCTGAAGCACGCGCGGAGCGCGTAGAGTGGACTCGTCCCGATGTCCCCGTAGACGACGCCGAGCGCCACGAGCGCGAGCGAGATACCCCCCTGCGGGGCGCGCCGCCCGGCCGGGGGCGGACTCGCGCTCCGCGCGGCGGGCGGGCTCGACCCGAGCACCGGGTCGGCGGCCGAGGGCCGACCGGACCCGTGAGTCGCGCCGGCGACCTCCGGCGGAGGTTTCATGCTGCTCCGGGCTGTCCCCTGGAGTGGGCGGCGGGAGTCCAGAGCGTGGTGCACCCCGCCGCGGGGCCGGGCGTCACCGGACGGGCCGGCTCAAGTGCAAGCACATGTCTCACAATATGTTAGGCAGACATGTCAGAAGTGAATGGATGAGCGTGCCAGACGGACCAGGCTTTGCTCTGGTGCTTCCCAGTGAACTATACGACCGGGTCGGCCTCGGCGTGTCGCGAGCAGCCGTGCCCAGGCCGGTCCTCGGGCACGCGCCGGGGCCGTGACGTGTATATGAGAGTGCAGGACTTCCACATCGCGGGATCGCAGGAGGCGTCATGATCGGGGCGATGCTCATCGCAATGCTGGCGGGCATGGTGGCGACCACCCCGCTGCCGGCCGGCGGGATTGCAGCCGGCGTCGGCGGGACGGGCGGCTCCGCGTCCATGGTATCGCTGGCGGCGCCGGAGGAGCCTGCTGTCCGCATCACGCTCAACGGGCGGAGCGTGTACGATCCCGGGGATCGCGCGCGTGTGCGGGTACACGTCCGGGACGATTCATATCTCGCCGTCCTGTACGCCTCGCCGGACGGGCGCGTCCGCGTGCTGTTTCCGGCGAGCCCGGGGGACGACGATTTCGTCCACGGCGGCGAGGACGTCGACGTGCGCGGCCAGGGGCTCGACGCGAGCTTCGTCGTCGAGAACACGCGTGGGACCGGTACGGTCTACGCGGCCGTCTCCAGGGATCCGTTCCGCTTCGATGCGCTCAGCGACGGCGCACAGTGGTCGGCAACCGCCTTTCCCGACACGGCGTCGCCCCAGACCGCCGAAGCGGTGATCACCGAGGTGGTGCAACGCATGGCCCCCGAGGGCGGGCGCTTCGACTACGACCTCGCCACCTATACGGTCACCACCCGCCGGCCCTCGCAACCGTCGTACAGCGAGGCGCAGCCGGCGCCGCAGCCGCAATACTATCCCGTCCCCGAGTATTACCCGGTGCCCGAGTACTATCCGGTCCCGGCGTACTACGACCCCTGGTGGGGCCCCGGGTACGACTTCGCGTTCTGGGGTCCGGGGTGGGGCTTTGGCTTCGCGCCCTGGTGGGGGTACTCGCCCTGGTTCTTCCGTGGGCCGGTCGTGGCGATCGGCTTCGACGGGTGTTGGGGGTGCTACGGCTTTTACGGCGGCGGGTTCTACGGCGGCGGCTACTATGGGGGCTACTATGCCGGGGGCTATGCCGGGCGGCCGTTCCTCTACCGGCCGGGACTCGTGACGACGGTGGGGTACCGGCCGCGCGGTGCCTGGCTCGGAGGGGGGTCCGCGCTGTATCAGGGACGGCTCGGCGTCGCCGCGTGGCGGGGACATGCCGGATTCGTGGGCCGGCCGAGCGTGTTTGCGAGCGCCCGGCTCGGGGCACCGGTCGGCCGCGGGCTCGCCTACCGTCGCGGCGGGGAAGGGGGCCGTCCGGCGGTCGCCACGCCGACGGTGTTCCGGCAGGTGAGAACGGGGGGAGCGTTCGCGCGGCCGGTCGCGGCCCCGCACGCGATCACGCCTGTCATCCGGACGCCCGCGCCGGCGATCGGTGCGCGCACGTTCCCGGTGCAGCCGCGCGCAGGGGGTCCACGTGTCTCGATGCCGGCCGGCGGCTCGCGGGCCGTCGCGGTGCCCGTGGGTCCGCAGGTGCGGACGGCGCCGCAGGTGCGGACGGCGCCGCAGGTGATGGGACCGCGCGGGGTGCGCGGGATGGGCCCGCCTGGTGGCGGACCCGCGCAGGCCCGCCGGGTCGAGGGTGCCCCCCAATACCGGCCGCCGCAGGGTGGCGGTGGGTACGGTGGGTACGCCGCTCCGCCGCGCGGTGGCTATGAGGCCCCCCGAGGCGGCTATGAGGCGCCGCGCGCCGGTCCGGCCGGTCCGGGCGGTGCGGGCGGCGGCTACGTGGCCCCTCCCCGCTCGGGTGGCGGGGGTGGCGCACCGCGTGGGGGCGGCGGCGGCGGTGGCCATGCGCCGCACGGCGGCGGCTTCGGCGGGTTCGGCGGCGGGCACTCGGGCGGTGGAGGTGGGCACCACCGGTGAGCCCACCGGGTGAGCCCACCGGGTGACCCCGCGCGCGGTTCTTGCCCATGGAGTTCGGAGGCGCCCGGCCGTCACGCGCGTGATGGGCCGGGCGTTCCGTACGGCACAGGGGACCGAGCACGCGATGGCCGAACCGACGAGCTGTAGCCCCCAAGTCACGTTCCTGATGGTCGTCGGGCCCGGCGAGGGAACGCTGGCCACCGACACCCTCGAAGGGATCGCCGCGTGCGAGCCCGCCGCCACGGCCTGGGTGCTCGACGACTGCACGCGTGACGGCACCTACGAGATCCTCGAGCGGTGGGCGGTTGGCCATCCGGGGACGCGGGTCCTCAGGAACCCCCGTCCGCGCGGGTATCGGGGCATCGCGGGGTCGTTCTTTTCCCTGTTGCGCGCCGTCGCTCAAGAGCCTCGGGTGCCCGAGATCGTGCTCAAGGTGGACCCGGACACCTGCATCGTGGCTCCCGGGGTCGTCGACCTCGTCCGCCAGCGATTCGCCGCTGTCGGGCCCGGCATCAGCGGCGCGTACCGGATCGGCGCCAGCGGCGGGCGACGCCACTTCGGTCATCTGCGGCGGAACATGCTGCTCGATCTGTTGCCGATCGGCGTGCACAAGGATCGCCGGTCGCTGCGCGTCGGGCTACCGTTCTGGACCCGATATCTGCGCGCCGCTCGCCGCCACGGCTACGAGCTCGGCGAACACGTGCTGGGGGCGCTCAGCGCGATGCACGGCGAGACGGTGGGCGCACTGCGCGAGTCCGGATTCCTCGACTCGCTCCCCGACGACTATCGAGCGCTGACGGTCGAGGAAGACGTGCTGCTGGGCCTCGGGACCAAGGCCGTCGGCCACCAGCTCATCGACATCAACACCGATCCACTCGATCCACGCGTGTGGATCCAGTTTCGGCCGCCCGTTCCACACGATGCCGACGCGCTCGTCGAGCGGGGCATCCTGGCGGTGCATCCGGTCAAGGCCACGCCCGACGGAGAACGCATGCGCGCCGCGTTCCGGGCGCGCCGGCGCGAGGTTCTGGCCAGCTAGCTGACCCTGGCGCCGCAGGCCCGCGGGCAGCAGACGCGCGACAGCGCCCGCAGCGCCGACGCGTGGCGAGCGATTTGCCGAGTGGTCCGCCCGTGAGGATCGCCGCGGCATCTCGCTGGCCCGACGTGATCTACGTCACGGGGCGCGCCCGTTCCGACGGCCCGATACGTGCGCCTGTGGCTGCTCAGCCCGACGGGTGCGAGACTTGCTGCTCATCCGTCGCGTCGACATCCATCCGGTCTCGTGTGATCGGGCAGGGCGGACCACCGGACAGATGTTCATCGGGGACGCGAGCCGGGCCGACGTTTCGTCGACACCGGTGCGACGCGTCCGTTTTCAGCCGAGGAGTTCGCGTGACGCAGGGGCACGTGCCGCAACGAGAGACCGTGAGAGCCGAGCGCGCAGCCGGCGCTCACGCGCGCGACCTTCGAGGGCGCGCGGTCGCCCGGGCCCCGATCGGATGGGTGGTTGCAGTCGGTGCGGTGATGTGCGCTCCGGCCGGCGCCCTGCTGCACGCCCAGGCCGTCGCGTCGACGGCGAGTGCGCCGGCTCCGACTCCCCAGTCCGCGCAGCAGTCCGCGCCGCGGCCGGTCGCGCGGCCCGCGTTGGCGGCCGCGCCGCGGCGCGACGTGCTGTACCCTGGAGACATTGTCCGGCTCAGGATCTGGCGCGAGCCCGATCTCTCCGGCGACTTCGACGTCAGTGCGCAGGGCGTGGCCGTGTTCCCGAAGATCGGTGCCGTGCAGGTCACGGTCATGTCCACGGATTCCTTGCAGCGGTTGCTCATCAACACCTATTCCCAATTTCTCCGCGATCCGGCCATCGAAGTGACGCCCTTGCGTCGCATCACGGTGCTCGGCGCGGTCAAGAATCCCGGTCTCTATCCCACCGATCCCACGATGAGCGTTGCCGATGCGCTGGCGCTCGCCGGTGGACCGACGCCGGACGGGAATCAGAAGAAGCTCCAGCTGATTCGCGCCGGAAAAAAGCAAAATGTCACGATCACGGTGCACCAGCAGGTGGCGGAGACGCCGATTCGCTCCGGCGATGAGCTGTACGTGCCCGAGCGGAGCTGGCTCTCCCGGAACGGCTACATTGTCGGCGCCATCATCGGGGCAGCCACGATCGTGACCACAACCATCGTGACACACAGGTGATGCGCCCGCGCATCACTCGGCCGCAACACGTACCCCTCAGCGTCGCCCCGATCACCCTCGTACCGACTCGCCCCGCCGCACACTCGCTCCCGCTCCGCCGACGGCCCCGACCGTGGCCGCTGATCCCCGGCCGCTGATCGTGGCCGCCGCCTCGCTGGTCCCGCGCCGTCGCTCGTCCCCGACCTTCCGCCCAGACCCACCGATCCGTTCGCTGCCGCCCGGCCAATCCCTCAGCCACTACCATGCTCCTCAACGACGGCCAGTCCCTCCCGCACCCCATGCTGTCGCCCGGCACGCCGGTCCTGCACCCGGCCGTCCCGCCGACCGTCGGTGAGCGGCCCGGTCGGATCGATCCGGCCACACTGGGTGGGCTCTGGGCCCTCGTCCGGCGGCATCGCCTCCTCGTCGCCCTGACGACGCTGCTCGTCGTCGTCATGGGTGGGTTGTACACGTTTTTCTCCCCTCGCCTCTACGAGGCGACCGCGTCGATCCGGCTCGAGGACACCAAGGTCGATCTGCCGAGCGTGGTGACGCGACTCGGACAGGACCGTGACGTCAGCACGGAGCTGGAGGCGCTCCAGAGCCGAGTCCTCGCCGAAGGGGTGATCGACTCGCTGGGCCTCCGGGCGATCACGACCCCGGTCAACGTCCCGCGGGGCGCGCTCTTCAGCTCGGTCAAGGTGGCCGTGCAGGACGACTCTGCACTCTACATGTTCCGTCGCCGCGCGGACAACGCGTATACCGTTCACGACGCGGCCACCGACAAGGACATCGCCGTCGTGCCCCCCGGCGGCACGCTCCAGCTCCCGGCCGTGACGGTGACGCTCGCGCCGACCGTGTCGCGCGAGGAATTCACCCTCGGGATCAGCGGCCGTCAGGCGGCGGCCGAGGCCTTCGGCAAGGCGCTCAAGGTAGCCCGCCCCGACCGGGACGCGAACGTGCTGACGGTCACCTATCGCGGCACGGACCGAACCGTGGTGAGCCAGGTCCCCAACGTGCTGGCCGGTCTGTTCATCCTCGATCGTCAGGCGCTCAGCACGGCCGAGGCGCGGAGTACCGCGCAGGTGCTCCGGCAGCAACTCGACAGTGTCGCGCGCGAGCTCAACGCGTCCGAGGGCGCGCTCGAGAAGTTCCGGGAGCAGAACAACGTCGTCAGCCTCCCTGACGAGGCGACGAGCGGCGTGACCCATCTCGCTGAGACGCAAGCGGATCGCAACGCCGTCAGCGCCGAGCGGAACGCGCTCGCGTCCCTCGTCGCCGACGTCAACGCCCAGGCCGCGCGGGAGGGCCCGGATCAGCCGTCCCCCTACCGCCGGCTCCTCGCCTTCCCGACGCTGCTGCGGAACAACACGGCCTCGACACTGCTCAACTCGCTGGCGACGGTGGAGGACGAGCGGACCGCCCTGCTCCAGCGGCGGACGCCGCAGGATCCGGACGTCCAGGTGCTCACGCACCGCGTGCACGACATCGAGGAGCAGCTCAAGTCGATCGCCACGACCTATCTCCAGGGGCTGTCGGCCCAGGTCGGGGCCGACGACAGCGTGCTGCGGTCGTCACAGCAGCAGTTGCGCTCCATTCCGCAGAAGGAAGTGGAGTTGGCGCGGCTGTCGCGGCAGCCGACCGTGCTCCAGGACATCTACACGACCTTGCAGACTCGCCTGAAGGAAGCCCAGGTCGCCGCGGCCGTGAAGGATCCCAGCGTCCACATCATGGACCCCGCGGTGGCCCCGCTCAAGCCGGTTCGTCCGCGCCCCCTCCTCTATACGGCGGCGTCCATCGTCCTCGGGCTCCTGCTCGGCTTGGGCCTGGCCTTTGCGCGTGAGACTCGCGACCACGCGATCCACACGCGCGCCGATGTGCTCGCTGCGACCGGCGCGCCGGTGTTGGGTCTCATCCCCCGGATCAGCCTGACCGACGAGTTCATGGCACGCTTACGGTTGGCGGAAGAGTTGGGGCCACCAGGGACCGGCAGCCAGCGGCGGCTGACCGGCAAGCGCAAGACGCTCGGCGCCGCCCGACTCAACGGGCACGGTGACGGGGTGCTGGTGAGCGATCCGGCCGCGCGCAACGCGGTCGCCGAAGCGTACAGCACGCTCCAGACGAATCTCGCCTTCATCCGGCCGGACGACACGCTCAAGACCCTCGTCTTCACGAGCCCCCTCTCGGGGGACGGGAAGACGACCAGCGCGACCAATCTGGCGGTGACGCTCGTGCAGCGCGGCCACTCCGTCCTGTTACTCGACGGTGATCTCCGGCGCGGCGTCATCAATCGCGTCTTCGGCGCGAACCGCGAGCCCGGGCTGACGAACATCCTCGACGGATCGGCGCCGCTCGAGTCGGCGATCCGCCGCGCGGACCTGGGCCGCGTCGGCTCGCTCCACTACATCTCGACCGGCACGCTGCCGCACAATCCGGCCTCGGTGCTCGACTCGGCGGAGATGCACGCGCTCCTCGCCAAGCTCAAGCAGCACTACGACACGATCATCATCGACTCGCCGCCCATCAACGTGGTGACCGATGCGGCGCTCCTCGGCGCGCACGCAGATGGTGTCGTGCTCGTCGTCCGGTCGGGGGTCACCGCCGTGCAGGCGTTGGCGTTCGCCATGGAGCAGCTGCGGCACGTGCGCGCCCCGGTGCTCGGGGCGGTACTCAACGACATCGACTTCCATCGGGACGCGGCCTACGACGGGGCCTACCGCTTCTACGGTCACCGCGACCGCTACTACATGGCCGAGGCGTAGTGAGGTGATCGCGCCCGTCGGTCCTCCGCTCGTGCCGGCCGCCCAGGGCGGCACGGCCGCGGTTTCCGGAAACGGGAACGGCGACGGAGCGCGCAAGCTCTCCGTCCGCGTGAGCGGCGAGACGGTCACCTTCCCGCGCCTCGGCCCGCGCACGCTGCGCGCGAATCGCGCCGCCCAGCGGATGCTCGGCGCCTGCCGCTACCTCGACGTGCTGGTCGTGCTGGGCGCCGTGTTCGGGGTCTTTCTCCTCGCCAACGCCGAGCACGCCGGAACGCGCGGCCTGGTCGCGTTCCTCAACCTCCGGATCACGGTCAAGAACCTCCTTCTGCTCGCCCTCTTCGCGTGGGTGATGCACGCCAGCCTGGCGACGTTCGGGCTCTACGACGAGCGGCGACTGGCCGACCCGGTCAACTACGCCCTGCGGCTCGTCGTGGCGTGTCTCGTCGGCGGGATTCCACTCGCGCTCTTTCCTCTGGCGAGCAGCACCGGCACGGTGCGGCCGATCACGGCCGCGGGCTTCGCCGTCGTCGCCGTCGTCGGACTGGCCGCCACGCGCTGGCTCGTGTGGCTGGCCGCCGCCCCGCCGCCGGCCGCCGCGGTGCGCAATGTGCTCATCGTCGGGAGCGGACCGCGCGCGCGCCGGCTCTACCGCGAGCTCGCGGTCCACGCCGACCAGGGCATCCATGTCTACGGGTTCGTGGACTCGTGCGACGAGCCGCCGACCGACGAGATCGCGCGCCGCATGCTCGGTGCACTCGGCGATCTCGAGAGCATCCTGGTGCGCCACGTCATCGACGACGTGCTGATCGCGCTCCCGATCAAGTCACACTACGAGCACATCCAGCGCACGATCGCGCTCTGCGAGCGGCTCGGTGTGCGCGCGGCCTATCTCGCCGACGTCTTCCAGTCGTCGCTCGCCCGGCCCACCTACGAGCGCACCGGGCAATTCCCCGTGGTGCGCATGCACGTGGTGACCGACGATCAGCGCCTCCTCATCAAGCGGGCGATCGATCTCATCGGCGGCGCGCTCGGGCTCATGCTGGCGGCGCCCCTGATGGTCGCGATCGCGGTCGCGATCAAGCTGACGAGTCCCGGACCGATCATCTTCCGCCAGGAACGGTTCGGCCTCAACAAGCGGCGCTTCTCGATGTTCAAGTTCCGCACGATGGTCGCCGACGCCGAGTCGATGCAGGCGGAGCTCGAGGAGCGCAACGAGGCGACCGGGCCGGTGTTCAAGATCCGCGATGACCCGCGCGTGACCCGGGTTGGACGGTGGCTCCGCCGGACCTCGCTCGATGAGCTCCCGCAGCTCTTCAATGTCGTGCGCGGCGACATGTCGCTGGTCGGGCCGCGGCCGCTGCCGGTGCGCGATGTGCACCGATTCTCGGAGTCGTGGCTCATGCGGCGCTTCAGCGTGCCGCCTGGCGTCACGGGCCTCTGGCAGATCAGCGGACGGAGCGATCTCTCCTTCGACCGCTGGGTCGCGCTGGACCTCGAGTACATCGACGGCTGGTCCCTCGGCCTCGATCTCCGGATCCTCGCCATGACCCTCCCCGCCGTCATCCGGGGGCGCGGGGCCGCCTGACCTCTCGAGCTGACGGCGCCCTGACGGGCCACGCACGGCGATGACAGCGAGTGATCCCGGCCCCGCCCCTGATGGGAGGCGCACCCTCGCGCGCAATACGGCGTGGATGACGGTGGGGCAGGGAACGCGGGTCGTCCTCCAGGCGGTCTACTTCTTCATCATCGCGCGCACGCTTGGCGCCGACGGGTACGGCGCCTTCGCCGGCGCCGTCGCGCTGGTGGCGATCGTGGCCCCGTTCGCGAGCCTCGGCGCGGGCAACCTCCTCGTCATGCACGTCGCCCGCGCGCCGGAGCGCTTCCACCGGTACTGGGGCGGCGCGCTGTCGATCACCTTCGCGTCGGCGACCGTGCTCGCCGCGGCCGTCCTGCTCGTCTCGCGGGTGCTCCTGCCGGCCACGATCCCGCTCGTCCTCGTCGTCTGCGTCGCGATCGGTGACCTCATATTCGCCCGGCTGATCGACATCGCCGGGCAGGCCTACCAGGCCCACGAGCGTCTGGCACGAACGGCGCAATTCCCCTTGCTCATGTCGCTCCTCCGCACGGCGGCCGCCGCCGGCTTCGCGGCCGTCGGCCACCCGACCGCGGCCCGGTGGGCCCTCTGGTATCTGGGCAGCACCGCCGTGGCCGCCAGCCTTGCCGTCGGGATCACGATCCGCGAGCTCGGGCGCCCGGCCCGCGTCTTCGGGTATCCGGCGTCGGAGCTCCGCGAGGGGGCGTATTTCGCGACCAGCCTCTCGGCCCAGAACATCTACAACGACATCGACAAGTCGATGCTCGCGCGGCTCTCGACCCTCGACGCCACCGGGATCTACAGCGCCGCCTACCGCCTGATCGACGTCGCGTTCGTCCCCGTGCGCTCGCTCCTCGCCGCTGCCTACCCGCGCTTCTTCCGTCAGGGGCAGCACGGCGTCCGGGCCAGTCTCGCGGTCGCCCGACGGCTCCTCCCGCCGGCGGCAGCCTACGCGACGGTGGCCGGGATCGGGCTCTTCGTGCTCTCGCCGCTCCTCCCCCGGATCATCGGCGAGAGCTTCCGGGCGAGCGTCGAGGCCACTCGGTGGCTCGCCGTGCTCCCGCTGCTCAAGTCGATCCACTACTTCGCCGCCGACACCCTCACCGGTGCCGGATACCAGGGACGGCGGACGGTCGCCCAGCTCGTCGTCGCGGCCGCCAATGTCCTGATCAACATCCCGTTGATCGCGCTCTACTCGTGGCGCGGGGCCGCCTGGTCGAGCATCGGCTCGGACGGGCTGCTCGCCGTCCTGCTCTGGATGATCCTCTGGTCCGTCTGCCGCCGCGAGGATCGGGTCCGGGCCACACCGGCCGGCGTGCCGCTGCTGGCGGTGGCCGAAGGGGCCGGTCGGTGAGCGCCCGCCGCCGCGGCCGGCGACTCGGCTACCTCTCGGGGGCCCCGCGGGTCACGACGCGGCCGGACGCGGAGATCGGCGGCCCCCGGTCGCACATCCTCGGCGTCATGGCGGGGTTTCGCGAGCTGGGATGGACCGTGCAGCCGTTCATCGTCGGGGATCGCTCCCCCGGCGTCGTGACGCGCGATGCGGGAAAGCTGCTGCGCAAGGGCGGTCAGTGGGCCTTGCTCGCCGATGTGGCGCGGATCGGGCTCTCGCCCGTCAACGCCCGGGCCGCGTGGCGCGAGCTCGCAGGTCACGTGGACTGGGTGTACGAGCGATTCTCGGTCTTCCAGTCGCTGGGGCGCACCTTCGCGCGGGCCGGGATCCCCTGGATCCTCGAGACCAACGAGATGCAGTCCGAGGAAGCGCGCGTCGACCGCAACAGCCTCGTGCTGACGTCACTCGCCCGCCGGTTCGAGCGGCAGGCCTACCTCGATTGCAGCATGCTCGTCTGTGTCAGCGAGCCGCTCAAACGCCTCGTGATGTCGCGACTGGGCATTCCCGGCGACAAGATCGTCGTCGTGCCGAACGGTGTCGACACCGACTTCTTCCGGCCGATTCCCGACGCACCGCGCCCGTTCGAGGGCTTCACCGTGGTGTACGTCGGCGGTCTCGAGCCGTGGCAGGGCATCGATCTCCTGCTCTCCGCCATCCGCGATGCGCGAGAGCACGATGGCCTGCCGCTGCACGCGATCATCGCCGGCGATGGACCGGTCCGCCGCGACTGCGAGCGCATGGCCAGCGAGTTCGGACTGGATGCGTGCGTCCGCTTCCTCGGCACCGTCTCCCGCGAAGCCGTGCCCGGGATCATTGCCGCGGGCGACATCGGCTACTCCGGGCACAGCGAGACACAGGGGCGGGCCGTCTTCCGCTCGCCGCTCAAGCTCTACGAGTACATGGCGGTCGGAAAGCCGGTGCTGTCCTCGTCGGTCGCCGATGCCCGGCAGCTGGTCGTGAACAACGAGAGCGGATTCCTCTTTGCCTCCGGGGATGCGGACGGCCTGCGGAACGCCCTCGGGCGGGCATTCGCGGCCCGCGATCAGCTCTCGCGCATGGGGGCGCAGGCGCGGCAGCTCGTCGAGTCGTCGCATAGCTGGACGGCACGGTGCCGCACGATCACGAGCGCCGCGGAAGAGGTGGTCCTGGCATGTGCGTGAGCGCCATCGGCGGTGCTCCCTCGATCCCGGACACGCCGGTCTACGAGATGCTGGGCATCCGCATCGGGGCCTACGACATCGCGCGGCTCAACGCGCGGATCGCGGCCGCGATCGCGCGTGACGAGCAGATCATCGTCGCGAACCACAATCTGCACAGCCTGTATCTGCACGCCCACGATCCCAAGCTCCGCGCCTTCCACGCCGCGGCCGAGGTCACGCACGCCGACGGCATGTCGCTGATCGCGCTCGCGCGGCTCCTGCGGGTGCCGCTCGAGCGCCGGCATCGCGTGACGTATGTGGATTGGCTCGGGCCGCTGATGCAGGACGCGGCGCGCCGCGGGTGGCGCGTGTTCGCGCTCGGGGGCCGGCCGGGCGTCGTCGAGGCCGCCGCGGCGCGGCTGCAGGCCGAGCATCCCGGGCTTGCGATCGAGGGGGCTCACGGCTATTTCGAGCTGGCGGCCGGAAGCGCCGCCTCGACTGCCGTGCTCGCGCGCATTGCCGCCTTCCGGCCGCACCTGTTGCTCGTCGGGATGGGCATGCCACGGCAGGAGCATTGGGTGTACGACCACCGGGCGGCCATCCGCGCGAACGCCATTCTCATGGCGGGCGCAGCCATGGATTACGTCGCCGGCGTGATCCCGACTCCGCCGCGTCGTGCGGCGGCAGCCGGGTTCGAGTGGCTCTGGCGACTCGCGGCCGAACCGCGCCGCCTCTGGCGTCGGTATCTCGTCGAGCCATGGTTCGTGGTGGGACTGGTGCTGGCGGCGTGGATGGGCCGCCGCCGCGGAGGTGATGCATGAGCGTACCACGCTGGGCAGGCACCGCCGGAGGGGCCGAGGTCCAACCGGCCACGCGCGGGTCGGCGCCCGCGCTCACGCCCACCGCCCCGCGCTCGCGGGCGTGGATGATGTACACCCTGCTGGTGGTGCTCTTCGCCTTCATGGGGCCCTACTCGCTGCACCCGGCCGCCGCCACGGGCGACGATGCCGCGATCGGCGCCTCGTCGGCCGCCGCGGCCTCCGCGGTCGCTGAAGGCAGCTTCACCCGCCGCATCGCGGTCGTCCTCCTCGCGGGGGTCGGTGCCCTCATGCTGAGCGCGGCACGCCGGCGCCGCGCCCAGCAGGCGCCGCTCGGCACCTACGTATTGCCGGGCGCGCTGGCCGGACCCCTCCCGGCTGTGGGGCCGTCGTACGCCGTGACGCCGGGGCCGGACGCCCTGGCCGCGAGCCCCCGCCAGGGCCGCCGCCTCCGCTGGCTGCTCATGGCGTACGTGACCATTGCCGCCGCGAGCCTGCTCTGGGCCGACGATCCGCCGCTCACCGCGCGCCGGGCGATGGTATTCCTGATCATCGCCTTCGCGGCGTACGCCTTCGCGCATGCCTGGTCGCTGCGCGACGTCCTGTATTTCTCGCTCTTCGCCAATGCGACGTCGCTGATCCTGGGGATCGGTGGCGCGCTCGCGCGCGGCGACTTCACCCCGTTCGCCGCGGACTACCGGTACGTCGGGTTCGCCAATCCCAACCTGCACGGGATCGAAGCGGCGTGCGTCATCATCGCGGCCGTGATCGCGCTCCAGTTCACGGACCGCCGTCGTGGTATCCTGATCGCGCTCATCGTGTTCGCGTTCGGCATGCTGCTCCTCACCAAGTCGCGCACCGCCCTCGCGAGCCTCCTGCTCGCCGGCGGGCTCGGCGTGATGCTGCGGGCGCGGCGGGGCCGGCTGGCGGTCGTGGTGATGGGCATCGCGGCAGCGGCGTTCGCGGTCGTGGTCTTCGCGCCGGGTATTCTCGAGCACGTGCAGAACGCGGCCCTCCTCGGGCGGTCGGCGGCGGCCGAAGATCCGGCCACGCTCACCGGCCGCACGCTGCTCTGGGACGACCTGCTGCACTACTTCGTGTCTGCGCGGCCCTGGTTCGGGTACGGCTACAACTCCTTCTGGTCGCCCGATCACATCGCCGAGGAGTCGCTGCGCCGGGGATGGGTGATTCTCCAGGCGCACTCCGGCTACCTCGAGACGCTGCTCAACGTGGGGTGGGTCGGCGTCTCCCTGCTCATCATCGTTCTCTTCACCGGCCTCTGGTCGGCCGTGCGCCGCTACCGGGCGACGCATGCGGCGGTCGCGCTGTTTGCCGCCACGATGTTGGCCTGGTACATCTGCAACATGATCGCCGAGGCCATTCCGGAGGCGCACTTCAGCACCTTCGTCATCATGATCCTCCTCGCGCACTTCGCCACCCGTGCGGCCGCGCCGGACGACCTCGAGACGGCACCGGCGCACCCGTAGCCCGACCCGAGCCGCGCCCACGCCCCCGCTCGCCATCCGATGCTGATCGACGCCCGATCGGTCGCCGAGGACGCCGTCGTCCGCGCCGATATCTGCATCATCGGAGCGGGAGCGGCCGGCATCTCGATCGCGCACGCGCTGCGGGGGCGGGGTGTGAGCGTTGCCGTTCTCGAGAGTGGGTCGTTCCTTCCCGGCCGCGCGACACAGGCACTCTACCGCGGCCGCAACACCGGGCGTGAGTATTTCCCGCTCGATGGATGCCGCGTGCGAACCTTCGGTGGCAGCACGCAGCGGTGGGGGGGATGGTGCCGGTCGCTCGACGCCGGCGATTTCGAGGCGCGGGAGTGGGTACCCTGTAGCGGCTGGCCGATCGCGCGCGAGGAGCTGAGCGGCTACTATCAGCGGGCGCGGGAGCTGTGCCAGCTCGTCGCGACCGAGGATGAGATCGACCGGGGGCCGCCGATCCCGAGGCGACCACGACTCGCCGTACGCGATCGGCGGCTCGCGACCGTCGTCTACCAGTTCAGCCCACCGACGCGCTTCGGGCAGACCTACCGGCCGGCCTTGCAGCGTGCCGACGATGTCGCCGTGTACCTCTGGGCCAACGTCGTGGGGTTCGACGGCGGGGCACATGGCAGCCCCCTCACGGCGGCCCGTGTCCGGACACTCGCCGGTGGGCACTTTCGCGTCGAGGCGCGCGTCTTCATCCTCGCCGCGGGCGGCATCGAGAACCCACGCATCCTGTTGGCCTCGGACACCGAGCGCCCGGGCGGGCTCGGGAACGAGCACGACCTCGTGGGCCGCTTCTTCATGGAGCATCTCCACGTTCGGCTCGGCTGCTTCGTGCCGCGCGACGGGACGGCGAATCTCTCGCTGTACGTGGAAGGGCGGCGCAGTGTGCTCCGGCCGCTCGGCGCGCTCACGGTCGCGCCGTCGGAGCGCGAGGGACGGCGCCTGTACGGCTTCAGCGCCGCGTTCTTTCCGCCGAGTCGACGCTCACCGGAGCAGTTGCTGCGGCATCAGGCCGCTCGCCACCGGCCGTGGGGTCTGCACGCGGCGTCGATCGCCCGCGCCGGTGTCGTCGGGTTCGGGTTGCGCGTGATCGACAAGGCTGTGCGCGACGCCCGCGAGAGCGGCGGCATGGCCTGGTACAGGCTGCCGATGCGCCCGGGCCATCGCATCTACGAGATCATGGCCCGCGGCGAGCAGACGCCCCGTCGGGACAGTCGGGTGACGCTCGGCCGGGCCCGAGACGCGCTCGGGCTCCCCATCCCGGAGCTCGACTGGCGCATCGATCCGTGCGACCTGGTGAGCATGACGACGAGCCTCGAGGTGCTGGCGGCCGTGGTGGCGGAGCACGGCGTCGGGACGATTCATCTGCCCGTCGACCCGGAGTACCGCTGGGCCGATCGTGTCACCGGGAGCTGGCACCACATGGGCACGACGCGCATGCACGAGGACCCGCGACAGGGCGTGGTCGATGCCACCGGCCGCGTGCATACCGTGCCCAATCTGTACGTCACCGGCAGCTCGGTCTTTCCCACCGGCGGCTACGCCAATCCGACCCTCACGATCATCGCGCTCGCGCTGCGCCTCGCCGATCACGTGGAGCGGGTCGTCAACCGGCCGGCGGTGCACCTGCGCTGACGCGATCGTACAGCGCCTCGAGCGCCGCCGTCTGCGTGCGGAGGTTGAACACGTCTCCAACGAGTGCACGCCCCCGCTCCCCCATGCGCTCGGCGAGGGCGCGGTCGGAGAGCAGGGCGGTGAACGCATCGGCGATGCCGCGCTCGTCGCGCTCGGCCCGCAGCAGACCGGTCTCGCCGTCGATCACCGCCTCGGGCATGCCGCCGTGCCGGGTCGCGACGACGGGTAACCCGCAGGCGCCGGCCTCGTTGAGCACGAGGCCCAGCGCCTCCTGCTGCCCGTTCGGCGGCGTCTCACTCGTGAGCGCGACGAGTGCCGCCTGTTGCATCAGACGGCGGACCACCTCGTGCGGCTGGGCGCCGAGAAAGCGGACGCGCCCGGCGATGCCCAACCGCCCGGCGACGTGGTGGAGCCTCCCGGTCAACGGCCCGGCACCGACCTGCACGAGATGGAGATCCGGGAACCGGGGCGCGATCCGGGCGAACGCCCGGAGCAGTGTCTCCACGCCCTTCTGGGGCGTGTGGCGTGCCGCCGAGAAGATGTAGCGCTCGGCCGCCGGCTCCGACGCGGGGTGAAAGGCGTCGACGTCGACGCCCACGTACAGGCGCACGATGCGATCCGCGGGGAACCCGAGCGCGAGCAGCCGGCCCCGGATGTAGTCCGAGACGGCGACGAATGCCGCGCCGTGCGCCCGGAGCGCGTCGCGCCGCAGCAGATACTGCCAGGTGGTGAGGCTGCCGCGCCAGCGATAGGAGCGGTCGGGCAGCGTCACGTCCCACCCATGGAACGTGGCGATGAGCGGCACGCCCAACTGCTCGGCGAGCGGGAGCGCGTAGCTGGCGTCCGGCCCGAAGTGCGCGTGGATGAGGGCCAGTGGCGGCCACCCGGTGCGGGCACGGGCGAAGAGCCGCGGCGACGCGGTCGCCGCGTACGCCGTCCGGGCGAGCCGGCCGCGCACGCCCGACGCACCGCCGCCGACCAGCACCCGCGGCGGGCTACCCGCGCCCGCCGCGGACGCCGCCCCCCCGGTCCACGACCGAGCGACGATGATGGGGCGATACCGGCGCATGGCGCCCACCTGCTCGCGGATAAATGCCTCGGAGACGACGGGATACTGAAGGCGAAAGACGCCGACCGACGGCCCGTCGGCGGCCGATGCCGTCACCGCCGGCCCTCGAGGCGACCAGGGGCGACGGCGACGTGCCCCGGAGTGCTCGCATGCACGCAGGCGATGAGCCGCACGCCGGTCGACGTGAAACTGTCGGCGGAATCTCGGTGGAACCATCGCGCGCAGAAGCGTGTGAGCACGGTGTCTTCCTCGGCCGTGCTCCGACTGAGGAAGAGCCAGAAACGGGGCGCGGTGGAGACGGTGGCGGCGAGGTCGCGATCCGCGTCGCGGCTCGCCAGCGAATGCTGCTCGTCGGGGTAGGGCAGGATCCGCGCACCGGTTCCCGCGGCGTAGAACCTGAGATCCTTGGCCGTGTAGGCGCGGTGCGCCAGCACCAGCTCGCCGGGTCGTGCCCGCGCCGCCAGGAACGCCGCTGCACCGCGATTGTCATCTCGGGCGTAGCGGGGATCGGCGTAGTATCCGTGCAGCGAGATCGCACTGACGAGCAGCACACCGGCCACCCCGGCCGAGCTCAGCCCACGGGTGGGCAGGGCGATGAGCCCGCCGGCCAGCAGGACGATCGCCGGCAGGAAGGAGATGACGGCGTACCGCACGTTGAACGGGTGGACGGTGACCAGAGCCCCCGCGGCCACGAACGCAAGTGGGAACGCGAACCAGAGCGCGAGGACGATCGCCACCCGCCGATGGCGGCGGCCGACCCACATCGCGCCCAGGGCCGTCAGCCCGACGATCGCGAGGCCGACCGGCACCACGATCGGGGCATCGTGGGCTAGCGTCACGCCCGGATGAGGCGCGTGCAGCTCCGCGAGGCTCGGCCCGAACGAGTAGCCGACGGCGAAGCTCCAGAGCGTGTACGCGAGCTGCATCACGGAGAGCGGGCGCTCCGTGTCGGCGGAGTTGGTCGGAGGGAACGAGATCAGCCGGTACGCGGCCGGGATGCACAGCACCAGGACGAGGGAAAAGGTCACCGCCCAATCGCGCCACTGGGAGCGCCAGAGGACCGGCCACTGCCTGTGCACACGCGTCAGCCAGCGGCCCGGCTGTCCCGGCTCGCCCCACGCCACCGCGGGCGTCATCCCGAGGACGTAGACGGCCGCGAACGCGATGAACCCCAGGCCGACCGTGTGGCAGTAGAACGTCGAGGCCGTGGCCACGGCCGCCGCTATCTTCCATCCCCACGCCCCGGGGTGCACGAGCGCGATCTGGATGCAGAGGAGTGCGACCAGTGAGAGCAACAGGAGCAGGGCGTAGGGGCGTGCCTCCTGGCTGTACCAGATGTGGAACGGAGAGACTGCCATGAGGCCGGCGGCGAGGAGCGCGACCCGGTCACCGAGCCAGCGCCGGACCACGGCGAACAGCAGCGGGATGCTGAGGACACCGGCGATGACGGAGGGCACGCGCAGCGCCGCCTCGACTCCCAGCCACCGGCGCAGCATGAGGCCCGTGTTCGCGACGAGGTAGTAGAGGGGTGGAATGTTACTGTTCTCCTCGCGCTGCGTGATCACGCGCCACCAGCTGCCGGCGGAGCTGATGTACGTCACGACTTCATCGTTCCAGAGGCTCTGATGCGTGAGGCGCACCACCCGCAGGAGCGCCCCGGCGACCACGATGGCGACCAGGGCCGCCACCACCGACCGATCGAGCGGGCGGCGGCCCACGATCTCGCCGCGCGCCGGGGTGGCTCGCCGCGTGACATGCATACGGTGAGAAGAAATAGGCGTGGTCCCCGTGTGAGCAAGCGCACACCGGCCCGTAGCCCGGTCGCGCCGGTCGCCGCGGCGCGCTTCTAGCGGAGGAGCCGGGTGCAAGTCATGGTCCACCCTGCCACCGATCGCCGCCCCCGAATGTCGGCTCCCGCCGCTCGCACGCCTCCGCTGCGCGCCGCGCCCTCCGACCGATCGGCCGCTCCGCGCGAGCGGCCGGCCGCATGACGAGCGTGGGCGTGGCCGCCCGGCGGGCCGGTGCGGCCGGTGCGGCCGGCGTGGCCGGCGCCGCTGGTGACCGCACCGCCGCGCCGGACGGAGCGATCCGTCTCGGCGACGCGCTCCTCGTCGTCGCCTGGGCGGTGACCATCGGGATCGTGTGCTCGGCAGACTACTTCCCGTACCACGACGCCACCAACAATCTCGCCCGCTACGTCCTCATGGATCGGGCGTGGTTCGGGACGCCCGCGCCGTTCGTCCAGGTTCGGCTGATCCCGACCCCGTACATCGCCCTCGACCTCGTCGGCGTCGCCCTCGTCCATCTCCTCGGTCCCACCGGCGGACTGCGGGCAATGGCCTGCCTGCTCGTCACGATCATCCCGCTCGGCATGTACCTGCTCCTCCGGGCGACGTGTCCGGCGCGCCGCGGCTGGGCGGTGGTCGGCGTGCTCGCCAGCGTGAGCTTCTACCTGCTGATCGGATTCTTCAACTTCGTCGCCGGGATCGGCGCGGCGCTCCTCTACCTGGCGTTCTGGTGGCCCCGGCGCGATGCGACCGGCTGGCGCGTTCGCGTCGGAGTGGCGGTCGGCCTGGCGCTCGTGTTCCTCGTGCATCTCGCCGGCGCGATGAGCGTGCTCGTCGTGCTCGGGATCGCATTCCTGGAGCAGGCATGGGCGCGCCACGGCGATCGTGGCGCTCGCCACCCGTGGCGCTCAGCGGTGACGACGCCGCGCCTCGTGACGCTCATCGTCGCCACCGCTGCGGTCGGCGTGATGTGGCTGCTCTGGCATCTCTCGCTCGGGCCGGAGCCACCGCTCGCGTCCGTGCCCCCGGAGTTCCGCACCCTCCCCAACAAGCTCGCCAACCTCGCGAGCCCGTTCTACGGATACTCGTTCGCCCAGATGACCGTCATGGGCGGCGCGTACGCGATCTCGCTGGTCACGTTCCTGATCGTGAATCGCCGCACCCTTCGCGCGGATCCGCTGCTGCTCTCGGCGATCGCGTTCGTCGTGCTCTTTCTCGTCTTCCCCTACCGCGTGGACGGCGCCGGATTCGTCGACATGCGATGGCTGCTCCCGGCCATGCTCCTCCCCTTCTGCGCCACGGCGCGCGCCCCCGTGCCGGCTCAACAGCCGTGGCTCGTGATTCCGCTCGCCGGCGCGCTGGGCCATGCCGCCCTCGTGCGGTACGAGATGACGGGGATCGACCGCGAGCTTCGCGTGTACCGGCGAGTGTTGGATGTGGTGCCGGCCGGGGCGTCCCTGCTCCCGCTGGTCGTGGATGGGCAGCGCTATGGGCGACTCGCGCCGTATCGGCATTTCGCCCTCTGGCATACGATCGACCGGGGAGGCCGCGTTCCGGGGTTGCTGACCGAGGAGGAGCGGTACGACGCGGACCCACCGCGTCTGTCGCACAAGTTCTTCGGACACTTCCGGGAGCCGGCCACCCTCTACTACCCGGACGAACGGTGGGGGAACGACATCGTGTTTCCGACCGACTCGTTGGATTGGCGACGGATCGACGCCGAGTACGATTACGTCGTGGTCGCGGGCACGGACCGCCGCGCGCGGACCGTGGTCCGGGCGCACGCCGACCCGGTCGCGACCGCGGGGCGCATCGCGCTCTTCCGTACGCGCGCACTCGGCGGGGCCCGCGCGGCGGCCCGCCGGGCTGCGGCGGCTGCGGCGGCCGCGGGCATCGCCGGCGGCGCCCTGGCCGGGCCGGGCGCCGCCCCGGCCGCCGCGAGTGCGCCCCCCGCGAGGACCGCCCGGCCCGCTCCGCCGGCCGCCCGGCCCACCCCGAGCCCCGGGTCGCCGGCGGCCCGCCCGCCGTCGCTCCGGCAGGCGGGTGGGTTCGCGCACCCGGGGGGTCTCCACTCGGCGGCACAGCTCCAGTACGTGGCGGCGAAGATTCGAGCCGGCGAGCAGCCCTGGTCGTCCGCGTATGACCAGTTGCTCGGCTCGGTCGGCCGCGTGCGCACCCGGCAGCCACACGCGCTCGCTGTCTACGACGTCCCCGGCTACTACCAGGACCGCGCCGGCTTTTTCGCGGCCACCGGCGGGGTGACGGGTGACGCCGACGCGGCCTACGTCCTTGCGCTGGCGTACCGCTTGAGCGGCAACCAGGCGGACGCGGACCTGGCGCAGCGTATCCTGACCGCCTGGGCGCGCACGAATACGGGCGTCACCGGCTACGACGGTCAGCTGTCGATGACCGAGGTTGGCGTGGGGTTCATCCTGAGCGCCGAGCTGCTGAGCGACTACGGCGGCTGGTCACAGCCGGACCGCGACGCCTTCAGCCAGTGGGTCCGGTCGGTCTATCTCGCGCAGGCCGCCAACCCGATCAAGGACCGGAAGAACAACTGGGGCGAGTGGGGGACCTTCGGCGCCGTCGCGGCCGACTACTACCTCGACGATCGGGTCGCGCTGAACGACGAGACCAGGCGGCTGACGCTGCACATCGACTCGGCGATCGCCCCGGACGGTCACATGCCCGAAGAGACCGCGCGCGGGTCCGGCGGGATCTGGTACACCTACTTCGCGCTCGCTCCGATGACCGCCGCTGCGCAGATCATCAAGAATGCGGGCGGCCCCGATCTGTTTCAACCGAACTCGGAGACCGGCCAGCGGATCAAGGCTGCCCTGGGGTATCTGTTCGCTGCACTGCAGCAACCCCAGCAATGGCCGTTCGGGGCCAATCCCATGGTCCCGGCCACGAGCCGCGACCAATGGGCTTTCGATCTGTTCGAGGCGATGGGCGAGGAGTACGGGAACGCACAGTGGCTCGCGTACGCGTCGCAGCACGAGCCGATCATGAATACCGGGCACCACTATGCCTGGACGTTTCCCACCCTCCTCAAAGCGCCGCCCGATGTGATGTGACGACGCGGCCGATCGGCCGTCCGACGATCTGATGCGTGTTGCCCGTCCGCGACTGATCTGCGTTGCCTGGCTGCTCCTGACCGCCATGGTTGCGGGTGCAGCACCCCTCGCGCACGCCCAGGGGCTCCGGGACGTCCGGGTCGCGGACGACAACGGGCAGTTCGACTTCTGGCTGCCCCCGCCGCAGCGGCCGGACGTCGAGTTCACCAACGGGGCGCGCCTCCACCTCTCCTTTGACGGGGCGCCGGTGTGGGGCCGCTGGCTGACCGAGCGGCCGCCGTCGTGCGCCGCGCCGCGTGCCGATGCATCGTGTGCGTCGACCGAGCTGGAGATCGGGCAGGAGATGTACACGCCGGCCAACGCGATCACGCAGGCGGAGCCCCAGCGCGGCGCCCGCCCATACGCCGGGTTCCTGTACACGTCACTGACTGCTCGGCTGGCAACCGCCCGCCGGTCCGACGCGATCGCCGCCGAGGTGGGGGTCACGGGAGCGCCGTCACTCGCCGAGAAGATTCAGACCGCCTGGCACCGGCTCATTGGCTACCCGCGTCCCCTCGGGTGGTCGCACCAGATACCGTTCATGGCCGGCGCCATGCTGTCGGCGACGCACCAGCAGGAGCTGGTGCATCTCACGGTGTCTGGCCTGCCCGTCCTGTCCGTCGTGCCGCAGGCGACGGCGTCGCTCGGCAATGTGCTGACCGGCGCTCGCGCCGGTGCCGAAGGACGCCTCGGCTATGGCGTGGCGCCGCCCTGGGCGACCACGCGAGAGACCGGCGGCCGCCTGGTGGAGGTCTACGCCCTGGCGGCGGTCCGTGGCGAGTACATCGCGTACCAACTCGTGCTCGACGGCCACACGACGCGGCCGGCCCAGTCGGTCTCCCGCGTTCCCTGGGTCACGCAGTACGAGTTCGGCGGCGGGATGCGACTCGGCGGGGTCGAAGTCGAGTACCGGGGCGTGACGCGCTCGCGTGAGTACGCGACCGGCCCCGCCGCGCACACGTACGGCACCATCGCCCTCGGCGTTCGCTCGGGCTGGTGACCTGACGCGGCACGCTGGCCGCCGGGCGACCTGCCACGCCGCGCGAGCGCTCCCGGCCCCCTGTTTCGCCTCGCCCCGCCAGGCGTCTAGTCGGTGTGGCGGTAGCGCGGGGCGCCGCCGCCGGAACGCGCGGAGAGTGCAGAGCGACCACATGCGGATTCAGGTGTCGAGATGCGCCGGCCGGCCGGCCACCGCTGCCATGGCGCTCGTCGCCGTCCTGGCGAGCTGCCAGCTCCCGACGGATGAGAGCATCGGCGCGTTCGTGACCGTCAGCGCCGACGCCCCGCTCGTCGTTCGGGGGCGGCAGATCGCGCTGACGGCGCACCTCTGGCTCCGTCACGGCGTCCGCGACTCGGTCGAGGTGCCGAACGTGGCGCTCCGGTGGGCCAGCACGGATCTCCACAAGGCGTCGCTCGTGACGGGGTCGCAGCACGGCCGCGCCGTCGCGACCGGCGTCAACCCGGGCATCGATACGATCGTCGTCTCCGCGCCGGCGTTCCAGGGCGCGAGCGCAGGCAAGTTCGTCCTCCGCGTCTCGGACGCGCTCGCCGTCGACAGCATCCGGCCGCTGTCGGCGCGCTACGGCGATCAGATCACGATCTACGGCGTGGGGATCGCGCATCTGGTGTTCGCGCAGCTCAGCGGAGTCACGCTCCTGCCCGACACCTTCTCGACCGCCGGTGATTCGGTCGGCCTGAGCCACCGCTCGTTCTGGGTGCCGTTCCCGGCCGATTCCGGACAGGTCCTCGCGATCGGTGACGGCGAGTTCCGGACGTCCCCGCAAGCGGTCGCCGTGGCGCCCCACGATCGCTACGACCCCAACGCGACGGCGCCGGCCGTCCTCGACCTGGGAACATCGCCGCCGTTCCCGACGCTGCCCGACGTGCGATTCTACAACCCGGCGCTGGCGTTCGAGAATCTGCCGGTCACCGGGGTCGACTGGTTCGCCTTCCAGGTCCCGGATTCCACGACGCCCTACACGTTCCTGCTCACCGCACCGGGGCTCGACGGTACCGACAGCGTCTACGTGGGGGACCAGGGGCGCAGCGGGGTCGGGCAATGGTCCCTGGGTGCCGGGTTCGCCGACTGCAAGGGCAACGCCTTTCGACCGCCCACCGCGCCATACGGCGGTGTCATCGCGCCGATGAAGCACAGTCACGGCTCGAGCACGAATCTCGTCGCCGCGTTCACCTCCGCGGGTGGCTACTCCCTCACCGCCGCCCGGGGATATCTGGTGTTCGACGACAGCGTTCCCCCGGATCGCTTCGAGTCGAGCAGCGACTGCCTGTTCGCCGACGAGAACTTCCTCGACCCGGCAAAGCACATCGATCTCGGGAGGGGCTTCGCCGACCAGCTCACGATCGATCATCCCTTCGAGGTGGATTGGCTCCGGGTCCACGTCCCCGGCGCCGCATCGGTCCCGGTCGTGGTGTCGATCGACGGACGGCCGCCCTCGCGGACCTACGCGTCGAGTCAGCTCGACCTCTATCTCTTCGCGGTGCCGACGGGCGGCACCGGGTTGACTGCGATCGCGCAGAGCACCGGCCCGGGGTCCACCAAGTCCGTGACCGCGACGGTCACGCCGGGCGACTACTACGTCGTCGTCGTGAACGCCGATGGCGGGATCACTCCCTACGCCATCTGTGCCGGCGTCGGGTCGACCTGCGCGCTCCCCCACGCCGCGTCACGCCGCATCGCGCCCCCAGCGGATCTGAGCACCATCCGCTGGGACGGGCTGCCACTGACCCGGAGTGCATTCGAGGCAGCTGGCGTTCGACGCCGCGGCACACCTGCCGCCGCGCGACGGCGGTCCTGACGTGCAGTGCCGGACGTGCGCCGCGGCCCTGCCCGACGAGGCCCGGTTCTGCCTCGCCTGTGGGGCGGACC
>Ga0070738_10002480_pt1 | contig 28326 bp, 24 predicted proteins | sample Coa_R2_2_FD_66446 | JGI IMG/M metagenome (GOLD analysis project Ga0070738, IMG submission 66446) | Surface soil microbial communities from Centralia Pennsylvania, which are recovering from an underground coalmine fire - Coalmine... | ecosystem: Environmental > Terrestrial > Soil > Unclassified ...
GTCCGTGGAGCGATCAACACAAGGGCATTGGCCGGGGTTTTAATGATCGGCCATTGCGATCGCATCCATCACTCTAACAAGCGTTGCCTTGGTGGACTGAGAAACGCTAAACGCTGATTGGTGATATAGCGGTTCTTACTCCAGTAAAGTACGGTCCCTTGGAGTTTTGTCACTGGTCACTGGTCATTGATACACACACGGCGGCTGACGCATGACCCATGACGAATCGCCGTTCGTTGGGATGTACCGCACTCAAATGGGAATTGCTATAAAATCCGCAGCATTACTTTTAGACAGCTATAAAGGGCCAGCAGCCACAGGCTGAAAACACTCGCCTCATCCCAATAGTCTGGACGTTCTGGAATGCTTGGAATTACCCAGAGACAAAATATACTGAAACTCATATGCCAGCAGACCGCAATGAGTGATCTGGAAAGGCGGAACGGAAACCACCCAAAACGTCGGCGCAAAGGCATTTGAAGTTTCACAATCAATCACTACTCAAGGAACTAGCCGTAGGGATACGAGCTTCAGCTTTAGAGTACCCTGCTTGGAATGAAAGGTGGCGCTGCCGATCCGATTGGTTCAGTCGCAGTTTCGATAAAGACTGATGCCATTAAGGCTCGCATGTCCTACTAGCGCTTACTGGCTGAAGGCAATAGAGCGCCGAATGATGCATTTCAGTCTCTAGCGTCGTCTAAAATCGGACAGCCTGTTGTGGGCATGGCGACGCTAGCGCTATACGCCGTTTCACATCGGCGGGAAGCGACCTGCAGGATAGCGTTTTGGACTGCTCAGCCATCATCTGATAGCGACACCAATAATCTGGGGACTCACAATGGGTACATCAGCCCGAAAGTGTTCATATTCTACTCGCTCGAAGCCGGCATTTTCTAAAGCAATCCAGGTTTCACGATTCGGGTGACAGCCATCGCCCAGGATTTGCCACAGCGGTTCGATCCAGTTTTGCAACCGCCGGAGCCGTGTCGCTTGAGGAGCAGCGACATGCTCTACAAAAAAGAAGCGTCCACCTGGTTTGAGTACCCGCTTAATTTCTTCTAAGACGGCTGGCAAATTCTTGACCGAACACAATACGAGTGTGCTGACAACAGCATCGATGCTGTTATCCTCAATCTCCAGATGCTCAGCCGTTCCAGTGAGGAGATCGATTGATTGCATGCCGAGGCGATCGGCCTCCTGCCTTAAATAGGAATGCATGTAGGGATTGGGTTCAATGCCCATCCAATGAATATCACGGGGATAGTAGGATAAGTTGGGGCCTGTTCCAGGGCCAATTTCGAGGACATTCCCACGCAACTCAGCAAATAGCGATCGCTTGCGGTCTGCTACGGTCGCCTCGTAGGTTGCGTTGCCGTGGGCCATCATCCAGGCAAACAGGCGTTGATACCAGCCTGAACCATGAGATGTCTGCTTTTGCGCGATCGGCGGCCTGTGTGACTTCATCGCGGATTCTCAAATCCTCAGACGGTCTTCTTTATATTCAGGTTAATACCTGAAAACCCAAACGGGTCAATAACCCGCAGATTTTTGTCGGCGATGATGGCGCACGTCTTGCGCCCAGGCTTGGCGCGATCGCCGTTCGTTTGCAGATGAGGTACCGCCGCTGGAGCCGGGAATAGCACGACTCGCCGTGTGGTTGCATCTGTAATCTACAGTTCTGGCCAACCTGACAGAGGCACAAAGGGCCTAAAACTAAGTCTAATCCTTAAGATTACATTAATAATTACATGAATAATAATGAAAGCGCTTTCGTTCGCAGATGAGTTAGTATGCTACAACCTGTGCCAGTGGCAATAACAAACTAGTAGTGAAGCGACAGTTTTATTCTCGGAAGCGGTTTCCTTTTAAGCCAGTACGTGCGCTTTTACAGCGTTGTCAGAAGTACTGCTATTTGCTGGTACGGAGACGCCCTGGCCGCCGTTCAGGGCTGAAGATCATAGGGTTCACGCTGCTGAGTTTTGTGCTTGGAGTCAGTATCGCGGGGCTTCTGGCCCTCCCGCACCGAATCGGACAGGATGAGCAAAGCCAACCGGTAGCCGGTAGCCTGCCGCCTCTGGTGGTCAACGCGCCCCAGGCAACCCCTCCGCCATTGCTCGCAAACGGACGGCCTCAGGTCATGCCCCTGCCAGAGTCTCAGGCAGTCTGGCATTGTGAAGTCGTGGTGGTTGGCGGTTCGCTTGGTGGCATTGCGGCGGCGGCACACGCGATGCGCTCCGGTGCTACCACATGTCTCATTGAACTGACCCCGTGGCTGGGTGGGCAGATTAGCGCTCAAGGGGTGTCGGCGATCGACGAGTCCCGGCTCATGTCCACCACTGGCGCTTTTTCCCAGAGCTGGGTTGATTTCAAAGGTCTGCTGCAAGAGCAAGTGGTCAGATTGCCGCATTGGGCATCGTTAAGTCAGGCACGAACCGTGGCGGCGCTAAATAGCTGCTGGGTCGGACGGCTGTGTTTTTCCCCTCAGGCGGGTGCTCAGGCAGCACAACAACTGCTGCAAGCGGCATCGGTCAGCGCTCCAGGGAGCCAATGGGCCACCAGCACGGCATTTAAGGGAGCAGAGTTTGATGATACAGGGACGTTCATTACGTCTATTCTCGCTGTGCGTCGGGTGCCCCAGCGATTGGATTACCTGCCAGAAGGGTTGTTTTCTAGAGAACTGGGGCAGTGGTATGGCTGGCAGTCCAATGAACAGTTTGAAAAGCAACCGCTGCGACTGCAAGCCCCCCCCGGCAAACGACTCATCGTCATTGATGCGACTGATACGGGAGAATTAGTGGCGTGGGCAGGTATTCCCCATCACATGGGGACAGAATCCCGCACGGAAACAGGGGAGATCGATGCTCCACACAAAGCCAATCCAGACTGTATCCAGGCCTTCACCTATCCCTTTGTGCTGGCGATCCATAATGACAACGGTGCCAGTCTGAAGGTGCTGTCTCGGTTACAGCCAGACTACTCGCGTCAGGAACATCAACGCGAGTATTCCATGAAGCATCACCCCATGTTTCAGGGGCCGCACAACTTTTTCAACTATCGTCGCATTGTGAGTAATACGGGCAATAACCCGTTCTATAGCACTCCCGCAATGGGTGATATGACCGTTGTGAACTGGAACCGGGGCAATGACTGGACATGGATGAACCCGCCGCTGTTGCTGACCGGGTCGCAAATTGATGCTTCTGGGCAGCGTCAAAATTGGCAGGGTGGACTGGCTACGATCGCCCTGCGTAGCGCCCAGGAACACGCCCTGCTGTTCGCTCAGTGGCTTATGCAAACGCAAGCCCAGCCACGGTTTCCCCTGATGTTAGTCACTGGTTCAGGGTCACCAATGGGCACGACATCGGGCTTGAGTATGGTTCCTTATATTCGGGAGGGGCGACGAATCGTGGGCCGCAAGGCGTATGGACAGCGTGAGTTTATGGTGCAAGAGGCTGACCTCCGAAAAGACTTGTCAGGCGGACGGGACTTTAACCGGACGGCGATCGCCGTTGTACACTATGCAATTGACCTGCATGGCTGTCGTTACCGCAACTGGGAAGCATCGGAAGAAGCAACCAGCGCCCCCGTCCCAGAAGCGCGTGTCCATCCGACGCAGATTCCATTGGAAAGTTTGATTCCGCAGGGCGTAGACAATCTTCTAATCGGCGGGAAAGGGATTGCGGTCACGCACATTGTCAACGCTGTCACGCGCATACATTACAGCGAGTGGAGCATTGGCGCGGCGGCGGGGGCCACCGCAGGATGGCTGGTAACCCAGGCACCGCCCAATCTAGCCCCTGCGGCGATCGTGTCACGACAACGAATGCCGGAGCTGCAAACCTATCTAACCAGCCAGGGATTACGCTGGTACTGGTAAAACGGCCCGAAACGACTACGATCGCCCCATCACCCACTCAACTTTGTTCACAATGTCGTTGTCCTCCGTGCAATCAGTGGCAATGCCCAGGGGACACTGTGCTGGCACTCGCAATCCTGTTTGGGCGTCGAACCATCCATCGGCACCGGGTTGGTCGAGCACCGTCGTTGCGGTAAAAGGGACTAGGTGTATCAAATAGCCGATCCAGTGCAGCGGTTGTGGCGCGATCGCGATCCGTCCTGCCTGGACATTCTCTCGAATCGGATACCATTCGTCCTGTGGGTCTACGTCCTCATAGGCAAACATAGCGGCGAGCCACGAGGGGACTGGAGTGGTGTGATGGTCATGCCGAAACCACTCACTCAACGATGGCAACAGCGGTGTATCGTCATATCGGTTGACCCAGACAGCGCCATTCATGCTGTGGAGATACGTATATAGCGTGATCTGGTAGTCCCCTGGAGGAAGGTCGATCGCGTGGGAGTCTTGCCGATCACCTGCTTCTAACCAATCCGCTAAACAATCAGGATCAAATCCACCGCTAATCACAACCTGTGAACTGCTAACGTTTAGTCGCCAGCACGCCCGGGCAATCCATTCTGCCGCTTCGGCATCGGTCAGTGGCTCATTCACCACTACACGGATCACGCTGTAGTCATCCCCTTCCAACCCAAAGAGGGCTGCTTTATGGTCAAAGACAAATCGTTCGTCGTGTTCACGATAATCGGCGACGATCGCTGGGATGGCCTCGCTTGCCACCACACTCCAGCTACCGCCATCGTTATATAAATAAATATCACTTCGCATAATTGCTCCAGGAACTGCGATTGAGTTTCGTTGGCTGTAACAGATTGTTCTGTTGTTAGCCGATTGTCAGTATGCCCAAATCAGCGCGTGATATATAAAGGACTCGTGGGTAAGGAGTGTCCCAACGGATAGGCATGGTTTTACCATCCTCTGCTCACGATTACCGCGTTGCTGATGGTCTATTTCTATGCCTTTTCCGTAGCACCAATAATCTGTGTAATGACTATGAAATAAAGCTTTAGGGGTTTTAAATATGTATCGATCGCGATTGTTCATGAAAGCGATTCAATTAAAGCTATGCACCTAGATAGCGGATAGAAGTAACCCAAGTAAGCTAAAAGAAGATAGTTCAAGCAAGATGTTCATTTCGCCTTGGGAGCTATTGCTCTCAAGGTTTTCTTTTCTGTCTAAAGATGAAGCGGATATCAGCCTGATGAAGGACACAGACGGCCGAAGGTATTGCTAATCTGTACTCAGCTTTGAATTTTTGGATTATTTAAGAAAAGGATTGCAGATCATGAACATCTTGGCATGGATTGTTTTGGGTTTGATTGCGGGTGCAATTGCAAAAGCGATTGATCCGGGTGCACGGGGTGGTGGCTTGTTGGGCACCATGTTGTTGGGGATTGTTGGTGCATTTGTGGGTGGTAGTCTGTATACCTTTTTGACGACAGGAGCACTTGCCATTACATCAACTGGCTTTAGCTTGGGCGGTATTTTGGTGGCTGTGTTGGGTGCGATTATTTTCTCCTTCATCTGGAATCGCGTAGCTGGTCGCAGCGCTATTTAAGCGTTGTAAGTAGGTTACAACCTCAGCATTGATGGATTAGCAGGGAACGTACCTTAACTTTAAAAAGCGTGTGTGAAACGGATTATCGTTTCACACGCGCTTTTGTACTGAGATGATGGATCTCACTGGGCGATCGATAATACATTGATCACCCATCACATTTGCTTTTTTACTGCCTGGTTGCAACAAAAAGACCAATTAGACCAAAGCTCATCACCAAGGCCGCCATGATCGCATGTTCAATTCTGCGGCTCAAAATTCCTACCACTGCAATCACACCCAGCATAAATAGCACAACCCCAAAAATCACTAGATGCTGTCCACCCTGATCGATCATTGGTTCGTCTTTAGTCGGATGCATGGGTACCTGACTCTGGGAAGGCAGTGGCTCTGACAGGGGCGCATCTGCTAAAAAGACTGATCGACTCAATGTTGATACTGTAGGTAAAGGGGAATTCATAGCTGAATCGTTGGGCTTTATTAGTAATCTGGATGTGAATGTATTTGGATGTGAATGTATTGATTGCGGATTCAATAACTTTAGCTTCTGGCTTCTACTACACTCCGGACTGTCATAACCTGCACTCGCTGAGAAAACGCTTCATTTTCACGATTCAGGCAAGCCCACTGGTAACGTCTACAAGTAGATTGCAGGAAGGACAGCACCGACTTGCTGGTCAGAGTATCAATCTGACCAGCGCGTGAGTCAATCCAGAAGCGGATACCGCAGAAATGTATTTATAAATGGCTCACTCAGTGAAATCGATTTCACCGAGTGAGCCTGAAGGGGATCTGTCCCGCGATCGACAGCCCTCGTTGATTGCAAATCGCAAATTTTGCTCAAAGAGTCGCCAGCAGACTAAAACTCAATTTCGATTGCAATCTATAGTGTTGCTATCGCATAACTGGAGTTTAGCCAATTGGTTTGATGACACGCACGCTTTGCTAACGACCCTGAGTTTGGCCGCTATTGTTGATCGGCTGGGTCACCATACGGGTCTTCACTGGCAGGACGCACGTTCCCAAATGAACCAGAATCCGCGGCCTGGTTAGCTGGGTCACCATACGGGTCTTCACTGGCAGGACGCACGTTCCCATACGACCCGGAATCTGCCATTTGATCGGCTGGGTCGCCATATGGATCTTCACTGGCAGGACGTGGTGCCTGATTCTCATTTTCCGCTTGCTGATCGTCGCCCAGCAAGGCATCAGTTGCTCTACGTAAAAAATCGCCTACCATAATTATCTCCAGTTTGAATTAAGTTGATATTGTCAACAATTGAATGATTGAAACCAGTGAGCGATGGATCGATCGCTTTCTCTCATGCGTGAGCTACAGACGGGGCGAATTGGCCTATGGGCTCAAGAGCCGAATCAGGTATGAAATGCATCCCTGGAAGTGAGAACCGCTGTAACACCTTAAAAAGATGCTGACTGTGCTTCCGGGAGGGACCGAAGATCCCGACCGGTATCACGATTGTCATACCCTTGATAATCACGGTACTGTTGAGCCTCCGCAGCAGGCACCTGAATGCCCTCAGGGGGTGGTGTTACCCAATGCGCTTGATGATTTGCATCCCGATAATAGACGCGACCATTTTTAGAGAGGTAGTACTGCCCATTTGCACCCGCCTGCGCCTGGGCATGTTTGTGCTGGTTATAGAGATAGTAGAGCGCGGCGGCACCCGCCAGCACGATCGCTCCCTTCTGAACGTTATTTAGGCCCTTTTTCTTGACGGTGGGAGCAGTGTTGGGGGCCATGTTGGTGTTCGTTGCCGTCCGCGTATCGTCTACTGGCGGTGCGGCTGCCTGGCGCTGACCACAGCCCGCAAACAGCGGCAGCGTCAGGAGTGTGGCCAGCATAACGGATGTAGCGCGATGGCGGTATTGGGTTAAAAATGTTGTCATTACGATGTTCTCTACACCTGAAACGTTGGGCTGTGTCCTAACCCAATTCAGATGACCTTCTTTGGATACGGAAGCCTCAGTTCCGTTCATTTTGGAAGAAGGGCCACGCCATAACATCATGCTTTAGAGAGAATATGACGAAGCCAGCAACTCAACATCGGTTGAGCCAACTGAAACAAGATGTTTCAATTGACCTGATCGGCTGGACGGGCCATATCGTTCTGCTGCATGTAGGCTAATTCTGCTTCCAGATTCTCTTCTAAGACTGATAAGACCGTATGAGGATCGGTTGCCTGCTGCATTACTTCGGCTTCTGGATCATGACGGTTTTGCACATCGGGTAAATCGCGCCGCAATTCCTCAACTAGCGCGATTAACTTTGCAAGCTTCTGCTCGGATAGCAGGCTGAGCTGTAAGTTTAGCTGGGCTCGCTGTTCTGCCAGTTTTTCTTGCCGATTCTGACGAATCAGCACACCTGTTGTCATGAGTAATGCACTGGTGCTCATGAGCATTTCTAGCTTGCTAAAGGGCGGCGGGTCAAACCGAGGAATGCCCCACGATCGCGGCAAGACGTTGGGCAAGAGCCACAGCCCGATCGCGAGTAAAACACTGTACAAGAAGGCAGGCCGCCCCCAGAAAGCCGTGACCATTTCCACGGCGCGCTGATGTCGATCGACCTTCTGCTCTGCTTTTGTGTGTAGGGCAATAATGGTATCGATGTTTTGCCCAACTGGATCAGGCAAAGGAGCGGTCGGAATTGCGATCGACCGACGTGGTGAAACGTTCGGTTCACCATTTGAAGGATTGGAGTGCATTTTTATTCGTCTCTACCAGACGCAACGACTTTAGCAACAGGCTACTGAAAATGCTGTCTTTGGTATTCAGGGATATTTGAAATCGTGGATTGTCGCTGGGTCAAAAGGACTTCATGGCATTTTGCACCCCATGCCGAATGTTAGCCCCTACTCAAATGTGTAAGTTCTATTTTAGTGTCCCCAGGTGGCAAAGAATCCAATTGTGGCCAGGGCCATTAGTGCGGTGGCCAACCAGCCCAAAATTTTGAGACGGCGCGAAATCGTAAATTGCCGCATCACTCGGCGATTGCTACTCAGGAGCATCATCATTACCATCACCGGGGGGGCCACAATTCCATTGACGACGGCTGCCCCAAACAGCGCCTGAACCGGGTCGATGGGTGTAAAGTTAATCGCCAGCCCAATCAGGGTCGCTGTTCCCAAAATCAAATAGGAGCCGCGTGCTTCCAGTGGTTTTCGTTCTAAACCTGTAGGCCACTTAAGTGCTTCGCCTACTGCATAGGCGGCTGAACCAGCGAGCACCGGAATAGCGAGTAGACCAGTGCCGACAATGCCACTGGCAAATAGGAGAAAGGCAAAATTACCCGCGATCGGCCGTAACGCTTCAGCCGCATCCGCGGCGGTTTTGATATCTGTCTTGCCATGAGCATGGAGCGTGGCCGCAGCGGTCAAAATGATAAAAAACGCAATTAAATTGGAAAATCCCATTCCAATGTATGTATCAAAGCGAATGCGTTGTAATTGCTTTGGCGCTTGCTCAGATGCTTGTTTCAAAGGAGCTTCGGCTGGAGTTGTCTTAACCTCTTCCACTTCTTGTGATGCTTGCCAGAAGAAGAGATAGGGACTAATGGTTGTGCCAAAAATGGCAATCAAGGTTGTCAGGTAATCTGACTCAAAGGACACCCTTGGGATCACGGTTCCTTTCAGCGCTTCTCCCCACGGCACATGCACCATCATCACAGCCAGGACATAGGCGAAGAGGGTGACCGTTAACCATTTCAATATGGACGCATATTTCGTATAGGGAACCGAAATTTGCAGAACCAGTGATGCTAAAGCAAACACCACAGCGTACAAGAGTGCTGACCCACCAAGCAGCAGTTTCAGCGCCGCACCCATCGCACCAATATCAGCTCCAAGATTGATGATGTTGGCCACCAGCATTAAAAAGACAATGATATAGGTCAACCAAATGGGATAGTGGCGACGTAAGTTACCGGCAATGCCATGTCCGGTAACACGGCCAATGCGAGCGCTAATATCTTGAATCCCCCCCATAAATGGAAAGGCAAATACCATTGTCCACAACATCCCAAACCCGAAATGCGCTCCGGCCTGGGAATAGGTAGCAATACCGCTGGGATCATTGTCAGAGGCACCAGTTACCAGGCCTGGGCCAAGCAGATGTAACCAGTTGGAAGACTTTTGCGCTGATCGGGTGGAAGGGTGATGCGTTGCCATAATTGCTCACTCGTAACAGTAAGGCTACACGCCCAAGTGCAGCCATTGTGGTCTTTAAATTGAAATGCGGTCTTTAAATTGAAGGAATATATTGCTTGAGCTAGAAGCCTGCGGACACATTCAGTGTCTGCAACCTGAAGCCCAAATCAGTTTTGTGAAGGATTACACTTTTTGCACTGTTCGCGCACCTTAGTGGAGGGCGATTACCACGTCGATCGCCACGATTCGCGAATCAAAGATTGCCCCACCTGACATCGCAAGTGAGGCAATTTTAGTAGAACCAGCACAGCAATCAACCCCTCACTCTGATCCAACGTAAAATGGGCACCAACGCCAGTCAGCAATTATCACTTTAGTCACGACGCTCAGAACACAGCCAATTTTGCAAATACTGAATCTGAGCGGACGTTTTGACTTGCTTTTACCACACGTTGGATGGTCGCGGCGATCGGTATTCAACGACACTTCGCCGTGTTGGGCACGATTTAGTAGGTTCTGACGCCTGCTGTCCGATGCCAGATGAAGACAGCGATAATTGCCCCAAGCACGGCAACAATAATCCCAGGAATGCTGAGCGATGCGGCGGTGAGCACTAAATGACCCGTCGTAAGGAGAGTTGCAAGAATCCCACCTACAAATGCACCCACAATACCCAGAATGAGGGTACCAAGGATGCCACCACCACGAGCGGCCGGATCAATCGCTTTCGCGATCGCGCCTGCAATCAGACCTAAAACCACCCAAGCTAGAATATTCATGTTGAAAGTTCCTTAAGAGTTGACGCTTTCACAGTAGCAATCTGGGATGGCCGTTCCCATCTATCGCCTGAGATAACTAGTGGAAAACGGTCAAAACCTTTACAAAGCTATGCAAAGCCCAGTGCTTGCCGTCGGTGCCCAATTTAGTCAACGGCTCTCCGCTCTTGGTGCCAAAGGGTTAGACGCCATTGCCGAGAGCTGATCTGTACGCTAACTTTCCAGTTCTTTCGCGACGGCTGTTAACTTTTTGATGACATCGCGATTTTTATCGTTACGGCTGCCATAAAGCCGTGCTGAAAAGATTGTGATGATCTCCAGAATATCTTCGGCAATTTCGTCCTCAAATTCGGTGAGAGAACTCGCGTTGATAATCACAATCTCGGTGCCAAAGTGCTCGCAGAGCGAAAAGACAAGTTCAATCCCAAACCGCATCAGGCGATCGCGATGGGTCATGACTAAGCGACCAACATCACCCTGACAGATTCGCCGGATTAGCTCGCGCAAGCCACTTTTGCGGTAGTTAACGCCAGACCCTATATCTTGAATCACGTCTACTTTCCAGCCGTTGTCCTCGCAGAAGGTTTTCATCAGATGAATCTGGTTCTTCAATTCTGATTTTTGATTCTGGTGGGATACACGGGCGTAAGCAATGGTAATCCGTTGCGCTTCTGATTTAGCCGGTGCAAGTCCCCGTAACTGCACTAAATCATAGCGTCGATGTCCCGACGGCGTGCGTTCAACCTCAATCTTGCCGGCTGCCTCCCAGCGGCGGAGGGTGTCACGCGAAACTCCTAATTCAGCAGCCGCTCGACCAATACCAACTTTCATGTTCCTATTCTAAACAAACTCAATAAAGATGAAAGCGGCTGTAAGTCTGATATCTGCACAGATTTACCCACCTTTATGACTCTTGCTTTAGAGATACCTCGCGGGATTGATGGTGTTCGATGGATGCCACGACCCGCACGTCGATGCAGGATTGACAAAGAAGTGCCGCCGTAGATTAGCTGGCGTTAAATAAACTGATTTTTTCCATTTGGCTATTGATTGATTGTGGGTTGGATACTCTGTGGGTGAAATCAGCCAAGCGCCTTGCCTCCACAGTAGTCACGATCGTCTCACGCTCTCTTGCTTCCCGCAGGCTGTGAAATAGAGTGCCTGTTGGTTTCCCTGATCAAAGGCTTGAGGATTTCAGACGCTGCCAGAAACCATGATGCTTCCTATCGCTTTATATCACTCAGTAGGACATGTAAGACGCCACGGTGCCAGTCCTGACTGATTGAAGCGAAAATGCAATCTAGCAGACGGATCTCATTATTGATGCACCGATGGTTCACCCAAATGGAGGACAAAAGCCCGGGGATTGTTAATTTGAGTAACTTAATTATTAATTTCACCAGCTTAGAGATTGCGTTTCCTGACAATTGACCGTATTTATCTTTGCAGTTGGTTAAAATGCTAGCGATCATGTCATCACCTGTGGGATGCCTACGAGATCACTATGCTTTCAGGGTTGGGTGAATTTGATCTTGTCGGCAAGCCATCGTAATTTATCGGCAAAGTCAAGCTGGAAAAATTTTGTGCCCCAATCGAAGATATTCGGCCTTAATAGCTGTTAAAGCAGAATATTTTGCCCTTGCTCAGGTTTGACCGCTCTACTGAATTTGTCTCTCGTCCAGTTGTTTGCAGGAGAGTCTATGCTTCAACTTTCGTATCCCGGTGTCTATATTGAGGAGCTTCCCACTGGTCAGCATACAATTACAGGTGTTGCTACTTCGATTACGACCTTCTTAGGGCGGGCGTTGTGGGGGCCAGTGGATGAGCCAACCACGGTCTTCAGCTTTAGCGATTACGAACGCCTGTTTGGCGGATTAGCTTACGATTATCCCCTCAGTTATGCCGTTCAGGACTTCTTTTTAAACGGTGGCAGTCAAGCCATCATTGTGCGGCTAGTGCATGTAAAAATCACAACTGATACAAACGGAAAGATAACAGCAACTCAGGATACGTCCAAATCAGCAGCGCTCGTGCTGCAGCCTGCTGCGACTGGTAGTACTCCAGCCGGTGGTAATGCGCCAGCCGGTGATAATGCGCCAACTAACGCATCTTCTCTGCAGTTTGTGGCGGCGAATCCTGGCAGTTGGGCAAACACAGCGGCAAGTACGGGCAGTGGTTCAAATTCAAATGGTGGCCCCAGCTACGGGCTAAAGGTTGTTGCAACGCAAGCTAATGCAGCCAGCGCCCAAGAACTGGTCGGGAACCAGGGTAAATACAGTCGATATGGCCTGACAGCCGATGATCTGTTTAATCTGGCCATCACGTTTACTAAGCCCGACGGCAGCACGATTACAGAACAGTATCTCAACCTGACCACGAAAGATGGTAGAACGCCAGGTGCTAGCAACCCCAATCGGGTTGATCGCGTATTGCATGATCAGTCACAGTTAGTCATGGTTGATCCAGCCATCATCACCAATTTGAACAGTTTGCCTACCCCAAGCAACAATACCTGGAGTGGGGCACCAATAGACTCAAATGGAGCGGGGGCGGATGGGGATAAGCTGGATTACAATGACTATCACCGTGGGTTAGCGACGTTAGAAACCGTCGATTTGTTCAACCTGATGTGTATTCCGCTGGAGTCTTTCGACGAAAGCTTTTACACTAGTGAGTACAAGCTTACCTGTGCTGAAGCCGCAGTCTATTGCACAGAGCGTCGGGCGATTCTAATTGTTGAACCGCCGCAGACCTGGGTTGAAAGTGCCAGTAAAAATCAATTTGAGGCGATCGATCCGGTGTATATCGGTCTTGGGGGACCAGTGGCCCGCAATGCAGCGGTCTACTTCCCGCGTGTCAAAAAAGCCGACCCCGAAATGCAGGGGATTACACGCGTTTTCTCAGCCTGCGGCATTATTGCGGGTGTGATTGCATCAACCGACTTGCAGCGTGGCGTATGGAAAGCGCCAGCGGGTCAGGATGCCGCGCTGCTGGGCATTCAAGATCTGGAAACGCGACTCAGTGACAAGCAAAACGGCGTCCTGAACCAGAAAGGGATCAACTGCCTGCGGAGTTTTCCCATCATTGGCCCCGTCGTTTGGGGTGCACGCACACTGCGCGGGGCGGATCAACTGACCGACGACTATAAGTATTTACCCGTTCGCCGCTTGACCCTTTACATCGAGGAAAGCCTGTACCGGGGCACGAAGTGGGCTGTCTTTGAGCCGAACAATGAAACGCTGTGGTCTTCTCTCCGCTTAAATGTGGGTGCATTTATGGCAGACCTGGCGCGCCAGGGTGCCTTTTACGATTACAGAGTGGTGTGCGATAAAACCACAACGACTCAGTACGACATCGATCGCGGCATTGTCAAAGTGCTGGTTGCCTTTGCGCCCGTCAAACCGGCTGAATTTGTGGTGCTGCAAATCCAGCAACAGGCCGGACAACAACCCGTTTAAAGGAGTGCTGTCCCGTCATGAGTTTGAGTCTGTTAACGATGGCGGCCAGCGCTGCTCATCGCGACTTTGTTTGGTTCACTGAAGGAGAACATCATGCCAGCCCCCGAGTTTAAGGTCAACACGTATCGCTTTGATCCCTATAAAAACTTCCGCTTTCGGGTGAAGTGGGACGGGAAATACGTCGCCGGAATCAGCAAAGTTAGCGGCCTGGTACGCACCACACAAGTTGTGCGGCATCGCGTTGGCGGTGATCCCAGCACTCCGCGCGTGTCACCGGGTCAAACGCAGTATGAAGCCATTACGTTAGAACGTGGCGTTACTCACGATGTGGCGTTTGAACAATGGGCGAATAAAGTGTGGGACTATAGCAACTCTACTAAAGGCGATGACAACTCAAATCAGATCGTCTCGCTGAAGGACTTTCGGAAGGATATCATCATTGAGGTGTACAACGAAGCGGGACAAAAGGTGATTGCCTACAATGTCTACCGCTGCTGGGTGTCGGAGTACCATGCGTTGCCGGATCTGGATGGGATGGGCAATGAAGTGGCAATCCAGATGATCAAACTGGAGAATGAGGGATGGGAACGCGATACCAGCGTGACGGAACCAACGGAGCCCAGCTTTACGTTGCCTGCGAGTTAGGTTAAACCCGCTGACGAAACAGATTGTTTGAGCCATCATTGGTGCGTTCAAACAATCTGTTTACCGTTCGATCGCGTGTCCTCTTTGCATAAATTTCGTTGTCATGCGTCTCTTATCGGCCCAGGACATTTTGCGCATCTGGGAACTGGGGCAACACCAACCAGACTGGTATCGATCGCTGCTGATGCTATCGGCAGCATTTCCCCATGTACCGCAGCAAGAATTGGCCGCAGTGAGCATCGGGCGGCGTAATGCAACCCTGTTTGCCCTGCGGAACTGTCTGCTGGGAACCCAGGTGAATGCGTTTGCCCACTGCCCCCAATGTGCAGAAAAGTTGGAGTTTGGGGTCAATGCCACGGATTTGTGTGACACAAACCCGATCGCACCGATCGCACCGGAATTTTCCCTCACGGTGCATGGGTTTCAACTCCGCTTTCGTGCCCTGACCAGCGTTGATCTGGCCGAAGTGTCTCGTTGTGGGGATCACGCGATCGCGCGGCAACGGCTGATTGAACGGTGTGTGCTGCAAGCCACGCTGGGGGAGGGGGAGGCGATCGCGGCGGCAGCGCTGCCGGAATCGGTGATCACAGCGCTGGCGGAGGCGTTGGCCGAGTGCGACCCGGCATCCACGTTCCGATTCAGTCTCTCCTGTCCCGCCTGCCAGCACGAATGGCGCGATGAGTTTGATATTGGTGCGTTTTTCTGGCTAGAGCTGACGATGCAGGCACGGCGGTTGCTGAACGAGGTGCATACTCTGGCAAACGCGTATGGCTGGCGTGAAGCTGACATTCTTGCCATGAGTGCATTCCGCCGACAGGCTTATCTGGAAGGAGTGTTGTAATGTCGGATTTATTTACCAGTCTGGCAGCGCAGGCGTTAGGCGTTGCCCCTGGCATTCGTCCCCTGGCTACACCCATGTTTGCGCCCAGTCCGCCAATGGCGAATGAACTGCCGGTTGACCTCATGGGTGAAACGGCCTGGGCTAACTTAAGTCCGGTTGCAACGGCAGATTCGACAAGCACGCCAACGACGTCGTTCGCTACAGGCACGGGGGGGAGCCACACCTGGCCGCCCGCCCAACCACAGACGACCGGGTATTCGCAATCAGATGACCGAATGCACGGAGCATTGCCAGAAACAACCGGCGCAACTCCGCTGAATCCGGCTATTGCGGGTTCTCCGCCATCGCCTGTGTCCATACCTGGATCGCCGCCAACGGTAATGTCAACACGTCCAGTGGATGCGATCGCTCCATTGAATACACAAACATTACAGCCCAGCACACCCATACACCAATCATCCTCGGCTAAGGCCGCGTCCTCATCTGAAAACCCGGATGCAATGATCGCATCACTCGATTCGCAATCTTCTCCCCCATCGGCAGTAGACCCGCGATCGTCTCTGCCATCATTTCCCGCAATACCAGAACCATCAGCAGTTCCAATAGTTCCATTAGCAGCACCAACGGTTCCATCAACAGCACCAACGGTTCCATCAACAGCGCCAACGGCTGCCCCACTAAAATCGGATCGTCCACACTCAGCGCCCGATCAGCATCAGGCGTGGTCTGTCAGTGCGCCGTCAGCATCAGCCATAGAGAGTGCGGCATCGAGTGGGGAAGCGGTATCGAGTGGGGAACAAGTGCCCAATGAGGCTGCCGTGATCTCGCCGATCTCGCCTGACCCTGAGAGGCGTTACAGTGCGATCGCAGACCTGAAAGCCACAAACACGACTCACCCAACACTGCCACCGTCGCCCAGTGATGCCGCGAATGCGGTCATTCAGCGTCAAGTTGATTCTGCCATCATGCCGCGATCGCAGGTCGTTCAACCCTCTGTGGATCAGTCACCCGCATCGCCACCATCGTCTCTAAATTCAATAGCCGGACAGTCGTCCTCCCAGACGATGACGGGTCGCGATCGGCAGTTCTCCGACATGCCTCAAAGCCATCGAGCGAGTGTGGAACCGACCCAACAGGCTGCAACAATGTCTTCACCGTTAGGGAGTGCGATCGCGCCACCCACCAGTTACTTGCCAGCGGACGCATCGCCACAGCGCTCTAGCAGTATACGAACGGTACAAGCTCCAGTGGTTGTAGCGCCGCGGATGGAACCATTCCCTGCAAACAGAGCACCCAATGTCCCTGCACATACCACCCAGTCCACAGGTTTCAACGATCTCTTGATGCGACCCAAGCAGCCGCAGCCCATGTCGCATGGGGCAAATTCTTTTGCTGTCGATCGCACCACTGATCAGCCATCACCAGTTAGCCATTCCACTGCAGCCATGCCGTTGTCACCTTCGCCGTCTGTGTGGCCGTTAACTGGATCCGAACGGTCTTCCCGTAAAGTAGTTGATGGAGATGAACGATCGATGCTGACAGCGCTATCAGCGCCATCGAATTTAGAGAATGATTTCGTTGTGCGATCGCGCTCAGTCCAGCATTCTGCACAACCCAATCTTCAGCTAAAGTCCAATCGGCGGCGAGATGCGCAGAATACAAATCCGACTGATCGCGTCAATGATGCAGTCAATCAATCCGTCATTGATGATTTCACTACTAGCACATCAACGATCGCAGCAGTCAATCAATCCGTCATTGATGATTTCACCACTAACACATCAACGATCGCATCTGGAAACGCACAGTTACTTCTACAACCACAACAATCTTTTTCTGCTTCGTTGCCAACGCAACAGAACAACGATCGTCAACATCGCTCCCTATTTGAAACAGAACAAAACTTACAGAGTTTGCAAACGGAACAGATTACGGCACATATAGCTGTAAACCCTTTCCAATCGTCATCTGGTCAATCGTCATTTGTTCAATCGTCATCTGGTCAAGCAGCGCTGATCCCCAATAGCCCTGCGCCAGTGTCAGTGAATCATTCTGTTCTTCATACAGCAGCAAGCCAGGCAGTGCCGTCACCCGTTACTGATGAAAGGCTGCTGTCGCAACTCGAACCCAGCCTCGGAGCAACGACTGTTTCCCAGGAAGGGCCACAAACAGCCGCAACGGCTGTGCCTGAGGCCAATCGATCCAGTCCACCGGCTATGCGCGATCGCGGTTCTCAACCAGATTCCCAGATGCAGGAGGCGCGACGGCTACAGTGGTTGGCGCGCGATCGACCACCCGCCCAGCCTCCCGCTATTCGCGTTTCCATTGGTCGCATTCGGATTGCCGCGCCGCCACCGACCCCAGCGGCGACCCAATTCAGTCGGCCCCGTCCCTCCTTATCCCTTGACCAGTACCTTTCCCGACGGCAGGAGCGGCAGTAGATGAGCAATTATCTGGCGATCGCGGCCGTCACGGAGTCTTTGAAATCGCTGATTGGTCAGGCATTGCAGACGGTGCCTAAGCTTTCGGCTGCGCCCCAGGTTAAATCAGGACGACCAGAGAGGGAAGAGCCTGGGTTCGTGGGGGTCAACCTCTATCTTTATCAAGTTTTGCCGAACGCCGCCCTGCGGAACGATGATTTGGCCACGCGAAGCTGGGATGGCACGTTGGTACAGCGGCCTCAGGTGGCGCTCGACCTCCATTACCTCTTAACGTTTTATGGCAAAGAGGTACAGCAAGAACCCCAACGGCTAATGGGCAAAACACTGACCACGTTGCAGGCGCAGCCCATCCTTACCCGTCCGCAAATTCAGGCCACAACCCTTGCAGCCGGCATCGATAGCTATCTAATCGAGTCTGACCTGGCAAACCAGATTGTTTCCGTCAAATTTTCACCCATCAAGCTCAGTCTGGAGGAACTATCGAAAATTTGGACGGTGTTTTTTCAGGTGACGCATGCGCTGTCGGTGGCCTATGAAGCGAGTGTGGTGCTGCTAGATGCCGATGTGTCTCCCGAAACAGCGCTAATGGCTCAGAGCGTTAACCTGGCGGGAATAGCCCACCTGCCTCCCCAACTGGATGCTGTGCTGCCAGCCCTCATTGAAGTGCCGTTGCCGGGTCAGACGATCGCCCTCACGCTGACGGGGAAAAATCTTGTCGCTGAGGGCGTGATGGTGCAGGTGGACGATCGCCGATTTCCCGCCCAGGCTGACTCCCGCGGCAATTTAACGGTGGTTCTGCCAAGCGACCTGCGCGCAGGTCTCAACTCAGTTCAGGTCATCGTTCCCAGCGATAACGCCCTTTCCATCACGGTGGGGGGGGAACCAGCGCCAGCCTTACAGTCCAATGTCATCAGTTTGGTTGTACGCCCCCGAATTTTGGGCGATGTGGCGATCGCGCCGATATCAGATGCCGTGAGTGGCACCATCCTGCAGGCGAGTGTGCAACTGCAAGTAGTGCCGCCCCTGCAAGCCGGACAGCGGGTTGATTTGTTGCTGAACGAATTACAGCCAGATACAGCGCCCGCGCTCACGGCGGCACGAGGGTACAGTTTTTCTAGCGTTATGGCTGCCACCAGCGATCGCCTTGCCGTAGCAATCCCTTACGGCACAGCACCCAATCGGATCGAACCGGGCACCTATTTGGTGCGGGTGCAGGTCGATGGGGTGCAGTACGCCGAAAGTGCGCTCGCGTTTGATGCTCAAAGTCGCTATCACAGCCCGATCGTACAGGTTTTATGAGTCAGTCCTACCACCATTGGCAGCAGGCAAACCAGCGCTACCTGATGGCCGCCGTGGCGATCGTCCGGCTGCACCTGGAGCATCACGCGGCGCGGTTTCAAGATCCCACCGCTGATGCCATTATGCTGCAAAAACAGCAGGACGCGCACCAGGCACTCCAAGCCGCCGCAGATGATTTACCCGCGCTGGCAGCGTTGGATGAGCTGTGTGGGCTGTTTCGGCTGTCAACTTTCGATCGCGAGGTGCTGTTGCTGTGTGCCGGGATGGAGTTGGACGGTCGGTTCGCCGCCCTCTGTGCAGCGGCCCAAAGTGACCATCTGGCCTATCCGACGTTAGGACTCGCATTAGCGGCTCTACCGAATCCCGACTGGCGGGTGCTGTCGCTCACCAACCCGCTACGCTACTGGCACCTGCTGGAGGTCGGGGACGGCAAGTCACTAACGCTGGCTCCCCTGCGGATCGATCCCTGCATTTTGCAATATTTGATGGGCGTGAGCCACATCAACGATCGCCTGGTGGGGCTATTCCGCCCTGCGACTGATGGTACCGAGCTGGCTCCATCCGATCAGGATTTAGTCGAGCAAATGGTTAATATCTGGACTGGCACTGCCAGCACCGCTACTCAACCCGTTCTACAGCTTTGTGGCGAAGACAGCAGCAGCAAAATCGCGATCGCGCTGGCCGTTTGTAAAGAACTGGATCTGTCACTACAGGCGATCGCGGCACACTCCCTGCCCACCGATACCGCCACACTGGGGACGCTCACGCGCCTCTGGGAGCGAGAATCGGCTTTGACGGATAGTGCACTCCTGCTGGACTGCGATGAACTGGAGGCCAGCGATACCACCCGTGTCACGGCTGTACATCAGTTTTTGGAACGCACCAATAGCTTACTGATGATCACCAGTCGCCAACGTCAAACCCTGAGTCAACGGCCTCTGCTCAGCTTTGACATTAGCAAACCGCCGTTTCGCGAACAACGACTGATCTGGCAACAGGCGTTGGGTGAGGATGTGATGCTGCTGGATGGACAGCTCGATCGCCTCATTTATCAGTTCAACCTCAATGCGCCGACTATCCGGGCCGTCTGTGCGGGCGTGCAGGCCAGCAACACCTGGGACGAACCAGAGGCGGGAGATGAGACATCACCTTTTCTCGTGCTGTGGGATGCCTGCCGCAACCAGTCCCGACCACGTCTGGATGACCTGGCCCAACGGATCGAACCGATGGCAACCTGGACGGAGTTAATTTTGCCAGATGCCCAAAAGCAGGTGTTGCAAGAAATTGCGGTGCATGTCCGGCAACGGGCGATCGTCTACGATACCTGGGGCTTTGCCAGCAAAAGCACCCGTGGATTAGGGACAGCCGTTCTGTTTGCCGGTTCCAGCGGCACAGGCAAAACGATGGCAGCAGAAGTGTTGGCGCAGGAATTGCGTCTTGATCTCTATCGCATTGACTTGAGCGCTGTCGTTAGCAAGTACATCGGTGAGACGGAAAAAAATCTGCGGCGGGTCTTTGATGCCGCAGAGGCAGGGGGAGCCATTCTCCTGTTTGATGAAGCGGATGCGCTGTTTGGTAAACGCAGTGAAGTGAAGGATTCGCACGATCGCCACGCCAATATCGAAGTCAGCTACCTGCTGCAACGGGTAGAGGCGTATCGGGGACTCGCCATCCTCACCACCAACCTGCCCGCTGCCCTGGATGATGCCTTTCTGCGACGGCTCCGGTTCATTGTGCAGTTTCCATTCCCCGATCTGGAACAGCGAGTATTGATCTGGCAGCGCATTTTTCCGATTGCCACGCCTGTTACCAACCTGGATTTCCACAAACTGGCGCGGCTGAATGTAGCCGGAGGGAATATCCGCAATATTGCCCTAAATGCAGCTTTTCTGGCAGCGGAAGCAGAACAGGCGATCGCCATGTCTCACCTGCTAAAAGCCGCACGAGGCGAATACGCCAAACTGGAAAAAACGCTCACTGAAATGGAAATTCGTGGATGGCTGGATGAATGATAGTGCACCATCAAAGCAACTCAATTGTCTCAATGGATCAATAACCAATGACTCAGCAACCCAATCTCAACCTTTACATTGAAGAATTACAGCTCCAGGGTGCGCGTGGCAATCCGGAACAGATTCAGGCGGCAGTGGAGCAAGAATTAGCCCGCCTGTTTGCCGAATCAGGAAATCCGTCTACCTTACAACCGGGATACAATTATGCCAACTTGAACCATCATTCTATGACTGTCAAACCTGGCAGTGTGGATAGTATTGCAGCTCAAGTTGCCCAACAAATTTACTTTGGACTGTCCAATAACCCATAACCCCACCCGTCCTGTCTGCTCTCTGGTTCTGCTTGCCCCCTGAATGAAGAGGAATTGCTCTATGACGCGCACCTACGCTGCAAAAACTGTCCCCTCAACGGCTACACCGACGGTTCAAGGCGCTGCTTCCCCTGCATCGGCTCCCATCCAGGCTAAAGCATCCTCAACCACTCCACATGAGCGCCTGGAGCGCTCCAGACAGCTAGGACACAACTTTGAGCAAGCCGCGTTCTCCCCAGAATTGCTGCAACCCTCTACCAGCGGTCGCCCACTCCCTAAACCGTTACGAGAAAAGATGGAAGCCGCGTTTGCCACTGATTTTTCTAATGTGCGCGTGCATGAAGATGGCAATGCAGAGCAGATTGGCGCACTCGCTTACACACGCGGGCACAATCTCCACTTTGCACCTGGACAATTTCAGCCTCATAGCTCTGAAGGACAAAAAATTATTGGACATGAATTAACCCATGTAATGCAACAGCGACAAAGCCAGGTCGCCATTCCTGAAGATGCCATCAATACCGATAGACGGCTGGAGCATGAGGCAGATCTCTTGGGAACGAGAGTAGCAGAAGGAAAACCTATTTCAAAAACATCTGGTACTGAGAGTTTAGGGAACAAAGTTTCGAGTTATAGCCGCAGTTTTAGTACTCAACAAAATGGGGTCATTCAATGTACACCAAGTCCGAACAGTCGATCAGCAGGTTTGGCGAGTAACGCAGCTGCAGCCTCTTTTCTAAAGCATATGGACTATTACCGGAGTCAGCAAGAACTAGAGGAACGAAAACAGGAATCTCAAGGCTCTCATGAAGCTACAACTTCAATACCCTCTTCACTTTTAAGTCCAAAAGCTGAATCGGGTGGACTGATGAGTGGCGTCATTGGAGCAGCAAAACAGTATGCAGATTACCATCAGGAGCGGCAAGGAGAACAGGAGGTAGAAGCGGATTCCGCATCAGGTAGCATGAAGCCGATCTCTAACTTAGGATTCGTAAGTAGAGCAACCGGAGGTGTAAATCTTGAGAGCATTGCCGGAAAGCGTGCCCGTGAGAAAGAGCTCTTGTAGGATGGGCAAACGGCTGTAACTGCACAAATAGGAGCAAGATTGGATTTTGCCCACCTTACCCTCCCATCAACCCCGTCATCGCCTCAAAATCTGGAATCACAGGCCACATCCCTCCACAAATACATCCCCAATCGTTTGAATATTGGCCTTCTACCTATCGATGAAAACTCGATAATTTCCATAAATGAGGATATGGCACCAGGCTGAGCTTGACCGAAACGCAGCTGAGATAATCTAGCAACGATCGCCCCCAACTCGAAAATCAGTAGTACGATCGTCCCTCGCTGTCGGTTGGGTTGATAAAGAAAACCCAGCATTAATAATGCTACTACGTGCATCGAGCGCAATTTCAATTCCTCGTTTTGATCGGTCTTGCGATCGCACAACCTAGCCTATCTTGCTGGAGAAATGAGATACTTGAGAACTTGAGTAACTCTATAAAGTTGACTATCGTGGTGAGTTTAAAGGGAGAATTTATCAGTGCGATCGCCCATCTTGTAGAGTGCATTAGTGACACAGCGTAAAGCCTAATGCATCTGCTCAGGTCATAGACTCTACTTGTCCGACACATTTATATAGGATAATCAGAGCCTTCATGAATTTATTGATTCATTCACCTGCCAAATTAAGAGCAAAGGCCCATGACTCGCACCTATGCCGCCGCCAAAGCCACACCTTCGCCTGCTCAGTCTAAGGTTCAGCTGCCTGGTTCCGCTCAAGCAGCCCCAATTCAGGCAAATGAATCGGAGACACGATCCGATACGCTGCTGGAGCGATCGGCTCAACTGGGTCAAAATTTTGAGCAAGCCGAGTTTTCCCCGGAATCCCTTCAGCCTGCTACCAGTGGTCGTCCGCTACCCAAACCGTTGCGGGAAAAGATGGAATCAGCCTTTGATACCGACTTTTCTGATGTGCGGGTACATGAGGATGGCAATGCGGAAAAGATTGGTGCAATGGCTTATACACGCGGGAAAAACCTCCACTTTGCCCCTGGTCAATTTCGTCCCCATAGCTCTGAAGGACAAAAAATCATTGGACATGAGCTTACCCATGTAATCCAACAGCGATCGGGACAAGTGGTCGCACCATCGGGTGCGATGCCAATCAATACTGATAGCCGCTTAGAAACAGAAGCCGATCGCTTAGGGAGTCAGGCGGTTCAAGGCAATCCTATCAAGCTTATGCACCAAAATACCTCACGTTCAACTGAATCATTAGCTCAAAGTGGGGCAATCCAATGTTCACCTTTCAAGGGATTCCGAAGATTGATAGGACAGAAAACGGGTATTCCCATTGGAAAATCCGGAGCAATAGGAGTGGCTGATCGGCAAAGAGCCGCCCGGCCACATGATAATGCTAATTTCCTGTATGACCATAGTTTAAACGGCAGCAATTTGACGGGTAGGGCCAATCGCCTCAAGGACCGCCATGAAGTCTATGACAAATTTCTCGGCGACCTAAAGGACGAGCGGGAGAAAGATCTAGAAAAATTTGGAGGGGGTTCTAAAAAAGATAAATCAACTGCTCTAAAAGTCGCCCGTGATTTTCGTCCTCAAGGACCATCAAGGGGACTTTTTGAGGAACCACCACCGAAGTCTCGCAGTAAGCTGGAGGAAAAATGGGAACAGGTAGAACAGGGGCTTGAGAAAAGACCAGAATATAAAACAGAGTCAACAGTCCCAGACGATTCAGGCAAAACAACAAAATATTTTGACTCAACAACCCAAAAAGGAAAACGTGAACATGCAGCGCATGAGGTCCGTATTAATAAAAAAGGATTGTTAACAAATGCTAAAGGTAAACCTATAAATACTTCAGCAGCAGGGAGGACATTGGCCGTTCCAGGAAGCATGGCAGAAGGAGCACATATCTTTGCTCAGGCTCAAGATACTGGAAGAATATATTCTGCTGATCAAGCGGAAGAGGAAGAAAAGACGAGAAAAGCAGGGAAGGAACAAAAAATTCATCACACAACCCTTCTTAATGGTGGGTTGGCGCGAATTGCTGGAGAAATCAAAACTAATGCGAAAGGATTAATCCGAGCAATATCAGACAAAAGTGGTCATTACAGACCAACTTCGGAGCACCTATTCAAGTTTGTAGAGTCTCTTAGTAAATCTAAAAAAGAAGGAGGATTGGGAGCAAAGCTAGAAGACGCAGATAAGAGACCAACTGAAATCCATCTGGGAGGTAGTGGTAAGAGTTTTCCGGGGATTGATTTAGAAGAGATGGGAGATATTAGGCTAAATCATCACCAGTTTCTGCAAACGCAAGGAAACGAAGCTCAAATCCGACTCAAGCATGCCTTGAACAAGGAAATAAGACAGCGAGTTCGTCAGTCAGGTAATAATACTTCACAAATTAGCGACAAGCCATCTGAGATAACTTCAAAAGCTGCCCAGAGTCAAAATAAACGCGCTTTGAATAAAGAGATAAGACAACGGGTTGAACAAGTAAACGATGATACTTCGGAACCTACAAAACCATCTGGGATAAAGCCAACTTACTTACTTTCTCCGACTCTTGGAAATGCATCTACAGAAATGACGGACAGTCAAGAGGATTCTGAGGCAGAGTCGCATTACAATCATTCTCCGACTTCTGAAGATGGGAGTAGTAGAAACATGTCCACGGAAATAATGGACAGCCCAGAGAAACATGGCAGTCACCAATCTGAAGCTTCAGAACTCGATTCAAGCAAAGACAACTATGTAGAGCCAATTCTAGAACCTGATTCGAGCATAGAGCAAAGGAAGAATGCCAGACGGTTATTGAGGGACTCCAATTAAAACCGACCTGGAAGATAAAGTTGTAAGGATCAGAGCAAAACATGGTTTATGGTTTAAAGTACGACAGATTCCCAGACCATTGCGGCAACTGTAGGGAACCTGGTTCAAGCAATATCTGATAGATGAGCAACAGAATCATGAAGACCAATGCTCAACTCAAAAGCAGATCCAATTTTGTACAAAAGTCTGGACAGTTAGTAACACGATCGCATTCCCCCGCGATCGCGCCAGAGCAATCTAATAGTGGTCTTGATGTAACAACACAGTTTCAGCGGTCTTCCTATCTCGGACATAGCTTTGAGCAAGCAGAGTTTTCTCCAGAATCGCTGCAACTGATAACGAGTGGGCAACCATTGCCAAAACCATTACGGGAAAAGATGGAATCTTCGTTCAATACGGATTTTTCTGCTGTTCGGGTACATGAAGATGACAATGCGGAGAAGATTGGCGCACTCGCATACACCCGTGGAGAAAACCTCCACTTTGCCCCAGGACAATTTCGTCCCCATAGCTCTGAAGGCCAAAAAATTATTGGGCATGAGCTTACCCATGTGATGCAGCAGCGATCGCGGCGCGTCACTGCGCTCGCCAATCAGGCTATCCCGATTAATACCGATCCACATTTAGAGGCTGAGGCAGACACACTGGGAAAACAGGCCCTTGAAAATAAACGTTCAGATCCACTCAGCACTGGTCAGCCTGCGCGATCGCAAAGCAGTGCTACAGCCCCCATTCAGGCCGCTGGGCTATTTCGCAAGAAAGCACCGCCACCTAAGCCCGTACAGGAACAGGTCATCAAATTTACCGACGAAGACCTTGACAAAAAACACCCACCCCAGGATAAGTTTGCTGGGGGAGCAATTAACCAGGTTGATCGGCTAACCTACACCACACCGATCGGTAAAACGATGACAACGGGGTATTTTAAGGAAGATAAAGTACCCACCAGTAAAGACTCTGAGTCGCGATCGCTGGATCAATACAATCAACCGATCGACGTGGGCACAGCCGCAGAGTCAACCGGTGTTACTTTGGACGATCCAAGATTAGCGAACCGTGCTGTTGCGACCTCTCGCTATGCCCAGTTGCTGAAAAACAAGCAGGGTAGCGGTCCTGGCAACACCATCGCTACCACGGAATTTGCAACTCACAACAACAAATTTGGCAGCGTTTCCGAAGAGGCTCCTGGTAAACCCCTAAAGCAAGGGATTAACAAGGAAGTTACTAATCTTGCTGTTTTAAATAACTTGAAAGGTAAACATGGCCGGTCTTATATGGTTGATGATGCAACTGGAAAGGAACTTATTCGGCCCGGTAATCCTCAAAAAGCGGTGCATCCATCAACTCCTACAAGCATGGAGGATCCTTCCAAGTTTTACCAATTGAATGCCGACGATTACTACCGCAACGTAAATTTCAAAAATCCTGTCACGCAAAAGGGATTGTCCGATTTACAGATCATGGATGCCTTGACGGGACAGGTCGATCGGCATGGCGGCAATGTTCATATTGATGACAGTGGTAATGTGATGGGAATCGACCATGATGCCGCGTTTGGCAAAAATGCCACCGATCCGACAAAGCTGAAATCAACGGGTAAGCTCAATGACCCGATGAAAGGCAGCCGTAATTATGGATTACCGCCACTCGTTGATGCTGAAACCGCAAAAATGGTAAAGCATCTGAAAGAGGACGATGTGAGAAAACAGCTCACGGGACTGCTAACGGACGATGAAATCGAAGCCTCGATTTCTCGTTTAGGTGTTGTTAAGAAGCACATTAAGAATTTGAAGCGATCGGGTGGTATCGTAGGGCGACAAGCAAAATTTTACGAAAAGGCACATCCGCAATCCTGGGATGATAGTACATACAATACGTTGACTACTCCAGAAAATCGTGAAAGAAGTTACCTGGGGCACTTCGTTGATAGCTATGATAAGGCTGCCCAAAAAGAATCTCATCACGCTGAATCGCCCTCCAATACGACCAACAATGCTCCCGTCAATCTGGTTTCTACTGCGATCCCATCGAGCTTGAACGACGATACTTTCAATGCTGCGATCGGGAGTGAAGCAAAACAACTGTCGAGCATTGATTCCAGTAAGCAGGAAGACACTAATTTTTCAGTAGAAACGCAAAACCAGAAAGAGAATAGAGAGGAAACAATCATTGATCCTGAATTAGAAATCGCGATCGCGAATTCCTTGAAATCTTCTACGCGCTTAAATTTAGGTATGGAAGGAAATCCAATTCGATCCAGTCATGATTTCAAGGACAGTGGCAGTACGCCGATAGAACCATTACCACAGATGCAGCACCGTGCGAAAAAGCGGGTACAATTTGCGGATCGACCTATGATCAAAGAATTTAAAAAAGATGAACTGATCGTGCCTCCACCTGAAGCACCATCTAATCTTGAAAACAAGCAAGAAACTGACCTGTCTATCGCGCCATTAAAGCCGATGCCACCCAATGCCAATAAACCAAAGTCAAAATATCAACTAGCCAGGGAGAAAGAGGAGCAACGGCGACAAGATTGGGAAAAGAACCGACAAATTCGTGAAGAACGCGAAAAGGAATTCCGGGAGTCCACGACCTATGACTTTTTTGCTAGAGGAAGGCGATCAGATAAAGACTCCAAATCGAAAAAATCCTGACAATTTTCCAACTTAGGAAACGCAGTTTTAGTCATTTAATAATATTCTATTTCCATTGCGGGGAACAGGTCATCAACACGGCTGGATTGATTACCAGGTACTCTAATTTGCAAAGGAAAAGTTTTAAGAAAGGATAATCTTTTGGAGTAGGTCTGGATCTGAGTGCTATAGTCTGACCGAACGCATGTCTTTCTGATGTTCCCTGAATTCAATTTTGGTTTCAATTCACTTGTTTTCAGTATTATTTAACCTGCCGCTGCATTCACTTACTGTTTCGTTTGTTCCCGTTTTGTTGGATCGTTTCAGGTGAACGCCTATGACCACTCGATCGCGAGGGCCGCGTACCGTTACGGGTGCGCTGGTTACAGTCGATGCTTTGACGCAGCAGCCAAAA
>Ga0070738_10002482_pt1 | contig 28301 bp, 27 predicted proteins | sample Coa_R2_2_FD_66446 | JGI IMG/M metagenome (GOLD analysis project Ga0070738, IMG submission 66446) | Surface soil microbial communities from Centralia Pennsylvania, which are recovering from an underground coalmine fire - Coalmine... | ecosystem: Environmental > Terrestrial > Soil > Unclassified ...
CGATCAAGCCGACAGTCATGAAAGGAAATCCCAGCAAAAGCGAACGCAGGCCAATTTCATCAATGACTTCCAGCGCTGGCAAACGGGACAGCAATCCACTGGCGCGCTTGGACTTGAGAGATCGCTCCTGGATCAAATACAGCAAACTTGCCCCAAAGCTCAGCACAATCGCGGCATATCCTGCCAAAATGAAGCAGATGTGTACGATGAGCCATCCCCGATTGGCTGCGGGAGAAAATAGAAATGGCTGCTGGCCGGTCGCGGTCAGAAACGTCAGTAAAAATACGAGTGGAAAGACTACGATACCCGGCGAAGTTGTTTTATAGATGCCGTAAACGATCATGAATGCCGTCATGATGAGCAGTGCCAGCAATGCCTCAAGATTATGCGCAGAGAATAGAGTGAGTTGAGGAGCTGTGCTTGCAGTCTCGGCCAGCGAGACAAGTTGAAAAATCATGCCCAAATACGCGGCGTGCAAGGCGATCCGGCTGAGCAAATCGCTGGCGCGGGTCAGCGCGACCAAGGCATAAAGCAGGCCGACTCCATAACATACAAGCGCGACACGCAGCCAAACAATGGGCATAGATATGCGAACAAATCCGCTTAGATGTTGATTATAGCTGCACCAAACAAGATGCAACTAGCTTCCCGGCAGCTTTACATCCACATTGACTTCCCGCAGACGTTTCGCCGCTGTTTCCGAGGTCAGTGGAGAATAATAGACTTCTTTGAACGTATAAGACTTCGATTTCGATCCCAACACCGGGAGGATCTCGATGTGCCAGTGATAGTCCTCATCAATGGTCTTCCAATAACCCAGCGTCGAAGAGCGGTGCAGGCTGTTCGGAGAAGTATGCAGCACAAGATGAAACTCTTCACTCACGCTGCGAATGCGTTGTAGCGTGTGCCGCAGAAGCGCGGCCAGGTCGCGCAAGCTGCCATGGCGATTCAACCCGTGGCGTTCAAAGGATGCCTCATGCGTGCGCGGCAGAATCCAGGTCTCATAAGGGACACGCGGCGCATAGGGGCAAACCGCGATATAGTCACCGCGCATTTCAACAATGCGAAGTTCCTGCCGGATATCCTGCGCGAGAATGTCGCAAAAAACGCAGCGCTCTTTGGCTACGAAGTATTCTCGGGCCGCGCGCAATTCGTAAAGCACGCGCCGTGGAACAAACGTCGTCGCGGTTAATTGCGAATTTGGATGTTCGAATTCCTGTCCAGCGCTCTTTCCGTAATTTTTGAATACGCTGACGTATTTCAGGCGAGTATCGAGCTTTAGGTCCTGTATGCGCTGCGCCACCAGCATCAAAAACTGCTCGATCTCGGCGTCGCTTGAATTCCATAACTGCCGATCATGCTTGTAATTTTCAAGAAGCACTTCATGAGCGCCCACTGGTCTCATGCGGTCGTAAATTCCGTCTCCCCGGCGCGTAGTTTCCCCCTCAATGTGATAAAGAGGAGCAGGATGCACCACCGCCCGCGCCGACCATGGCGCACCAGCCAGTCCCGCCATACTCGCCACAGAATGTAAGTTCGAAGTGGTGACAGAACAAAACTCGCATATCCCGGAGACATTCGCTGTTGAACTGGACAGACCTTCCGTAGCGATGTCGTCGCCAGTGATGACCCAGGATCGCGTAATGGGATCTTTGCGCAATTCCATACTTCAGTAGAAGAGCATTTCAGCGAGGCTCCGTCAACTGCGCATCATCGTCTAAAAGTGCAGGAGAAATATACCCAGCGTTTGTTATAATCCGCCCATTACTCCTCCCTTCATGACTGAAGCCTCCACGCCACTGATGCGGCAATACGCCGCCATCAAAAAGGAACATCCCAGTGCCCTCTTGTTCTTTCGCTTAGGCGATTTCTACGAGCTTTTCTTCGAAGATGCCGTGCTTGCCTCGCGTGAATTGCAAATCACGCTGACTTCCCGCAACAAGGAAAAAGGCATGGCGATCCCCATGTGCGGTGTTCCTTACCATGCAGCTGAGGGATACATTGCGAAATTAATTCGCAAAGGATTCAAAGTCGCGATCTGCGACCAGATGGAAGATGCCCGCCTGGCTAAAAAACTGGTGCGGCGCGAAGTGACACGGGTGATTACGCCGGGGACGGCCGCTGATTCTTCCCTCGGCTCTGAAGAAAACAATTTTCTTGCCGCGGTGACGCAATCTGGCGACCGCGCAGGTTTCGCCGCGCTGGATCTTTCCACCGGTGAGTTTCGCGCCACGGAATTCCATGGCGCTGAAGCGGCAAAACGAATTCAAGACGAGTTGCAGCAGTTACGGCCCAAAGAGGTCTTATACGCTTCGTCGTTACCGCTATTCGAACGTGAGAGTCGCGAAGGATTTGCCGAGACACCGATGGATGATTGGATATTTGCCGCCGACCACGCCATCCCCCTTCTGGAAAATCATTTTGGAGTGATGTCGCTTGAGGGTTTTGGGCTGGCAGGCAAGCCGGCCGCGGCAACAGCGGCGGGCGCGATTCTCCATTATGTGCGCTCTACGCAGCGCGGCTCTCTTGAGCATGTAGATCGCATCGGGTTCTACGAACGGCAAAACTGTCTTGTACTCGATGCCGTAACAGTGCGAAATCTCGAGCTGATTGAGCCGATGTTTACCGCTAGTTTTCCCGGGAGCGAGACGGGCTTCACGGTTTTTCGCGCGATTGACGCGACTGTTACGCCTATGGGCAAGCGGTTGCTGCGGGCCTGGCTCTTAAGGCCTTCGATTGACATCGCCGAGATTCAATCGCGGCTTGACGCCGTTGAAGCGCAAATGAAAAATACCGTCGTCCGCGAAGAATTGCGGAGGTCACTAAGCGGCGTCCTCGACCTGGAACGGTTGCTAAGCCGGGTGACACTTGAGACGGCGAACCCGCGGGACGTGCTGGCTTTGTCGGCATCGCTGGCGAAAATACCTTCGGCGCTCGGATCTCTCGATAAGTTTGAAGCAGAACGCTTAAAAACGCTCAGTGGCTTGACCGACCCTCTCGACGACTTACGCACCCAAATTGATCGCACCATCATTCCAGAACCACCGATTTCTTTGAGCGACGGCGGAGTTATCCAGAACGGCATTCACGCCGAACTTGATGAACTACGCAGCCTGAGCCGTAATAGCAAGCAATTTGTGGCACAGATTGAACAGCGTGAACGTGAACGCACCGGCATCGGCTCGCTGAAAGTAAAATTTAACTCGATCTTTGGCTATTACATTGAAATTTCGAAGGCGAATCTTCATCTCGCTCCGGCAGATTATGAACGCAAACAGACGCTGGTCAACGCCGAGCGCTTCACAACTCCGGAGTTGAAAGAATACGAATCGAAAATCTTCGATGCTGAGGAAAAAATCGTGGAGATTGAACGGCGATTGTTTGCGGAGCTTCGCGCGACGATAGCCGGCGAAGCGAGGCGCATTCGCCAAACGGCTCTTGCCTTGGCGGAAGTGGATGTCCTCGCAGGGCTGGCCCACATTGCCGCTTTGCGAAATTATTCAAGGCCGGAATTCGACGGATCGGAAGACATCGAAATCGTCGAAGGGCGGCATCCTGTCATTGAAATGCAGGAAATGACAGGAGGCACAGACCGTTTCGTTCCCAACGATTTATACCTGAACTCAACCACACATTCTGTTCTGATTTTGACCGGGCCAAATATGGGGGGTAAATCTACCTATTTAAGGCAGACTGCTTTGATCGTGATTCTGGCGCAGATGGGGTCGTTTGTTCCCGCGCGTTCTGCCCGCCTCGGTACTACCGATCGTGTATTCACTCGCATCGGTGCGAGCGACAATCTGGCGCGCGGGCGATCCACCTTCATGGTGGAAATGACTGAGACCGCAGCGATTCTGCACACCGCTACCGCTCATTCACTGGTCTTGCTCGATGAAGTCGGGCGGGGCACGGCGACTTATGATGGCCTGGCTATCGCTTGGGCCGCAGTCGAATATATCCACGCCCAAACAAAAGCGAAGACTCTTTTTGCCACTCATTATTTCGAGCTGACGGAGTTGGCGGAGCAGCTTTCGGGAGTCAAGAATTATCATGTTTCCGTCAAAGAAACTGGCGGAGGGGTGGTCTTTCTGCGTAAGGTCGAGCCGGGTGCCGCGGACCGCAGCTACGGCATCGAGGTAGCAAAGCTCGCTGGCCTGCCCAATGAAGTCGTGGAACGTGCGCGCGAAGTACTGGCCGAGCACGAGAACATGGAAATGCGCTTGCAGCGCGGATTGGCGAGTAATGTTGCGGACAGGCCGGCTCAGCTCACGATTTTCACCCCACTGTCGCAACCCGTCCTCGAAAAGCTGCGTGAAGTGGATTTGAACCACCTGACTCCGCTTGAAGCATTGAATTTGCTCGCGGAGCTGAAGAAACAAATCGAATAGGAACTCTTTGCCAAAATCCCGACAAAACGATCTAGGGGAAAGCATCGGGCAGTTGCTTGTCATCGGTTTCGATGGCGTGGAGATGTCTCCGCAGCTTGCCGACTTACTTACTCGCATCCAGCCCGGAGGTGTCATTCTCTTCGGGCGCAATATCGTCAATGGAATGCAAACCGCAAAGCTTCTGAAAGATTGCCAGAAACGCATAAATATTCCCTTATTGACCTGCGTTGATCTTGAAGGTGGGCGGGTGGATCGTTTCCGCGAAGTGTTCGGCCGGGCACCGTCCGCCGCAGACGTATTTTCCACCGGGAGCCGCATCTTGTTCCGCAAGCATGGCAATCTCATCGGGCATTGTTGCCGCGCGCTCGGCTTTAATACGGATTTTGCTCCTGTAGTAGATTTGGCTCTTGAAGCATCCCGGACCGTTATGAGTTCGCGCGCTGTTTCGGCCGATCCGCGGCAGGTTGTCGTTTATGCAAGAGAGTTCATAAAAGGATTGCAAGCAGCTGGCGTCATCGCTTCCATCAAACACTTTCCCGGCTTGGGCGAGGCGAATCTCGATACCCATCACGAATTGCCCAGCGTAAACAAAGCTTTCAAGAAGATGTGGGACGAAGATATTTACCCCTACCGCGCTTTGCGCCGCGATACACCAATGATCTTGGTTGGGCACGCGAATTATCCGCAATTTACGCATGATGCGTCGCCAGCATCACTTTCAAAAAAATGGATAACAGATGTTCTTCGAAAGAAGATTGGCTATCGCGGCTTGATCGTCTCCGACGATTTGGAAATGGGTGGAGTTTTGAAAGCTGCACCGATTGAACAAGCAGCCGAGAACTTTATCCGCGCCGGTGGCGATATTTGCTTGATTTGTCAGATGGAAGAATATGTAACGCGATCTTACGAGTACCTGATTGCCATCGCACAAAAAGATCGCAAATTCGCACACAGAGCGAAAGAGTCGGCAGAGCGGATAGCTACATTTAAACGGAAATCGTCGGTTTTGCGTCAACGCACGGCTTCTCTCTCTGAAACGAAAATACGAAAACTTCAGCGTGCGCTCTGGGAATTTACCGAAGAAGTTCGCATGGCCACAATTCTGAACGACAACACGAGGCGCGCTTCCGCATGATCGTTGCTGGCGTGATGAGTGGAACCTCCGCGGACGGCATCAACGTCGCTTTAGTACAAATATCTCAGCGCAAAAATCATTCTCTGGCTTTGAAGCTTATTGGGCATAGCGAAGTCCCATATCCGAAAAATGTACGTACGGCAGTTCTCCGTGCGATGAATGCGAAACAAGCCAGCGTGGCCGACCTTGCACGCCTGAATTTTCTCCTTGCGGAATTGTATTCTCAGGCGGTCCTGGTCACGCAGCGCGAATTTCAAGTGCGGGCTCGGTTAGTTGGATGCCATGGCCAAACTCTCTATCACCAGGCCGAGCCGGGTCTGTTCTTAGGCAGGAAAATTTCCTCAACATGGCAAACTGGCGAAGGCTCAGTAATGGCGGCGCGCGTGGGAGTACCTGTCGTATGTGATTTTCGCCCCGCTGATATGGCAGCCGGAGGTAAAGGCGCACCGCTGGTTCCCTTCCTCGATTTCCTGATTTATCGCGATAAAAAGATAGGCCGCATTGCGCAAAATATTGGAGGAATTGCCAACCTTACCGCAATTCCCGCGAACGCTTCCCTGCACCAGGTTTTTGCTTTCGATACCGGGCCGGGGAATATGGTGATTGATGCGGTCACCGAACACCTCTTCGGCAGATCTTACGATCGCGATGGCAAAATTGCGGCTTCAGGCCGCGTGCTCGACGACGTCGTCAAGAAACTTCTGAAGCGGAAATACTTCCTGCGTAAACCGCCAAAAACTGCCGGGCGCGAAGAATTTGGTCGAGAGTTCGTCAAGGAATTTGTGCAACTATGCCAGCCTGCCGAAAAACAAGACATCGTTGCCACAGCAACTGCGCTCACCGCCCGCTCGATTGGGGAATCCGTGCGCCGCCTCGTTTTAAACAAGAAAGGCAGCTATAGCGAATTTGTCGCTTCTGGTGGTGGAACAAAAAATCCGACGCTCATGGCCATGCTGACCAACGAAGTTCGCGTGCTTGGATTGAACCTCCGTCTTTCCGATGAGTTTGGCATGCCATCAGAGGCCAAAGAAGCAGTCGCCTTCGCAGTGCTGGCATACCAGACTTGGCACAAACGACCTTCGAATATACCCTCTGCCACTGGGGCAAGGAAGTCTGCCATCCTTGGGAAAATCTGTTATGCGTAGATTTAAGACACGTGGCTGGACGATTTTGTTATTTGCGGCGCTTATAGCAACGATTTCCTGCTCCAAACCTCCTGATCCCAAAATACTGGTCATGATGATTGAAAGCAGCCCGACGAACCTTGACCCGCGTGTGGGACTCGACGCGCAATCCGAGCGAATTGATGAACTTATCTTTGACGCTTTGCTCACTCGCGACGATCATTTGAATGTTCAACCAGGTCTTGCCGAGCACTGTGAAGCACCAGACCCGCTCACGTATGTTTTTCATCTTCGCCAGGGTATTAAATTTCATAATGGCCAAGCTCTCACTGCGCGCGATGTGAAGTGGACATTCGACTCGTTGCTGCAAGGCAAAATTCGCAGTACGAAAAGCGCAGCCTATCGCTTTGTCGATCACATTGAAGCTAGCGATGACAAAACCGTTATCTTTCATCTGAAACAACCCGACGCCTCTCTGCTTTGGAATCTTTCCGAAGGGGCCATCGGCATCGTTCCCGAGGGCAGCGGTAGTGAATTGAGTACCCATCCCGTTGGCAGCGGACCCTTTCGCTTCATCAGTCAGGAGCAGGACAAAGAGGTCATCCTCGCCCGTAACGACTCTTACTGGGGCGCAGTTCCCAAGCTCGAAGGCGTGCGTTTCATGGTCGTTCCAGATGACACCACGCGCGCCCTTGAACTCCGCAAAGGAAGTGCTGATGTTGCCATCAATGCCCTGCCCTTCGACACTGTTCTAACACTCGAGCATGAACCCAAGCTTCAGATTTTGAGCGCGCCCGGCACTGTTCTCGCATATCTTTCTTTTAACCTCCACGACCCGATTCTGAAGAATACAAAAGTGCGGCAGGCGCTGGCTTGCGCCATTGACCGGCGGCCACTCATTCATTATGTGCTGCGCGATTTTGCAAAACCAGCTAACAGCCTTCTTCCTCCGCAAAGCTGGGCGTATGACGGCGACGTACCCCGTTGCGATTACGATCCACCGCGTGCTCGCCAGTTACTAGATCGAGCTGGTTATCCGGCGCGGAATGGTGTGCGCTTTCATCTCACCATGAAGACCTCCACCGAGGGTAGCACTCGTCTGCTCGCCGCGGTCTTGCAGCAACAGCTTCGAGATGTGGGCATCGCCCTCGATATTCGCAGTTACGAGTTTGCAACGTTCCTTTCGGATGTCACGCATGGCGTTTTTCAAATGTATTCCCTTCGCTGGATCGGCGGAAATGAAGATCCCGACATGTTCGAGTACGTTTTTCATTCCTCGCGCATTCCTCCCAAAGGCGGCAATCGGAGTTTTTATGAAAACCCGCGCCTTGATTTGCTGATTGACCAGGCGCGGATGGCAGACAACCGCGATACGCGAAAACAACTCTATGACGAAGTACAACGCATTCTCGCGGAAGATGTGCCTGCCATCAATCTCTGGTACTACGATAACGTTCTGGTAGCAACAAAGCGAGTCAGCGGACTGACTTTAAACCCTTCAGGAAACTATGACTTCTTGAAAACTGCCGGATTATCTGAGCGTACTGACATTAAATTTCTGCGTGATAACATCGAAAGATAGTGAAAATTCTTTTCATTGGCGATATTTTCGGGCGCCCGGGGCGAACGATTGTGAAAGATCGCCTGCCGGAACTCGTTCGCGATTATGCCATTGATCTCATCATCGCCAACGGTGAAAACTCTGCTGCCGGATTCGGTATTACGCCGCAACTTATCGACGAATTCTTCGAACTTGGCATTGATGTCATCACAACCGGCAACCACGTATGGGACAAGCGCGAAATCATTGACTACTTTAAACAGGCTGACGGCAATCAGCACGCCATGGAGCGCCGCGTACTCCGTCCGGCCAACTATGCCGCAGGCCTTCCTGGCTGGGGGATTTTCGAAGGCAAAAAGAAAAATACGCCTTATGCAGTCATCAATCTTCAGGGCCGCGTTTTCATGGCCTCTAATGACGATCCCTTTCGCGTGGCCGATCAACTGCTCAAGAGTGTTAAAGCTAAAATCATATTTGTGGACTTTCACGCTGAAGCCACTTCGGAAAAAGTTTCTCTTGGTTGGTACCTCGATGGCCGCGTCACCGCAATCGTCGGCACCCATACCCATATTCCAACCGCAGACGAGCGCGTACTGCCCGGAGGCACAGCCTATGTCACCGATGTTGGTATGACCGGCCCCTACGACGGGGTGATTGGCGTCAAAAAAGATCTTGTGATTGGCCGCTTCCTTGACAATATGCCGGTGCGTTTCGAACCTGCGACTGGGGATACGCGTTTATGCGCTGTCGTCGTGGATGCCGATGAAACGACCGGTCATGCCCGGCAAATTCAGCGAGTGATGCTGCGGCATGATGCGTAGTTTAGATTTTGCTGGCTAACCGCGAATTGCCTTCTTCAATTGTTCTTTGTTCCGCGCCGGCAAAAACCGTATCGCGGCTTTCGCCAATGCAATGTAGGCTTCTTTGGCATCGGGTTTCTTACGCAACACATTGATGTGCGCCCGAACGGTTCCTGCATCCCCACGCACAATCGGGCCACTGAATGCCGCGGCCGGGCCAAGTTTTTCATAGTTTGCCAATGTCTGCAAAATCATCGGCATCATCCGTTTGCGCGCCAACTCCCGGGATACGCCTGACAAATCCGCTACTTCCTCAGCGGCAGCGAGCAACGCAACCAGCAGCGGAGACGCAAAAGATCCCCACGCGTGATACGCAATCTTCCCTGCTTTCGGGACGAGGAACGCTATGCCACCCAAATCCTTTACAATTCGCCGCGCCAAAACGATTGCGGCCGCATCGCCTTCCAGCCCAAATGGCACCCCGCCTAAACTCGGCTTTGAAGCAAGTACAAAGCTCATGAACGGATGCACCGATGCCACTTTTGCACTATTGCGGCGCAAAATACCCAATTCAGCGCTGCCCAACGCGCCGCTTGAATGGAAAGCCTTTTTACCTTCCCAGTTTGTTCTTCTTGCCAGCAACCGCGCGGCATTGACGATTTCTGCATCGGGAACACAGAACCAAATAAGCTCTGCTTCCAACTTTGCGGTTTCGTAAGTGGAAACGATTCGCTTTCGCGGTCCGGAAAGATCTGGCAATCTTTGCAATGATTCTTTCCTGTCGCGTGCCACAACTTCAATAATTCGGTATCCTGCGCGCGGCAGCTCGCGTAGTAGCGTTGAACCCAACCTGCCTGCGCCCACAATCGCAACTGACGGACGTTTCGTCATGGTCGGAGGATATCAGTACCTGCAAATGCAGCAAAGCTCACTTCTTACGCAGCTCTCACTTTCATTTATAGTTTTTGCATGCCGAAATCATCAGCAAAACGCACTACATCCAAGACTAAACAGACCAAAGGCCGCCTTCTTTCCTCCAAACTTGTTTACCGCGGACCAGCCTTCTGGGTGACCAGCGATCATGTTCAGGAACCGCATGGCATCCGCGCGCGCCGCGATATTGTTCACCATACCGGTTCGGTGGTTATTCTAGCCGTTGAACTCCGAGATCGCGTTCCTTACGTCCTGCTGGAGCGCCAATATCGCCATGCCGCACAACGTTTTATGTGGGAATTGCCGGCGGGGCGCATTGATAAGGGCGAAAAAGAGTTCGGCGCCGCCAAACGCGAATTGCTCGAAGAAACGGGCTTTACGGCCTCAAAATGGAGGCGCATCCTTAAGTTTTACGCCAGTCCGGGCTTTGTGGCCGAAACCATGTCCATATTTCTTGCGGAAGGCTTGAAAGCGGGAATCGCCCAGCCCGAAGCCGATGAAATGATTGCTACGCGCTTCTTTTCACTGAATGCCGCGCTCAAAATGGTCCGGAATAACACCGTAATGGACGCTAAGACCATTTCAGGAATCCTCTGGTTAGGTGACCGTCACAAAAAATAATCGCCTTTCTAATCCCTTTGCAGCTTGACAGCCCCATCACATAGACGCACAATGTGTGCAAAATTAACAAGGCACGGCCTCCGCGCCAAAGAGTTCGTGCCAGGGGGTGTGTGAGTGGATCGACTGAAAGGCACCGTCAAGTGGTTTAACAACGCGAAGGGGTACGGGTTCATAGGACGCGAAGACGGCCCGGATGTCTTTGTGCATTACAGCGCTGTCACCGCTGAGGGGTACAAGAGTCTGCAAGAAGGGGACGCCGTCGAGTTCGAAATTACCCAGGGCCCCAAAGGGCAGCAGGCTGCAAACGTAACCAAGGTCGCTTAAGCTTCCGCGCAGTAGCGAAGACTGTCGCGGAACAACCAGATGTGGGTCTTCGTTCGGTTGTGAATGTGGGCTTGTCCAATCTCCCGCACATTTACGGCCAAGCCATACGTGTCCCTCCATCTTTCGCTTCGACAACTTCTTAATTTACTCTTGAATCGTGGACAACAAAACCATCGCTGGCATCCTCTACGAAACCGCCGACCTGCTCGAAATTGACGGGCAGGATTCCTTCCGCATTCGCTCGTATCGCAACGCCGCTGAAGCCATTGAAGCTATGCCCCAGCAAATCGCCGATTTGATCGGTGAACCGAAAAAAGTTCTGGAGATTCGCGGCATCGGCAAAGGTATGCTGGTCAACTTGCAAGAGATGTTCAAAGATGGCCGTCTCAGTCTGCACGCCGACCTGCTCAAGAAATACCGTCCCACCATGCTTGACCTGCTCAAGATTCAAGGTCTTGGACCCAAGACCATAGCTCTTATTTGGAGCGCTTATCAGGTGAGTGACTTGGAAGGCGTCGAAAAACTCGCCCGTGAAGGCAAGATTCGCGAATTGCCGAGGATGGGCGAAAAACAAGAACAGAAACTGCTCAAAGCCATCGAAGATTATCGTCGCATCGCCGGACGTTTCCTGCTCGACGCCGCTGAAATTCAGGCCGAAAAAATCATCGAGCACTTGAAAGATTATCCGGGCATCGAAAAAATTACTCCTGCCGGTTCCTTGCGCCGCGGCCGTGAAACGGTTGGTGATCTCGACATTTTAGTTACAGGGAAAGCCTGTGTTACCGAGGACGGACGCGCCGCGCTCGCCGAGCATATTCTTAAGCTGCCGGGGATTTTAGACGTTATCGCGAAAGGTGACAACAAAGTCAGCTTTCGCCTTCGCGGAGGCATGCAAGTGGACGTTCGCCTGCTCGCGCCCGGTTCGTTCGGCGCAGCGATGCAATATTTCACCGGGTCGAAGGCCCACAACGTCGCGCTGCGCCAGCGTGCACTCAAGATGGGCTACACGCTGAACGAATACAGCCTCGCGCGCCTCGACGACGAAAAATCCGTCGCCGCTAAGACAGAAGAGGAAATCTACGCCAAACTGAACCTCGATTACATCCCGCCCGAGCTGCGCGAAAATTTAGGCGAAATCGAGGCCGCCGAAAAACACGCACTCCCAAAACTTATTACCCAGGCCGACATTCAGGGCGACGTACACATGCACACCGTTGAAACCGACGGGCGCAACACCATTGAGGAAATGGCCAAGGCCGTTCGTGAGCGTGGATACAAATATATGGCGATTACCGACCACTCCAAGAACCTCGCCTTCGCCAATGGCCTCGACGACAAACGCGCCATCGAACACATCAAGCGCATCCATGAGGTAGATAAAGTAACGGAAGGTCTGAAGATTTTCGCGGGAATCGAAGTGGACATTCTGGCGGATGGTTCACTCGATCTCTCTGATTCCGTTCTTGAAGAAATGGACCTCGTCATCGCCAGCGTGCATTCACACTTTAATCAAACGCCCGCAGAAATGACCGATCGGCTGCTCAAAGCGATTGAGAACCCAAATACTTCGATTCTGGGCCATCCCACAGGTCGCCTATTGTTGCGCCGCGAAGCTTTCCAATTCGACGTGGATGCAATCTTTAAGGCCGCCACTAAAAACAAAGTCGCGATGGAATTAAACTCTTACCCTGATCGCCTTGATCTCGGTGACCGCCATCTCCGTCTCGCCAAACAGCACGGCGTGAAGATCGTTATCAACACCGACTCACACCACACCTCACATCTTGAGAAGATTCGCTATGGCATTCTCCAAGCCCGCCGCGCCTGGCTCACAAAGGAAGATGTCTTGAATACTTTGCCTGTGAATCAATTCGCCAAAGCAATGAAACACGCATGGCCACTTGCAGCTTAGATTTGGCAATTAGCGATTTGCCTATTTCAGGTCTTTGCAAACCGGGATCGCGATTTCTACAGGATCATCCGTGGGTTTAACTCTGATTGTGACTGTCACCTGAGAGCCGTGTATGCTTTCACCGAGCCCCCAGCACACTTGCTTGGTCTCCTGATCGAAGAAAACGAATGGCAAAGGGCCATCAACATCCACATGTGTGAAGCGCGGACTGCTCGAAGAGATGGAAGAGCTACAGCCAGTGCAAATGATAAGAGCGAGTGGGAATAGTTTCTTATACATGGGTCCTCGGCCTTAAGTAGATTCACTCTATCTACAATCCGTAGTCTAGGTTGCTTCTCATATTTTCCTGAGGAAAGGCATAAAATCAACCCATGCCCGACGAAACTCCGTCTCATCCGCCTGCACCCATCCCCTTCAACATCGGCGAGGAATTCAGTGCGCCTTCAAAAAAGCTTCCACCCGCCGCCATCGTCGGCGCTTGCCTGGTCGTCATCGGGGTCGCCATCGCGATATATTCATTCATCCATCGGCCTCATTCTTTTGCCAGCGGGTCCATTGATACCATCCATTCTGTTGAAGTCCCCGGCCAAAACGCGACGTTACTCGCGCTGAATATCACGATTCAAAACAATGGCAGGATTCCCTATGTAATCCACGATATTCGAGGCACGCTTGATACCGGCGGTGCGCAACTCTCCGACCAAGTCGTTTCAGCAGCCGATTTCGCCCGCTATTATCAGGCCTTCCCTGATCTCAAGAAAGCTCCTCTCGACCCGGTCAAGCCTGAAGATCGCATCGCTCCCGGCCAATCGCAGCGCGGAACGATTATGCTGCTCTTCCCCGTGAAACCAGACACTTTCGCCAGCCGCAAATCTCTGAGCGTGACCGTCACTCCTTATGATGAACCGGTCCCGCTCGTACTAACCAAATAACAAACCATCTTGTCATTCCGAGCGATTCGGAGCCGCGTAGCGGCGAGAACCCGCGAGGAATCCGTTTTTGTTTGAGTGAAGAAGGCTTATTGGTGTTTTTGCAGGAAACGCTTGCGGACCATGTGGCTATTGGCTTGCGGATTCAAATCGTCGTACTTCAAACAACTGATCGTGCCATCCACTTCCAAGACTGCCAGCGCGACATCCTTGCAACTCGGAATGCCATGCTCCCGCAATGCGCGATCCAATTCGTCTTTGCTGACGCGCTCTTTCTTCATGTGATCGTAGATGACTTTGCCATCGTGAATCAGTAGCGTCGGTTGACCTTCAATGAACTTGCGGAATTTTCGGTTCTTGCCAGAGATGGCTCCCACAATATAGTTCAACGTCAATAGTGTCGCCGCCGCCACAGCACCGCCGGCCAGAGAAGTGTCCGGCCCAGTCATCGCATTTTGTACGGAATTGCTCAGCAGAAGTAAAAGCGTGAGGTCGAAAGGCGTCATCTGCCCCACTTCACGTTTGCCGCTTAAACGCACGCCAACCAGCACCAAAACATAGATGGTCAGCGTGCGAACCGCGATTTGGGCCAGCACATGCGCGCCAGGATACATGATCCTATTGGCTGGTGGTCTGCGAAGTTGTAATTGGTACTGGAGCGCCCTTCGGCGTGCTCAGGTATCCCGTGGCTTGTTTCTTATTGACTGTCCACACCACAATTTCATAGAGCATGTGGTCGCGCCCGCTATAGAACTGAATGGGCTCGCTGATGTTGCGGTCCTTTTTCTCGATGGTCTTGTCGTCGGAAGTCACATTCATCGTAAACTTCCCTTTTTTCTCATCGCTCTTCTTGAGTTGCAGGCTGACCGTTCCTACGGGCTGTGGTTTGGCACCCTTAACCAGCGTGAATTCGTAGTAATTGCGATCGCCCTTATGCTTGAGGACTTCCAAATCCTGCCGGGTATTGGCAATCAGGCCACTCTGCACGCCCAGATCACCGACCGTGCTTTGCAATTTCGCTTCGGTTGCGGCCAATTCAGATTTCGTGGAGGCAACATCCGTCTTCACACCGCCGACGTCGGTTTTTACGTTGGCAAGATCACCGCTGACCTGGTTAATGCCCTTTTGCTGGGCCGCCTGTTCCGCTGCAAGTCTCGCTACTGACGCCTTCTGCTCTCGCTGTAATTGCTCCGAGCGCTCGGCCAGCTCTTTCTTGGTTAGGCCCAGTTGCTTGGCCAGCGTTTCATCGTCAGCTTCCGACGATTCCATCCGCTTGGTCAGGTCCGCAATCTGAGAACTGCTCGCGACTTGGTCCTGCGCCATTTTGTTCAGCTTGGTGTGGAGATCGAAAAATCCGTACGCGGTCCCTGCGGCGAAGGCAATCGCCAGAATCACCAGCAGCCATTTCCCGCCGTTGCCTCCCGAATCCGATTGCAACTGCACGCCCTCGTCTGCCATGTATCTCTCCTGAATTGTGTGTGGTGCACATATTGTTGTGCAGTCCACAGAATGTGTCAATTATCGCCCGTGGTGCAAATAAAAAGCGGTGCAACTAAGAGTGGTGCAAATAATGTGACCGACAAACTCACCCTTCGCAATCGCAGCGAATTCCCTATCACCGAAACCGAACTGAAGCTCATGGCGGCCGCCGCCAGAATCGGGCTTAACAAAATCCCAAACCACGGATACAGCACTCCCGCCGCTACCGGAACTCCCAGCAAGTTATACACAAACGCAAAGAAAAGATTCTGCCGGATATTGTTCATCGTCGCGCGACTTAACTTGCGCGCTCGCGCAATTCCCATCAAGTCACCTTTCAGCAATGTGATGCTGGCGCTTTCCATTGCGATGTCTGCGCCCGTCGCCATGGCAATGCCTACTTGCGCCTGCGTCAACGCTGGAGCATCGTTGATGCCATCTCCGGCCATAACCACCACGCGTCCCTGGCTTTGCAGACGCTTAATGACATCCGCTTTCTGCCCCGGCAGCACTCCTGCCTCAAATTCTTCGATGCCCAGCTTCCCAGCTATAGCCTTGGCCGTCAGCAGGCTGTCCCCGGTCAACATAACTACTTTCAGCCCCTCTCGCCTCAATTCGGATAGCGCTCGCTCTGTCGAAGCCTTGATCGGATCTGAAACTCCGAGCACCCCTCGTAGTTGACTATCCACCGCGGCGAAAATGACCGTTTGGCCGTCACTTCTTAGTTCATCGGCTTTGCCGCGTAAAACATCCACGGCGATCTTTCGCTCTTCAAAGAATTTTTCATTTCCTGCCAGGACAGTCTTGCCGTCAATCATTCCGCTGACGCCGAGGCCCGGAGAAACCTCAAAGTTGCCCGCGGAAATAAGCTTCAGATCATTTCCCCTCGCGGCCGCCACAATCGCGGAGGCAATCGGATGTTCGCTTCCCTGCTCCAAACTCGCAATCAGCCGCACCAACTCCATCTCCTCCTGCCCCGGAACCACAACCACCGACTCCAGCGCCGGTTTTCCTTCCGTCAAGGTTCCTGTTTTGTCCAGAACCAACGTGTCCACTTTTTCGAGGGTTTCCAGGGCTTCCGCGTTCTTAATCAATACGCCGGATTTCGCTCCACGTCCTGTCGCCACCATAATCGCCATCGGCGTCGCCAATCCAAGAGCACATGGGCAGGCAATAATCAGCACTGCGACGGCATTGACAATGGCGTGTGCCAGTCGAGGTTGCGGCCCTAACAAACTCCACAAGACAAACGTCACCGCTGCCGCTCCGATTACCGCCGGCACAAACCATCCTGCGACTTTGTCCGCCAGCCGTTGAATCGGCGCGCGGCTGCGTTGCGCCTGGCTCACCATCTGGATGATCTGTGCCAGCATGGTTTCGCGCCCGACCCGCTCCGCCCGCATGATGAATGATCCCGCTCCATTCACCGTCCCACCGATTACGTTCATGCCAGGTTCTTTTTCCACCGGCATGGATTCACCCGTTAGCATGGCTTCGTCCACCGGGCTTCGCCCTTCGATGACGCTGCCATCCACTGGAACCTTTTCGCCCGGGCGAACCCGCAATTGGTCGCCCTTCTGCACTTCATCGAGGGGGATATCTTGTTCCGAGCCATCGCGCACAATCCGTGCCGTCTTCGGCGTTAAATCCATCAGCGAACGGATGGCCGCGCCGGTCTGGCTTCGTGCCCGCAACTCTAAAACTTGCCCAAGCAACACGAGGGTGACAATCGCCGCTGCCGCCTCAAAATAAACGTCAGGGTTTCCACTCATTCCGCGAAAAGATTCCGGAAAGATCGAAGGGAAAATCGTTGCAATTGCGCTATAGCCATAAGCAACACCCGTACCCATGGCGATTAATGTGAACATGTTCATTGAGCGGTTCACTACGGACGCCCAGCCTCGCTGGAAGAATGGCCAACCTCCCCAAAGAACCACAGGACTAGCAAGCAAAAGTTCCAGCCACGCCAACCCTCCGCCCGAAATAAAGCGCTGCACCGGCATGCCCGGCAGCATGCCCGCCATCGCGATTCCGAGCAGCGGCGCCGTGAGCGCCAAACTTACCCAGAATCGCCGCGTCATGTCCCGCAGTTCAGGATTGTCCTCTTCAGCCGCGACCGTTCGCGGCTCCAAGGCCATTCCGCAAATCGGACAGTGCCCCGGCCCATCGCGCACCATTTCCGGATGCATCGGGCAGGTATATTCCTTGCGCGTCGCCGCAAGCGGCATCTCCCGCTCCAACGCCATCCCACAACTCGGACAAGGCTTCGGCTTCGTTTCCCGCACCTCCGGGCACATGGGGCAGACATACGCGCTGCCAGAAATAGTTCTTTCATGTGGCTCTGACTTGGAAACAGAAGATGGAATCACAACTAATTTGCTCTGCGCGCCATGCGTCTCAGAATTGAGATACTTCTCAGGATCAGCTTTAAACTTGCTCACGCATCCGGCACTGCAAAAATAGTAGGCATCTCCCCCGTGTTCCGCCGTGTGCTTTGCCGACGCCTTGTTCACCGTCATCCCGCAAACGGGGTCTTTACTCGTGTTTGCCGGCTCTGTTTTCAATACCTCGGTTTTAAGGACTTTGAGATTAGGATCCATAAGGGGCTAAAAGTATTTGATTCTTCAGTCTGATACTTCGATTGTTGTATCTTAGTACCCAGAGGCCTAACAAGACATGACCCAGATGGAAGTCGCCTATCGTTACGGTAATGCCCCCACAGAGGCGGAAATGCGCGCAATTGACAGCTTGCGCGAAGTCTATGGCGTCCGCCGCATCGCCTTCCACGAAAAAGACCGCATTGTGCGTGTGGAATACGACGCTTCCCGCTTCAAGGAACCCGTTGTCTCTGGGTTGTTACGCCGGGCTGGAGTCGATTTGCTGGAAAAATTGGTTCTCGCCTGAGAACCAAATTGGGGTAGGTCAGAAAGTCGAAATCGCGCTCTTCGCAGGTTTTGCTCCCAAATCTTGCGCGGGGGAAGGCTTTTCTGGGATCAAACCTTATTCACGGAATATGCAAGGGGTGCCTAAGATTAACCTCTGGCCGAAGTCTCTCTAAGGACACCCCGTTGCGCGCCACTTCGTCTGATTAGAATTTTGCACTTGGCATACCATCTGAAACTCTATGAAAATAAAGACTAACCCAGAACGCGCATGCGTAGATTTTGCACATTGCATGCAATAACTACACAGTTCCTCACAAACCATACATCCTCTGGATGCTCTATCTGGCGCGGGATTTGGAGGATCAACCCCTTCTACCGCACATTAATCTTTGGAGTAATATTCGCGCAAGCGGATCGTCATCAGAACTTCGCGTTAGAACCTTTCCAAGCCTGTTTTGCAACGAGTTTCCGCTTTTGGGAAACGACACCACTTCCATTGACGCACCGTTCTCTGTCCGATAGGATATTTCATATCCGGCACGCAGATTTTTCAGCAAGTTGCACCGATTCCTTGCCTCTTCGCGTGCTTTTTGATGCACTTTGCGCCCGTAGCTCAGCTGGATAGAGCGAACGGCTACGAACCGTTAGGTCGGGAGTTCGAATCTCTCCGGGCGCACCATTTCCAACTTCCTGCGCACTTTTAACCCATCCGAATTTCGTCGGGAGACTCCTCGCTATAACCGCTCGATACATTTCTTTACAAAACTATTGTTTCTAAGGACTTACGAACATACATGGCCGCATGGCATCTGGATTATTAAAAATTCCACACTAGATTTGTCTTTAAGAGTAAGTAGATTTCCCCCGGAAATGAAGTATCTGTTTATGTATGCTGTTGCAGTTTGCATTCTCCTCTCACTTTTTTCGCTGGGATTCTCCAACGAGGTCCAGGCGCAAAATAACAACTATCAAACCATTACAGTCACCAACGGCGGAACCATCCGCGGCACAGTGAAATGGTCGGGCCCCGAGCCGAAGAATCTCTCATTCCCGGTCACCAAGGATCCCGCAATTTGTGATCCCGAGAACACAAAGAAAGTTGATCTGGAAAGATTGGTCATCAGCCCCGATGGCGGCGTAGCCAACACCATCGTATTTCTCAAGAACATCCACAGCGGCAAAGCCATGGACATCGAACAGAGCAAGCCGCTGCTGGACCAGAAACGCTGCCGCTACGAACCCCATGTCATGCTGGTGCCGCGCTCATCCGATTTGCAAATGAAGAGTTCCGACGCGACCCTGCATACCATCCACATGGAAGGCGCGGCTACTTACAATTTGCCCTTTCCTTTCGTGAATAAAGTCAGCGCCCGTCCGCTCAACAACGCCGGGCTGGTGAGTCTGAAGTGCAACGGTGGCCACGTTTGGATGAATGCCGAAATTTTCGTGATTGATCACCCCTATTACGCCGTCACCGACGCGAACGGCCACTACGAACTAACAGATGTGCCTCCCGGGCAGTACGAGATCGAAGCCTGGCATGAAGGTTGGGGGATCGCCGGACATCAGGCGTCCTTTGACGTGTTGACCGAGCACAAGGTTGATCGCCCTGTTTTCACCGATCCGCGCACCTGGGACAAGCAGGTGAACGTCAGCGGCGGTACAGCTTCGACGGTCAACTTCTCCATCGGCGAAAAATAAAAATTAAAGATGTCATCCTGAGCGAACGCTTTTTGTGAAGCGAAGGACCTGAGCGCACCGCGCGAAGCGTCGCGTTTGTCGCGACGCGATAGAGCACGACTGGCCCGCATCCTCATTACAGCCTTCCTGCCATGGGAAGGCTTCTTTTTTGTGCTACGCTACGAATCGGGGACCCGTAGCTCAACTGGATAGAGCACTGCGCTTCGAACGCAGGGGTTGGGAGTTCAAGTCTCTCCGGGTCCACCAGCCTTCGCCCTGCTCTCGCGGGCTTCGGCCCGGCGGGCCATCTTGAAGGCGAAGGCTGTCGCGCCGTAGCGCCAGCGGAGGCGGACTCGATGAAGTATGTCTATATTTTGCAGAGCCTGTCCAACAACGAACGCTTCTACACGGGAATTACAGACGACCTAAAAGCCCGGCTTTCCCGGCACAATTCTGGTGAGGTCACGCATACGGCAAAGTATGGACCGTGGCGCGTCAAAACTTATATCGCGTTCACTGACGAAGATCGAGCGTCTGCATTCGAAAAATACTTGAAATCTGGATCAGGCAGGGCCTTCGCAAAAGCGAGGTTGTAGGCACATCCTGTCGCGCCGAACCGCCAGCGGAGGCGGACTCGTAGAATCAGGCAAGAAACTCCCTGAAATAGACAAGCATTACCCAAGCCCACGAACTACACTTCCTTCATGCAAAAACGCAAACTCGGTAAAAGCAACCTTGAAGTCTCCGCCATCGGCCTCGGCTGCATGGGCATGAGTTTCGGCCTCGGTCAGGCCATTGGCAAACAGGAAGGCATTGCGCTCATCCGCAAGGCGGTCGAACTCGGCGTTACGTTTTTCGACACCGCTGAAGTTTATGGCCCTTATGTGAACGAAGAACTCGTCGGCGAAGCGCTGGTTCCTTTCCGCAAACAAGTGGTCATCGCGACCAAGTTCGGATTCAAGATCGACCCTAATACGGGAAAGAGCATGGGCACAGACAGCCGCCCCGAGCACATCAAAGAAGTCGCCGAGGCATCGCTCAAGCGCCTCAAGACTGATGTCATCGATCTTTTCTATCAGCACCGCGTGGACCCCAATGTCCCCATCGAAGACACAGCGGGGGCCGTGAAAGACCTCATCCAGCAAGGCAAAGTGAAGCACTTCGGACTCTCCGAAGCAGGCGTGAAGACTATCCGCCGCGCCCATGCAATTCAGCCGGTGACGGCTCTGCAAAGTGAATATTCTCTCTGGTGGCGCGAGCCCGAAGAGCAAATTATTCCGGCGCTCGAAGAACTTGGCATCGGATTCGTCCCCTTCAGCCCGCTCGGCAAAGGCTTCCTCACTGGAACAATCAGCACCGACACTAAATTTGCCGAAAATGATTTTCGCAATATCGTACCTCGGTTCTCGGAAGAAAACCGAAAAGCAAATCAGGGATTAGTTGATGTCATTGGCCAATTCGCGCAGCAGAAAAAAGCTACGCCGGCGCAAGTTGCTCTTGCTTGGGTGCTCGCGCAAAAGCCCTGGATGGTTCCCATCCCCGGCACCACCAAGCTGCATCGCCTTGAAGAAAATCTCGGCGCCGCCGACCTGCAACTTTCCGACGCCGATCTCCGCCAGATTAACGACGCAGCAGCCGAAATTCACTTGGTAGGCGAACGCTATCCCGAAGCCTTCCAGAAGTTGGTGGACCGCTAAAATGTTGCGAATGAAGAACTAATAAGTGAAAACAGAAATGTCATCCCGAAGGTCTGCGCTTTCACCAGCAGACCGAGGGACCTTGTGCGGAGCTTATCAAACGCATCCTTCTCCCACTTGTAAAACCGCTTCACTCAGGATGACATGACCGTAAACAGAAATTAATTAAGAAGCATTGTCATTCCGAAACGCCACGTTCTCACCAGTGGCGCGAGGAACCTTGCACGCAGTGAATACGCATTGGCCGCGTGCAATATCTCCCGCTTGAAGAAGAGCTTCGTTCAGGATGACAATCTGTGAGGAGTAAAACCATGGCCACCCTCAAAGACCGCCTCTCACGCTATAACGAAATCACCATCAGCGTCACCGGAAGAAAGTCAGGACGCACTATCTCCAACCCAGTTTGGTTCGTTTGGGAGGACGACCAACTTTACCTGTTGCCCGTGAAAGGCTCCGACACGCAGTGGTACAAGAACGTGCTCGAGAACCCTGCAATTCATATAGATGTCCGCGGCGCAAAGGCAGAAGGCAAGGCTTCTCCCATCACCGACGCGAAAGAAGTGAAGTCCGTCGTCGAAAAATTCCGCGCCAAGTATGGCGCCGGCGACGTGAAGAAGTATTACTCGAAATTCGATGTGGCGGTCAGGGTACAGATGTAATGAGCCAACTCACGCCCGCGCTGACTTCACATCCGTCTTCGAAAAATCTTGCCCTTTATACAAAAGCGGCTCGCCTTTGGATTTGGCCAGCGCATATGAAAAGCAATCTCCAAAATTCAATTTGGCCGGATGGCCGCTGGTTTTTCCGAAGTCGCGATAAACCTGCCGCGCAATCAGAGCTTGCGCTTCGGTGACAGGTTCAATCGCGATTTGCGCCGCCTCAATCAATTCATCGAAACGGCGGCTGGCGATTGGATCTTTGCTGCCGTCAATCACCGCCCCGGCTTCTACGTAGTTCACGGCAGAAATGCGAGGCCGCTCGGCGCGTTCAATGATTTTGGCAAACTCCGGCGCTTCCGGTTCAAGGCGAAGAATGGCAATCACAGCTGAAGTATCCAGAATCATTTCGGCAGACCTTTTTCATCGTAGAGAAGATCGCCGTGCTCTGCCGAGCGAAACGGCTCTTTCAAATGCACCGCGCAGTCGCGGCCAATTTCGAGAAGCCGGTCGGCAAGCTTGGCATCATGTTTGTGTTTATTTTGATCTTGCACTCTTTTCAGCCGTTCGCGGACCGCTTCGGTAACGGCTTCGGTCATACTCTCTCCTGTGAGCCGGGAGAGCTGTTGGGCGAGCTTGTGGGCGTCTTTATTCTTGATGTTCAGGCTCATGGTAGATATTCTACCATATAGTTATACCTTTCTACCTATGCATAAATGACGAGTAATTTCCGACCGGAAAATGGCACACAAAGAGTTATTCTTGAGAGAAGTGAGAACGAATGGCAAAGCCGCGATTCCCTGGCCTGCAAATAAGGCCACGGGCGAAAAACCAGGCACCTTCAAACTCGCCCGCTTGCTCGCCGCTTACGCTCCGCACGATGGCAGCTTTGAGCTCCGCATCCCTGGTGTCCACGCCATCCGCGTTTCACGGCTTGAACCAAGATCGGTCCGCGCGATTCGCTCGGCGTCATTGTGCATCGCTGCCCAAGGCGCAAAGTCCGTCATCGTGGGGCAAGATGTCTATGAGTACGACGCCTCGCGGATGATCGTCTTCTCCGTCACGCTGCCCATGGCCGCGCAGGTCACGCAAGCCAGTTTCGCCGAGCCTTATCTCACTCTCAAGCTCGACCTCGATCCGCGCAAAATTGCAGAACTGGTTTTGAAGGTCTATCCCCACGGATTGCCGCCGATGCAGAGTAAAGAGCGCAGTGCCGTTTATGTCGCGCCGACAGACGAAAAAATCGTCAACGCCGCCACGCGCCTCCTGGAGTGCCTCGGCCAACCCGGCGACTCCGAGTTGCTCGCGCCATTGGTCATGGATGAAATTCTGATTCGCCTGCTACGTAGCCCCATCGGTGTTCGCGTGGCGCAAATGGGATTCGCCGAATCCAGCGTCCATCGCATCGCCCGCGCGATTTCCTGGCTCCGCGAAAACTACTCGCAGCCGATGAAAGTCGAAGAACTGGCTGATCTCGTTAACATGAGCGTGTCGTCATTTCACGAGCATTTCAAATCGATCACTTCAATGAGTCCGTTGAATTATCAGAAAGTATTGCGCCTGCAAGAAGCGAGGCGTCTTATGCTTTCGACGATGATGGACGCGGGTTCCGCCAGCCAGCGCGTGGGATATCTCAGCGCGTCGCAGTTCAGCCGCGAATACAGCCGCTTCTTCGGCAACGCGCCGACTAGAGACATTGCGAGACTACGTCAGGACGCGCAGATGTGGGCGTAAAGCAGGCAATTTGCTACTTCGTGTCAACGAAGAAAACGGTCCCGTCGCCATCCATATCGCCGCCGTATATCGTCGCTCCATAAAGGCGGCCTGTGGAGTTATCGAGTAACAAAGTTGGAGCTGGTCCGTTGAAGTTCGCCTCTGACCCGTCGCCTGCACTTTCAAATTGATGTAGTAAAACTTCTTTCCAGCGCCCGCCGCTCTCTGGCGCAAGTTTGAAAACTACGCCGCAGCCGGGAGTGTTGCATTGATTCCCGCCGAAGCTAGTAACGCCGTAGGCGTTGCCGGAAGGGTCAAATATTAACCCGGAGGGCGACGACGAGTTATTGCCATGGGCATCCTGGTTGCCGAAGATGTACAGAGTAGTTAAGTTCCATGCGCCGTTCGTCTGGCTGAGTTCAAATGCCGTTTGGTCGGTTGTACCGAAAAGATTCCCATCCGGGCCAAATGTGAGCGGCGTGGACGGGTAGCCATCGCCTCCCCCGCTAAAGTTGTAGAGAATGCTCTCTGACCAGCTGCCATTCGCATTGGGACTTAACTCGAACACCGTCCCGTAGCCGAATGAGCCGCCATAAGCAGTGGTGCCGTAAAGATTACCTTTGCTGTCGAACACCACGCCGCCAGCCGGTCCATTCCCATCACCGCTCGCGCCGAAGCTGTGCAAGATAGTCGCGTTCCAGGTGCCGTCAGCTTGCGGTGACAATTCAAAAACTGCCCCGCCGTATTCTGGACCGTCCTCTTGTAACGAACCATACAAATTCCCCTTAGCGTCAAAAGCAAGCTGGCTCCCAAACGAGTATCCCTGTTGGCCTGTGAATGTGTAGATGATCTTGTTCTTCGGGTGACCATTCACATTTGTTAACTGGAAGATGCTCTGGTAGTAGAGAGTGCCATAGAGGTTCCCGTCCGTCCCGAAAATCAACGCACCCGGACGACCACCATTAAATTGTTCGAATTCGTTAAGAATTGTTTCTTTCCACTTACCGCCTGAAGTGGGTGACAATTCATAAACGATGCCGCAACCCGAATAGCACGCTTTGTTCCCACCCATAGCCGTTCCATACAGGTTGCCTTGGCCGTCAGAGATCAATGCACTGTGCGGATTTGCGCCATTGGTAAAGTTGAAGCGCAAAATGACATTGTCTTTGGCGAAAGTTTCTATGCCGATGAACATCATTAAGGCAACAATGAGAAGTGTATCTAGCGTTTTATTTTGCGTGATCATATTCGGCCTTTCTTGACTTCTAACGCGATGACCCTGTCGAATTCCCCGTGGCGCGCCAATAGGGCAAGCCTCGAGCGCCGGTCGCAAGCATGCCCAGGCTTGGCTTTTCTAGTTCATTTTGCACCGCGGCATTTGTCCGCGCATGGGGTTGGTCATCGTCTTTCACTCTTCCCGTGACGATGGATTGGTTGGGTGTGCTCTCATAAGCGTAGCCGTAAATACTGCCGGAGTTGAATCCATACGGGTAGGGAAATTTCACGAGCGCCCAGCCGTAATGAACCTCTCCACTGATGACAAACTTCAAACCCAGATAGCCAGCTTCTACGGGAATCCATCCGCCCGAGGCAAAGTGGCCGTAGTGGCTACCGAAAATCCCGACCATGTTCGCTCCCCGGATAAAACTATTACTGGGGCCAACTTCGACCCCGCGGGGTAAAACAGCGGCCGTAATGTTGGATTGGCCCTTCAACAAGACCCCAACAACGCTGTTTCCAGCTTGTTTCCCACTTACCGACAGATCATCAAAGCTCCTGGACGACGCGGCGTAAATAAAATTTGCGAATGAGAAGTCGGCTACACCGTCGTTGTTGAGGTCTAATTGGGTAACCCCGGCGGTGCCATACAAACTGTGTGCCATTGGAATATTGCTCGGCGTATAGATGATTTGCGCTTCTGCAGGCGCGGCAGCAGTAGCCAAACCGACGCCCGCCGCCACATAACCAAGAAGCTTTCGTTCCAGCTTACGGTTCAGCGGCGTTGTGCATCGAGAGCGTCTTGTGGGTTCCTTGGGGCTAAATTGAGAAATCATGGGGCATCATCCAATCCTGGGGAGCTTGCTTGGCAGGGGGAACTGCGCAGCGCAAAAGTATCTAAGAGCGCATTCCGCATGTCAAGTTAAAGTTTGACCGCTGCTACAACGTTCCGCGCGATTGAACACCTCCTCGTTACCCCCGTAATCACTCTTCCGAGATTACCGTTGACCCCAAACACTGCCCCTCCTTACAGTCATCGCAGGGGGATGTATGAAGGACATTCATGAGGTTCTGCGCATTAAGCAGGCCAAATACGCCCAACTGGGAAAACAAATCGAAATGCTGCAACAAGCTGCGGAAAAACTCCGCGAAGTTGCGCCCTTGCTCGCGGATGTGGATGACGATGACAGCGCCATCCTGACCGAAGTGGACGAGCCAGTAGCGGCCAAAGCCGCAGCCTCCAGCGCAGGCGCGCCTGCCAAACCGGCAGCTCGCGCAGTTACGCCGCGCTGGCCCTAAACCATACTGACCGCTCCGTTTCGCGGCCCAAGAGTTCACTATGCCATTCCAGGCCATCCTGGTTTCGAAAGACGAAGAAGCCGTTTCCATTCTCACGCCGATCCTGTCTCGCTTCGGTGTAGCCGCTCAGAACTGCGGCTATGGAGAAGCAGTCTGCCTGTTGAATGAAAAAAGTTTTGACGCAGTCGTCGTGGACTTTGACGATCCGCACAGCGCCACCTTGGCTTTGCAGGCTTGTTCGCAATCCACGCAAGGTCAGAAAACCGTCAGCATCGCATTGCTCAGCGATAAAACCCGCTTGCGCAAAGTTTTTGGCGAAGGCGCGAATTTTGTTCTGTACAAGCCGATTTCTCCAGTCCACGCGGAAGCCGGATTGCGCGCGGCCACTGCTCTCATTAAACGTGAGCGGCGCGGCTCCTATCGCGTGCCGGTACAGATTCCGGCCAAAGTCCGGATTGATGATGGCCCGGAAGTGGAAAGTATTTTGCTCGACTTGAGCGAAGACGGAATGGATTTGCTCAACGAGCAGTCGCCTCGCCCCGGCGCCGCGATTCGCGCACGCTTCAGTCTGCCCGGAAGTCAGGCAGAAGCGGAATATACCGGCGAGGCAGCATGGGTTAACAAAAACGGCCAGTGCGGCGTTCGGTTCATAGATCTGCCCGAGAACCTGCGGGCGGGATTGAAGGCGTGGGTGCAAGCTCACGCGGCCGAACTGCCGCCAGATCCGGACCCAGTTGCACACAGCAAACTGACCGACCTAACGCTTGGCGGATGCTACGTCGAAACTGAGTCACCATTTCCCGAGAATTCCGGCGTGGTGCTCTGTTTGACCGCTTCGGGAATGGAAGTTCGGGTTAAAGGGATGGTTCAGGTTATGCATCCCAACCACGGCATGGGCATTGAGTTTGCCGCCCGTACTGCTGAGCAACGCCAACAAGTTACAGAATTTATTGAATTTCTGACCAGCCGTCCGGGCACGATGCCGGAATTGCTGGTATCGCCGGGGCCACTGCATGCCAACATCTCGAACGATCTGGCCAGCCATCCCGGTAACGATGGCCACGATATTGAAGATCCTTTGCTCGACCTGCTGCGCAATCACCACGATTTAACGCAGGAGCAGTTCCTCGCCCAACTTCACCAACAGCGAAATTCTGAAGTCGCGTCATCCTAAAAACCACAGAAATAAGAAAGGCTCGCACGCCGTCTCTCGTGCGAACCTTTGAAGCCTTTTACGGCTTTGTCCCACTTCGTTGAATTGAAGATAGTGTTTTTGTATTGCGCTTAAGTTTCAGCAAGATGAATGTTTTGTAAACATTTGTAGCTAAAACTGGGGCTTTCCCACATTTTCCGCAGGATTTCCGCAGAAAATAAGGGTTTTACCGCGCTGCCGGTTTCCACTTATTCAGAAATACAAGCAAATCCGCCGGCGCAAGAGAACGTGCATTTTCAAACTCGCCGTTAGTCTGGCTGTAGAGCAATTTCCCTTTGTCGTCTAGCACGGCCAAGCCCGGAACACCTTTCTTCAAGGGGACGTTATATTGCGCAGCAAGGTCGAGGTTCTTGTCATACTGCCCGATATCCACGTGGACGACTTCGTAGTTTTTTTCGATCACGGGAGCAAGATCAGGCCGGTGAAACGCCAGATCGAGCACATGGCAGTCATAGCACCAGTTGCCTCCGAAAACCAGGATCACACGCTTGTGCTCTTTGCCTGCATGCTCAATCGCCTCTTTGATTTCGGCGTGTGCGTCGGTTCCAGGATGGTAGATGTCTTTGTCGGTCGAAGCCGGCTGTTGCAAGCGCATGGCGTCGGTGCGCTTGAGCGCGACAATCTTCCACTGATCACCCTGCTGCTGCCACACTTGGCCCACGGTGATGTAAACCGGGTGGCGCGGCGGGCCGGCAGAATCGACTTCGACCTGCATAACAATCTGCTTGATTCCT